>Ga0302248_1001242_pt1 | contig 19888 bp, 15 predicted proteins | sample AAG_UR_Leu_MG_FD_193528 | JGI IMG/M metagenome (GOLD analysis project Ga0302248, IMG submission 193528) | Enriched activated sludge microbial communities from anaerobic digester in WTTP, New Holstein, Wisconsin, United States - AAG_UR_Leu | ecosystem: Engineered > Bioreactor > Anaerobic >... | reverse complement strand
CACGCCGGTCTCGCGCTTCTCGGTGGTGTCGAAGCTGCCGCTCAGCACCCGGACCTCCAGCCCCTCGGGCAGCTTCACTTCGAAGTCGATCGAGCCATTGGACTGGAAGGTGGCCTTGGCGCCCGGGAGGTTGGTGACCAGCACCGAGGGGCAGCCGTTGGGGTGACCCTCGTAGATGACCTCGCCGTCCGGCCCGTAGCCGCCCAGCCGGCTGGTCCGGTGCTTGACCTGGAGGGAAAGGATCCTCTCCGCCTGCGCGGCGAAGCTTGTGTTCTTGGCCATGGCCATGGGTGGAACTCCTGTGAAGCGGTGGTTGCAGGGAGTCCTGCGTCTGTGGCGGGAGTTTATCCGCGGCCGGGCCGGCCACAAGTCACAAGAGCGCTTCCGGGCGCCGGGCGGGGCGCGCGGGGGGAGAGCGGCGTCCGTTGTCCGGACTTTTCCGGTGACCGCGGCGCTCCACTAAGTATTAGATATCCCCCAATTGCCGCCGCTGCCGGCGGCGCGGGCCATCGGGAGATGCAGATGCGCAAGGTTCTCATCGGGGCGTTTGCCTGCGCGGCGCTGGCCGCGGGGCTGGTTTCCGGGTGCTGGACGGACGGCGGCGGAACCCGTTCCGGGTCGGGCGCCGAGATCGCGCCGGCCGCGCCGGTCAGGGCTGCGGGTGGGGCCGCGGAGGCCTCCCAGGTCCAGGTCGACGCCGCCGTGGCCAAGGTCTTCCCGGCGCTGATCCGCATCTACGTGGTCGGCAAGTACTACGACGGCGGCCGCGAGCAGAAGTCCCAGAGCTCGGGCTCCGGGGCGATCATCACCCCGGACGGCTACGCGGTCACCAACCACCACGTGGTCGGCAAGGCCCGGAACATCCGGGTGACCCTGGCCAACCGCGACGAGGCCGAGGCCACCCTGGTCGGCTCAGACCCGCTGGCGGACATCGCCGTGATCAAGCTCAAGCCCGAGACCATGCGCACGCCCGTCAAGCAGTTCCCCTGCGCCCAGTTCGGCGACTCCGCCCGGCTCAAGGTCGGCGACGTGGTCCTGGCCATGGGCTCGCCCGGGGCGCTCTCCCAGTCGGTCACCCAGGGCATCGTCAGCAACACCGAGCTGATCCTGCCCTGGGGCGGCGCGAACCTCGACGGCGAGCCGGTGGGTTCGCTGGTCCGCTGGATCGCCCACGACGCCGCGATCATCGGCGGCAACTCCGGAGGGCCGCTGGTCGACCTCTCCGGCCGCATCGTGGGCATCAACGAGATCGGCGTGGCCTCGCTCGGCGGGGCCATCCCCGCCAACCTGGCCAAGCGGGTGGCCGACGAGCTCATCCGCACCGGCGACGTGCGGCGCAGCTCGATCGGCGCCGAGGTCCGGCCGCTGCTGCGCGGCTCGAAGCTCGACCGCGGCGTGCTGGTCAACGCGGTGGCCGAGGGCTCGCCGGCGGCCAAGGCCGGCCTGAAGTCCGGCGACGTGATCACCGCCTTCGACGGCAAGCCGGTGCAGGTGCGCTGGGCCGAGGAGCTCCCCGAGTTCAACCGCCTGGTGCTGGAGACCCCGGTGGGCAAGGAGGTGGCCGTCGAGTACCTCCGCGCCGGCAAGGCCGGGAACCTCAAGCTGACCACCGCGGCACGCGGCAAGGCCCGGGGGGAGGACGAGGAGGTCCGCTCCTGGGGCGCCACCTTCCGCGACCTGACCGAGATCGCCGCCCGCGAGCTCAAGCGCCCCGCCACCGACGGGGTCATGGTCACCTCGGTCCGGCCCGGCGGCCCCTCCGGCCAGGCCAAGCCGCAGCTCGTGCCCGGCGACCTGATCGTGCGCGTCGGCGAGCGCGACGTGAAGGACCTCGAGGAGCTCAAGAAGGCCAGCGCCCAGCTCACCGCCGGCAAGACCGAGCCGGTCCTGACGGTGGTGGCCTTCGAGCGCGGCACCGAGCGGCTCCTGACCGCCATCCGCATCGGGCCGGCCGAGGACGACAGCCGCTCGCCGGAGGTCCGCAAGGCCTGGTTCCCGGCGGCCGTGCAGGTCTTCACCCGGAACCTGGCCGAGGCCATGAACCTCAAGGGCACCCGGGGCGTGCTCGTGACCCAGATGTTCCCGGGGAGCGCCGCGGAGAAGGCCGGATTCCAGCTCGGGGACGTCATCACCCACGTGGACGGCTCGCCGGTGGAGGCCTCCCAGCCCGAGGACGACGGCATCTTCCCGGCGATGATCCGGCGCTACAAGATCGGGGCCGAGGCGGAGATGACCGTGGTCCGCGCCGGCAAGCCTGTGAAGCTCAAGATCGAACTGCCCGCCGCGCCGGTGCCGGTCGCGGAGATGAAGCGCTACCGCGACGAGGTCTTCGAGTTCACCGGCCGGGACGTGGCCTTCAACGACCGCGCCAGGAACAAGTGGGAGGAGTCCCAGGCCGGGGTCTTCGTCGAGGCGGTGGAGCAGGCCGGCTGGGGGGCGCTCGCCGGGATGCGGGTGGGCGACCTGCTGCTGGAGATCGACGGCCAGCCGGTGGCCGATGTGGCCGCCCTGGAGAAGATCATGAAGGCGCTGCGCGCGACCAAGCCGGCCAGCGTGACCTTCTTCGTGAAGCGCGGCGTTCACGGCATGTACCTGGAGCTCGAGCCCGACTGGGCCGGCGCCACCAACTGAAGGCGATGAAAGGAACGGACATGAAATCGAGAACGCTCTTCCTCTCCCTGGCCCTGATCGCGGCCCTGGCCGCCTGGACCCTGCCGGCGGCCGGCGGCGAAGCCGAGGCCCGGGATGCGGCCCGCAAGCTCCTCGACCGGTACAAGGACGCGGTGGTGCTCGTCGAGGTCGTGGTCAAGATGAAGATCAGCGCCGGCGGCCAGAGCCAGGACCGCGAGCAGAAGCTCGAGGCCAACGGCACGGTGATCACCCCCGAGGGCCTCACCGTGGTCTCCAACGCCAGCATCGACCCCAGCGCGGCGCTGGGGCGCATGGGCATACGCGCCGACGTCTCCACCTCGTCGGCCAAGATCGTCACCGCCGACGGCACCGAGCACGAGGCCGAGCTGGTCATCACCGACAAGGACCTGGACCTGGCCTTCCTCCGCCCCAAGGCCGCGGTCAAGCTGCCCTGCGTGGAGCTGAAGAAGGCCGCGGATCCCGCGCTGCTCGACACCATGGTGGCGGTCACCCGGCTCAACCGCAAGGCCAACCGCGAGCCCGGCGTGGCGCTCAGCGAGGTCCTGACCGTGATCCGCAAGCCCCGGGTGCGCTACCTGGCCTCCGGCCAGATCTTCCAGGGCTGCCCGGTCTTCAACCTGGCCGGCGAGCCCCTGGGCCTGGCCCTGATGCACACCGACGGTGCCGCGGGCGTCACCGTGCTGCCCTGCGACGACATCCTGGAGGCCGCCAAGCAGGTCGGCCAGAAGAAGCTGGATGGCGGGGCGAAGGAAGAGAAGGCCCCGCCCGCCGAGAAGCCGGCGACTCCGGACGCCTCCAAGGGCGCACTGTAGAGGCCGGGTTCCCGGACGCCCTCCGATAAACGCCGGGGGCCGCGACGCTTGCGCGCCGCGGCCCCCGGGCCATTTCCGGGCAGGCTGCTAGCGGAGCTGCTCGACGCGCGCCCCGGCCGAAGGCCGGACCAGGACCGGCCGGGTTTCGATGCCGGTGCGGGCCCGGTAGGCGGCCGTCAGCTCGGCGGAGATGGGCCCGACGCCGTCGGCCCGGCAGAAGACCACCGCGGCCCCGCCGAAGCCCGCGCCGGTGAGCCGCGCCCCGAAGACGCCCTCGATCCGGCAGGCGGCCGCGACCAGCTTGTCGAGCTCCGGGCAGCTGACCTCGAAGTCCTCGGCCAGCGAGCGATGGCTCTCCCGGGCCAGCTCCCCGAAGGCCTCCAGGTCGCCCCTGCGCAGGCAGTCGACGGCCCGGGAGGAGCGCAGCTCCTCGCCGACCACGTGGCGCGCGCGGCGCAGCTCGGTCTTGTCCAGCGCCGAGCGGCCGAACTCGTTGAGCTCGTCGTGGGTGACCTCCGCCAGGCGGACGCGGCGGCCCAGCTCCTTGGAGAGCTTGCGGGCGGCGGACTCGCAGTCCTCCCGGCGCTGGTTGTAGGCGGCCTCGGCCAGCTTGCGGGGCACGCCGCTGTCGACCACCAGCACGGCCATGGCCGCGGGCAGCTCCACCGTCTTGACGAAGAGGTTGTGGCAGTCGATGTACATGGCCTTGCCGTCCTCGGCGCAGGCCACGCTCAGCTGGTCCATGATGCCGCACTTCACGCCGGCGTAGCGGTGCTCGGCCTCCTGGCAGGCCAGGGCCAGCGAGCGCGGGGAGACCTCCCCGGCGCAGCCGGCCGTGGAGAGGAAGGCCAGGCCGGAGGCCACCTCCAGCGCCGCCGAGCTCGACAGCCCCGCGCCCTTGGGCAGGTCCGCGGCCACGGCGGCGTCGATGGCCGGGATGTCCCGGCCCTGGCTGGAGAACACGCCGGCCGGCCCCATCACGTAGTTGGTCCAGTGGCCGGCGCCGCAGGACGAGGGGGCGCGCTGGTCGAACTCGGCCATCTCCGGGAAATCCGCCGAGCAGAAGCGGCTGGCCTGGCCGCCGGCGGCGTCGAAGGCCACCACCACGTGGCGGTCGACGGCCATGGGCAGGACGTGGCCCCCGCTGTAATCGGTGTGCTCGCCGATCAGGTTGACCCGCCCGGGGGCCACGGCCAGCGCCCGCGGGGCGCGGCCGAAGCGCTCCCGGAAGAGCCCGGTGGCCAGGCTGCGTATATCGCCGGTCATGAACGGTCTCTCCTGCCGGATGCGGCCGCCCCGGCCGCGTCACGGGCGAAGTCTATGGCTGTGGGTCGAAAGTGCAAGGGGAGCGCCCCCGCCCCGACCTACGGGTTCGCGCGCCCGCTCGTCCGGGCCCACTCCGCCCAGCGCTCCTGCTGCGCGGCGCGGGCCTCGCGGCCGGCCTCGGGGTCGAAGCCCAGGTCGCGGCCGGCCAGCCGGCACAGGGAGCGGTGGGCCTCGGCGCGGATGGCGGCCGAGTCGTCGGCCAGCCGCTCGGCCAGCGCCGGTCCCACCTCGGCGGCGCCGAGGTGCGCTGCCGCCCGGCACGCCGCGTAGCGCGCCGGCCACTCCGCGGAGGCCAGGTCGATGAGGACCACCCCGAGCCCCCGGCGGACGCCCAGCAGATGCAGCGCGGCCGCCGCCGGGGAGCGCACCGCCGGGTCGGGGTCGGCGGAGAGTTTCTCGGCGGAGGCCGCCCAGGCCGCCACCGGCTTGAGGCCCTCGGCGCGCGCCGCCTCGGCCAGGGCCAGCAGGGCCTCGCCGCGCAGCCGCGAACCGGCTGCGTCGGCGGCCCGCTCCAGGCAGGCCCGGTCGGCGAGGGGGCCGCAGTCCCGGACCCAGCGCGCCCAGTCGGCCGCCAGGCGCTCGGCGGTGACCCCGCCCAGGCCGGGCCGGCCGAATTCCACCAGGTAGACGCGCTCCAGGGAGCCGAGGGCCGCGGCCCGGGACTCGGGGTCGGTTGCGGACAGCGCCCGGAGCATGCGGGCCGACTCCCTGCGGCCGCCGCAGGCCACCAGCGCCCGGGAGGCCAGCTCGCGCACCTCGCCGTCGGGGTCGGCGGTCAGGCGCTCCAGGCGGTCGAGCAATTCGGGGCGCCCGGCGGAGAGCGCGCCCAGGCTCTCGGCCGCGGCGCGCCGGACCCGCTCGTCCTCGTCGGCCAGGAGGGCCAGGTGGCGCCCGGCGCAGTCGGGGGACCGGGCGGCGCGCGCGGCGGCGGCCCGGACCGCCGCGTCAGGGTCGGCCAGCCCCCGCAGCGACTCCAGCGCCGCGGCCCGGGCGGCCCCGGCGGGAACCAGCCCCAGCGCCTTGGCGGCGGTGTAGCGGACGAACCGGGAGCGGTCGCCCAGCGCGGCGGCCAGGGCGGCGAAGGCCTCGGGACGCTCGGCCAGGGGCCGCAGCCGCCAGGCGGCGGTGGCCCGCACCAGCGGGTCGGCGTCGCCGGAGGCCGCTGCGGCCAGGGCGGCGGCGTCCTCGGCGCGGCCCCAGGCGGAGAGCACCCGCAGCGCCGAGGCGCGGCCGAGGCGGCCGGCCGTGCCCAGGCGGGCCAGCACTCCGGCCGCGCAGCGGGCCGGGCCGCGCTCGACCAGCGCCGATTCGGCGCCGGCGCGGACCGCCGGGCGGGGGTCGTCGAGCGCCGCCAGCAGCTCGCCGAGCACCAGTTCGTCGCGCACCAGGGCCAGCGCCCGGGCGGCCAGCTCCCGCCGGGCCGGGCTGCTGCGGCCGTCGTAGACCGCCACGAGCAGGGGGGCCAGCGCCGCCCGGCCCATCGCGGCGATCTCGGCGCCGGCGCGTTCTGCGGCCGCCCCGCCGCGGCCGAGGTCGTCGAGCAGCCGGGCCACCCGCGCGTCCAGGTCGGCCGAGGGCGACGCCGGGGCGGCGGGGCGCTCCGCGCCGGGGCCGCCGGCGGAGCCGGCGGCGACGGCCGGCTCCGCGGCCCCGCCGCGCACGAACTCGACCTCGGCGCCGAGGCTGGCCGGGCCGCAGCCGGCCCACACCCGGCAGCGCTCCGGGCGGTCGCTGGAGACCAGCAGCGTCCGGGCGTCGCCGGAGGCGTCGGTCAGGACCCACTCGTCGGCCAGGGCCGCCGGCAGTATCCGCCCGCAGCCGGTCCGGCGGTCCAGGGCGAAGCGCACCGGCGCGCCGGCCAGCGGACGGCCGTCGGCCCCGCAGACCCGGGCGGTGAGCTGCACGCACCAGGCCGGCTCCAGGAAGGCGCCGGCCGTGGCCGACTCGCGCCCGGCGTCGAAGGAGACCAGCCGGGCGCCGGCCGGGACGGGCGGGATGACCGGCGCGGTCTGGCCGGCCGGTCGGCCGGGCCCCGGCCCGGGTGCGCAGGCGCCGCGGTGCGGGCCGCAGCCGGCGGCCAGGGCCGCGCAGAGCAGACCCACCGCGAGCGCCAGCCGGCGCGGGGACGGGGCGGCCGCCGAGGCGGTCACTTGGCGTGCTCCCTTTCGATCCAGGCGGTCCAGCCGGCGCGGTCCGCCGGCAACCTGGCGCCGGTGAGCTCGCCGAGGAGGCGGGCGGCCGCTGCGGAGACGGGCTCGGGCTCCTCGGCGTCGGCCCAGTGGACGGCGCGGTGCTCGTCGAGGAGCGCGGCCAGGGCCAGCAGACCCTCCCGGCCGGCCGGCGTGCCGCGCCCGGCCCGGGCAACGGCCGCCGCGGCGGCCAGGGCGGTGGCCGGGTCGGCCCCGCCGGCGGGGGCGGCGAGCCGCAGGAGCTTCTCGATCGCGGCCGCCCCCGGCTTGTGGCCGGCGGCGGCGGCCAGGGCCAGGCCCTCGGCGGCCCCCCGGCGGACGGCCTCCTCGTCTTCGAGGGCCTCCCGGAGCAGGGGCTCGGAGCCGGCCGGGTCCAGCCGGCCCATGGCCAGGAGCGCCGCGGCGCGCGCCGCCGCCGGTCCCCTCCTGGCCAGCGCGGCCAGCCGCTCGCGCTCGGCGGCGCCGAGGGCCTCGCGCCGCCCGAGCTCGGCCAGGGCGAAGGCCGCCGCCCTGCGCAGCGCCTCCGACCTGGAACCCAGCGCGCCCAGCAGCGGGCCGGACGACTCGGCCAGGCCCAGGGCGCCCAGGGAGCGCGCCGCGGCCGCGGCCACCTGGGGGCTGGAGTCGTCCAGCGCGGCGGTCAGGCCGGCCAGCGATCCGCGGGCGCCGACGCGCGCCAGCGCCCGGGCGGCCTCGGCCCGGCAGCCGGACCAGGGATCGGCGCCCAGCGCCGCGGCCAGCGCCGGCTCGGCGTCGGTCGAGCCGATGACTCCCAGGGCCCGGGCGCACTCGGCCCGGACCCACTGGCTCTCGTCGGCCCGCAGCGCCCCGGCCAGGGCCGGCACGGCCATCAGGCACTCGCGAGTGGCCAGCCGGGCGACGGCGGCGCGCCGCTCGGCGGCGGGGGCGCTCGAGGTCAGCTGGCGCAGCAGGTCGCGGTCGACGGCGTCCACCCCCGGCACCGGCGCCGGCGGCTCGACGCGCACCCCGGGCACGGTCAGCTTCTGCCCCGGAGCCAGGCTGCGCGGGTCCGCCCCGGGGTTGGCGCCGGCGATGCGCGCGGCCAGGTCCGGGTCTCCGTAGTAGCGTCGGGCGATGGACTGGAGGGTGTCGCCGCGGGCGACCACGTGGACCAGGCTGACCGTGTTCCGGCCGGCGACCAGCTCGGCCCGGCGGGCCGCCCACCAGGGGCGGAAGCGGGCCTCGGCGGCGGGCAACTCGGCGGCGCACTGGTCGAGCAGGGCGATGGCTCTGAGGCGCAGGTCCTCGGACTCGGCGCTGCGCTGCAGGGCGGCCAGGCGGAAGACGGCCTCCATCTCGGATCCGGCGCGGTCGGCCATCTCGCGGTCGGGGGCCCGGCCGGAGCCCAGTCCGGCGGAGCGCAGCCAGGCCGCGCCCAGCCAGAAGCGGGCCCGGATGTTGGCCGGGTCGAGGCGGGCGGCCTCCTTGAGCGCCGTGATCGCCGCGGCGTTGTCGGCGGCGGTGGCCAGCTCCAGGTGCAGCTTGCCGATGTCGGCCAGGGCGGCGGCGCGCCGCTGGGAATCGAGCGGAGGGCCGCTCTCGCCGGCGCGGGCCGGGTAGCCTGGCGCGGCGGCGGTCAGGAGCAGCGCCAGCAGCAGGGCCGGGCCCCGGGAGGCGGCGGGTGGCATCCGGTAGCCTGCGGGGGTGGGCATCGTCGGCCTTTCCTCTGGGTTCCAGCCTTCGGACGGATATTAGCCCCGCGCCGGGACGGAGTCAAGCGGGAGGCTTTGGACCCGGGGACGTTCCGACGCCTGCCCTTGACTTGCCATGGGCCCCGTGCATAATCCCCGCCCGCAGCCCCGGAGGTCCGCGCCGGGGGCTCGTACACGGAGCGGAGGGGACAGGCGGCAAGGCTCTCCTCCTGCTTACTGGGGCGCGCGGGAAGTTCGGCCGCGCCCTGAATGGCGGAACTGACGGATGGGGCTCCGGCCCCGAAGAGCGAAGCAGAGGCTGACGTGAAACAGGGCAAGGGCGGTCTGCCCAGCAGGCAGACCACTGTCGGGATCGAGCGCGCCGGCAACCGGGCGCTGCTGCACGCCACAGGGCTGGCCCGCCGCGACCTGGCCAAGCCCTTCATCGCCATCGCCGACTCGTCGAGCGACCTGGTCCCCGGGCACATCCACCTGAGGGAACTGGCCCGCGAGATCGCCCTCGGAGTGGCCGAGGCCGGCGGCGTCGCCTTCCGCTTCGGCGTGCCGGCGATCTGCGACGGCGTGGCCATGGGCCACGCCGGGATGGGCTACTCCCTGCCCAGCCGCGAACTGATCGCCGACTGCGTCGAGTCGGTGGTGCGCGCCCACGCCCTAGACGGGCTGGTCTGCCTGACCAACTGCGACAAGATCACCCCGGGCATGCTCATGGCCCTGCTGCGCATGGACCTGCCCGGCCTCGTGGTCACCGGCGGGCCGATGATGACCGGCCGGCACCGCATGGTCCGCCGTGATTTGGTCCGCGACGCCTTCGAGGCGACGGGCCGCTTCCGCGCCGGCGAGATCGACGCGAAGGAGCTCGCCTGCCTGGAGATGTCGGCCTGCCCCGGCGCCGGCTCCTGCCAGGGCTTGTTCACCGCCAACACCATGAGTTGCCTGACCGAGGCGCTGGGCCTGTCGCTGCCCGCCACCGGCACCGCGCTGGCCGTTTCGGCCGAGAAGGCCAGGCTCGCGCGCGAGGCCGGGATCCGCGCCGTGGAGCTGGTCCGCGCCGGGATCCGGCCGCGCTCCATCGCCACGAAGAAGGCCTTCGAGAACGCGGTGCGCGTGGACATGGCCATCGGCGGCTCGACCAACACCTGCCTGCACCTCGTCGCGGTCGCGCGCGAGGCCGGCATCGAGCTCAAGCTCAGGGACTTCGACCGCCTCAGCCGTTCCACGCCGCGCCTGTGCAGCCTGCGGCCGGGCGGCGACTACTTCATGGAGGACCTGCACTGGGCCGGCGGCATCCCCGCGGTCGAGAAGCGCCTCGGGAAGCTGCTCCACGACGCCCCCACCGTCTCCGGCCGGAGCGTGGCCAGGATCGCCCGCGCCGCCGAGGTCTTCGACGCCGACGTCATCCGCCCGGTCGAGGCGCCCTACGCGCCGGAGGGCGGCATCGCCGTTCTCTCCGGAACACTCGCGCCCGGCGGCGCAGTGGTCAAGCAGTCGGCCGTCTCCGAGAAGATGCGCCGGTTCGAGGGCCGGGCGATGGTCTTCGAGCGCGAGGAGGCGGCCATGGCGGCCATCCTCGCGAAGAAGGTAAAGCCCGGCAGCGTGCTCGTCATCCGCTACGAGGGCCCGCGCGGCGGCCCCGGCATGCGCGAGATGCTCGCCGCCACCTCGGCCATCGTGGGCATGGGCCTGGGCGACTCGGTGGCGCTGGTCACCGACGGGCGCTTCTCGGGCGGCACCCGCGGACCGTGCATCGGGCACATCAGCCCGGAGGCGGCGGCCGGCGGGCCGATCGCGCTCGTCAGGAACGGCGACCGCATCCGCATAGACATCCCGGCCAGGAGGCTGGAACTCCTGGTGCCGGCCAGGGAGCTCGCCCGGCGCCGGAAGTCCTGGAAGCCTCTCGCGCCGGCGGTCACTTCCGGCTACCTGGCGCGCTACGCCCCGATGGTCTCGAGCGCCGACACCGGCGCGGTGGTGCGACCGTGAGTTCAACGCAGCGGGCTTTCGGCTTTCGGCTTTGGGCTTTCGGAACAACGGCCGTTCCGATAGCCGATAGCCGAATGCCGAGTGCCGGCCATCGTCCTGTGCGCCTCTGTGGAGAGGTCCCCCGTGGCTGACGCCAAGCTCGCCGCCGTGATCCTCGCCGCCGGGCAGGGCAAGCGGATGGGCGGGGTCGCCAAGGTCCTCTGCCGCTCCGGCGGCCGGACGCTGATCGACGCGGTCATCGCCGCGGCGCGGGCAGCCGGCGCCGGGCGGGTCGTCTGCGTCCTGGGCCACGAGAAGGAGAAGGTGGCCGCCTCGCTCCCCGCCGGCGTCGAGTGGGTCGAGCAGCGCGAGCGCCTGGGCACCGGCCACGCGGCCATGCAGGCCGAGCCGCTCCTCAAGGGGTTCGACGGCGAGGTCTTGGTGCTCTGCGGGGACACCCCGCTGCTGAAGTCCGATACGCTCTCCAAGTTGGTGGCGATGGTCCGGAAGGACCGCGCCGCGGCCGCGGTGCTGACCTTCGACGCGCCTCCGGGGAATGCCTACGGTCGCATCATCCGGGAAGACGGCCGGCATTCGGCATTCGGCCTTGGGCTTTCGGAACAGCCCTCGTCCCGAAAGCCGAAAGCCGAAAGCCGAAAGCCCTCTTCGGTGGAGGACCCCGGCGGTCGGGTGCTGCGGATTGTCGAGGCCAAGGACGCGACACCTGCGGAACTGGCCGTGCGCGAGGTGAACTCCGGGTCCTACTGCTTCCGGGCCGGGGAGCTCTTCGCGCGCCTCGGTCGCTTGACTAATAAGAACGCGCAGGGAGAATACTACCTCACCGACGTGGTCGGGCTGCTTATCGCCGACGGGCTGGGCGTCGCCGCTCTGAAGACCGACGATCCGGACGAGGCGCTGGGCGTGAATTCCCCCGAGGACCTGGCCGCCGTGGAAGCCGCCCTGGCGCGGCGCGCGGCCGGCCCGGCAGGAGGCAGGTGAACGTGGACAAGATGCGCCTGGTTGCCGGCAACGCGCACCCCGAGCTCGCCCGGGCCATCTCGCACCACCTCGGCCAGCCGTTGACCGAGACGGAGGTCAGCCACTTCCCGGACGGCGAGAGCAAGGTGCGCATCCTCGAGGACGTCCGCGGCAAGGACTGCTTCGTCATCCAGCCGACCTGCCCGCCGGTCAACGAGCACCTGCTCGAGCTGCTGATCATCATCGACGCCCTGCGCAGGGCCTCGGCCAAGCGCATCACCGCGGTCATGCCCTACTTCGGCTATGCCCGGCAGGACCGCAAGCACGAGGGCCGGGTGCCGATCACCGCCAAGCTGGTGGCCAACCTGCTCTCCACCGCGGGCATCGACCGGCTGCTGGCCATGGACCTGCACGCCTCGCAGATCCAGGGGTTCTTCGACATCCCGGTGGACCACCTGCTGGCCACGCCGGTGATGATCCGCTACATCCACGACATCGGCCTGCCCCTGGACAACCTGGTGGTCATGGCGCCCGATCCGGGCCGCCTCAAGACCGCCAACGCCTTCGCCAAGCGCCTCAACGCCAGCCTGGCCCTGGTCGACAAGCGCCGCACCGGCGACGCGGAGGTCGAGTGCGGCTACGTGATCGGCGAGGTCAAGGGCAAGGACGCGGTCATCGTCGACGACATGATCACCACCGCCGGGACCATCAGCCAGGCCATCAAGGTCTGCCGGAACGCGGGGGTCCGCTCGGTGCGGGCCATGGTCACCCACGGGGTGTTCTGCGGTCCGGCCTGCGAGCGGCTGCGCGCCGCCGGGGCCGACGAGGTGGTGGTGACCGACACGATCCCGCGCCACGGCGAGGTAGCGGGGATCAAGCTCAAGGTGCTTTCGGTGGCGGGCCTGCTCGGCGAGGCCATCCGCAGGATCCGCAAGGACGAGTCGCTCAGCCGGCTCTTCGTTTAGGGTGCGGCCCGGGGCCGCGATAAGGAGTCCAAGCTCATGGCTAAGAAATTCACGGTTCTCAAGGCAGCCGTCCGCTCCGCGGCGGGGACCAGTCCGTCCCGCGGCCTGCGCGGCAAGGGGCTGGTGCCGGCGGTGCTCTACGGCGCCGGGCGCAAGACGTCCAGCATCCAGATGGACCGCGCGGTGCTCGAGGCGGCCCTGGCCCACGGCGACCGCCTGGTCACCCTGAGCATCGAGGGCGCCGACCCGGCCGAGCGCCAGGCGATGATCAAGGATATCCAGTACGCGCCGGTCAGCCACCGGCCCATCCACGCCGACTTCCAGGAGGTCCGCGCCGACCAGACCATCGTGGTCAAGGTCAAGGTCCTGCTGCGCGGCACGCCCGCCGGGGCGGCCTCCGGCGGCGTGACCAACGCGGTGATCCGCGAGCTCGAGGTGGAGTGTCTGCCGGTGAACATCCCGGAGGAGATCCGCCTGGACATCTCCGCGCTGGCCATCGGCGACGTGATCCGCGCCCGGGAAGTCAAGCTCCCGGCCGAGGTCAAGCTGGCCACCGCCGCGGAGGCGGTGGTGGTGGCGGTCGAGGCGCCGCGCACCGAGAAGGACCTGGAGGCCGCCGTGGCCGTCGAGGGCGCCGCCGGGCCGGAAGTGCTCACCGCCAAGAAGGAGGAGGCCGAGGGCGAAGCCGCCGAGGGTGCCGCCCCCGCGGCTCCGGCCGCCGCCGAGAAGGCCGCCGAGGCCAAGAAGCCCGAGGCCAAGGAGGAGAAGAAGTAGGCTGCCGGGCGGGAAGGGAGCCGCCGCGTGCTGGCCGTGCTGGGCCTGGGCAACCCCGGGGACGAGTACCGGGACACCCGCCACAACGTCGGGTTCCGGGTGGTCGAGCGTCTGGCCGGGGAGCTTGGCGAGAGGGTCGAGAAGCAGCGCTTCCGCGCCTTGGTCGCCGAGGCCCGCCTGGGCGCGGAGAAGGTCCTGCTGGCCTGCCCGCAGACCTTCATGAACGAGTCGGGACGCTCGGCGCGGGCGGTGGTCGACTTCTACGGGCTCGAGCCTCGGGCGCTGCTGGTGGTCTGCGACGACTTCCACCTGCCGCTCGGCCGGCTGCGGGTCCGCTCCGGGGGGTCGTCCGGGGGCCACAACGGGCTGGAGTCGGTCATGAGGGAGCTGGGCACGCCGGAGTTCCCGCGCCTGCGCCTGGGCATCGGCGAGTGCCGGGGAAGTTCGGTCAACTACGTCCTGGGACGTTTCAGCAAGTCGGACGAGACACAGATCGGTCCGGCCGTAGAGAGGGCGGCGAGCGCCGTCCGGGTCTGGGCCGAGGAGGGGTTGGAAGCCTGCATGAACCGGTTCAATGCGGCCCCGACGGAGGGGTCTGCCGGGCCGGTCAAATCGGAGGGAGGAACTTGAAGCTCTACGAAGCCATGTTTGTGGTGGACAGCAACCGCGCCAGACAGGATCACGCCAAGGTGATCGAGGAACTCCGCGCGGTCATCGAGAAGGGCGGCGGCCAGGTGGTCAACTGCGACCGCTGGGACGAGCGCAAGCTCGCCTACCCCATCGCCAAGCGGCGCCGGGGCACCTACTACCTGGCGCACTTCAACGCCGAGGGCGACTCCATCGTCAAGGTCCAGCGCGCCGCGGAGCTCAGCGAGACCTCGCTGCGCGTGCTGATCACCGTCGACGAGGACGGCGAGGCCTTCCCGGTCTTCGCGGTGGAGCCGGAGGAGGAGGGTTTCGGACACGGCGACCGCGAGGGCCGCGACCGCGATGGCGGCCGTGACCGCGACCGCGGCGACCGGCCGGACCGCGGCGGCTTCCGCGAGAACCGCCCGCCGCGCGACGGCATGGCCCGTCCGATGGCCGCCGGCGGCGCAGGGGCGCCCGCCCAGTAACCCCGGCCCGAAGACAGGAGGCGAACCGTGCCCAATCTCAACCGGGTTTTCCTGATGGGCAACCTCACGCGCGACCCGGAGATCCGCTACACGCCCAGCGGCATGGCCGTGGCCAGCTTCGGCCTGGCCGTCAACCGCAAGTGGCGCGACAAGGGCAGCGGAGAGATGCGCGAGGAGACCACATTCGTCGACGTGGACGTCTGGGGCCGGCAGGCCGAACTGGCCGGGCAGTACCTGGCCAAGGGCCGGCCGCTCTTCCTGGAGGGGCGCCTCAAGCTCGACAGCTGGGAGGACCGCGCCACCGGGCAGAAGCGCTCCAAGCTCAAGGTGGTCGGCGAGAACTTCCAGTTCCTGGGCACCCGCGACGCCGGCGCCGCCGGCGGCGGGGGCGCTCCGGCCCGTCCGGCCGGGGCCGCCGGAGCCAGACCGGCCCGCCCGGCCGCCCCCGGCAAGGCGCCGGCGGGCGACGCCCCCGAGCCTCCGGATGGCGCGGAGGAGAACTTCGAGGCCAGCGAGGACATTCCGTTCTGAGGATTTGAGGGCCGGTTCCCGGCCCGGGAGGATCAGCGATCGTGGCGTTCTTCAAGAAGAAGGTCGGCAAGTTCAAGAAGAAGGACAAGAAGAAGCTCCCGCCCAAGAAGAACCAGTGCCGCTTCTGCCGGCGCGGCAAGAAGCCGGCCGAAGGCGCGCCCGGGGCTCCGGCGGTTCCGGCGGTCCCCGCGGCTCCCGCGGTCCCGTCGGCGACCGGGCCGACCACCGTGCCCACCCTGCCGCCGCTCGAGCCCGCGCGCGTGGACTACAAGGACATCCGCACGCTGCAGAAGCTGTGCACCTCGCAGGGCAAGCTTTTCTCGCGCAAGCGTTCCGGCAACTGCGCCAAGCATCAGCGCCAGTTCCGTCAGGCCGCCAAGCGCGCCCGTTTCCTGGCGCTCCTGCCGTACATCGGCAGGTGAGGGGAGATCTAACGTGAAAGTCATACTCAGAAGCGACGTCGATAAGCTCGGCAAGGTCGGCGAGGTGCTGGAGGTGGCCGACGGCTACGCCCGCAACTTCCTGCTGCCCCGGAAGCTGGCCCTGGTGTCCACGCCCGACAACGAGCGCCGGATCGCCAAGGAGAAGAAGCAGACCGCCGAGAAGCAGGCCGCCGCGGTCGCCGAGGTCAAGGACCTGGCCGCCAAGCTGGCCGGCCTGCGCAGCATCAACATCCAGGTGCGGGCCGACGGCGAGACCCTCTACGGCTCGATCGGCGGCGAGGAGATCGTGAAGGCCCTGGCCGCCGAGCACGGCATCGCCGTCAAGGCCGAGGTGGTCCAGCTGGCCGAGCCCATCAAGAAGGTGGGGACGCACGACGTGCTCTTCCGCCTGGCGGAGGGCGTCGAGTCCACCGTCAAGGTCTGGGTGCTGCCCGAGGAGGCCGACAAGGCCTCGGCCGACAAGAAGAAGTAGCAGGTTCGCGCCGCGCCCCGGCCGGACGCCGCGCGGCGCCCGGCCGGACGCCCACCCCCTGGGGATGCCGGAGGCATGGAGAATCTCGAGAAGCTCCCCCCGCAGGCGTTGGAGATGGAGGTCAACGTCCTCGGGGCCATGCTCATCGACCGCGAGGCCGCCGGCACCGCGGTGGAGATTCTGCACCCCGAGGACTTCTACAAGGGCTCCCACCGCCGGATCTTCGAGGTCGCCCGCGAGCTCTACGACCGCGAGCAGACCCTGGATCAGGCCCTGCTGCGCCAGGCCCTGGCCGACCGGGGCATCCTGGAGGAGATCGGCGGGGTGGCCTACCTCGCCGACCTGGCCGCGGCGGTGGCCACCAGCGCGCACGTCGAGCAGTACGCCCGGCACGTCCGCGACCGGGCGCTGGCCCGCCAGCTGATCGCCACGGCCACCGAGATCGTCCGGGACGGCTTCGAGCCCGGCCGCAATGCCCTGGACCTGCTTGAGGCCGCCGAGCAGCGCATCTACGCCCTGGGCCAGGACCGGGCCAGCTCGGTCTCGGCCATCAGCGAGGTCCTGGAGGAGCTCTTCGCCAAGCTCGAGAGCCACCACGGGACGGCTGCGCTGACCGGCATCCCCACCGGCTTCCGGGACGTCGACGAGCTGACCAGCGGGCTGCAGCCCGGCGAGTTGATCATCATCGCCGGCCGGCCCTCGACCGGCAAGACCACCCTGGCCCTGAACATGCTCAACAACATCGCCTGCGAGCAGGGCCTGCCGGTGGCGCTCTTCAGCCTGGAGATGACCAAGGAGCAGGTCGCCCAGAACCTGGCCTGCCTCAACGCCCGGGTGGACTCCCACAAGCTCCGCCGCGGGCGCCTGAGCCAGGAGGAGTGGGTGCGCCTGGAGACCGAGGGCAAGGGCCGCCTCAAGGAGGCGCCCATCTTCATCGACGACTGCCCCGAGCCGCGCATCGTCCAGCTGCGGGCCAAGGCCCGGCGGCTGCGCCACAAGAACCAGGTCGGCTTTCTGGTCTTCGATTACCTGCAATTGATCCAGGGCCCCCCGGAGGCCGCCGGCGAGAGCCGCCAGCAGGAGGTGGCCGCGGTCAGCCGCAGCCTCAAGGCCCTGGCCCGCGAGCTCAAGGTTCCGGTGATCGCGCTGTGCCAGCTCAACCGCGGCCTCGAGGACCGGCCCAAGCACCGCCCGCAGCTCTCCGACCTGCGCGAGTCCGGGGCCATCGAGCAGGACGCCGACGTGGTCATGCTCATACACCGGCCGGGCCTCTACGAGGATCCGCCCAACCGCACCGCCCCGGTCAACCTGCTCATTGCCAAGAACCGCAACGGTCCGGTGGCCGACGTGCAGCTGACCTTCCTGGACAGCTGCTTCCGCTTCGAGAACTACCGCCCGGAGGGTCTGTGATGCTTGGCAGCCGGGGGCGCCGCGCCCGCAGGGCCCTGGCGGCCGTCATGGCCGCAGCGCTGCTATTCCTGCCGGCTGCGGCCCTTGCCGGCGAGGAGGCCCCGGCCCCCGCGCCAGCCCCGGCTCCGGCTCCGGCGCCCGTTCCCGCGCCTGCGCCCGCGCCCGCTCCGGAACCGGCTCCGGAGCCAGCACCGGCCCCGGCTCCTGCTCCTGCTCCTGCTCCGGTTCCGGCTCCGGTTCCCGCCCCTGAACCGGCCGCTCCGGTGGGCGCGGCCCCCGAGGCCCCCAAGCCGCCGGCGCCCTTCGCCTCGGAGGCGGAGCTCACCGGCAAGCCGGTCGCCGAGGTGGTGGTCGAGGGGACGCTGACGGTCGATCCCGACCAGGTCCGCCGGGTCATGGCCACCCGCGCCGGGCTGCCCTTCCACCCGGCCACCTACCGGGAGGACTTCAACCGGGTCTACGGGCTGGGGCTCTTCGACAACGTCATCCTCGGGCGCCCCGCGCTGACCCCGGCGGGCGTCCGGGCCGTCGTCCGTGTCAAGGAACGCCCGATCGTCGATGCAGTCGAACTGCGCGGCAACAAGCAGATCACGTCCGACGAGCTCATGGATGCGGCCCGCGGAGTCAAGTCCAAGGCCAAGGCCAAGGAGGGCTGGAAGCCGAACCCGGTCCTGTCCGATGGCGGCCGCTACGATCCCTTCCTGGCCAACCAGATGGAACGGGCCTTCCGCGATCACTACACGGAGAAGCGCTACGCCCTGGCCGGCATAACCAGCCGGGCCGAGCCGGTGACCGGGCGCCCCGGCCACGTGATCGCCGTCTTCGAGATCTCCGAGGATCGGCCGGTGATCATCACCCGGGTGGTCCTGCGCGGGCGCTCGGCCCTGCCCGAGGGCACGCTGCTCAAGGTCATACAGGGCCGCCCGGCCGGATGGTTCTCCCCGGTGAAGGGCTACGATCCGGACGTCGCCAGGTTCGACGCCATGCGCATCCAGGAGGTCTACCGCAACAGCGGCTACTCCGACGCGCGGGTGACGGCGCTCGCCCCGGAGATCGCCGCTCCGGCCGGCTGGCGCAAGCGCCGCCAGACGACGGTGACCTTCGACATCCGCGAGGGCCGGCTGTACCGCTACGGCCCGGTGACCTTCCCCCGGCTGGAGACGGTTTCCGACGACGAGGTCCGGCAGCGGGCCGGGCTCAAGGTCGGGGCCTCCGAGGAGCGGTTGGTCCGGGCCGCCCGCGACCTGAAGCTCCTGCGCGAGGCCGAACTGCGCAACGTCGCGGGGCTGAGGCTGGGGTTCCCCTATTCCGACGACGAGGTCTACCGCGCGGCCCGCCGCGTCGAGGCGCTGCTCGGAGAATACGGGCGGCCCTTCGCCCGGGCCGACGCCCGCCGGGAGGACACCGCCGAGCCGGGAGTGGCCGGCGTCCGCTTCCTGGTCGAGGCCGGCCCCGAGGCCACCGTCGGCGAGGTGCGCATCAAGGGCAACGCCTTCACCCGCGACCGTGTCATCCGCAAGGAACTGGAGCTCTTTCCCGGAGACATCTACGACTCCGCCAAGGTGGCCAGGAGCGAGCGCAACCTCCGGCGCCGCGGACTCTTCGAGAAGGTCAGCATCCGTCCTGAGCCCTCCGACGAGCCGGACGTCGCCGACCTCGAGGTGGAGGTCAAGGAGCACGAGACCGGCATGTTCAACTTCGGGGTGTATTACAGCCCCGACACCAATGCGCTCGGTGGCAACTTCGCGGTCACACAACGCAACTTCGACTGGCGGAGCCCGCCTCGCAGCTGGGACGAAGCCCCGGGGTTCCGCGGGGGGGGGCAGTCCCTCTCGCTGCGCGCGGCGCTCACCTTGGACCTGAGTTCGCAGAACTACAGCATTGATTTCGTGGACCCCTGGATCTGGGACACCCCTGAGCGCTACAGCTTCGGTTTCGGGATATTCCACTCCTTGACGGAGTACGAGGACTTCGAGACCCGGCGCACCGGCGGCCGGGTGCGGCTGGGCCGGATGCTCTTCGACCCGCGTCTGCGCGGGTACGTCCAGTACAAGGCCCAGAACGTCTACACCAATGGCGTGGACGACAATGCCCCGCAGGTCCTCAAGGACGAGGAGGGATGGACCGTCTTCTCCTCCGGAGAGGTCGGACTGTCCTTCGACACCCTCGACAACCTGGCCAACCCGACCAAGGGCGTGCTGTTCCAGGCCAGCGAGGAGGTCTTTGGCGGGCTCTTCCTGGGCGACCACGACATCCGCAAGACCGAGCTGGAGGGCAACGTCTTCCTGCCGCTCTTCCGGACCCGCAGCCTCTTCTGGTCGGAGGAGGACAAGGTTTCGCCCCAGTGGGCGCTGGGCTGGCCGCACGTGCTGCATCTGCGGGTGCTGTCCGACTGGGCCCATCCCTTCGGGCGCAACGACATTGTGCCGCCGACCGAGCGCTTCTTCGCCGGCGGCATTGGCACGGTCCGGGGCTATGCGGCCAGGGTCATCACCCCGCGCATCGGCAATTTCGCGGTGGGCGGCGACTACATGCTGGTCGAGAACGTCGAGTATCTCTATCCGATCTACCAGGACTACCTGCGCGGCG
>Ga0302248_1001234_pt1 | contig 19966 bp, 17 predicted proteins | sample AAG_UR_Leu_MG_FD_193528 | JGI IMG/M metagenome (GOLD analysis project Ga0302248, IMG submission 193528) | Enriched activated sludge microbial communities from anaerobic digester in WTTP, New Holstein, Wisconsin, United States - AAG_UR_Leu | ecosystem: Engineered > Bioreactor > Anaerobic >... | reverse complement strand
GGCGTAGTCATATCCTATTATAAAAGGAACTACAAGCTCATCCAGCTCCCTTTGATCCCAGCAGCCCGATAAGAATAGAGCATTGATAATGATGGCCAGGAACAACAAAATATATCTATGTGTTTTTTTCATCTCTTGCCCTCCCTTTGCCCCGGATCAGCGAAAGCCCCAGCAAAAGCAGCGGCAGTGCAGTACCCAGTATCAGCGAATACATACCGACAAAATCCGATAGGCGAATTGCAATGGATATGTTCTTGGGATACCATGCAATTGCAGCAATAATAGGATATAGCAGTGCCACAACCTTACTCAGTGATTTTATTCCAAATACATCCTTGATGATAAGGCCGGCACAGAAATACTGATTGCTGGCAGGCCTTATGGCTACCCCTATCCATGCAATTATGGCAACAAACTCCATCCTTTCCAATACAGGGATTTCACTGACAGAAAGAAGCCTCAAGGCTGGCCATGTGAACATTTGAGTGAGTTCTGATCCGAACACGGTTATAGTGGTAATTACCGCATACAGGTAAATCGTTATTGTTATTATAAGTGCCATTACGGCTGCCTTCAGGGTCTCCTTTTTCTTCAATACATAAGGAGCAAATACAATAATAGTCTCGAAGCCTGAATAAGCAAAACCCGTAGTAAAGGCTGCCTTGGAATAATCAGTAAGACTGTTATTCAGCACAGGCATAAGATAATGAAGATCCGCAAACTTTACCACCGCCGGTATTGATAAAAAAAGCGGCGGAAGCAGAACATAAAAAAGAAACTCATTCAATCTTCCAAGAACCTTTATTCCGGAGCTTGTCATATAAGCGCTTACAGCAAGCCCGAGCATTATCTTGACAAGAATAGGGGTTCTCGGCAGCAGGAACATGGTGATTACTTCCGTGAACACCCTAAGTATTGCTGCCGAAGCTATTATGGAATATATTACAAATGCTGCTGACAGAAGTTTTCCTGCCCATTTTCCCGCAAGCATCTCTGTAATTGCAGCAAAGGATAAGCCCGGATGCCTGCTTACTACTTTGTTTGAAAGCCAGATAGACACAAATGGGATAATTCCGCCCAAAATTACTGCCAGCCACGCATCCTGTCCCACTGCCTCTGCCGTGACCCTGGGAAGGCTTAGAATCCCCACCCCCAGCATACTGCTTATAAGCGTGAAAAGAAGCTGTTTGCTTGTTATTGTATAGCTCATTTCAGTTTTCACCTGTACCACTCTTCTTTCTGTTGTTTACTGCCCTCTTATCATCTATATGGGGGATTGACACAGGCCTTTTTACATACATCCACAAAGGCAGCCTAAGCAGGGCATCCTTCATGTCTCTTAGCCTGAATGGTGCGTACGGTGAAAGATATGGCACACTGAAGCTCTCCAGCTTCGCAAGATGTGTCACTATTACAATAAGTCCGAGAGCTATTCCATAGGCACCGAAGGTTGCTGACAGTAATATAAGAAAAAACTTCAGCAGCCGCATGGACAATGTCATACTGTAGTTGGGCAGCACAAAATTGCATACCGTAGTGATTGCTATTACTACTATCATGGCAGGACTCACCAGATTGGACCTTATGGCGGCATCTCCCAGAATTATCCCCCCGACTATGCCAAGTGTCCCCGCCACGGATGTAGGAAGCCGAATGCCGGCTTCCCTCAGCACTTCAACTATAAACTCCATAATCAATGCTTCAATTACAGGCGGAAAAGGAACCTTTTTTCGCAGCCGGGCAAAGCTTATAAGCAGTTCTGAAGGTATAAGCTCCGGATGAAAGCTGGTGAGAGCTATATATATGGATGTGCCTAAAACTGCAATCAGGAAAGCAATCAGCCGGATAATACGTGAAATTATTCCTACGTGAAATTTTTCATAGTAGTCTTCGGTTGCCTGGAAGAACTCGACGAATAATGTCGGAGCTGAGAATACATAGGGTGTCCTGTCGATTATTATAAGAAGCTTTCCCTCCAGGAGGTTCGCCGCTGCTTTGTCCGGTTTTTCCGTTCCCAGAAGCTGGGGAAAAACAGACCATGGATTGTCTTCAATATACTGTTCAACATAACCGCTGGAAAGTATGGCATCGATATTTATTTTCTTTATCCTCTTTTTTACTTCATCCACTATTTTGGAATCCGCCAATCCGTTTATATATGCAATTGCCACATCAGTCTGGGATCTCTGCCCTATCTTGAGCATTTCAATTTTAAGCATCGGGTCCTTGATAAATTCTCTTATCATCCCTATATTTACCCATATATCCTCTATGAAACCCTCCTTGGTGCCCCGTATCCTTTTTTCTGTTTCAGGCTCGGATATCTGCCTTTTTTGTCCGCCGTCAACAGCAAAGATAATGAAGCCCTCTATTCCTTTTGCCAGCAGGATACCTTCCCCCGAGAACATGTCCTGCAGGGCAGCCTTATAATCTTTTTGATATTTGACGCTGCCCGTCTGCAGGCATTTCTTTGCAATATGTTCCTTGAGCCCTTCACCGCTCAGTCCGATATTTTCAAGGCCGCTGCAGGTCATCAACGGCTTTATCACGTTGTCGTTCAGCATCTTTTTATCGATGTTACCGATAAGATATACAATCAATGCATCTAAATTCTCATTGCCTCCGATAAAAAGCTCCCTTATTATCACATCCGCATTACCTGAGAGGTCTTTCCGAAGCCTGTCGGCAGTGCGGTCAAAAAAGTCTGCAGAATCTGCATTTTTTTCACCGTCTGATGCCTTGTTCCTGAATTTTATTGTACTCATCGGCTTCACTGCTTTTAGGGCAATCCTGTACTTCTTCATTGAAAACTCTCCCTCAATGATTATGCGCTTATTCTCTGTAATAAAAGTTATTGTTTCCAATTAAAGCTTATTTATTATTTCAGGGACATGGGGACGCGGGGACACGGGGACGTTTCCCCTGTCCCACTTCCAGTGGGACACGCGAAACGTCCCCGCGTCCCCATGTCCCCATGCCCTCCTATAAAAAAGAAGCCTTGCGGCTTCCTATATTCCTTCCCTATACAAAACCTCCAGCATCATTTTCAAACCCTGGAGCCCTATGTTCAGTACCCTGCTGTCCTTTATAACATCGGACAGCTTTTCCTCAACCATTCTTATCTTCTTTTCCCTGATGAACTCCTTATTCTCCCTTGAAACAAAGCATCCCTTTCCTATGACAGTCTCAATAAAGCCTTCATTTTCAAGCTCATCATAGGCTCTCTTGGTAGTAATCACGCTTATATGCAAATCGGCTGCCAGCTTCCTGATGGAGGGCAGGCCTTCCCCGGGCTTCAGCTGCTGATTGATAATCTGCTTTTTTATCTGGTTCGCTACTTGCTCATATATGGGTTCCTTCGTCGAATTGCTGACTGTTATATCCACATATATACACCTCACCTCTGTGAAAACTGACTGTGAGACAGGATTTGTCCCGTCTGTCATTGATTACTATGTACACATGAAATCCCGAAATCGTGTATTCCGCTTATAGTGTGCATACTGTTCATACTGTGTATGCCATATATGTACAGTATAGACATTTTTAGCCTTTGTGTCAATAAAATTGGTGAAGGATGTAGAAAGCTGCGAATGAATAATATTAGCGAGGTTAAATTAGTATAATGTATGTACATATATGCGTAAATATATTGTAAAAAGTACATGATTCAAAAATTGGGAGGAATACAATTGATGCGTAGTGTCAAAACCCTTGTATATACTGCTCTGATTCTTGGAATTGCATTGTATTTAAGGCTTCGCTTTATAATATATACTCCATTTGAATTTAAAATCGACGCTTGGAGTATGTATAACTATGCCTTAAATGTAATGAACGGCGAATATTACGGACACAGCTTCGGAGAGCATTGGTCAAGATATGCCTACTGGCCTCCCCTTTATATTTTCCTTTCCGGCTTTATCTACAGGTTTTTTGGCACTGCGCAGGATTTTATTGTAATGCGGGTAATACAGGCAGGTTTTTCCGCCGTTTCCTGCCTTCTCTGCTTTATAACAGCCAGGGAGGCTTTAAGGGATTACAGCGATCTCCATGAGGAAGCAGGGCTTACTGCAGGCATACTGATGGCTCTGAATACAAGAATGGTGGCATACACCAACCATTTATACGCAGAAACTGTATTCATCACCATTTATCTGGCGGCTGTATACTTCACCCTCAGGTATTTTAAAGATGAAATGTCCCTCAAACTCAGTCGCTCCAATGGTTTTGCGCAGGTTAAACACCTTGTTTTGTTCTCCATTTTCCTCGGGCTGGGTAATCTTACGCGCCCTGTGCTTCTTCTTCTTCCCGCTGTTTTGCTTATATCTGGACTGTTTTTTATAGCCGCCAGAAGATTCAATATCTGCCGGGGCATTAAGGTTCTCGCAGCAGATGGAGCCCTTTCGCTGCTTATTATGCTTGCTGTGCTCTCTCCCTGGATCCTCAGAAACTATGCAGTTACAGGCCGCTTAATACTGATAGATACCAACGGCCCCATCAACTTCTACATCGCTCATAACCCTCATTCCAACGGGACATGGACGGATGTAAAGAAGTCTCGATCCGATATGTTAAGGCTTTATGAAACGGGCTATAAGGAGGGTTTGGTTTACATAAGTAATAATATTAGCAGGGAAATAGATCTCTTAAATGTTAAACAGCGGCTTTTTCTTTATCATGGTGATTATCATATCTCCGAGGCTGAAGTGTATCTTTCCAGAACCTATAAGCTTCCCCTTTACGGCAGCCTGATTAAGATGGGCATAGTGGGTAAAGACATTTTGGAGAATCCTTACAGGCTTCCTCAAATGTCCTTTGAATTCCTATGGAAATCTGCGCTTTTGCTCCTGGTGCTTTTCATACTCAGGCTTATGGCAGCAAGGTCGTTATACTTACTATTTTGCGAGCCTGCATGGATAATAGGGAATTTCCTGTATATGAACCTTATCATTCTGATTTTTTATTATGCTCCAAGGTACAGAATTACTGCAGAGCCCTTTCTCTGCATCCTCATAGGAATCCTGCTGGCGGGTATATTTACTTCATATAAGAATAATGCGACATAACTACACATAAAGTATTATTATACTGACCAATATCCATAACATTATGTCAACAATCAGAGGTATGTCGGTCAGTATTATTTCCTCCGGACTTCCACCCATTTTTTTATTGTATACGATGTACTGATATCTGAAAATTCCATAAAGAACGAACAGGATGGTCACCATTGAATGCTTGCCTTCGCTGGCATAAAACGTGTACAGGCTATAGGATATCAATGTGGATGCCGTTACAATCGAAAGCATATTATCTATAAAATCCAGTGAATAGTGCTCCAGAATGCTCCTGTGGCTATGGGCATCCGCCTGAAGTATCAGCAGCTCATTTCTCCTTTTGCTGAAGCCGAGAAACAGTGACAGCAGAAAGGTGCACAGCAGCAGCCAGGGTGATATTGTCACCCCTATAACTACCGCCCCTCCTGAAACTCTCAGTATGAAGCCCAGGGCAATGGACATAACATCAAGAATAACAATATTTTTAACATGCAGCGTATATACCACATTATTGAGTAAATACGTCATGACAATAACACCAAAGCTGTAATCCAGCATAAAGGAAAGTATAACTGAGACAGGAAGCATGATTATCATCAATATCTGCGCTTCCCTCCGGTCTATTATTCCTGCAGCAATAGGCCGCATCCTCTTTCTCGGATGCTGCCTGTCTTTTTCCACATCACGAATATCATTAAATATATAAACTGTGGAGGATATCATACAAAAGCACAGAAAGGCATATAAGACAGTCATTACATACTGCGGTTTGTCCATGTTCCTTGAAAACAGCAGTGCCGCAAACAGAAACAGGTTCTTTATCCACTGCTTTGGCCTCAGCAAGTTAATAAAGCCCTTGAATTTGACCCAGCCTTCCAGCCTTTTCACTCCTTCCATATCCAAAACCTCCTGTTTAATTCTATTCGTGAAGCCTTGCACATAATTAGCGATTATACTTAAAGGTGCCAGTTTTATTTTTTCCTCTGAAGCCCTTTAAATTCCCGTTGGAATAAAATACATCTTAGGCATAAAAAAAAAGCGCCTTGCGGCGCGATTTTTTACGGCTTGTATATCACTCTTTCATCTATATCTTCAAGGGTGCTGCATCCGGTCATTATCATTGCATCCTTAAGCTCATCTCCAATTTTTCTTGTATAAAGCTCAACCCCTTCTGCACCGCCGCCGTAGGCTGCTATTGCATAAGGCCTTCCGATAAGCACTGCATCGGCGCCAAGAGCAAGTACCCTCACAATATCAATTCCTGTTCTTATTCCACCGTCAATGAATATTTTGATTTTTCCTCCTACTGCCTTGTATATTTCCGGCAATACCTCCACCGGTGCGGGAGTATGATCCAATACCCTGCCTCCATGATTAGAAACCACTATGCCATACGCCCCCGCTTCAACAGCCTTTACCGCTCCTGCAGCTGTCATTATTCCCTTTATTATAAAGGGCAGCTTCGTGCCCGCCACTACTTCTCTAATTTCTTCAACAGGTTTCGAACTTACGGGTTTGCCTAAAGCAGCCAGAAGTGTTAGGCCTGCGGCATCGATATCCATGGCTGCTGCTAAAGCTCCCGCTGCTTCAGCCATTTTAATTTTCCTCAAAATTTCTTCGTTCTTCCATGGCTTTAATGTCGGTATACCCCAGCCCCCAACTTCTGCTACGGCTTTCAACGGTTGTTCGTAAAACACATCTTTTACTCCGTCGCCGGTGAAGCCCGCAGTACCCGCGTTCTTACAGCCTGATACAATTGCATGACTATATTCATAATCATTTGCATCTTCTCTGTAATGCTGCTGCAAACCTGCAATGGGAGCTGCAAAAACCGGATAAGCGAAGCTCTTGCCAAAAAGCTCTACAGATGTATCCACTTCCTTGAATTCATATATTGTATCCATATTAAGCTTTATCTCATTCAATTTCTCATAGCTTCTGATAAATCCGCTTCCGCTGCCCTTGCCGCCCACACCCGGTATTTCACCCCTGCAGGCTACTCCGTTGCATTCTCGGCAAACTCTGCATTTTGATCCAATTTGAGATTTTGCTTTTTCCAATACTTCATTGTAATTCATAAGCGACCTCCTACAGTATTCTTTATTTTCTGTTAATCTTCTCTGCCGAACACGAAATCTCCTTCAACTGTCTGTTCACAGTATGCCAATTCTTCATTGCTGTCTGTATCGTATATATAACCATAAACATAGCACTCATTAAATTCCCTGGTTATATCGCTGCATAGTTTTTCCATAAAGTTTTTTAAGGATTTATCCGAAAGCGAATTCCACTCTTTCCTAAACCTGTCTCTTTGTATGTATGCTGTAAATTTCATAATGCTGTCATTTCCTTTAAGGGCAAATGTAAAATGGATTCCTTTTAAATAATCGTCATATCCATTATTGAACTCTTCCTCTATAGCACTTATGGTGCAGTAGTTTTCATAGTTTCCTTTGACAAGCTCATATTCCCAATTATAGTAAAAAGGAAACAATATTCTTGAATTCGATATATCCTTGCAATAGCCCTTGATTTTTGCTGAAGTATATTCCTCCATTATAACTTCGGCAACCTCTTCCACAAGTTCATATCTCTCTTTCGCCGACAGGCTGTCCCAGGATGGTTTATCCCTGCTCAGGTCAATTTCAAATATAGCCCTGATCTCATCTTCATTGCCTGAAAGTATTACTCTATACGATACTCCCTCATAATTACCGAATTCATTGTTAATTTCCTCCTGAAGCTCTTCAATACTCAACCTTTCTGCACTTACAGTTTTGCTTTCCAGTTTTTTTAACTTTGCTTCAAGCTCTTGTATGCTTTTGTCCTTTAAGGCAAGCTCAGAACTCAGGTACTCTATTTGCGGATTTGTTTTGTCGGTAATTACGATCTCATTTTTACTTGAATCCCAGTATATATTTTTTTCGAACAATGAAGATACCGCTCTTACGGAAAGATAGTTGCTGCCGTTTATCAATACCGGCTTTAATCCGAGAACCGCTTCCTTGCCGTTATATATAATCCTGGCGTCAGACTCAGTCCCCTGCACAATCTTTCCCGTATCCTCGGCAAATGCAAATACTAAAAGACAGGATAGCAATATAGCAGCCCATATGACTGTTAACCTGGCCTTTTTCATGTATCATCCCTCCTTTTATTCAGTCAGCAGGCCTATGCCCCTGTACTCAGGCCTGTTCCTCATACTTTCAACTGCATATTCGATTATCTTCCCATGATCAAAAGCAATACCCTTTGACTCTATTAATTCTCTGCTTACCCGCACTGTATTCCCGATAAAAGTCCTGTCAACCTTTATAATTGCCTCCAGGGTATCCCTGTCATTACTCAAAACAAGCCTTACATTGTTTATGGGCTTTTTCTGATCAATGATACTGCACTCTACCTTGAACCATGCCGCATCCTCCGCGTCATCCCCGGCCTTTACGGTCAGCTTGCTGCTGTCAACAATGGCCATATATGAACAACCTATTACCCTGGTTCGGGGGTCTCTGTCAACATCCCCCCATGTATATAGCTGCTCCATATATATATCCTCAATGCCCGTTTCTTCCTTTAGCTCCCTAAGGGCTGCCGCATCCAGGCTTTCATCCATATTGACAAAACCTCCGGGAAGGGCCCAATATCCCAGGTAGGGATGATCCCCCCTTTTTACCATAAGTATCTTCAGCTCTTTCTTCATTTCGCCCGTAATCGAAAAAATAAGCATATCTACTGTAACGGAAGGCCTATCATAGCGCCCTGCATCATAACGGGCCAAAAATTCCCTCTCAGTCAGACCCTGCTTGTTTCTTAAATCACCGTGTTTCATAGATATCCCCTTTCTTTCGCTGTTAATAAAAACTCCCATCGGTAAATCTTCCTTTGGGAGTTATCTTTTATACACTATTTATTAGCGCCGCAGCACTTTTTGTATTTCTTTCCGCTTCCGCAAGGGCAGGGATCATTTCTTCCCGGCTCCTTTGCTTTTATCACTGTGCCTGAAAGCCTTTGCTTCTTTGTTATTTCCTTTCTTTTCTCGGCATCGAGTATACTGTCCCACTGAGGCAGATTGTACAACCAGTCTGCTTTTGCCTTCAGCATGTTATAATAAAGCTTCTCAAAGTCTATCTCCAGTTTGATGTTGCTTGACTCTTCCAGCGCCTCAAGCTCCATCGGATTAACTAGACTGTCGTTAATACCGTCAAGGAAGCCTGTGAACAGCAGTATATCCGTCCCGTACCTGTCTGCCAGTTCCGCGACTGTTCCCTCAACAACGTCTTCGGGATTGGAAAGCAGCTTCTCATAGAAGGATTCTTCCTTCTCAAAGTATCCTTCCCAAAACTTCTTTTTAGCCTTTTCATCCTGCTCGCTGTTATATGCAGTATCTCTCCAGTTCTCAAACAAACTCATGCTACTACTCCTTATCCAGTGATTTTATCATATAGTAAATACGCCTGTTTCGAATATGAAGTAAGATCATTTTCCTGGCGCACTTATTGAATTTCCTTAATTATTATATTACATTGCAGGATAATTTGCAATTTTTTGTCTGATTCTAGTCTTTCATACCTTGGTTGTAATGCTGTTGTCAAGCATGCTCAGGTGTTTGAAAAGCTTTCCGGATACATTCATTATTTCCAGCCCGTGCCGGTACATATCTCCCATTTTCATCATCCACATTACCTTCGCAGATACTTTTTCGTATCTCTCTTCTTCCAGCTTGAAGCTTAATACCAGTACCGCATCTTTCTCAAAAGGCTTTTCAGATATTATACCCAACCCCCCTACTGAAATATTAATAAGTGTAAGCTCAAGCGGTATCTCATATTCTTCAGTCCTGCCCTTGTAAGTACTTTTAATGCATTGTATCTTTGAGTAATAATCAATCCTTCTGCTCTTTCTTTTATTAGCAGGCTTTGAAGCTTCCGTACCTTTACTCTTCATAATACTGTCCCCCATATGGCATTATTAATCATTATATCATCCCATTGCCCAAGCTGTATTCCTTTTTATATGATTGGTCGCCCTGTTCATACAAAAAATAACCATTGACATTTTGCCATACAGCTAATATAATGATAAAAATATAAATTTTCGACAATGATGGGAAGAGTAGCTTGTAGGATATGCCAAAGCGAGCCGGGATCGGTGCAAGCCCGGTGCTAAGCCTGAAGTGAAGAACAGCCTTGAGTCTCCAACCGAAATCCTTTGGATAGTAGACTTGGACGGAGCCATACCGTTACAGAATGGGCAGTATCGATTTCTGAAATGCATCAGAATATCCGTACTGGCAGAGTGGATTGGAGCATAACTTCAGTCAATCAGGGTGGTACCGCGAATAACCTTTCGTCCCTATTATTGGGATGAAGGGTTTTTATTTTTGCAGCAATAAAAAGGAGGTATTAAAATGTCAGAAATGTATTCACTCAGTATAAGAGAAACGGAGGTAGCAATTAAGGTAATCAAAGATTTTTTTGAAGCGCAGCTGGCTAAAAAGCTTAATCTTACAAGGGTCTCGGCCCCCCTGTTTGTTGAAAGGGCTACAGGCCTTAATGACAATCTGAACGGAATAGAACGTCCTGTTTCCTTTGATGCGCTTTCCCTGAAAGGCTCGGAGCTGGAAATCGTACAGTCACTGGCTAAGTGGAAGCGGCTTGCTCTTTCAAGGTACGGGTTCCTGCCCGGAGAGGGGCTTTATACCGATATGAATGCAATAAGAAGAGACGAAGAATTGGATAATCTTCACTCAATATATGTGGATCAATGGGATTGGGAAAAGATTATCCTCAGGGAGGAAAGAACTCCTAAAACCTTGAAGGCTGTGGTAAAAACCATATTCAGCGTTTTTAAGGATACAGAGGAACTAATTTTCAAGCGTTATCCGCAGTTCAAACCGGCTCTGCCCGAGGAAATATTCTTTATTACCGCACAGGAACTGGAGGACATGTATCCCGATAAAAGCCCCAAAGAAAGGGAAAATCTTATCACAAAGGATAAAGGAGCGGTGTTTCTTATGCAGATAGGCGCCCGATTGAAATCCGGAACAAGGCATGACGGAAGGGCTCCCGATTATGACGATTGGTCTCTGAACGGAGATATATTGTTCTGGTACCCTGTACTGCAATGTGCCGTTGAGCTTTCCTCCATGGGAATACGTGTCGATGAAGAAGCTCTGCTGCACCAGTTGGAGATTTCCGGCTGTATGTGCCGGAAGGAATTGTCTTATCACAGCTCCCTGCTGAAGGGCGAGCTTCCTTATACAATAGGCGGAGGCATAGGCCAGTCAAGAATATGCATGTACTTCCTGCAAAAGGTCCACATTGGAGAAGTGCAGTCTTCCATATGGCCGGGCAGCATGGTAAGCCAGTGCGAAAAAAAGAATATAAAGCTGCTCTAAGCTTTATATTCTGCACTTTCCTTTTTTTCGAAAAAATTAACCTGGGTCAGGAGCATTCCTGCAAACATAAGAGCACAGCCCAAATATCCCCTAACCCCCATATTCTCCTTCAGGAGCAGTGCACCCCCAAGGGCTGCAAAAACTGCTTCCATGCTGAGTATTATGGCTGCATGGGAAGGTTTTGCGTGCTTTTGAGCTACCACTTGGAGCGTATATGCTACGCCTACGGATAATAAGCCTCCATAAAGTATGGGAATTGCTGCCTGGCTTAAGCCGGATACTGATATATCCTCGAATATAAGTGCAGTTATGATGCTTAATGCCGAACACATTGCAAATTGTGCACAGGACAGCCTCAATGCATCCACTTTCTTTGTAAAGTAATCAATAACCAGTATATGAACTGCCCAGAAAAAGGCACCGATAATCTCCAGTAAATCCCCGAATGCTATGGTAAAGTCCTCATTGACACTTAGAAAATACAGCCCGGAAACAGCCAGAACAACTCCCAGCCAGGTATTCAAACCTACACGCTGCTTTAAGAAAATACCCAGCAAGGGCACAAGAACTATATATAACCCTGTTATAAAGGCGGCCTTTCCTGCTGTTGTATATGCGAGGCCGGCCTGCTGAAGAGAAGCTCCGAAAAACAAAACTGACCCTGCAATGATTCCCGGTATCAAAGCACTTGCTGAAGCGGTCTCTTCCGGCTGTTCCGCAGTTTTCTTGTTCTTGAAATATATTATCAACGGAATCAGTGAAATACTTCCTAATGCAAACCTCACCCCATTAAAAGTAAATGCCCCTACATACTGCATGCCTACTCTCTGGGCTACAAAGGCAAAACCCCATATGGCCGCAGTAAGCATAAGCAGCATATTGGACTTCATTTCCCGATTATTCATTATTTAATCCCCCTATCATTAGCTCTGCCAATACTATTTTAACTTGTATCAGCCGAAAAAAGCAATGGCAATAATTCAAAAGGAAGCTTATTCACATCCGTAAAATTTGCGGGCTATTTTTACCGCTTCTCTCGCATCCTTGCCATAGTAATCCGCCCCTATCATTTTTGCATAATCTTCGTTAAGCACTGCTCCCCCTACCATTACTCTTGTATCCGGGCAATGCTGCCTGAGAGCCTTAACGGTATCTTCCATGCTCTTTACTGTGGTGGTCATAAGGGCGCTTAAGCCAACCATAAGGGCTTTCTCTTCCTTGACCTTTTTCACAATGCTTTCTGCGGCAACATCCTTCCCAAGGTCATAAACCTCGAAACCGTAGTTTTCCAGCAGTATCTTCACAATATTCTTGCCTATGTCATGTATATCCCCCTTGACTGTGGCAATTACGATCTTACCCTTTGAGACCCCCGTAACCTCTCCTGCATTTTTGAGCATGTTGTCCTTTATTGCTTCAAAAGCTCTTTTAACAGTTTCAGCAGACTGTATAAGCTGCGGCAGGAAAATTTCCCCCGACTCGTATTTCTGTCCTGCAACGTCAAGGGCCGGTATCAGGAAGGTATCTACAATCTCCATGCCGTTAATCTCCGTAAGAAGCTTTTTTACCGTTAACGCCGCTTCTTCCTTCATTCCGTCTATTATCAATTTTTTTAAACTCCGGTTTTCTTCCTTTTCTTTGAATACAGGCTGTTCGTTGACCTCAGAGCGGCTGCTGATGTATCCGGCTGCTTCCTTGTCGATATTCCAGAGTACATTATATGCTTTTATTGTATCTGTCATGGCTTCTGCCATCGGGTTCAGAATCGGAGCATCAAGGCCTGCGGTCAAAGCCATGGCTAAAAATGTTCTGTTTAGCAGCTCTCTGTCCGGCAGGCCGAAGGATACGTTGCTTACACCAAGGGTAGTCTTAAGCCCCAGCTTCTCCTTTACAAGGGCTACAGCCTTAATTGTCTCCCGGACCTCCTTCTGCTGGGCTGAGGCAGTAAGCACAAGGCAGTCCACTATAATATCCTCCCTGCCTATTCCGAACTCCTCCGCCCTGTTTACTATCTTTTCAGCAATTTTCAGCCGGTCTTCCGCTTTTTCAGGTATTCCGTTTTCATCAAGGGTGAGAGCAACAACCAGGCATCCATATTTTTTTGCTATGGGAAATATAGTGTCCATTGTCTTTTTTTCGCCGTTCACAGAGTTTATTATGGGCCTTCCGCTGCAAATCCTTGCCGCAGCTTCTATTACATCAGGACTGACACTGTCAATCTGCAGGGGAAGGTTCACTATATTTTGCAGCTCAAACACAGCTCTTACCATCATTGCTTTTTCATCTATTTCCGGCAGCCCTACATTAACATCAAGTATGTGGGCGCCTGCATCCCTCTGTGCAACTGCCTCCTTCAGCAAATAATCCATATCGCCGTTTTGCAGCGCTTCTTTCAATCTTTTCTTACCGGTTGGGTTTATCCTCTCCCCTATTATTTTTGCCCCTTCTCCAAGAATCACTGTTGCAGTCGCCGAACTGGCCGCAGTGAGCTTTACTGCTTCGGGCCTGACGGGCTTTAGTCCTGATACAGCTTTCCTCAATTCTTTGATATGTTCCGGAGTAGTACCGCAACAGCCTCCAAGTATTGCTGCTCCCATTTTTGCCGTTTCGGCCATATATTGTCCAAACTGCTCAGGGCTTATGTCATAAAAGGTCTTGCCGTCCAAAATGATCGGTAACCCGGCATTGGGCTGCACAATTACAGGCACGGTTGAATATTTGAGTACCTGGGCAAGAAGGGGAATAATTTCCTTTGGGCCGAGAGAGCAATTAATCCCCAGCGCATCTACCCCCAGATGCAATATTATATTCACCATTGTCAAAGGATCGGTGCCCGTCAGGGTCCTTCCGTCAAGCTGAAAGGACATGGTACACAATACGGGCAGATGACTGTTTTCCTTTGCTGCAAGGATAGCTGCCCTGGCTTCGTATATATCCGACATTGTCTCTATCAATATCATGTCCGCCCCTGCGGCTGTTCCTGCAGCTACTTGCTCCCTGAAGGCATAGTAGGCATCCCTGAAGGATAATGTGCCGTACGGCTCCATTAGTTGGCCTATAGGCCCTATATCATGTGCTGTAAGCTTGCTTCCCGCTGCTTCTTTTGCTATTTTTACCGCACTTTCTATGATTTCACCGCAGCTGCAGCCCGAACCCTTCAGCTTATATCTGTTTGCCCCGAAAGTGTTGGTGGTAATTATATCCGCTCCTGCGTCAATATAGGCTTTATGTATTTCAAGTATCTTTTCGGGATTGCTGATATTCCAGCTTTCAGGCAGTTCCCCGGCTTTCAGCCCATGGGCCTGAAGCATTGTACCCATCCCACCGTCAAATATCAGCAACTCCTTTGATTCAAATATACTACCCATTATTCCACACCCTTTCTGAAAAAACAATTTTTGCTGTCGCAGCTTTCACAGCTATGGCCTGATATATCACTCTTCTCCCGCTGAAGCCCAATAAAGGCCGTTACGGACTTTCTCGGTATCATTATGCTGCTTTCATTTACACTCAGTCCTATACCCTCGTAAGCCTTCAATACCTTTGCCAATTCCTTTTGAATCCCAATAGAAAAATCTCCGTATCCGGGGCTGAACCTTGTTGTTGTTTCAAATCCCATGGACCTCGCCTCGGTTTCTATTTTCTCATGAACCGTATCACATAGAGATTCCGCTGCCGCTGTTGCACAGGCATCAAATACCAGGGCTTTTGCAATGTCCGTCTTCGAATAGAAGGTTATGCGTTTATCAACTTCAAGCCCCAGAGTCACTGCCATTAACGCACATTTTTCAGAATTGGCAAGATGCTTGCCAATGTCTTCTCCGGCAAGGGTCAATGTAGTCCCTTTCAAGCATAAGCCTTCCGCAGTATGCTCCACATCAAAGATTTCATACAAAAAGCTTTCTTTTGATACACTTGCAACCTCATCAATACAATCATTCAACAGCTTTTCCGTAGTATGACCGATGTTTTGGCCTCTATAACCCATATAACGCAGTACTTCTTTTCTGTCTATGTACATAATCAGCCCTCCAATTTAATATATGATAAACACAAACTGCTCTAAAAAGCAATAAGTAATTTATTTTCTCAAAAGTACAAAATTTATATATTGACATTGCTGAAATAATGGGGTATATTATATTTTAAATATTTAAGAACCATAATGGTGATGATGAGGAGAGTAAGTTGGAGCGAGTGGCAAAGAGAGCCGGGAAGGGTGGAAACCGGTACATGATACCAGCCGAACATGGTCTCTGAACTGTATAAGTGAGGCAGTTGCTTAGCTTATACCGGCAGGCTGACGTTATACAGCACGGTGATAAATCATTTTTGAGGAGTCACTTGGTAAGTTTTTTGTCGTGAGGCAAAAAAGAATCAGGGTGGTAACACGAATAGCTTTCGTCCCTTTATTGGGGCGGAAGCTTTTTAATTTACTATACCTTGTCTTACCGCAACAAATTATATCAGGAGGTATAGCAAAAATGACAACAAAAAAGAGCTTTGATGAAATTAACGAGAAAATCAGGAAAGGTAAAGCAGTAGTAGTAACGGCCGAGGAATTAACAGGCATAGTAGAGGAAAAGGGTATTTCCGACGCAACAAAATATGTAGATGTGGTAACAACAGCAACCTTTGGTCCAATGTGTTCCACCGGTGCCTTTCTTAACTTCGGGCATTCCGATCCTCCGATCAGAATGGAAAAAATTGAGCTGGACAATGTAAGTGCATACGGAGGACTTGCAGCGGTAGATGCATATATAGGAGCAGCAGAGCCCTCAACGGACAGAGGTATAGAATACGGCGGCGCTCATGTAATATGCAATTTAATAGACGGCAAAAAAGTGCATCTTAAGGCATGCTCAAAGGGCACAGACTGTTATCCGAGAAAAGAAATAGATACTTATATCACCAAGGATTCGATAAACGAAGCCTATTTGTACAATCCGAGAAATTGCTATCAAAACTACTCCGCAGCGGCAAATACCTCTGACAGGACACTGTACACATACATGGGAGTACTTCAGCCCGGCTTGGGAAATGTAAATTATTCTACTTCAGGGGAACTCAGCCCGCTGTTGAAAGACCCCTACCTCAGGACTATAGGTATAGGAACAAGAATCTTTTTGGCCGGTGCAGAAGGTTACGTAGCCTGGCAGGGAACCCAATTTGCCAGCGGAAAACCCAGAGGTGAGAATGGAATCCCCCTGTCCGGCGCCTGTACCCTTGCGGTAATAGGCAACCTTAAAGAGATGAGCACTGAATATATTCAGCCGGCTATTTTTGAAAAATACGGTGTTTCAATGTTTGTCGGAATAGGAATACCTATACCTGTCCTTGATTCGGATCTGCTTTTCAATCTTTCGGTACAAAACAAAGACATATATACAAATATTTTGGATTACAGCGTACAAAGAAGCAATAAACCGGTCTTGGCACAATGCAGCTATGAGGAATTGAGAAGCGGATTTGTTTCCATTGAAGGTAAGAAAGTAAAAACTTCACCTCTTACAAGCCTGTATAAATCAAGGGAAATAGCCCAGGTACTAAAGAGCTGGGTTGCGGAAAAGGGCTTTACATTACAGCCTCCTGTGGCCCCTTTCCCTAAGGGAGTAACGCTGAAGTCACTGGAACAAGGGAGGTTATAGTATGCAAGGATGCATTCATTGCGGCGCTTGTACCGCGGCTTGCACCAAAGGTGCTTTGAAAATGGAACCCGAATCGGGAATTGTCAGTTGTGATGAATCCCTTTGCACACACTGCAACGCTTGTATAAGAGCATGCCCGGCAAGAGCACTTACCTATCATCAGATAAGGAGGCCTTATGTATCAGAAAAGAGATTACCGGAAGCTTATGAAAGCAGATGATCTGATATGCTTCAATGTAACTGAATATGAATCCGATTTGCTGATATATGCCAGGACAAACTTAAAGAAAGAAGCAAAAATTGCTGTTGCAAAATACAGAAAGGATATTATTGATTACATTAGAAGACATCCAGAGTTTTTGACAAGCCTGGTGCCGATCAATCCCATATTGGACGCCCCTGAAATAATACAGGATATGTGCCATTGCTCAAAGCTTGCCAATGTAGGCCCAATGGCAGCAGTGGCAGGGGCTGTTTCAAAATATGCAGGCAGAGATCTGCTCCGATTTGCAGATGAAGTACTGATAGAAAACGGAGGTGATTTATTCATTAAATCAAAGAATGACAGACGGATACTTATATATGCGGGCAATTCCCCCCTTTCAAACAAGGTTGCCCTCCTTATTCCCGGCAATAATCAGGAACTGGGGATATGCACCTCAAGCGGAACTGTCGGCCATTCTTTAAGTTTTGGCAAAGCAGATGCAGCCGTTGTGATTTCAAAGGATGCTGTTTTAGCTGATGCCGCAGCCACCGCTGTCGGAAATGTGGTAAAGGATAAAAACCATATTGAGGCCGGAATAGAATATGCCATGTCTATTCCGGGTGTAGAGGGAGTAGTAATCATTGCAGATGACAAAATGGGTGCCTGCGGTGATATTAATATTACAAAGCCTTGAGAGGAGAATTGGTTATGAAAATAAAAGAGTTTTTTAAGAACAAGCCTGTTATATCCCTGGAAATATTTCCGCCGAAACCTGAAATGCCAATAGATACAATATTTAATACCATTGATGCTCTGTCCGGTCTTAAGCCTGCATTTATGAGCGTAACTTACGGTGCCGGCGGCAGCAGCAAGGCTCATACCGTTAAAATTGCCGATGTCATCAAGAATAAGTATAACATAGAAGCCCTTGCACACCTTACCTGCATAGGCGCAAAACGGGATGAAATTGACAATATACTTAAACAGCTTAAAGAATGCCATATTGAAAACATAATGGCTTTGAGGGGAGACATACCTGTGGGTTCGGATCCTGCTTCCTTAGAGAATGCCGAATACAAGTACGCCAAAGATCTAATATCCTATATAAAAGAAAAGGACAGTTTCTGCATCGGCGCTGCCTGCTATCCCGAAGGCCATATCGAGTGTCCTGATGAAGTAAAGGGTTTGAAGCATTTAAAGCTAAAAGCGGATTCCGGCGCTGACTTTCTGATTACCCAGCTTTTCTTTGATAATAATCTATACTTCTCCTTATTGGAAAAACTTGATATATTCGATATCAACCTTCCGGTCTCGGCCGGCATTATGCCTGTAATAAACAAGAGGCAGATTGAACGCATCACAGCTCTTTGCGGTGCCTCTATTCCCCCAAAGATTAAGCGTATACTGGACAAATACGGAGAAAACCCCGAAGCATTGAAGGAAGCGGGTATAGCCTACGCAACAGAGCAGATAATAGACCTGCTCTCCTCCGGTGCAGCCGGAATACACTTATACACAATGAACCGCCCGGAGGTAGCCAGGGAAATCTTCTCTCCGATAATGAACATCAGAAGCTTTTTTAATGAAAGCTCAGAGAATTAGCAAAACACCTGCATGGCTTTTACGATAGCTCGAACATGCCTGTATACAGTTGATAATATTTACCCTGAGCGGCGATCAGATCCTCATGGTCTCCACGCTCTATAATCCTCCCGTTTTCCAGAACCAATATGGCATTGGAATTCCGGACGGTGGAGAGCCTGTGGGCAATAACAAAAACCGTTCTTCCTTCCATAAGGGTATCCATTCCCTTTTCTATAAGAGCTTCTGTTCTTGTATCAATTGAGCTTGTCGCTTCATCCAGGATCAAAACAGGAGGATTGGCAACTGCGGCTCTTGCGATGGCGATAAGCTGGCGCTGCCCCTGGCTCAGATTGGCACCGTCCGAGGTCAGCATTGTGTCATAGCCCTGGGGCAGGTGCATTATAAAGGAATGTGCATTGGCAAGCTTTGCCGCATTTATAACCTCTTCATCTGTCGCATCCAGTTTACCGTAACGGATGTTTTCCTTGACTGTTCCCGTAAACAGGTGTGTATCCTGCAGAACCATTGACAGAGAGCGCCTTAAGTCTGCCTTCCTGATTTTGTTTATGTTTATTCCGTCATACCTGATTTTGCCGTCAGGTACGTCATAAAAGCGGTTTATCAAATTTGTAATGGTGGTTTTTCCGGCTCCGGTAGAGCCTACAAATGCAATTTTCTGGCCCGGCTTTGCATAGAGGCTTATTCCGTCCAATACAGTTTTGTTCTCCTCATAGCCAAAGGTGACATCTTCAAAGCGCACATCCCCTTTAAGTTCACTGTAGTTTATGCTTCCATCCTTGTTAGGCTGCCTCCATGCCCACATTCCGGTATATTTCTCAGCCTCCTCCAATTCATCCCTATCTTTTTTCCTTGCATGGACTAGCTCAACTATACCTTCATCCACCTCCGGCTTTTCGTCCAGCACTTCAAAAATGCGCTCTGCACCTGCCAAAGCGGTCAGTATCGCGCTCATCTGCTGCGAAATCTGGTTCAGCGGCTGTGTGAACGTTCGAGTATACTGCAAAAATGATGCAATGGTCCCTATGTCAATATAGCCCTTTATGGACATAAT
>Ga0302248_1001230_pt1 | contig 19985 bp, 8 predicted proteins | sample AAG_UR_Leu_MG_FD_193528 | JGI IMG/M metagenome (GOLD analysis project Ga0302248, IMG submission 193528) | Enriched activated sludge microbial communities from anaerobic digester in WTTP, New Holstein, Wisconsin, United States - AAG_UR_Leu | ecosystem: Engineered > Bioreactor > Anaerobic >... | reverse complement strand
CCGCAAAAGCGGAGATGCCTGCCTGATGGAAAAGTCGGCCAAAATGAGAGCCCATGGCGCCAGAAGGACCTCCGTCAATCAATATACACCGACCAACCACATCATCAACCCCTGCTTTCCGGAGAAAATCCCCCTTGACGCAAGAAAATAGCTTCCCTATGCTCCGGGCTGTTAAAAGCAAGTTCTTATCAATCAATAGGAACCATTTTAATCTTGTGGGGGATGTCATGCGGACACCGGAAATTGAAAACAGACAGAGGCGAATGACGGAGGAAGAGCTGCGGAAAATGGAGGCTCAGACACGCAATCTCATTGAAAACGCCCCCTTTCCTCTTTTATTGTTCGGGATGAAGAGCGGCGCTTTGCTCTATGGCAACCAACGGGCGGTGGAAAAGTTCGGGGTCAGCTTTGAACAGGCTAGGGGGACAAGCGTGCTGAAATTTTTTGGGAACCCAGTCGCTCGGGATTGCTTTATTGAAAAGCTATTGCGGGAAGGCGTAGTGCGCGACTACGAGATACGCTTGCTCAATTGGGAGGGAAATCCTTACTGGGCGCTGGTTTCGGCTTCGCTGCTGACTTATGAAAACGAGCAGGCCGTCATGTTTTCCATCAATGACATTGACAAGCAGAAGGGGATCGAAAAAGCACTACAGGAAACCCTGGAGCGCTACCGGCTGATCTCGGAGAACACCAGCGACGTGATCTGGCTATGGGATCCCCGCACCCACAAACACACCTATATAAGCCCCTCCGTCTTCAGGAGGCGCGGTTACACCGTTGAAGAGGCCATGTCACTGTCAGCGGAAGAGACGCTCTCGCCGGAATCACTCAAGAAGATCCGGGAGCAACTGGCGATTCTCGGTGACGCTCTGGCCAGGGGAGAACAATCCGCCCGGACCGCGACGACGGAAGTCGAGGAATTTCACAAGGACGGCCATCTCATACCATCGGAGACATCGGTTGCTTTGCTGACCAATCCTCAGGGAGAAACCACCCAGATCATCGGCATCAGCCGGGACATCACCGAGCGCAAAAAAGCGGAGGAGGAGGCCCGGGAACGGGAAGAACTGATGGCCGCAATGTTTTCCCAGACCACGGATGGGATCAGGCTGTTGGACATCGAGACCGGCAGCATTATTGCTTTCAACGAAGCGGCAGCCCGGGGGCTCGGTTACACCCGGGAGGAGTTTTCCCGCCTGACCGCGGTGGATTTGGCGGGGGAATTGACGCCGGACCAAGTCGCCGCAAACATAAAACAGATCGTCCAAGGGAACTTATCTTCACTGGAGACCAGTCTTCGGCGCAAGGACGGCTCTTTGATGGATGTCCTTGTGACATATAAGAGGCTGAATATCAAAGGAAAACCCGTCATTTCGGCAGTCTGCCAGGATATTACAGAGCAGAAGGCCCGGGAACGGGAACTACGGGAACTGGCGGCGCGCCTCCGGAAACAGAACGATCTGCTGATGAAGATCACCTCAGCCGAACATTTCACTACCGGCAACATTGATCAGTTCATCCATGAGACGACGGAAGCGATTGCCCGTGCTCTGGATATTGAACGGGTGTCGGTTTGGTTCTTTGACGAGTCGGGAACACGCCTCGAATGCCGTGATCTCTATGAGCTCTCGACCGGGGCTCACACCCGGGGTCACCTCCTTTCTGAAGAACAGTTTCAAGTAGAATTCAATGCACTCAAGAATGCGCGTTACGTGGACGCCAGCGAGCCGTTCACGGATCCCCGGACGGCCGGCTACGCGGAAGGTTATCTGAAGCCTTTGGGCATCACCTCCATGCTGGACAGCGGGATCATTTCGGGCGGCCGCAAGCGGGGCGTCTTCTGCCTGGAGCACCTAAACCGACCGCATCACTGGACGCTGGACGAAATCACCTTCAGTTGCCAGGTCGCCGACCAAATCGGCATGGGCTTGCTGAACCGGGAGCGCCTGGATGCCATGCAGGCCCTGGAGAACCATCGCCAGCGTCTGGAGGAGACAGTGGCTTCCCGCACCGCCGAACTCGCCGCGATGCTCGAAAAGCTGAAATTCAGCGAAGAGCGTTTCCAACTGGCGCTCGACGCCACCAGAGACGGATTGTGGGACTGGGACCTCAAGACCAATACCAGGTATTTAAGCCCCTCTTATATCAAAATGCTGGGCTATGAACCGGGTGAATTTGACCAGTATAAGGAAAGCAACTGGTTAGATGTGTTCCACCCGGAGGACGGGGACAGGCTTGTAGCCACATCCAGGGAGCGGCTTGAAAAGGAAGGTTTCTACGAGATCGAATTCCGCATGCGAACCAGGGATGGCAACTACAAGTGGATCCTGAGTCGGGGCAAGGTCGTGGCTTATGATGAAAACGGCCGGCCGGCCAGAGCAGTGGGCACGCACACCGACCTTACGACACGCAAACAACTGGAACTGCAATTGCGCAACACCAACGAGGAGCAGGCCGCCATCTGGACGGCAGCGCCTGCCGGGGTGGTCATTGTGAGCATGAGCGACCGCCGGATTGTCCGGTGGAACCGCAAGCTTGAGGAGATCTTTGGCTACGGCCCCGGCGAATTTACCGGGATGACGACCCGCGCCTGGTTCCCGGACGATGCCTCGTATGCGGCCATGGGGGAGGAGATCAGCGAGACGGTCTGGCATGGTGAAACCCTCGTCCGGGATGTCCAATACGTCAAAAAGGACGGGTATCCTTTCTGGGCGCGGTCTTTTGTGAAGGCCATCGATCCGCGGGATCAGTCCCTGGGCGTCCTCGCGATCATCGATGACATCACCGAGGAGCGTGCCGCGCAGGAAGCCCTTCGGGAGGCGAAAGAGCAGGCGGATAAGGCCAATCAAGCGAAAGCGGAGTTTCTGGCGAACATGAGCCATGAGATCCGGACACCCATGAACGCGGTGATCGGATTCTCCAGCTTGGCCCTGAAGACGGATCTGGATGCAAAGCAGCGCGATTATCTGGAGAAGATCGCGGACTCAGGCCGACATTTACTGGGAATCATCAATGACATCCTCGATTTCTCCAAGATTGAGGCGGGCAAGCTGACGCTGGAGAAAACGGAGTTCGAGTTGCAGACGGTCCTGGAGAACGTCTCCACCCTGATTTCGGAGAAGACAGCGGCCCGGGGCCTGGAACTGATGTTTCGCATCGCCCGGGGCACACCCAACAACCTCGTCGGCGATCCGCTGCGTCTGGGTCAAATCTTAGTGAATTACACTAACAATGCCGTTAAGTTTACCGAGAAGGGGGAAATTGTCGTCTCTATCCGGGTGGAGGAGGAGGCGGAAAACGACGTCCTCCTGCATTTCTCCGTCCGTGATACGGGGATCGGTCTGACGGAAGAGCAAAAGGAAAAACTGTTCCAGTCCTTCCAGCAGGCGGACACATCCATTACCCGACAGTACGGAGGCACGGGACTGGGATTGGCCATTTCCAGGGAACTGGCCCATGCGATGGGGGGCGAGGTGGGGGTGGAGAGCGAATACGGCAAGGGAAGCACCTTCTGGTTCACGGCGCGACTGGGCAAGGGGACAGCCAGGACAAAGACGCTTCTCCCCGATCCGGACCTTCAGGGCAAAAGCGTCCTGGTGGTGGACAACAACGAGATGAGCCGGATTATCCTGGAGGAGATGCTGACGGGGATGACCTTCGTGACAAAGAACGTCGCATCGGGCCGGGCCGCCCTGGAGGAGATCCGTTTGGCCGATGCGGCGGATCGTCCGTACGATGTTGTCCTGCTGGACTGGAAGATGCGGGGGATGGATGGTATCCAGACGGCCTATGCCATCCGGCAGATGAACCTGAAGGCTACTCCGCCTCTGATAATGGTGACGGCTTACGGGCGGGATGAGATCATGAGAGAGGCGGCGCAGGCAGGATTCGAGCACGTCCTCATCAAGCCGGTCAGCGCCTCGATGCTGTTTGACAGTCTGATTCAGGTGATGGGGGGAAAACGAATTTCGAAGAAGGAAGAAGCCGAACGGAAAGCAGCGCCGTCATTCGACCTCGGATCGATCCGTGGCGCCTCGATTCTTCTGGTGGAAGACAATGCCACGAACCGCCAGTTGGCCACAGAGTTGCTGGTCGGGGCGGGGCTCCGGGTGGACACGGCGGAGGACGGACGGGAATCCATCGAGAAGATCCGCCGGAACCCTTACGACCTTGTGCTCATGGACATGCAGATGCCGGTCATGGACGGGGTGACGGCGACGCGGGAAATCCGGAAAGACAAACGCTTCCGGGACCTGCCGATCGTGGCCATAACGGCGAACGTCATGCAGGCGGACATCGATCGTTGCCTGGATGCGGGGATGAACGACCACATCGGCAAACCCATCGATCCGGATGACCTGTTTGGCAAACTGCTGAAGTGGATCAAGCCTCTCCAGGGGCAACCAATGGACGAAGACGTGAGGATACCCGCCCGGAAGGCCGCAACAGAAACCGGCTCGTTGCCGGTGGAGGAAGGGCCTTTGCCGGAGATCCCCGGTTTGGATACCGCCGCGGGCTTGAAGCGGACGCTGGGAAAAAAATCTGTCTATCTGGATATTTTACGAATGTATGTGGAAAACCAGAGTCCCATGCCCGGCCAGATCCGGCAGAGTCTGGCTATGGATGATCGCGAAAATGCAAGACGTCTAGCCCATACGGCGAAAGGCGTCAGCGCCAACATCGGGGCCACCCGCGTTCAAGAGCTGGCGGCGGCCCTGGAAGTCCTGATCAGGGAGGCTTCGTCCCGTGAAGCGATTGAACAGGCTCTGGATGCCTATGCCGCGCAGCAGATTCAATTGATCTCCGATCTGACAAAGGCGCTGCCTGGGGCTACAATCATTGATCGGGATGGAGCAGTTGATCAAGTGAGGAAAGCCGGGGTAGCCCGGAAAATGCGGGAGTTGCTTGAGGAAGGCGACAGCGAGATCCTTGATTTTTTTAACAGAGAATATGCCACTTTGAAAGCGATATTAGAGAAGGAAGGCTTCGAACCGTTTGCGGCCGCCGTAAGGCAGTATGATTTTGAAAAGGCACTTTTGCTCCTGGAATCCCGGACGGCCAAATGCTAAAAGATAGATAATCGGAGGAGGAAGCCATGCCTGACAATGAACTGATTGAAAAGCAGACGGTTCTGCTTGTGGATGATGCGCCGGAGAATCTGGCCCTGATGAGCAGCCTGCTCAAAGACAGTTACAAGGTCAAGATGGCCAACAACGGCAATCGGGCGCTGAAACTTGCCCTGACCGGCAATCCTCCCGACATCATTCTTCTGGACATCACGATGCCGGTCATGGATGGCTACGAAACCTGCCGGCAGTTGAAAGCCAACCCGGCGACCAGGGATATTCCCGTTATCTTCCTGACCGCCAGAACACAGGTGGAAGACGAGATGCACGGTTTTGAGCTCGGGGCGGTGGACTACATCACCAAACCGATCAGCCCATCCATTGTTATGGCGCGGGTGCAAACTCACCTGCAGTTGAAAAGAGTCAGGGACTATTTCAAGGACAAAAACGCGTTTCTCGAAGAAGAAGTGGCGCGTCGCACAAAAGAAATTGCGGCCATCCAGGAAGTTACCATTCTGGCCATGTCCTCGCTGGCCGAGACGCGGGACAATGAGACAGGCAATCACATCCGCCGCACTCAGCTCTATGTCAAGATTCTGGCGGAAAAGCTGCGGCTTCACCCCAGGTTCAGACATTATCTGGACGATGACAAGACGATCGAACTGCTGTTCAAATCGGCTCCGCTGCATGATATCGGCAAGGTGGGGATTCCCGACCACATCCTGCTGAAGCCCGGGCGTCTCACAGAAGAAGAATTTGCGATCATGAAAACCCACACTACCCTGGGGCGCAATGCCATCAACGCGGCGGAAAAACGACTGGGGGTGGCTCTGCCTTTTCTGGTCATTGCCAAAGAAATCGCCTATTCACATCAGGAGAAATGGAACGGGACAGGCTATCCCGAGGGCATGGCGGGAGACGACATCCCGATCTCGGGGCGCCTGATGGCCATCGCGGACGTTTACGATGCGCTTATCTCCAAGCGTATCTACAAGGAAGCGATGTCACACGAGAAGGCCATGCAAATTATCATTGAAGGCAAAGGCTCTCACTTCGATCCGGACATGGTGGACGCTTTTGTTGAGATCGCCGGCGAGTTTAGAGCCATTGCCGAAAGATATGCTGACGCCCGGAATGGCTTCATATAATGGCGGAACTGGTGGAAATCTGTGTTATTCGCGCCATGGTTCAGAACGCTACCAAGTTTTTATCCCATAGCTTGTCTGTTGCCAACTTTGCGCCTTTGAATTTTGCCTTCTGTCTTCTAAAGCATAAAATCCCTTGTTTTAACTATCTGCATACCTTGCGCTTTCATGTCCTGGAAAAATGTTGTGGCCAAGTGTTCGAAGCCAGGGACAGGACTCATCGCGTCCTCAAGCAACACACATTTTTTCACCGTATCTTCGCCAAAATCTTTGACGATGTCACGGATCGTATTGGCGACGCAGTGGGTTGACGCTTCGCCGCCAAAGGCGATAACGTCGGCTTTCCCAAGCGTTTGAATCAGCGCGGTATTGAGACGCGTGGTCGGGTCGTCCGGGTCAGGCACATCGGCCTGAACGCAGGAGTAATGCTCGGTAAAGATGTTACTCCCTTTGATGAGGTAACTCACCATGCCATAGCGCGCGAGTTCCCATCGGCGCAACGATTCTCGTAACGTCTCCATCACATTGTGCCCGGGCGTGCCGATCCGGCAGTGCGGCGGCCAAATTGTCAATTGGTATCGTCCGCCCTGCTCTAATTTGGTTACATAGTCAATCATCCGGTCTAAAAGCGTTCCATAAGGCGGGCAGGGCAATTGCGGATTAAACGGCGCCCAGAGACCCTTGAGGACATCATCCCTGGAAATCATGGTGAAGGGCGCAGGATGTTCCCCTTTTGCATTTCGCCAGAAAATCGGATGGGCGACGTCTAATTCGTGGTGCGTATCCAGAGTGACGTGAATGTCGTCAATATCATAGAGCAGCCGGTCCAGCAATTTGGCCAACCGCTCCATATCCTTTTCTGCGCCTGGAACGTAAAGTTCACCCTCCTGGGGATGACAAAACGACACCTGCGGATCAACGATCAACAACTCAAGTCTTGTTTTACTTTTAGCGGTCATAAACGTTTCCTCCTGTGAGCAGTTTAATACATTAAACTGAAGGATGATGATTTCTGAACATGATTTTCGTTCATAAAAAAATCAAGAAATTTATTCGATCAGTTTTTCTTCACGATGATAATTATCCCTTGACGCGAGCAAACTGCCACTCTACACTCCGAAACATCAAAAGCAAGTTCTTAGTGCGCCAGGCCAGGCTTGGCGAATCCAGAGGGAGATGATCGCAAAAAATACATGAGCAATTGCCTGAAAAAGTAATCAGATAGCTTCCCTATACAATTGGAAAAGGCAGAGTCAAATGTCTCTGCCTTTTTTGTATTTATCCTGTGCACGAAAAATCATATACCCAGCTACTCATTTCGCATTGACAGAGGTTTCCTATCTTCATATAGTCAAAGAGATCAATCGCCATTAACCATACCGTCCATTTAGGTAGAAATCCATGCAGAGAATGTCATGCCATTACATACTTCTCGCAATTTTCACTATTGGTCTTTCCATAATATCTTTAGGTATCGCAAATGATGCCACAGAAGACCGCATGGGCTCGGCAGTGGGACCTATACCATCAATTCCTTTTGCAGCTCAGAAGACATTTACTAGTCCCTTCCTTGGGGCGAAGTTTGTCCTTATTCCAGCCGGAACGTTTATGATGGGCTCACCCAGTGATGAACCGGGGCGCGACAGCTACGAGTCCAATCAGTACCAGACAACGATCAGCAGGGTCTTCTACATGCAGACAACAGAGGTGACTCAGGGCCAGTGGAAAAGGGTGATGGGCAATAATCCGTCCCGCTTCAGCGATTGCGGCGACGATTGCCCCGTGGAACAGGTGTCTTGGAACGACGCCCAAGAATTCATCAGTAAACTTAACAGCATGGAGGGGACGGACAGATACCGCCTCCCCACGGAGGCGGAGTGGGAGTATGCGGCCCGTGCCGGGACGACAACACCCTTCAATACGGGAACCTGTTTAACTGCCGATCAGGCAAATTACAACGGGGATTATCCTTTGAGTGGTTGCCCTAAAGGGAAGTATCGAGATCGAACAGTTCGTGTTGGCAGCTTTGCCCCAAATGCATGGGGTTTGTATGATATACACGGCAATGTATGGGAATGGGTCCAAGACTGGAAGGGCAACTATCCCACGGGAAGTGTTACAGATCCAGCAGGACCTTCATCCGGATCATTCCGTATGTGTCGTGGTGGTTCTTGGAAACAGAATGCCTGGGTATGCCGTTCAGCGTTTCGCTTCTATGCATTCCCAAACCTCCGTAAAGATAATCGTGGCTTTAGACTTGTTAGAACCTATTAGCTTTTCAAAAGATTACCCACAATGATCGCTAAAATTTACGAAAAAGTCAAAGATCCTCTTCAGGCGCTCATGGTATACCGCAACAAGGATGCCGTCGAAAAATGCTTTGATGATCTAAAGAACCAGTTGGACATGAAACGCCTCCGCATCCATAGCTCACCGGCCATGGATGGTCGGTTCTTCGTCCAATTTATTGCGCTGATTCTCATCAGTGTACTTCGAAAGAAAATGCAAGAGGCGAAACTTACTGAAAAATACTCCGTACGGGAGTTGCTCCTGGAAATGGATACCCTCACTCAAATACGGTTTTCTGGAAAGTACGGGCAGATGCTAACGGAAATTACCAAACCACAACGCTTAATTATGGAAAGCCTTGATGTCAGTCCACTGACATAGTTACAATTTGAACGGGAAATTAGGTTTTTTGCTTTGTATTTGGAGTGATTCACTCACCGCAGCCTCAGTGTATTCGGCTGAGTGACGAAAAGGCATCATGAAAAGGCCCAAGGTGTTCGCCGTTGCCTTCCGCATCAGATTTTCTCCTTGACAAATAGAACGCTCGTTCTACATTATGGCGGCATGATGTGCTCGGGAGAAAATCCCCCTTGACGCAAGAAAATAGCTTCCCTATACTCCGGGCTGTCAAAAGCAAGTTCTTATCAATTCAATTCAGTTCCTGACAAATAGCGCCGATGAAAGACTGCCCAGTTCTACCTGCAAGGACTGTTTTGCAACCTGGGCGCCCATGAGGATCGCCTGCTGCACATTTACCTCTCCTGCGCTATCCGGTGCGGAGACAACCAGTGTCCCGTCCGGTGTGACCGTAGCAATCATCTGTAATGACAGTCCATTTTGCATGGTAAGTGTGAAAGGCGCTGATTTTTCCCCGGTGAGAGTTGTCGGAGGTATTGCTGTGGCAGTTCCCGTTGTCGATGGTGTCAGGGAAACGGCGCTGCCGCTCTGATTTACCACGAAGTTTCCTTGAAATGCAGGGGTTGCCCCGCCAATCTGTGAGAAGATCGGCAAAGTGCCGACCTCGGTCATGGCGCCTGAGGATGGGGCATCGGTGATTGAAAGCGTCATCGTTTGACCTGCCGTGCTGAAGGCTACCGGCGTTGAGAAGGTTGTTGTTGTGAGCACTGAGCCGGTTGCAGATCCGGTGGTTAGAACCGTTGTCATGACAATATTGCCGCTTCCACTGCCGGGTCCCATCGACCCTGTATGGGGTGCGCCTGGATTGTTGCCCTGTCCGTCCTGCGTCCCGTTGATGCTGTTCTGACTGCTGGTTATCGCTGACTCAACGGTTTCTACCTGTTTTTGTGTCTGGCCTCCTGTTATGACAAGCGTACCATTGGTAAAATTGATATTATAATTGCCCGAGGTGAGACCGGATGGGTCAATGCCGTATGTCCCTGCGTTAACAGCGCCCTGACTTGTGCCACCGTAGGTTAGTGCGCCGGCCAGGACATTTTCTGCTTCTCCGTTTACAAAACCGGTATATACAACTCCGTTGCCGCCTCTGTAAGGATTTCCCGTGTGTGTTTTTGTGTCATTATTTGCCTTTATATCGAGGAGCGCCTTGTTGATGGTCAGAGCGCCGTCATTGTATGTAATGGCATAGTTGGAGGGGAGGAATGTCCCGTTTTTTGCATCGCTTGCAACGATGGTATAAGGGCTTCCGGCTACGGCTGCATTTGCATCTGCTCCGAGGCTTGCCAGGGTTACCAGACCGATGGTTTCACCTCCTACAAGCTCTGTGCTGGTGAATTCTGTGCCGTTAAAGGTGACTGCCTCCCCGTAGGTCTTTGTCTTGTCGTTGGCTGTCACCGTCAATGGAGCGGCGTTGATGTCGGCTGTCGTCGTGGCCTGGTCAGTGATTGCGTAGTTGCGCTTGTCGTCGCCGGTGTAGCTGCTGGTCAGGACGACGGTCTTGTTTGTGCCCACGTTCTTGTTGTCGAAGAGGCCAGTGGCGGAAACGGAGCAAGAGTCGCCAGCGATCCAGCCGGAAGCCTTTGTAGTGTCGGTTGCGGCACTGTTGTTCGCGTCATAGACTTTGTTGGAAGCCGTGATGCCAGCAATCGTGATAGGCTTGGTATTGATCGTATAATTGGCGTCCGAGGTGAAACCGCCGAAGCTGTAGTTCGCAGCATCGGCTCCGCTGATGGCGGTGGCCGTCTGTTTGTAGGTTCCGGCCTTGAGGTTGCCGCTGGTGCTGTTAGACGGATCGACCAGACTGGCTGAGGAGGCGACCTTGTCGAACGTTCCGTCTTTGCTCTGGATATTGGTGAAGCTCACAGCGCCGGGGTCTTTCGCCGTGCCGTAGGTCGTGGAGACACCGGCGATGGCCGTTCCGGTGAGCGCCAGCTTGTTCACCGTGTAGTTGCCTTTGACGTCGGCATAGGTGTAGTTGTCTGCGTCTTCTCCGGTCAGGGCGCTTATATACTCAATGCCGGTGTGGGTTCCGGCCTTCAGTTTGCCGCTGGAACTCAGGAGACCGGTTGTATCGACGGATATTGCGGCTGTTATATCGTCGCCGGAGACCTTGTTGGTGAATGTCGCCGCGCCGGGGGTCAGGTTGTCTCCGTAAATGGAGTTTCCCGTTGCGATAGAGCCGCTCAGGGCAAGTTTGTCTATCGTCAGCTTGCCGTATGAATCGCCGTCGTGGACGACAATAGTGTAACCCGCTTCGGACACACCGGCCGCATCGATGCCGATATTGTACGGCCCACCGCTTACGTGGGCGGTTGCGGCTGATCCTGCGGAGGTTACCAGGGGATCGCCGCTGAATTGCGAATCCCAGGGGGTGTCGCTGAATGCCGTGCCTGCGCCGTAACCGGCAGACAAATTTGATGTTACGGTATAGCTGTAGTCTCTTGCGTCCTGGCCGGTCATCGCAGCCGTCTTGTCTTCGCCGTATGTTTTGGAGAAATTTTTCGCGGTAAAGGTCAACGAGGGGCTGGCTGCAAAGACATAACGGTTTCCCGCATCGGCCTTGTCGTATGTGGCATAGGTCTTGTTCCAGACGGCGCTGTTGCCGCTTGCCAGCACGGGGCTGCCGAAGTTGTCCGTGGTTGGATCGTTGGAATAGACTAACCAGCGGCTGCCGCCGGCCGTTGTTGCCAGGGCGTCCGAGCCCCGGTTGTTGATGAAGTTCCCGCCCGCCGCCAGGATAATCGCGTCGCCCGCGGCCCCGGAGGTTATTGCCGCCCCTGCATCCAGTTGGATATTGCCGCCGGTAACGATCAGCAATTTGCCGCCGGTCGCAACCGTGCTTTTAAAGGTGGTTGCGCCTGTGCCCGCGCTTTGTGTCAGCGCCCCGGTCAGATTGACTGCGCCGTTGAAGTTCGTCGTCCCGGCATTGTCTATAGTTACATCCGTGAGCATTTTATCGCTGCCCGAACCGAGGGCCGCCACATTGATCGCGCCTGCGCCCGCGTCGAGTATCAGGGTCTCTACCCCTGAGTCTTTTAACGTGCCGTCGGTTATGCCGGTGATCGTCAGCGCGCCGCCACCGGTGGTCAGGGTGGCGGTGGTCAGGACGTCGCCTTTGGCTCCCCATATCGTTAATGTCCCGTCTATAGTCAGGTTGCCGCCGTTTGTTGTGATGCCGCAGGTTTCCATGCGTGCATTGCCGCTTACTGAGAAGCCGTCGCGCGCCGTTATCGTCGCACTGCTGCCGCTCAAGAGGAAAGTGCCGGAGTTGGTTGCGGAAACGGATTTGGCATTCAATGACGAAGACACTTGTACGTTACCCGCGCTCTGAATGGTTATGTTGCCGAGCTTCTTTACGCCACCGGTTACCTTGTTGCGACCGAAGCCTACGGTGCCCGTGCCTGCGTTAAGGGTTAAATCCTCGGCGTAATCGCTTGTACCGTCCAGCACGCTGCTGAATGTAATGTTGCCTGCGGTTGCACCGGTATCTATTGTAATGCCTTTCCCGAGTATAATGGAGCCTGATCCTTTAGGGTTGATGTTTCCGCCCGCGCCCTGAGCCGCAGAGCCTGCGCCGCCCACTGAGGCGAGGTCGCCGTTTAAGGTAATGTTATTGCCGGCAGTTGTGCTGTTTATGGTGATTGCGCCCGCAGCGCCGCCCTTATTGGTCCCGCCTGTGGAGGCCCCGCCCGAAGCGGTAATTTTGTTTACCGCTATCGTCCCGTTGGCCGTATCAATAGTGACCGCTCCGCCTGCCGAGCCCGTGCCTGCATTATTGGCCGCGCCTGTCGTTATGATGTCGCCGGAAAGGTTTACCGCGCCTGTGCCGGTTGCATCGATGTCCACTGCGCCGGAGGCCGCCTCTGAATTTTCCGCTGCCGTGGTCGTTATGGACTTGCCGGAGGCCAGATCGACCAGGGTTGAGGCGTTGAGCGTTACTTTTTTGCCCACGGCAACAAGATTTTCGTTTATGTCGATTGTGGCGGTTTTTATATTAACGTCGCCCGTAGCCGTTACCGCGCCGTCGAATATTGTCGTCCCCGTCCCTGCCTTCTGGGTTATGCCTGCCGATTTGAAGGCGTCTGGAACCGTTACATTCTTTGCAGAGTTGATTGTTACAAGGCCGAGGGCGCTTGCGCTGCCTGCCTGATCCGAAAAGACGATATCGCCTGTTCCCGCGGTAAGACCCAGGGTATAGCTTCCGTCTAATGTGCTGTTAAAATTGATGTTATTATTTCCGCCGGAGGTGTCAAGCGTTGTATTGGCGCCCAACTCCGTCGCGGCGCGGAAGGTAATGGCGCCGCTTGAGGCGGTGATGTCGCCGTTTAGGGTGAAGGTTGAGCCGGAGGCTGTCTCGAAGTCCAGGCCGCTGACGACCGTTATGTTATTCCCCGAGACGGCATAGGGAAAGTACGGGTAGTCGGCGTCGCCAAGCGATCCTCTGATGCCTGCAATGCCGCTTCCGGAAAGCCCCGCATCCGCGATGAAGAGCGTGCCCCCGGTTATGCCGGAACCGGTCTTGTTTGTTCCGCTGTTAAATGAGTTTTTATAGACCATGCCTCCTTTGACGGCGGAGTCGCTTATGTAAAGAAGATAGGGGTCTGCCTCTGCAATAGATCCGGAATCAACGGCAAAGTAGTAAAACCTGTTTGCGCCCGCAGATGACGGCCCGTAATCAACGCCGCCTTTGGCGAGGCGCACGGTCTTGCCTGCCACGCCATCGCCTGTGAGCGTGCCGGAGACGATCTGCGGGGCAGCCGGGAAGCGTTTGGAGAGGTAGGGGTAGGAGATGTTTACATCGCCGCCCGCGCTGTAAATGCCCCAGTTGTCTGCGTTGAATGTCCAGCCCGCATCGGTGAAGGTTTTCCGGGTCATCATGGCGGAGGTTGCCCTGCCGGTGACATTGTCCAGGTTGCCGGAGCCGACTCCCAGTGTCGTGCCGGATGTTTCCGTATCCCAGAAATTGGCGGTGTAACAACTGCTGCCGCCGTCATCATACCCCACGAAACCGCCGACATAGTTTGTGCCGCTTACTGCCCCTGTGGCATAGCTGTTGGAAATCGTGCTGCTGTTATTCCCTACCAGCCCGCCGACGTGGTTTGTGCCGCTTACTGCCCCTGTGGCATAACTGTTGGAAATCGTGCCGTTATTCCACCCAGCCAGGCCTCCGGCATAATCATTTCCTGTCACAACCCCGGTTGCGTAGCTGCTTTCTATGGTGCTATTTGTGTTGTACCCTACCAGCCCGCCGACAGAGCCATTTCCTGTCACAACCCCGGTTGCGTAGCTGCTTTCTATGGCGCTATTTTTGTTATACCCCGCCAGGCCGCCGACACAATAATTTCCTGTCACAGAGCCGCCTGTAATTCCCGCATTGCTGATAGCAGCGCCATCCGTATATCCGAACAGACCGGCATAATCCGTGCCGGAACGGTTTATGTAAAGCCCCGTGACAGTGAAGCCCTGACCGTCGAATTGGCCGGTGAATTTGTTTGTGTCATTGCCGACGGGCACAAAACCCTTGTTTGCGGACGCGCCCGTGCCACCCCACATCCCCGCTGCCTGCTTGAGTTCGCTCATGTCAATATTTTTGGCAAGGGTATAGCTTGCGCCTTTGTCCATATCCATTAATTGCAACTGGTGGGCGTTTCCGATGGTTGTCGAGTATTCCGAACGGAGAAAGGGGCGGGTGTTGCCCTGGAAATTGTCGGGCAGATACCATACGTTATTAAAATCAAAACCTGTAAAGTTTGCCCTCTGCATCATCTGGGCGGTTGTTAAGCCTGTGCCGCCGGCGCTGGTTAACTGACCGGATGTTTCCTTATCCCAGTATGAATTGCTGATCGTGCCGGTGTTTACCCCCGCCAGGCCGCTGACATAGTCATCGCCGCTCACCGGCCCTGTGACATAGCTGTTGGAAATCGTGCCGTAATTACCTGCCGCCAGGCCGCCGACATAGTCAACGCCGCTCACCGGCCCTGTGACATAGCTGTTGGAGATCGTGCCGTAATTCCTTCCCACCAGGCCGCCGACATTGTTCCCGCCGCTCACCGACCCTGTGACATAGCTGTTGGAGATCGTGCTGCTGTTATTCCCTACCAGCCCGCCGATAATAGCGCCTGTGACGCTCACCGACCCTGTGGCATAGCTGTTGGAGATCGTGCCGTCATTCCACCCCGCCAGGCCGCCGACATAATAAGTTCCTGTCACAGAGCCGCCTGTAATTCCCACATTGCTGATAGCAGCGCCATCTGTATATCCGAACAGACCGATATAATAACCGCCGGTTGCCGCATCCGATTCCGGCCGGTTGATGTAAAGACCGGTTATGGCGTGGCCGAGTCCGTCAAGTTGGCCGGTGAATTTGTTTGTGTTATTGCCGACGGGCAGAAAGCCCGCGCCGGAGTTCCAGCCTGAAGTGGAGCTTGCATCGATATTCGCGCCGAGGACATAATTGCCGCCCTTGTTTCCGTTTATGCCCTGCAGGTCGGTTCCCGTTACGCTGTCCGCCGCGCCAAGAGAGGTGATGACGGTATAGGCAGTTTCACCCGCGTCGTTGCCCAGCCTGGTAAAAAAGTTGTTTCCAGCGCCCAGATTGACGGGGGCGCTTACTTTATATGTGGCTGTATTTCCGGCATTGACCGCCCCCTGTCCGTAATAAAGGGCAAGTTGCGCCGCCGCCGATCCGAAGAGCTCCCTGTTGATCTCGATGTTGCGCCAGGCGTCAAGCGTAAGCTTGTGAGACGACCACGTTATGCTGTCGTTGACAAAGATGTCGCCGTTGCCTGCGCTGCCCGCCGGTGTATAACTGCTCCCGCCATCCGTGGAGTATCCGTTATCCAAATCGGATGTTGTGATAATGACATCGCTGCTGCCAAGCCACCCCGTCACCTGCGCCCCGGTGAAATCCCCGCCGGCCGCCGCGATGGTGATATTATTCGGGTCAAGGAGCCAAGACCCCGTTATCCCGAAAGGCGCCCTCGTATCCACAAACGCCGTCTCGCCGATTTTGAGCTTATGCCCGGAGGTCTCCACAAACCCGCCGTCGCCGGAATGCGCCCCGCCGCGCGCGGAGATGCTGCCGTTAAAGGTCGTTTTGTCGTCCGCCCAGACTATGACCCTGCCGCCGTTGCCTGAAGTGACGGCATCGGCTGTTATCTTGACATTATCTCCGACAAAGGTCTCTTTGGCGTTGGGTTCAGGGCCTTTGCCCCGGTAGTTGCCGCCGATGAGGATTGAGCCGCCGCCGGAATCGCCTGAGGCGTCAAGGGCGGCATTGCCGGTGAGGGCAACTTTATTGCCGAGGAGGGCTATTGCGCCACCGGTCCCCTCCGGGGAATTTGGAATGGCGTCGGAGGCGCGTGCGGATGCGTCCAGTCTGCCGCTGTTTGTTACCTCATGCCCGTCAAGGATGATGCGCCCCCCTTTGGCGGTAAGGCCCTTCGCTTCGATGACGCCTTCGTTGTTCACGACAGCACTGGTCAGCTCATCGGCAGCTTTTGCAGTCATCTTCACCAGGCCGCCGTCTGCTTTTATAAGACCTTTGTTCTCGATGAGGGCATCGATGGCCCCCTGATCGACGGTGAACGTGACCAGTTTGTCGCCGGTGAAGTCGAGGCTGACCTTGTCGCCGGCAGCCAGCGCCACAGTGCCGCCCGGTGTGGAAATTGTTCCTTCATTAGTTATTCTGGGAGAAAGAAACGCCACATAGCCGCCATCAGCAGTACGGATCTGTCCCTGATTGATGATCGAACCGGCGATGCCTGTGTTTTCAAAGTGATACTTCCCGGTAAGGAAATTCTCATTGGAGAGATTGAGCGACGAGGCGACCAGACCGCCCACGTCCACCTGGGCTGTGGGACCAAAATAGACGCCTGCAGGGTTCATGAGAAAGACCTGCCCGTTGGCGGAGAGGCGGCCGTATATCTGAGAGGGGTTCTGATCGAAGATGCGGTTTAAGGCAACGCTTGATGCCCCCGGCTGCCGGAAAGCCACGGAGGCGTTCTGTCCGATGTTGAAGGTGTTCCAGTTGGCGATCATCTTGTCGGTATGCTGAGAAATGGTCATGGCTTTGCCGGATTGGGATATATCGGCGCGACCGGCCACGACTTGTCCACCAGTGGGCAAAGTGCCGAGGTCCACAGCATTTGCCGGCCCGAATGATGCCAGAAGGGTTGCCAGGGCAAGGGCGCCTGCTATGAGTGGTCGTTTGAACCATCCGGCAGCGACCTTTTCTGATACGGCCACCCACATCTCTTTCTTTTTTGACCAGACCAGTTTGTATATTTTATTCATGACACTATCCTAACTTAAAATGACTGCCTTAAGTAATGGTTATTGAGGCAGTCAAGCGCCCTCTGATAGTCCCGGTTTAACATGATCACCTTGCCGTCTTTCGGTCAATCAATATGCCCAGGTTCCTTAAAGACACAAAGTGGGCGTTGATGAGCGCCATCATGCCGTTTCTGAACAGACGGATGATATCGATGTCGGGCAGTTGGATCAGCCTTTGTTCATCGACAACGAGCATATTGTTCAGCGCATAACTCCGTCCGTCAGTCAGGTTGGCCTGTGCGTCGATCTGACGCAGGAGTCCTGCATTGGCCAGGGTGGCGCAAAAGCTTTCCGTCTCTTTCATCTGCCGATAATAATCTTTGAGAAATGACATAATTTCATTCATCTTCTGGCTCGGATTGCCGTTTTCAAATAGCGGCAATCCTCCATTCAGGTTGAAACCGTCAAATGCCTCATCGAAGCAGACCGTCATCTGCCCATCCTGGCCGTCTGTAGTGATAAATGGGTAGCGGCGGATATAAGCCGGGATATATGTTCCAAGCCAGTCCCCCTGTTTGTCGACAAAGAGGTTTTCGCCATTTTCCAGTCCCATGAGGGTCAGGGGGATTATGGTACCGTTTGCAGTCGGAGAAAAAATGATGGGAAACTGGCGACAGGCGTCAAAAAATTCGACTCCGGCCATCAAAACCGTCTGGGCGGATGCGGCAAACAGGTATCCTTCCGGACTTGGAGAAACGGTCATATCCGCGTGGGCATCCCGGTTGAGGATAACGGGTTTCCGGTAAAACTGGGGAAAATTCTTGCCCATTCATCACCTCAATTTATTGATATTCATTGTTTCAAATTGCTCAGAATTTAGATATCCGTGTTTAGAATGCCATTTCATATCCACTATATCCATATTACAAGCTGCAACCAGAATCTGCCATCATCGCTCAACCCGTCGGAATCTTTGCCGGTCATGCTTTTACCCTCGTTCGGCCCGATCTTGAAAGCATATGATACCCTTGCGCTGTACAGGCCTGCCTTTCCAACATTCAACCCGACGCCTGCACCGGAAAGGAAGTATTCGTTCCTTCCACTGGCGCTTGTGATCGCTCCGGGCCAGGCACTGCTGTGAAGCTTGACCCATCCGGTATCAAAAAACCCGATGACCTGTGTCGATGCCCATGAGGGCAGGGAAGGCACATCGTAGCGGGTCTCGATGGTAAGGGCGTGGCCTTCATCTGCCGCCGCCTCGCCTATGGGATATGCACGTATGCCTGTAGGGCCTCCGAGAATGAATTTTTGGGAGGAATCGAGGTTACGGGAAGCGTACTGACCCCTGAGGGAACCGAACAGGGCAAACTGCCGCGTCACACGCTGGAGACGTCCCAGAGAATAGCTGCCCTTCCAGAAACCTCCTGCCGTTTCAGGTCCTAAATCGTCGGCTAACCTGTTTGTTTGCAGCCCGGATAAATCCACGTTGCCGCCGGTGACAATAATGTTAGCGTTCGTCAGACCGCCGCCGCCAAAATCATCATAGAAGCTGCCCGTCAGGTTGAAGTTGCCTGCTGCAACCTTGCGGTCACGTGTTTTGGCATTGTTGGCTTCATCGTCGAGCATCAGATACTCGAACCCCGCACCCGACCAGATGCTGGCACGGCGTGAGCGAAGACAAGGGTATGATAATGTGACGCCCGCCGACTCAGCCCAGCCCTTGGCCTTGAGGTCGGTGAGCTCTTTCCCCAGTTTGTATGACAAATATGAATAATAGATGCTTCCGATGAGGCCTGATGACCCGAGCGGGATTGCATATGCGCCCCTGCCCTGGAGCAGGTTCTCGGCGCCGGTGAAGTAAAGACTCAAACTATCAGCAAAACCCGTAATATCATTGATGGAAACCTGGCCGGTGCCGCGATAAGCGCCCGTGTAACGGTCTCCGTAGTTGTCTCCGGAAAGGACTCCATGAATAAGCCTGCCCTCTGCAGCGTCGATAACCACCCTTGTGCTTCCGGGGCTGTCTCCGGGTTCGAGGGATGCCTGGGCGTTGACGCCCGGCAGATCATTCATGATGAGAACCGCCCGCTCAATACGTTCCATCCGGGCAGGACTGTCCTTCGGGATGGACTGATCGGCAATGCCTTCTAAAACGGATGGGCGGATCCGTACGGACTGTTTTAGATTTATCTTTACCTTGCCGTCAATGCGGCCTGCCAGTATGGCAATCTCGATTGTGCCTTCCGTAATGTCCTGTCTGGGAAGGTACGCCCTTGCAAGGAGAAAACCCTTTTTTTCACGCAGGTAGTTTGTGACATGTGCCACTGTCTGTTGAAGCTCTGTAAAGCCAAGCTCTTTGCCTATCTTGTCTTTGACGAGCGCCTGGAGTTCCGCCTCTGTTACTATACCCTCAAAGCTGCCGGTGAAACGAAAGCCCTTGACGAGAACCCTGACGCCTGCGTCAATAAGCGCTGGTCGAAGGACTTCCTTTTTTTCTTCGGCAGGGAGACGGTCAGGCAATTTCGGTACTGTTTGCCGCTGTTCCTGGAGGAGGATGCCTGCATCGGGAATATTTTGTGCGAACGCATGAGCTGACAATAAAGCAAAAACATATACTGAAAAGCAAATCACACGGATGGCTTGTTTCATATAGCCTCGCTTATATGTAATATCACGCCTGTCCGGTTAACTATTGAATAAATTCAATTGGTTACAAGGAACAGGCTCCGATTCTTGCTTATGTGCATCTTTAACTATCTGAATAAAGGACCTTTTGTCAAAAATGTTGACCTCC
>Ga0302248_1001223_pt1 | contig 20065 bp, 18 predicted proteins | sample AAG_UR_Leu_MG_FD_193528 | JGI IMG/M metagenome (GOLD analysis project Ga0302248, IMG submission 193528) | Enriched activated sludge microbial communities from anaerobic digester in WTTP, New Holstein, Wisconsin, United States - AAG_UR_Leu | ecosystem: Engineered > Bioreactor > Anaerobic >... | reverse complement strand
GATCTGGCACAAGGTGAAATGACCGGGGAAGCGAAGCTCGCAGAAGTCAGAAAGGTTGCCTGAAAATTTCATTTATGATGCAAAGGGCGGGAATAATAAACGGCAATGAAATTTCCCGGGTGATCCGGGAGGAAATCCGCAACGAAACCCTGACGCTCCGGGAAAAAACAGGGGTGACACCGGGGCTGGCCGTGGTCCTCGTCGGGGAAGATCCCGCCTCCCAGATCTATGTCCGGCGGAAGGGGCAGGCCTGTGCGGAGGTCGGTTTTTCCTCCCGGGAGTTGCGCTTGCCCACGGAGACGCCGGAAGAGGAATTATTGGAGGTTATCGGACGGTTGAATAGTGATCCCGACATCCACGGCATCCTCGTGCAATTGCCCCTGCCCCCGCAGATCCGTACCCGGCAGGTCATCGAGGCCATAGCCCCCGACAAGGATGTGGACGGTTTCCACCCCATAAATGTCGGTCGTCTGATGGCCGGCAATCCCGTCCATGTGGCCTGCACGCCTCGGGGGATTGTGGAGCTTTTGGACCGCACCGGGGTCCCCATAGAAGGACAGGAAGCGGTGATCGTCGGCCGGAGCAACATCGTCGGCAAGCCCCTGGCCCTGCTGCTTTTAGCCCGTCACGCCACGATCACCATCTGCCATACCCGGACGCAACGCCTGCCGGAAGTGACCAGGCGGGCCGATATCCTCATCGCCGCCGCCGGCAGTCCGGAGATGATCCGGGGGGAAATGGTCAAAGAGGGGGCGGTGGTCATCGACGTGGGCATGAACCGCCTGGCCGACGGCCGGCTCGTGGGCGATGTCGCCTTTGGGGAAGTCGCTGCCCGAGCCGCCCATATAACCCCGGTACCCGGCGGCGTCGGCCCCATGACCATCGCCATGCTGCTGCAAAACACCCTTATAGCGGCGAGGCGGTCTGTAGAGGTCTGATGGCGGCACCTAATATTTGTAAGCTATCGGTATTTACTCATGGACAGGGTGCCGCCGGGGCGACGGCGGTCGCTATATAATACCCATTAAGGTGAATATTTTCCGGAAGCGCCCCTCCCAGGAGTGATTTCTAAGCGCCCGCTCCCGGCCGCGACGGCGGATTGCCTCCGCCTCCCCGGGGTTGTCCAGAAGTCGGCGGATCTTTGCCAGCAAGTCGTCAAAATCACGGTAGGTCAATATTTCTTTTCCTATTTCATAAACCCTCTCCAACTCCGGATGGTGTTCCGTGAGATAGAGCCCGCCGCTCATGGGAACCTCGAAATCCCGTCCCTTGAGGCAAAAGGCGTCTGTACACCCGTGTACGCCGCCGAAGCCGAGATTGATCCGGCTTTGGGAATAGAGGTGCACCATGGCTTCCGTCGTCAGGGGTCCGCTGGGCCATCCCGGTCCGTAGGCGACGACGTTGACGCCCGCGGCCTTCAAGCGGGCGACGATCTCCGGGCGTTGGCCGTAGCACTGGCCGACAAAGGATACGTCAATCGTCTTTTCCGTCTCCTGGGGATGATGAAGTTCCGGATTGGCCCCTTCGGGAAGATAGACGGGCCGTGCTCCTTCCACTACGTACTTCTTCAGGGCGTCCTCCGTGCTGGTCCAGCAGAGGGTGAAGTGGCGGCAGATGTCCCGGACCCCCATGGCCTGACCGTCCCGGATCTTGCCGACGAAGTTTTCCTTATCGTTCAGGGCGAGATTGACCGTAGGGACGCCCAAGGCGGCGATCTCCGCCATGGCCGCCGTCGTAATCTGTTCCCCCGACAGATAGGCGAAGATGACGTCGAGCCCTCCCTGGCGAATCATGTTGCGGGTGTAGGCAAGTAACTCCCGGTTCATCTCCCCGCGGCCGGAACGATGCCATTCTCCCGTCGCGGCGCCTGCGCCGCGGAACCAGTCGAAATGAAAGACGGTCCCGAATTTTCCCAAGGCCGGCTTCAGGGCCGTTTCTTCCCAGTTGTAATTGTGGTAAACGGCAAGAATTCTTAAGGTCCCGGTGGGTTTGGGTGCCAGGGTGGGAAAGAGCCGCCGGCAGGCGGCGCGGAGTTCCTCTTCCGTGGGGATGGCCAGGCCGCGGACGGCGAAAAGGTTGTCATAGTATGACTGCTCTTTTTGGAGTCGCCGATCGTTGCGCCAGGTGCGGAATTGTTGCCGGTATTTTTTCAGTGGATCCATGCCACTAAGTATTTATGCCATGGGCGCTTCCTTGTCAAGGCGATGAAGCCGACCCCGCTGTGGATTTCCCCCTCCGAACCGTCGTCACTTCGTGTAGTTAACGGCATGGATAATGACATTATGATGCTACTTCCTCCCCCCGGTGTAACCGACGGACAGACATATCTTGGTGGTTGTCCAAAGATTGGATAAAGGGGTGTGGTCGGCCGGAGATATTATCTACCGCCGGCTTACTGTTGGCACCGATCAAGACGAACCGCCGGTGGGCCCTGGTGTTTTCCCTGCCGTCCGGAGTCACGGCAAATCACCGTCCGTAAGTGGTATAGAGACGGGCACCGTTCGATTTGTCCACCCGGTCGTTCATCATGTTGAAGACATGGCCGGCGTCCAGGACGGGGATGGAGAAAGCGGCGGCGGCATCCACGCATATGGGCAGGGCGCCGATCCCCGCCCCGACGAGGCAGATTTCTGTTGTGTCGGGGACGGCCGCCAGGATGGAGGCCTTCATCTTCGGCCAGCGGGTGGCCACGTATTCCGAGGGAATTTCCACAAAAGAGAGTACCGGCCGGCTGTCGCAACGGGCAAACCACCTGATGCAGGCCTCCCGATTCCAATCCGAGCCGAGGAGACAGACCTGCTTCCCGTCCAGGAGACGGGCGCAGGCGGGGGAGGAAAGCCAGGCATAGACGACGTAAAAGGGAAGGTAGTTGTCGCCGGTCAGCGGGATGTCATGGCGCTGTAGAAATGTAAGAAAGGTGGTGGCCGAAGGCCGCTTCCGGAGCCCCCGGAACAGGGCGGACAGCCCCCGGCGGGGCGCCTCGATATTGCCGGGAAACACCAGGGGTGCCAGCAGGCCGGTTCGGGAGAGGCGGGTGAGGGCCTCCACATGAAAAGGCAAGGCGGCGCGGATGGCCGCGGTGGATTCCGCCTGCCGATAAAGTCCGTTGCATTCCAGACTCAAGGCGTAGAAGGCGTACTCGCCGTCGGCAAAGCGGACGACGGGCAAGGGCCGGCGGTTCGCCATTCCCGTTGCCACCTTTTCCTGGAGTATCCGCAGGCAGACATTCCCGTCCGGTAGCGCGGGATGAAAAAGGCATGTTTCCTCGGCGGCCATTTCCGGTTTGTTGGCCGCCAGGACGGCGCGGTTGTCGATACCGTCGATGACCAGGCGCTGAAAGTAGAAATCGCCGGGGATCATCGTCAGGCCCATTTCTGCGGCCGAGACCTTCACCATGACTTTTCGAAGTCTCCGGGCGTGTAGCGCTTGTTCAGATCCTCGAAATAACTCTGCCGCTTGTTGGCCCGGAAGTGATCCACGAGCTGACGGTTGAAGATGCGAAAGACGAAGGCCAGGGGGGTGAGGATCAGATAGAAGGTCAGGGTAAGGATGATCCGGGAATTGAAGGCCCCCAGCGCGGCCGCAAATTTCATCCAACCCCGGGCCAGGGCCGCGGTGCCCCGGCTTTCCAGGGCATTGCCCAGGGTAAGTAGCGCGGCTATCCAGATCAGCCACGGGGCGCCGAAGATCAGGTAGGCGATCAACAGCGCCAGAGTCAGGATGTTTATCGTTTTTAAGGTTCCTAAACGATCCAGTTCCACTTTCGTTGTCTCCTCTCCTCCCTTACCTGCGGGATCGGTCCGGAGATGGGGGAGGAGATCGCTTAACCCCAACCGGGGTTAGAACAGGGTATAGATGAACGGCGCCACGGCGGAACCGCTGGACATGATTAGGATTCCCATCAGCAGCAACATGACGATCATCGGCAGGAGCCACCATTTTTTCCGTTCCTTCAAGAATCCCCAGAAATCTTTCAGAATTTCCATACTTGCAATTTATTCCCGTCTTTCTTTTTTTGTGGAGTGTCCGTATAGCAATGAGGCCTTGATTATGCAAGGGTATTTTTTATGTGTAAATATCTGCCGGGGCGCGAGAATTTTAAGCTCTTCGGGGGCGATTCCCCGAAGCTTGCTTAGTCGCGATGTGTTTTTACGTGTGACACCTCACAGCTTGCTGCGAGGAGGTTCCTGCTCTCGTTATGCAGTCTCGCGGTTAAGGGGGGTTGATGGATTATGGGGGTGTTGTCTTTCCCCCGGTGCTCATCGGTGTCACCGCTGCCCCCTGCCCACGGCCGGCGATGGCGTCGGCAAGTCCGGCGGCGATTACCTTATGGCCGGCGGCATTGAGATGGTCGTCGAGGGTATAGAAATGCTCCTTCCGCAACTGCCCGGAGAAATCCAAGATCAACATTTTTTTCAGATAGGGAGGATAATCGCCCACGGCCAGCTTTCTTTTCAGCGCCGCCGGAAACTCCCGGTTGTCCTCGGGATTTCGGCCGTTCATCACGAAGGCGATGATGGTCGTTTTGCTCAGATCGAGGCCGCTGTTTTGCAACGCGTTGAGGAACAGGTCGATTTCGTCTCGGTCAACTCTGATTGCCTGATCCTGTTTGCGTTTCTGTTCCATTTCCTCCCAGCGCTTCCTGAGCTTCATCCACAGATATTTGCCGAAATAGTACCGCTGGGAGTCCCGGTATAGATCCTGGTATCCCTTATATTGTTCCACGGCCATGACGGGCAGGTGGTTCCGGTGGAGATAGAACTCCCGGTTTTCTTCCAGGTCGTTGCCGCAGTACTGGACGATGAGATATTTAAGGCGGTCCGTCGGCACGCGCCGGAGGATCATCAGCTCCCGTGCCGTTCCGTAAGAGGACACGGCGGCGTTGAGAACCTTCAAACCCGTGAGTTTGCGCAGTTGCGCGGCGAAGGTCTCGTCCTGGTTCACCCCCCAACCCATGGCGAAGGAGTCGCCGACGACGATGATTTCGGGATGAGCGAGGGCATCTTCCCGGTCTCGTACCCCGAGGCTGTTGATCTCGTAGCGGTTCTGGAATTCCCGTCCGCCGAAGATGCAGGCGCCGGGTTTGAGGGTATAGCCGAGCACCGGGTCATGGCGGGCGCAGGCTGGTTCGAACTGGATGGTGGGGCGCTCCCGGGCATAGATATAGCCGATCATGTTGCCGATCCGCTGGGGGCAGTGCTTGAGGATGGCGGGATTACGCACGAGGAGGAGCAGCAATCCCTCCAGGAGGGCCAGGAGGATCAGGAGGATCGATAAATTGACCGCTATTAATTTAACCGTTTTTTTCAACAGAAACCACCATCAATAAAGACGGTTCCGTCACCGCCGTTTAGGCCGTAAAGTCGGGAAGATCTTTTGAAAGCGACAAACACCTCTCCTTCAAGGTGAGGACCTGGATAATGAGGGCATTTCTTCCCTGATTAGAAAACGCTTCCTGTCCCCTCCTAAGCCCCCCGAGGGGGATGGGAAATTATTTGCTTAATGAATTCAAAGAGTTGTGGAGGCGTTTTCAGACAAAAATGTAATTTTCCGGCTTCGTGACGCCCCGCCGTACATAAGGTTTTTCCCGTGTCGCCGCGCCGTACTTGAAGCAAAGGTTACACCGGAAGAAAGATCCGGAAACAGTTTCCCTCGTCTTCCGGTCAATCCAGGGCGTAGTCCTCCCGCCAGTCCCTCTTCTCCCGCCAGGCCGGCTGCTCGTCCTTGGCGAAGATGAAATCCCCCACCACCAGGTAATCCATGTCGGTCCGCATGAAGCAGCGGTAGGCGTCTTCGGGGGTGCAGACGATGGGCTCCCCCCGGACGTTGAAGCTCGTATTGACGATGACCCCGTAGCCGGTCCGTTCCTTGAACGCCTTGAGCAGCTCCCAGAAACGGGGGTTGGTCTCCCGGTGCACCGTCTGGAGACGGGCGGTAAAGTCGAGATGGGTGATGGCGGGGACATCGGAGCGGACGAAATAGAGCTTGTCCCGGATGGGCTGCCGATGGTAGTCCGGAGGCAGGGAGTGACGGCGTTCCTTCCGGACGTCGGCGATTAAGAGCATATAAGGTGACGGCACGGCGGTCTCGAAATATTCCGCTGCATCCTCGGCCAAGACGGAAGGGGCGAAGGGCCGGAAACTCTCCCGGAACTTGATCTTGAGATTTAGTCGCTTCTGCATCTCCTTGTTCCGGGCGTCGCCCAGGATACTGCGATTGCCCAGGGCCCGGGGGCCCCATTCCATGCGTCCCTGGAACCAGCCCACGGCCTTGCCCTCGGCGAGATAACCGGCGACGGCGGCGCTGAGTGCGGCCGTGCTCTCGGCACGCCGGTAGGGGGCACCGTATTTTTTGGCCATGCCGAGGATCTCCAGCTCGTCGAACTCCGGTCCCAGATAGGCCCCCTGCATCTTGTCCCGGTCGGACGTGCGCCGGGGTTGCCGGTGGTACATGTAATAAATGGCACACGCCGCGCCCAGCGCCCCTCCGGCATCCCCGGCGGCGGACTGGATCCAGATGTCGGCAAAGTCGCCGCTGCGAAGGAGCTTTCCGTTGGCGACGCAGTTCAGGGCCACCCCCCCCGACAGGCATAGATTCTTTGCCCCCGTGAGGCGCTTGGCCGTCCGGGCCATCTTCATAACGATCTCTTCGGTGACCTGCTGGATGGCGTAGGCCAGATCGCCGTGGCGCTGTTCGATGGCCGTCTCGGGTGTCCGGCGGGGAAAACCGAAAATGGCCGCCCATTTGTCGTCCCGTACCATGCTGAGGCCGGTGGTGTAATCGAAATAATCCTGGTTGAGCCAGATCGAACCATCCTCCTTGACATCCACCAGGTGGGTGAGGATGGCCTCCCGGTAGCGCCGGACCTGTTCCGAATCGGGATCGCCGTAAGGGGCCAGCCCCATGAGCTTGTATTCCCCGGAGTTCACCCGGAAACCCAGATAGTAGGTGAAGGCGGAATAGAGCAACCCCACGGAATGGGGAAAGCGCATCTCTTTCAGGAGGGTGATGTCGTTGCCCCGACCGTGGCCGATGGAGGCGGTGGCCCATTCCCCGACGCCGTCGATGGTCAGGATGGCCGCCTCGGCAAAGGGAGAAGGGAAAAAGGCGCTGGCGGCATGGGCCAGATGGTGGTCCGTAAACAGCAGCTTGACCTTCCTGGCGGCACCGTCGCCTATTTTATCCAACTCGTCACGGATGAGTTTCTTCAGAAATACCTTTTCCTTGATCCAAACGGGAATGGCCGACAGAAACGATTTCAGCCCCCGGGGGGCGAAGGCGTAATAGGTCTCCAGGAGCCGTTCGAACTTCAGGAGAGGCTTGTCGTAAAAGACGACGGCCTCCAGATCGCCCACGCCGATTTTGCCGTATTCCAGACAGAAGGAAACGGCATGGGTCGGGAAAGAAGGATCGTGCTTCTTGCGGGTGAAGCGCTCCTCCTGGGCGGCGGCGACGATCTCTCCGTCCCGGATCAGGGCGGCGGCGGAATCATGGTAAAAGGCGGAAATTCCCAAGATATTCATATCAGTCCTTATGTGCTGCCGAGGCAAATCATCGGCCTTATAGGCATACAGCTCTATTGTGTCAACAACATATTTCGCTGCAGCCAGGCGGAGATGGCCAGCGCCGCCGTGCGATGTCCGGCGGCATTCCAATGGCGGTTTTTGTAGTAGTACAATTCCGTCCCCCGGGCGGCCGCGGCGCGCAGCTCCGGGGTGAGATCCAGGACGGTAATGCCCAGCTCCGCGGCCAAGCCGCTGAGCAATTTGTTGGGATGGAAAAGATCGAAATCCTCGTCCCGGAGCTGGTAAACCTTCTTGATCCTTTCCCAGTAGATTTGTTCGTAGATCTGTGCGACCGTGGGGGCGAGGACGAGGGCGAAGCGGCTGCCGTGCCGGCGGCAGAGGTTGTCCGCCTCCCGGAGAATCCCTCGGAGCAGGGGCAGGGCCGCCGCGACGGCGGGATCCGTATCCTTGCGACACAGTCTCACCTCCGGCGGCAGGACGTCCAGGGCGTATTTATCCCGTCGCTGATGGATGATACGGTCGAAGAAATCGATGAGGTGGGAGCGGGGCAGGCTGCATGTCCGTTGCCGCTCGTTCCGGGGACGGGAGGTTTTCGGGACGGGGATGTTGGTGAAGACAACCCGGCCCATTTTGTCCAAGACCGCCCGGGGACGCTCGTAGCCATCGATCCAGGCGGAGAGGTTGGTCGTATCGTCGAAGTCGTTGCCGATATAAAACACCATGAGTACGAGATCGGGATGATAGGACAGCACCCGATCCTTGAGGAGGAGATATTCCTGGGTCGGGCCGAAGCCGTTGATGCCGAAATTGAGGACCTCGGCCTTTTCACCAAAGGAGTTTTCCAGAACCTCGGTAAAGACCTCCCCATCCTTGACGCCGAGACCGGCGGTGAAGGAGTCGCCCAGTACCGCCACCCTTCTTTTTCCCGGAGGTTTGGCCAAGGGGTATTCCCGGTCGCGCATCCCTGCGGAATTGATGGCGATGAAGTTCTCATATTCATGCTTGGAGACGAGGACACCGGTCTTTCCGGGGATGAACTGCCAGCCCAGGGTGTCGTGATAGGCAAAGAAGACCTCCTGCTCCGACCGTCCGCCGATCTGGGGGTAAAACAGACGCAACACGATCTCGCCCAGGGAGAAACATACGATCAGGGTAACCGACGACAGGAGGATGTTGATGGTGATGGGTCGCTTGCGATAGACGATCAATCCGGCGCCGCCGAGGAGGCAAAGAACCTCGAAGGCGACGATTCGCAGGCGGTCGTCCCTGGCGAAGCCTCCGTCGGGACAGCTCCATAGGGCCAGCGTCCATTCGTTGACGGCCAGCGCCATGAGGATCAATATCGCCGCGGCAATAAGGACTGTCTTTTCCGTTCCTGCCGGAGAAACCGGTCTGTTTTTTTTCGTGTTCATCGCGGCCCGAAAGATATTCTTCAGAATGTCGGTTGTTTATCATGAGTTCGTTCATATTGCCACCGGTAAAGCCTCGTGACCCGGAAAGATGCGTATATTTTTTGACGGGCCGGTGAGTTCCTGCTATGAATTTCGCCGACATCGCAGAAAATGATTCTCATCCTCCTTCTCGAAGGGGAGGATGATTCGCTAAGTTTGAAGAATTTGTCTATTTCCCCACGAAGAAAAGCATGGGACGAGACAGCGGTTTGATCCATGACAAGAAGGACCGACATCGGAATCTTTTTTAAAAACATCATGTTGACGCTTGTCGTTTTGGCGCTGGGGCTCTACCTGACGGAGTGGTTGCTGGGCTTCTATCTCGTCAAGGCGGTGCCCCGGTATCCCCTGCCCCCGCATGCCGTCCAGAGACACATAACGGTGGATTACGACGTTGTCTATCGTTATAACAACTACGGGCTCAGGAGCCCCGATTTCATCCCCGGCTTTCTATATGATGCCGTTTTGCTGGGGGACTCCTTTTTTTTCGGCCAGGGCGTGGGGGAGGGCAATACTCTCATTGATGTCCTGCAAGAAAAAGGGATGAAAGTACTTAATGTTTCGGAAATTGCCACCAATCCCATCGATTATTACCACAAACTCAACGTCATGAAGGCTCAGGGACTCCGGAGCCGGACCGTATTTGTCGGCCTGTGCGTCGGCAACGATTTCCAGGACATTGGGGACAAGGATATAGATGAGGCACTGGTTTATCGTTACCGGAGTCCTTTTTTGACCTATGACGCCTGGTCTTTCCTCGCTTTGGAGCGGTTGCGATATCAACTGAAGCGCAAACTACAGCAGCTTCTTGACTGGTTCTACAGCCGCACCGGTGCCCGGCCGGTAAGGGAAACCGTCGTCGTCCATGAATTCGAGCACCGGCGGAAATTCGCTGCGGACTGGCTGCGGTTTTTCACCGGCGACCGTCCGGAGTTGATGGCGGCGATGGCCGGGAGTGACAAGCGACCCCTTGACCGGGAAAAACTGTCGGAAGCGGCCTATCTGGAAAAGATCCAGTTGACGCCGCCGCATTTTTTCAATACGGTGCGGATTCTCAAGGCCATGCCTTTCCGTATTCCCGAGGCGAGGTTTTATCTGGTCCTGATCCCCGGACCCCATTATGTCTGGGGACTCCGTTCCCCACGGTACGAACGCTACCTGTCGCAATTGAAAGCGCAAATGACGCCTATTTTCACGATCGTCGATCTTCACGGGTGGATGACGCCGGCGATGCACTTCCTCCACGACGGGCACTGGAATGAACGGGGTCATTGTTTTGTGGCTGGTCAAATCCTCCGCCGGTTTGCAGACACAAAGTTGCCGTGACCTTGAATTGATCATTAATGTTTTTTTGAATATATTTATATGATTATATAATGTTATAGTTGTAAAATTAAAACGATGATTTGGAGAGACAGGGAGACGTGCGGATGGGAAAATATGAAGAAATTCTAAAGACCTTGAACCAATTGGAAATGAGGGATGAAGGTAATTGTTTGGCAAGTCTTGCTGAGCGGAAACGCAGGGAGCTTGAATTTCATGATCGTGACCGTGACCGTGAGCGAATGACATTAATCGATAAGGAAACCTTTAAAAGAGAATATGGGAACATAAAATTCTACGGAGGGGCAAGAAAGTCTGTCCTCTATGTAGATGAATGGCTTAAAAAAATGTTCCTGGAAAGGTTTTTCTCGATTATGCGTGCGGGAATGGCGGGCAAGCCATCAAGGCGGCTGCAATGGGCGCAAAAATTGCGGTAGGTATTGACTTAAGCCGCATATCCATCGAAAATGCCCGGAAAGATGCGCGTCGAGCCAACGTTGAAGGCGTTGTCCATTTTATACAAGGTGACGTGGAGAATACAGAACTACCCGATGAATCCATAGACGTAATCCTCTGCAGCGGCATGCTTCACCATTTGGACCTATCATATGCTTTTCCTGAAATGCGCCGTATACTAGCGCCCGGAGGTAGAGTCCTTGCTGTTGAGGCCTTGGCCTACAACCCTTTCATTAAATTGTATAGAAAGCTCACTCCCGGAATGCGCACCCTTTGGGAAAGGGAGCATATCCTCAGCCTCGACGATGTTAAATTTGCATCCCGTTTCTTTCGTATCGGCGAAGTTCGCTACTGGCATATCGCGACGGTCTTGTATCCATACGCTCCATCACTTTTGCCCTTGCTGGAAACCCTGGATTCGGTTCTTACCCGTTTACCGGGGATCAGGATGATGGCCTGGCAATTCACTTTTGAGATGAATAAAAAGGAGGATCCCTGATTGTATCGTGATGCTTGGTATGGCGGATATTCAGAGACAGGTACTCAACATAACAATAGCATTATTTATATTAATACCTATAATGTATTTATGTTTATATGTCTCAGAATGACCAACAGGGAAGCGATCATGAAGAAAATACCTAAGGGTGGACCACTGGCCGTATTTTCGAAAATGCCCTGGATGATGAGGGCGGTAAGGGCAGCGACAAGAAATATGCCCCCGTTGCGGATGAAATTAGATTTTCCGTACCGATAGAGACGCCAGCTAATTTTGTACAATCCCACCAGAATAGCGCAATAAAATAATAATCCAATTAGTCCGGTTCTTGTGGCTGTGTCCACAAAAATATTGTGAGGAGCGTAATAAACGTCTTTGTTCCTCAAATGCTCGGGAACGCGTTGGTTGTACTTCCAGAGAAATTCTTCATTATAGAGGCTTTGCATTCCAAAGCCTATGCCCTTTATAGGATGGTCCTTGATTATTTCCCAGTAGGTCCTCCAGATCTGGACACGATCGTCGTAATGAATCTTTGCCCAGAGCGTTGCTGGGGCTATACGTCCCTGCATTATCAAAAAAGCGAGGCCAATAACTACCGCCAGTCCAAGGAGCGCCTTTTTATTCTTTAAAGAAAGGAAAGAGATGGAAACCACCATGGCTAAAAAGCTGCTACGGGTATTCGTTAGGAAAGTGGTGACTGCTGTAACGGCAACACAGAGTAAAGTTCCTGCTCGCATCCCTATTTTCGAAAAGGTGGTCGAGAGCCATGTTCCCATGAGAAATCCGAAAATCGTAATGGTGCCGATGACGTTCGTCGGGATTTCCCGGGGTAGCAAATAATTCAATTTTTTTGTGAACGGTTCCCCACTCAATATGTAGAAATCCGTGATCTCGATGAGACAGAACATTGTCGTGGAGATGAGAACGATCCAAAGATAAAGAAGAAGCCGCTTTTTAGTGGTCAGAAGGTTGACTGAGATGAGAAAAAAGAGCAAATACTTGAACCAATGGGCGTATACGTCATGAAGCGAATTGGTAGGGCTAAGAGCTCCAAAGCAGCTAATAATTCCCCAGAGCAGGAAGATGATCATGGGGATGATGACGGGAGTTCCCCAATCGTATAGATACAATTCTTTTCTCACTACGAAGAAAAAAAACAAACACACCGATATATAAAAAGCGGTTTCGTGAATCGCTGTTGGGCCGGGAAAGGGATTGAAAAAAATCTGAATAATCAATAAGAATACCAGCAACGATTCTCGCCAGTTAAATATGCCGAGATGATTCGGACCAATTATATTCTGCCAGTTGAAGCTATTGCGCAGTTTCATAACGACACATTAATTACCCTTCTTTATGATGTGCAGATAAATGCCTTTAACTTTTCCGGGGCAGTTTTCGCAACTCATCGATAATAGCTTGATATTTCAGGATTTTTCCTCTCGACAGAGATTTGTTACTGACGAGGGGCATGAACATGGTCAAGGATAAAATGCGCCATCGTGCCTGCCAGTATGCCGCCCGGACAATCCGGTTAATCGTTTCCTTACGGTAATTTTTTCTGTAGAAAAGATATTCGGCTCGAATTTTTTTGCGCCAAACCTGCTCAGGTGCGGTGGTGCGTTCGCTCTGACCGTGGTAATGTATCACGAAGGCGGATGGTATGAAACCGATTTCAAGTCCATGACGCCTCAGGCGTAGACATAGATCTTCATCTTCGCCATATAGAAAGTAATCCTCATCGAAGCCACCCACGGCGATTATCGCTTGCCGGGAAGCTATCATGGCGGCGCCAAGAACGGAGGCTATCTTACCCGGAAGACCGTCAAGTTCTCCGCGGGTGAAGCGCTGACTGAGATACCGGTATGAAACCGATTCTTGATCTGTGCCGTCAGGATTAAGGATGTGGAGCCCTGCCAGGCCTATCACAGGGTTGGCGTCCATATAGGCGATAGCTTTGGCCATGGATTCTTGATGCACAACGGTGTCGGGATTCAGGAAAAGTAGATAGCGTCCCCGGCAATGGGGGATTGCTTGATTGTTGGCGGCGGCGAATCCAAGGTTTTTCTGGTTGGCAAAGAGGCGGATGTTCGGAAAATTGGCCGAGATAAAATCAGCGCTTGAATCGGTAGAGGCATTATCGACGACAAAGATCTCTTTGACACAGCCAGTCTGGTTCATGAGGGCGTTCAGGCAGGGGCCGATGAGGTCGGCGGTGTTATAGGAAACGATGATCACCGATAGGTCAATGCCGCTCATTGTTATGGCCTGAAGGAACAGATTTTTTTTTGATCTCGTCGATTTTTCTATATATTTCTGCAACCTTACGAGCAGAACGTTCCCATGTGAACATGCGGGCGGTGGCCAGCGCCGCTTTGCTCATGACATTTTTCGCTTCCGGTTGGAGAGCCTTGTAAATGACTTGCGCGACCTTGTCCGCATCAAGAGGAGGGGAGATGACAAAGCCGTTCACATTCTCCTTTATCAGATCACTTGCCCCGACATTGCTGCTGACCACCACAGGTAATCCCTTGGCCATTGCTTCCAGCACCACCATTCCGAAGGTGTCGAACTTAGAGAGCATGGCATATAGATCCCCTGCAGCATAAATATTGACAAGCTTCTCTGGGGAGACTGTGCCGGAGAAGATCACACGGTCTAAGATGCCTGCCTTTGCTGCCATTAATTCGTACTTGCCACGCTTGTCGCCGCCGACGACAAGCAGGTGGAATAGTTGGTCCGGATAGATAACCCGCATCCTGCCCAGACCTGCCAGGAGGATGGGTAATCCTTTGATGTCAAAATTCATAGAGACAAAGACGACGAGAGGAACATCAGTGGGCAAACCGTACTGTCGACGTACTATGTACCGGTCCTCAAGGTTTTTCTCCTTGGCCAGAATGGTGGGATCTATGCCGGGATGAACCACGGGCACTTGATCAATGGGGATTGGATATTCTTTGAGAAAGACATCCCTAGCCAATCGAGAAACGGCCAGAAAATATCTACACGTGCCCCCGGCAACCATCCGCCGTTCCACCCAAGAAGTACTGCGATCGAAGAGACTCGGGTATCTCTTTCTTCGGACATCCTTTACCCATATCCGGTGGGGAATGCCGTGCATGGAATAAAGGTCGGGGTGGAACATACGGTCATGGGCATGAATTATATCCACACCAGTTTTCCCAATGGCATTCTGAGCAAAGATGGCAAAACTGATCGTTTGGAGGAATTTTGGGAAGGGAATTATGGGAATAGTGTGGAAATATACTCCTTCCTGTAACCTTTGCTTATTCCAGCGATTGGCAAAGATATGTATCTCGAAGGCAGATTCCCTGGCCAACTGTTCAGTCAGTGCGGCGGCGAATCCTTCCGCCCCCCCGACCAAACCATATTTGGGTATGACGACGGCTATCTTGCGGGTAATTGATAATTGCTTCCCCATGATCAAGAGAGTTTTCGGTACGCTTCCTTCAGGGCTGTGACCTGGCACCATAGCGCTTCATTCCACTCCATAGGGCATCCTCGGGCATCCGCTCGTCCTATGGCTGTGGCATAATACCTGTCCGGTGTCAGTTGGGGGTAGTCTTTAACGAGATCATAGAGGAAGATATAATTCCAGGGATGCATTCTAGTTACGAGTTCGTTTCCAAACCGTGCTTCCGTTGTGAAGTTACCGTCGAATGTTTGGAGCTTCTGTCCATTAGCGGGGGGATAAACTTTAAGATCGATAGTCTCTTCATCATTTCTTGCTTGTCGATGAATAAGCCGTTGAATAAAATTGCCTGTCCTTTTTTTTGGGGGGGCTTCGATCATCCTGTTTTTATTGTTGCCGTCATAAATACATGAAGGGCTGCTCCAGCGTCTAACTCTGGCGCTTCGGGGCAGGATATCATGCATATGGAAGAGAGAATCTATCCTTTCCGCAGGCAATACATGGGCTTCGAGAAACCAGCGTAAGAAGTCTTCCGTGTGGACGCTGTCAAGAAAATATATTCCGTAATCGGAGGGAGAATTACGAGAAGTTTCTCGTGCATCGCCTATTTTCAAGTTCACAAACCTCTCAAGACCGTATCTGTTGAACAATTTCTGAGCGGCATGAGCCGCTTTATGCTCAATTTCGTATGTGTCGATCATTCCCCAAGAATTTTCTTTAAGGGCCATGGCCATATACATCGTGGCGTATCCGCAGGATGTTGATATCTCAAGAATCCGGCGTGGTCGTAAATATCTGATTAGGCAATATAAGACCTGCCCGGAGAACCAGTCATATTGGCCGGTAGAGGGAAACATATCTTTATTGTAACGATTTTCCGCCAGGAATTGCAATCGCGGGGTCTCGTTACCGTGGCTGTCCACTGCTTTTTTTATGAGGCTCTGAATGCTCACTGGTTGCTTCTCCAAGATTGTTGCCTCTAGTATGTGGTCTGTTGTTGCTCTCCTCAATTTAATCAATGAGATTTTTCCTAACATAGTCGCCACCAATTTTCATTATTTTAATGCCTTGTTGATTGTGATATGGATTAACGATGATACCGGATATTTCTTATTTGATTTTGAACTATAACCCAAATGGTGAGGCTGTTGCCAGAGACGTTCTTTCAGCAACCATCAAAACGTTTTATGAGCGTAAAAGCCAAAACCTCCGTGCTGAAGTGTTTCTTTTGGATCAGGGGTCACCGGGCTTCCATCGGGCTTGGCTGTTGGAATGTCAGGAACAGTTCGGATTTTCGTCTATTTTACTTAATCGCAATATAGGCATAAGCAGGGCGTTGAATCTTTTTGTCCGGATGTGCAAATCACCGGTTATTGGTCTTATAACCTCCGATGTCATCATAACCTCTGGGATGGATGAGGATTTATATGAAATAGTGCAAATTCCAGAAGTCTTTCAGGCTACACCTTTTACAGACAAGAGCGACTTGGACTATCAGATTTGGAAACCAAAAAAGAATTACGGTGAAGATCACCCTGATTTGAATGATTTAAGAAAGGAGAAAATCTCTTTTTCACAGCGATTAGTAGGCCGAAAAACGCAAAGATATCTAAGATATATCGGAGCAGAATTCAATGTTATGTTCTGGCGGCGATCTGTTTTTGAGCGGGTGGGTTATTTTGATGAATTTTGGAAAGCGGCTTACGAAAACAACGATTTTTCTCTTCGATGTTTTCTGGCCGGAGGGTGTACGGCTCTTAGTTTGGGGTCATTTGTGTGGCATTATCATAAGGTGACAGAAAAGAACAAGTCTCGGGAAAAAACATATGTGGGTTATGTAGATGACTGGCGAATGGAGATGAAGCGACACTGGGATCAAAAATGGGCCAATCTTGATGAATATATTAATCTGTACAAACCTCTTGGTAATAAAACGATAGATGACTTCCCGGAACTTTATAAGCGGTTTTCCGACAATATTTATCTGCCCTTCGAGCAGGCAATTGAATATGATTAGAATTATATGCATTTCTTTTGATAAGGATTCGTGAAATGTTCAGAACTCTGTGGAGTGGGCACGAAACAAGAAAAGGTGCGCTATTAAAGGCCCTTACTGCTGTTCAAAAACGGGCGTTGAAAAAAACGGATATCTGCGATCATCTGGAAACTCTATTTGTGGAAACGGTGGCTGTTCAAACATCTCTGATTGTGGAGCTTGGATCCGGGGATGGTGAGTCTACTTTTGTTTTGGAAAGGGTGGCTAAACTCTGGGATGCAGACATGATCAGCGTAGATATTGAAGATCGGGAAGAGGTGGGTAAGTACCCGAAAAGAAGGTTCGTCAAGCAAGATGATATTGCCTTTGCCGCGGAATTTACTGCCTGGTGTGCCGGTAGGGGGCTTACAACCAGTATTGATATTCTTTTCATCGATACAAGTCATTTATACGATCATACCAGTGCGGAGATAAAAAGCTGGTTTCCTTATCTATCCGCGCGGTGCAAGGTCATCTTCCACGACACGAATCTGCAGGAGGTTTTTATACGTAAAGATGGGTCTACCGGTCAGGGATGGAATAATGAGCGGGGCGTGATCCGGGCCATTGAGGATTATTTAGGTGCTTCTTTTGATGAAACGAAGAATTTTTTTCTTGAAAGGAATGGGTGGCTAATACGTCATTGGAGCCATTGCAATGGCATGATGATCATGGATCGTTACGAGTTATGACGAAGATCCCCGTTTCTGTGGCCATCATAACCAAAAACGAGGCGCTGAATCTTCCCAACTGTCTGAAGAGCGTAACCTTTGCCGCCCAGATTGTCGTTGTCGATTCGGGTAGCACGGACGAAACGATAAGAATAGCCCGGGACTGGGGTTGTGATGTTTATGAAGAACCTTGGAGGGGTGGCTTTGGCGCCCAGAAACAGTTTGCCATCGAACGGTGTCGTGAGCCCTGGATCTTGGTTTTGGATGCCGATGAACGGATTCCGGAGGAGACGGCGGTGGCGATTAGTAGGGTTGCGGTTACCGATGAAGAAGCGGTTTCGCTTTTGTGCTATAATAGTGTTAACCACGTAAGAGCATGCTCTGGAAAAGCAAGGGGTGGGATCAAAGGGGGAGATGGACAAGGCCCCCAATTTTTAATGCTTCAGTCTTCCTCCAGTCAGGCTGGTGGTGATCATGATCTTGGTGAGAGTCCTGAAATCAAGGCGTCAATTCTCCCAACCGGATACAGCTTCCCCCGAAAGAACTTTTTCCAAGGCAGATGGATCCGTCATGCTGGCTGGTGGCCGGACCGGTTGATCCGCCTTTTCCGCCGAGGATACGGGCGGATGTCACCAGCGGCGGTTCACGAAGGTTTGGAGGTTACGGGTACGGTGGTTTCCTTGGACTGTCCCATAGAGCATTACACCGAAAGCGATCTGGGGAAGATCCTCGCCAAGATTGACCGTTATTCGACTTTGGGAGCCCGAGAGGCCTATGCCGCAGGCCGAAGGGCGACGGTCGCCGGGGCAGTTTTCCGGGCCGGACTTACCTTCTTCCAGGGCTACTTCCTGCGCCGTGGTTTCCTGGACGGATCGCCAGGTTTGACTCTTGCTGTTACTGATGCCGTCAACAAGTTCTTTAAATACGCGAAGTTGTCAGAATTGGGGTCCTATGAAAGGCATGGGGGTATGGTTTGAAGATGGCGTTTGAGAATGATGGTCGAAAGCGGTGGTATTGTTATTTCGCTCATCTTCATTAAACCTATGTCGAGAAATGTTTATCTTTACAGCGTACAGTTCCCCTTACGATCATGATGGTAGGGACGCACGACAAGAAGTCTCTGCGGGATGATGGATGATATCGTAAATGACAGCGCTGTCCATAATTATCGTCAACTGGAATACATCGGAATTGTTGGATAAATGCCTATCTGCCGTGGTCGATATGGTAAAAGCACCTTCCTATGAGATCATTGTCGTCGATAATGCTTCCACCGACGGCAGCGTTGCCATGGTCCGTAGACGCTATCCCCAAATCCGGATAATTACCAATGACGTCAATCGTGGGTTTGGTGCTGCCAACAATCAGGCCTTTGCCGTCATGAAGGGGCAGTATGCTTTACTTCTGAACACCGATGCTATTCTTACAGATAATGCGGCGGCGGAATTGTATGCCTTCATGGAAGGACATCCACGGGCCGGGATGTGTTGCGGACAACTCCTCAACGCCGACGGCAGTAAACAAAATTCCATTGCCGCCTTTCCCTCCCTTTTGACCCTGATTACCAATATGTCCCTCCTTGAATATCTATTACCTGGAATATTTCCCAGTAAACGTTATGACCATGTTGAACCTATAGAGGTTGATTCCGGCGTCGGGGCTTGTCTTATGGTGCGTAAAACGGCAATGGAGGAAGTCGGCTGGTTCGATGAACGTTATTTCTTTTTTTTTGAAGAAACAGACTGGGCATACCGGATGCGCCGAAAGGGATGGAAAGTTTATCATGTTCCGACAGCACATATCTATCATCTACAAGGACAGAGTATCGGTCCCAGTAGCAGGTCACGAATCGAATTCTATCGCTCCCGGTATCAGTTTTTTCAGAAATGGCGATCTCCCGCCGCTTATAATCTGATTCGGGGGGTTATTTTCGGACGGCTCCTGGTGAACTGGCTGTTTACCGCCTTGGTTCATATCCTCTGCTTGGGGCGTTCTCTCCGCTATCGACAGAAACTGATCATTTATACGGATTTGATCCGATGGCATTTTCAACCAAAACTCTTTCCGCCGCTGTCCACTTGAATAGTCATCGACGTCTTCCTTAATCTCCAATCAACGACATCCTTGTAGAGATCTACGGCTTAGGGCTGATAGTTTCTGAAATAATGCTTGACTTTATGGTGGCCCTGGTTTAGTAACGGCGCATGTTCATCTATTGAACGCAAAGGAGTGACCGAAATAGAAGTGCCGTCTTCTGAATTATTACCTCCGGACAGTGAAGATGTCCTAAAAATCCTCAATGTCATCAAAGATGATCCAGCCCTGAGTCAGCGCGAACTGTCTTCACGACTTGGCATCTCTCTGGGCAAGGTGAATTATCTGATAAAGTCCCTTATTGAGAAAGGTCTGATCAAGGTGGACAGCTTCAAGAATGCCACCAATAAAATATCTTATCTATATAAATTGACACCCAGCGGCATTGAGGAGAAGGCGCGGACGACGTATTATTTCCTAAGGCGTAAGATGGAAGAATATGAACGGCTTGAACGGGAAATCAGGGATTTGCAAAGGGAAATATCCGTCCTCGAGGTGCAGAGAGAGGGGCAGACGGGCAACGATATAAGACAATCACCGATTTTCGCGGACGCTTTAACCGTCATTTTGGTAT
>Ga0302248_1001204_pt1 | contig 20203 bp, 14 predicted proteins | sample AAG_UR_Leu_MG_FD_193528 | JGI IMG/M metagenome (GOLD analysis project Ga0302248, IMG submission 193528) | Enriched activated sludge microbial communities from anaerobic digester in WTTP, New Holstein, Wisconsin, United States - AAG_UR_Leu | ecosystem: Engineered > Bioreactor > Anaerobic >... | reverse complement strand
CCTGTAATCCGGCAACCCTGGCCAGGGATCTGAAGTACCTGTCTGAAAGAGGATTTGAGGTTAAGGAGGTTCAGCCGGTGGACATGTTCCCTCAGACGAGCCATATTGAAGCGATAGTTCTGATGACGAAATGTGGTTCAAAGGAGAAAAAGTAGAGTTTGACCACAAGATGTTGTGGTTTTGGACCGATTTGAGACGAAAAATGGGGCCATAAATGACGTTTTTTGAGATCTGAAAAATGGCAAAAATATAGATGACATAGGTTTAAACTCAAAATACCGATGATTTTGAGTTATCTTTGAAGACACAACTTCATATCGAACGAGTGAATAATTATGAGGTAGAGCTTGTAGGTCAACCTAAAGACTTACAGACTCTGCCTCGTACTTATTTACATGATTTCAATCCTGCCAAGTAAATTTTAAAGTGTTCCTGTAAGCAGCGATTCAGATCCATATCCGGGTAGTTTGCAATCCATTCGAAAATAAATCCTCTTATAGTGGTGACAAAATCACTTGCAATATCTTCAGCAGAATATGTTGTATTAAATTCTCCTCTTTCAATGCCGAGAGTGATCAGTTTAAAAACCGCACGGTAGAGAGCCTTATTATAATTCATAAGTAGGTCATGGTTTAGAGTTTTGTTAATCTGAATCATTGCTGCATTCTTGTTCAGGTGATAACCCAGTTCTTCTGCTTTATTAAAGGAGACCTTTTCCAAAATTTTTAAAAGAGTGGCAGTAACAGAGATATCGTCTTGAGTTGAATTTACAATTGAATCAAGGTCCATGTCGATTTTATTAATTACAGCGTTAATAAAATGGGCGACTATTTCATCCTTAGAATTAAAATGAACATAGAAGGAGCCTTTTGAGATCCCTGCCCTTTTTACTATAGAATCCACGCTTGTATTTTCAAAGCCTTTACTTTTAAATAGTACGGCAGCACTTTTTAAAATCTTTTCTTTTGTTTCTGCAGATCTTTTTTCATTGCTTAATGCTTTTTTATTTAGCATTTTGAATCACCTCTATTGGAAAAGTGTCAAAAATAGTATATTATTAAAGAATGAAAGTGACTTAGGTCATTATCGTTACTTGTCTGTAACATTATCGAGAGGCTCAATTATGCAAATTGGCGGTTGAGCCTATGATGGACTGAAGCACAATTATAAAATACAACAGAATAAAATTAAATGCAAGGACATGATACTTGTTCACAAGTTGTTGCTGCTTGTGTGATTTTAGTAAAAGGTGAGTTGGATGAAGAATTTTTGCAATAAAAGCTATTAAACGAAAAAGTATAACAATAAACAGATATACCGGAGGAGGAATAAAAATGTACGGAACAAAACGTAGAAAAGGTCTAGCGATACTGCTGACATTGGCTATGGTAATAAGCCTAATGCCGTCAATGACGATGGTGTCATATGCAGCAGCTGACACATGGGATGGTACTTCAGATACTACATGGTATACAACAAATCCAACAGCAGATTCTTTTACAATAAATACAGCAGAAGAATTAGCTGGTCTTGCTTCGATTGTTAATGCCAGTGTTGATTCATTTGCAGGTGATACAATTACGCTTACAAACGATCTTGATTTAGCTGGACATAATTGGACCCCGATTGGTTCGGTCAGCTTCAGTGGAACCTTTGACGGTGGAGGACATATCATATCAAACTTAAGAATGGGTTCCGAAGGTTCACCTGATTCAACATATACTAGAGGTGGCTTGTTTGGAAACACCAATAGTGCTCAGTTAAAAAACATAACAATAAAAAATGCTGCTATATATATATCTACAGCATCACCGAGGGTAGGATGCCTTGCGGGACAGATTGGATCTAGTGGAACAATATACAACTGCGGCACAAGTGGGATAATCATCTGCTCAGATACTACATCAACCAACCAGCGTGTGGGCGGTCTTATAGGTTATGCTGTGAGCGCAACGATCACCAACTGTTATTCCAGTGTAAACTGTACTGGAGTGAGCGCTGGCACGAAGGTAGGCGGGCTTATCGGTGAAGCTGCGACAAGCATCAATATATCAAACTGCTATGCTGCTGGTGATGTTATATCAGGAAATACATATGTTGGTGGAGTGATAGGTTATTATACATCAACAGTGACAACAAGTTCATCTGTATATTGGAACTCAGATGCGACGCACACAACAAGTTCAGGAACGCCTTCGCCAAAGAAAGCGGTAGGAACTAGCCAAACTATATCAGATGCAAGTAAAACATCAGATGAGATGAAATCTGCTTCTTTTGTGGCGTTACTAAACACGAACAAGGGGAGCTACAGCTCTTGGGCAGCTGTAACTGGTAGTTATCCTACTTTTGCACCTGACTCTGAGGAAATCACAGCATTTGATGCCATAGCTAATGTCAATGCAGGAACAGCAGGAAGTGCAACCTACGCCAATGCAGCAGCGGTAATCGCAGCCTTGCCAGCCAGTGCAACCGCAAATACAAGCGCAGTAATCGTGCCTGTAACCACATGGGTGGATACAGATGGATACAATCCGGCAGTAGCAGGAAGCTACACCTTCACCGCCACACTGGGAGCCATACCGGCAGGCTATGCAAACACAGGAGGGTACACAGCAACGGTGGAAGTTGTGGTTTCAGCACCGAGCATTGATGCGACGCTAAAAGCATCCTCGACGGTTAAAGGACAAACAGTGACAAGCCTTGGAACACCAAATGCTACACTAGGCTCTGAAAAAGCAGGAACACTGACGATAATGGCGGCACAGGCGGCGGACACAAGCAATGCAGGCTCCTTCATCACGCTGTTTGATAAGAATGATACAAACGCAACCGTCAAAGTCGTGAAGTATGCCTCCGGCGCTTCCACCGCCGGATTTACGACCGATGCGGCTTATGTGAATCAGGTGATCACTGACGGAGATTTCTTTATTATCAAGGTAACGGCACAGGATACGACGACGGTAAACTACTATAGAATCAACGTAACAGTAACAGCCCCGCCAAGCCTGACAGCAGGAGCCGTGATCAGAACCAGTGATACAGAAGGAACTGTGAAGTTTACCTCTGATAAAGCCGGAAGCTACTATTATGCCGTGGTAGTAGACGGAGCAGAAGAACCTGTGATAGATACCAGCGAAACAGGAACAGCCTGCACGACCGCAGAGACAACTATTACCAATCCGACAGGGCTGATAGCCGGAGCAAAGGACATCTATATAAAGGTAAAAGATGCAGAAGGCAATGTTAGCAGTGCCCTAAAGATCGATATAGTGGCTTATGTGGCACCTCAGTAAGCAGTGTGGAAGTAAGCCCATCAAGCGCAAGCGTGGTACAGGGAGGAACCAAACAGTTGACTGCTGCTGTGACTGTGGTAGGCGGAGCAGCCCAGACAGTCACCTGGAGCAGCAGTGATGCGGGCGGCAAAGTAACAGTAAACGGAAGCGGTCTGGTAAGTGTGGCGGCAGACGCTGCACCCGGAGACTATACGATAACGGCAACCTCAACAGTAGACGGAAGCAAGGCAGACACTGCGACCATCACAGTAACGGCAGCGACTGCAGCACCAAGCATCACAACCCAGCCTAGCAGTGAGACAGTAATCGAAGGAGACGATGTAAGCTTTAGTGTGGTAGCTGCAGGAGATAGTCCATTAAGCTATCAATGGAAGAAAGATGGAGTAGATATTGAAGGAGCGACAACAGCAACCCTAAGCCTAACCGATGTGCAGGCATCCGATGCAGGGAGCTACACAGTAGAGGTAACAAATGGAGCAGGAAGCATAACCAGTAACGCTGCAGTTCTCACGGTCAATGCACCTGGTGACTTCACCCTTACCGCAGAAGCGGGTGACAGACATGTGGAATTGAGCTGGGATCCGGTGGAAAATGCAATGTCATATAAGATATATACAGATGATTCATATACTGCAACAGTAACCGACTACGTATATGATGTGATAGGGCTTAACAATGGGATCGAATACAGCTTTGAGGTAAAAGCACTGGATAGCAGTGAGGTTGTTATTGCTATATCCAATGAGGTCACTGCAACGCCCAATGATCCGGTACCACAGGTTACAGTACCCGGAGCGCCGACAAATGTGTCAGCCATAGCAGGCAATCGACAGGCAACAATCAGTTTTAGAGCACCTGCTGATACTGGAGGAAGTGAGATTACCGGATATATTGTAACCTCAAGCCCTGGAACCATTACAACTACTGGAACGGGCACCATCATCACAGTCACGCGCCTTACCAATGGAACCACCTATACCTTTACAGTGAAGGCGGTTAATGCAGCAGGGAATAGTGCGGTATCAACAGAATCCAATGCAGTAACCCCGTACAGGCCATCCAGTGATGGAGGGAGTAACGATGATAGTGACGATAATGGCAGCAGCACAAACAATAACTCTGCACCAAAAGAGCAGAGTACAGTTATCGTCATTGTCAACGGTGAAGAGCAGAGTGCAGGTAAGGAAACACAAACAACTGAAGATGGGAAATCAACTATCACAGTAGAAGTCAATAATAAAGTGATTGAGAGTAAAATTGACGAAGCAATTAAGAAAAACACGACCGGTTTGGACAATGTCATTCAGGTTCCTGTAACTGATACAAAATACGAGGTTGTTAAGGTTGAACTAACCGGTGACATAGTTAAGAAGTTGGAAGAGAATACTTTTGATTTATCCATAAAGCGTGATAATGTAGAATATATCATCCCGGCTGAAGAATTCACCATCAGTAAAGTTGCAGAAAATTTTGGGCTTCATGAAAAAGATCTTGAGGACATCAAGGTGGAAGTACAGATTACAAAGCTGGACAGAACGATTGTTGAAAAATACAATGAAGTCGTAAATGCTAATGGTGCGGAGCTTGTATTCCCACCTGTTGCGTTTGAAATTGTTGCAAAAACAACAAGATCAGATGGCACAACTGATGAAGTTGAAATCAGCAAGTTCAGCAACTATGTTGAAAGAGTCATGGAAATTCCGGCAGGGGTTGACCCAAGCAAAATCACAACAGGTATTGTATTCAACCCTGACGGAACATACAGCCATGTACCGACAGTAGTGTGGCAAAAGGACGGTAAGTGGTTCGCAAAGGTGAAATCACTTACAAACTCCGACTATTCAGTAATATGGAATCCGGTTACCGTAGCTTCAGTGGAGAACCACTGGGCAAAGGATGCTGTAAACGATATGGCTTCAAGGCTTGTTATATTCAATTCTGAGAAGTTTGAGCCAAATGAAGCCATAACAAGAGCAGATTTTGCAGAGTATATTGTTAGAGCATTAGGCTTATACCGGGAGGGCTCAACCCATGAGAATAAGTATAAGGATATCGGCGCAACAGGCGAAAGAACCTTAGCGGTTCGCATAGCCAATGAGTATGGTATTGTAACCGGCTATACGGATGGAAGCTTCAGACCAGATGCACTGATTACACGAGAAGAAGCTATGAGCATGTATCAGAGAGCTATGAAGATTACTAAGCTTGTAGGAACAGACGAAAACAGATTCCAAAACTATACGGACTACAAGCAGGTAGGAAGCTGGGCAGCGGCATATGTGAAAGAAGTGCTTTCAGCCCATGTCTTTAATGGAACCACAGCAACGACCATTTCACCAAAATCGAATCTGACCTATGCAGAAGCAGCACAGGCGATAAAGAACCTGTTGGTGGAGTCTAAGTTAATCAATAAGTAATAATGGGGGTGGAGTGCTCTTGACAAGAGGGCACTCCATTTGCAATTAGTAGATGCAAATAAAAATAAAGTAGGTAGTGGAAATGCAGAATACTTATGCATTATACCTGTGCCTTTACCACCACAGAATCCAGGTATTCAATATGATGATGAAATGATTTTTTTAATATCAGAAGCAAATAGGTGTATTGGTAGACTGGATGAAGTGCCAAATGTTGTTGCTGAAATTGAGAATTATGCAGTAAGGACGAAATTGGCATTGCGTTTTATTGTATTAAGGAGTGCGTACTGTTAAGAACAGACAAGCTAATCCCATTGTCATGGATTGTCGAACGGTTTGACTTGTTTTCTAACACTGACAGTGATAGAATAGTGGCAGAAATGATAGAAACTGATATAAAGGGTGATATTATGTGCATGTATGAAAACGAAAGCATTGAATTAAAAGCAGTCTACACTCCCGATTTGAAAAAGGAAGTAGTGGCATTTGCAAATACCAACGGTGGCACAATATATATTGGTGTTCAGGATAGTGGGGAATTAACTGGTCTAGAAAATGCGGATTTTGTAATGCAGCAAATATCAAACACTGTACGAGATAGTATTCGCCCAGATGTCTCTATGTTTACGAATATCGAATTGGTAAAAAAAGAAGACAAGAATATTGTTAAGATAACCGTTCATCAAGGGACTAAAAAGCCTTATTATCTATCAGATAAAGGGCTAAAACCGTCTGGTGTCTATGTTAGAAGTGGAACCACCTCTGCACCTGCATCTGAAGATGCTATCCGTATGATGATTAAAATGACCGATGGAGATTCCTTTGAAAATAATCGATCACTCGTTCAAGAATTGACTTTTACGAGCTTAAATAGAGAAATGGCACTCAGACAACTGGAGTTTTCACAGGTTCAGATGAAAAATTTAGGGATCCTTACTGGGGACGATATTTATACAAACATGGGATTACTGATTTCAGATCAATGTAAGCATTCTATTAAATTTGCTGTTTTTCAGGGAACAGATAAATTAGTATTCAAAGACCGAAAGGAGCTGACAGGCTCATTATTTGATCAGCTTACAGATGCATTTAAGACCATCGATTTTTATAACGGCACGAAGGCGACGTTTCATGAGCTGCTGCGCACAGATGAAAGAGATTATCCAGAAGATGCTATACGCGAGGCATTACTCAATGCTATCGTCCATAGAGAATATGCCTTTAGTGGCAGTACGATTATAAATCTCTATTCCGACCGTTTAGAAATCATTTCATTGGGAGGATTAGTCTCGGGAATGTCCCTTGAAGCAGCAATGCTGGGAGCATCACAGCCAAGAAATGAAAAGCTTGCAAGTCTGTTTTATCGAATGAAATTGATTGAAGCATATGGTACTGGCATTAGCAAAATTATTAGTTGCTATAAAGGACTACATGTTCAGCCGAAGTTCGAAAATGTTGAAGGTGCATTCCGAGTTATTCTACCAAATACACATGCACAGGAAATAAGAGTAGAGGAAGAAAAGTATTTGCCGATACTCCAATTGTTTGAAAAACAAAAGGAAATTACTCGTAATGATGTTGAAGAAGCACTTGGGGTGGGAACGACACATGCCGTTAATACGCTTAAAGAGATGCTATCTAAAGATCTAATTAAAAAAGTGGGTAGCGGCAGACTGACGAGATATGTGGCGAAGTGAGTTTTCATTTTCAAATGATTCCTTCGACCACCCCTTGAATCGATAATAATGATGATGTAATATTTATGCAAACAAACACGAAAAGCGCGTATAAAACAGCTTAAAATGTCGTGCATATGCATAATTATACATGCAAAATGAATAAAAATGGTGGACATGTTCCCATGGACGGTGCATTGTGAGGTTGTAGTTAAGCTTGAAAAACAATAGAATATAGCGACTGCAAGGATTTAGGGCGTTGAATGGACAGATGATAGAAGTAAATGGATATTATGTGCATGTATATACTGAAGGAGAAGGAGACATGACATTAGTTTTTATGTCTGATGGAGGGATAAGCTCCCCTGTTCTAGATTTTAAATCTCTATATACATCAAAATTCAAAGTTTAAATATATATATTTACAAAATACAAACATGAAAGGAGTAGGACAATGGATAAACATAGCCCACTTGAAGAAAAACCCAAGGGTTTTATTAGCTACTCATATGAAGATAGGCAGAGTATATTTTCAGTACTTGAGTTCTTCCTCATTCCTACGGCGTTATTCTCCCGAGATGGTGTGAGCCTGTTTGTCAACAGGCCTTTCATAGATTTCTTCCGAATTAATGAGGATGAAGTTATAGGAAGGCTGAATATTTTAAAAGACCGTTATATTAACAATAACCTCGGATTATCAGATTACCTGAGTAGGGTTTTTGCTGGTGAAATTCTATCTCTTTATGGTTTAAAAGTACCTCTCGAGGAAATCGGTAGCCGTTACTCATTCAAAAAAAACAGGTCTACAGAAAGTGATATGTATCAGGATATCATTTGCCTTCCTCTGCGGGGTGAAGATGACTTAGTCATTTATGTAGTCGCCATGTTTATGACCAAGCATATCTATCAGACCTGGCAGGATGTTATGAAAGCTAAAGAATATATTGATATACATTGGTTTGAGGATTTCGATTTTGACAAGATTGTAAAACACGTGGGAATGAGTCGCCATCATTTAGCCCACTTATTCAAAGATAAGATAGGTATACCACCATATAGCTATTATATAGAGGTTAAAGTTAAAAAAATTAAAGAAGCTCTTGGTAATAATAGAATAAGTATCAGCCAGGCCTTTGCATCCTGTGGTGTAGATTACAATAGCGGATTTGCGAGAGCATTCAAAAATAGGGTAGGGATGACACCCACCCAATACAGAAAGGAATTAACCTTTCAATCCAGTGAAAGTGAGAAAAAGTTATCCAATACATTGATAGGAAATCAATTTTTTAAAACCTTTGTTATCCCGTCAACAAATTCTTTTATTGCTTTAGAGAGTCAACTTTTACATGTTGCGGAGATTTTTCCGATTCCCATTCAAATTTTCGCTCCGAACGGGGATATGGTTTTTGTCAATGAGGCTACTCTTAAAATGTGGAATGTTTTGGATACTTCCCTCATACTTGGTAAATATAATTTACTGAAGGATTCCTTAGTTAATGATCAATTCGGTTTGCGTGATGAGATTCGTAGAACTTTTAACGGGGAGATTGTGCTGATACAGGATATCAGGTTGCCACTAGAAAGCTTCTGGGAATGGTATAAGACAAGAAGTGATGTTTACGAAATTGAAGCAATCTACACCGATATACTGAATTTCCCTGTTATGGGTACTGATGGAGAGATTGTGTATGTTGTATCCATATTCTTTACTAGTAGGATTTACAGTGGCAGAACGGATGTGGCAAGGGCCAGGGAGTATCTTGACAATCACTGGAAGGAGGAATTTGATATCATTAAACTTGCACAGCATGTCTATTTAAGTCCTTCTCAGCTTTCACGACTTTTTAAAAAGCATATCGGCATGACGCCTTATAATTATTATCAGAATATCAAAATTAATCACCTTAAAATAGTGCTTCGCGATAAGACCATGAGCATTGCTCAAGCATTTATTTTCTGTGGATTTGAGTATCCCGGCAATTGTACGAGATTTTTTAAGGAAAAGACGGGCATGACTCCGTCAGAGTTTCGAAAAACAATTTAATAATAACATGCAAAAATCCTTTGCAATTATTATATGCAGAGGATTTTTGTATGCTTATAATTGACAAATATTTAGCATTAATACAATATTTCACATGCTATTTTTTTGTATAATGGAGATGGTAAAATGTTTTGAAAATTTTGAAAACAAGGCGACAATTGTCTTGCATTTGAGGGAGGAAATAATCATGTCAAGAAAATTATTAGCTATCCTGCTAACCTTAATTATCTGTGCAGTTCCTTTTACGGTAATAGCAGATGTCCCAGGACTATATTCCTGGGAAGGACTATGGCACACTAACTGGGGAAAAATGACCCTTATACAGACTGGAACAAAAGTTTCAGGAACATACACTTATGACTCGGGAAGAATAGAGGGAACAATATCTGGAAATGTCCTTAAAGGTACATGGTCGGAATCGCCTTCATATTCCCCTCCCGATGACGCTGGAGAAGTAGAGTTCGTAATGTCTGAAGACGGTATGACCTTTACCGGGAAATGGCGGTACGGCTCAGAAGGAGACTGGGGCAAATGGGATGGAGGAACCCGTTTACCTGGTTATTCAAATGCATCAAACTGGGCAACGGCAGAGATGAATAAAGCCGATTCATACGGCTTGATACCGGGTTCCCTGCAGGGTGCGGATATGACAAAGCCCATTACCAGGGAGGAGTTTGCAGAGCTGGCTGTAAAACTGTATGAAAAAACTACAGGATCAGTAATAACACCTGCTTCTCCTAATCCTTTCATAGATACGACAAATACTGAGATACTAAAGGCATTCAAGCTTGGAGTAACCGCAGGTATTTCCGCCACGGAATTTGCTCCCAAGGAGCTTACCAACCGTGAGCAGGTGGCCACAATGCTGAGCCGTACTATTAGGGTAATAGCACCAGGTGCCGACTTTGGAACAGCAGGAGCACCAAGTTTTTCAGACCATAAGGATATATCCTCTTGGGCCCTTGACCATGTTCTGTTTATAGCTCGTCTTGGGATAATTAAGGGGACAGACGGTAAATTTATGCCTAAGGCAACCACTACATCTCAGAAAGCATCGGGCTATGCCACAACCACAAGGGAAATGGCAATTGCAATGAGTGTGCGCTCTTTTGAACAAATTGATACCATTATGAAAAGCAAGTCCTCATCAGAAACTATACCACAGCTGACGCCTGTGCCTGAGAAACCAACACAACCACAAACAAAAGGCAACCCTATTGTAGGAGTATGGGAAACCGGAAGTATGAACGGTTTCACATATAACATGATTACTGCCCAATTCAAGTACAACTCCGGTATAGGACAGCGTTATTATTTCAATAACGACGGAACATTTTCCTCTCTGATTGCCTCTAGCTATGGCGTAGCAATATCCATAACCGGAAAATATACCGTAACTAGCGATACTATTACTTTCATCAATCAGAAAAGTATGATAAGCAAGGACGCCGGCGAAAACTGGGCTCCAGGTAATTCGCCTCTAGATCAAACCAATTACTTCGCCTTTGATGGGGAGGATTATCTGCTTATCGGGTTGGATGGGACGAAACCGCCTTTGGACACCAGTACCAACGCTGTAAGTTACTGGCGTACAGAATAGTATTGACTACTGAAAGGTAGAACAGGGACAGGGGGACAATTACCCTGTTCCTAAAACAACAATTAAATTATGGAGGGATGATAATGATACGGAAGTTAATAGCAACCTTATTAATATTAACGGTTATTATCAGTGGACTGCCTATTATAGCACTGGCCAATATTGAACCGCCAACTACCCTTGGTGCGCCAGAGCACTTTGGGGCTAGCCACTATACTGGAGATTATTTGTACTTTACCTTTAGTGCCCCGGAGGATTTGCGCAGCTATATTGAGAAGAGGGCAGCAGATGATCCGGATAACAAGCAGACTTTTTCGGCCAATTTTCAGGTTGATTATAAAATAAATGGCGGAAACTGGCATCACGCAAAGGAATGGGATTCACCCAAAACTGTCCCAAGTGGGCTCAAGAATCTTAGTGCCAGCTTTAGAAACGAGAAAAACTATAGTTTTAGTGAAAGATGGGGAATGTCAAGTATTTTTAGAGAAGATGAGGCATTAAAGGCCTTCAATAAGAGCGGGTGGGGTTATCTGGAAGAAAACAGCATTACCTTAAGGGCACGTTTTACACAATCCTTTGACGGGGGTAAGACTTTTGTTATTTCGCCATGGTCAAAAGAGTTCACCCTTTCCGCTAATGCAAAAGCTGATTACAATAAGCTTATAAATCATACCCCTGAATTGGTATCCGTAGATTTGAAATCAAAAGGCGGATCGCCCTATTTCTATATAAAGATTGGAAAGGCACCGAGGGAGGTACAGGATCTGCATTCTATGTCGAGCTCCGTACGTACTGAGATATGGATGAGAAGAGCCGGGGACAAAGACTTCAAGTATATTCATTTTGAGTGGTCCGGTTATGAGTATTCTGAGATAGATGCAAGGAACTATTTTGAAGATAAGAAGCAGAGCTATGAAGGGGAAAGTTATGAGATAAAGACCAGATATGCTCTAGATTTGAGGAAATACAAGCAGGCAGGTATCAACAGCACCACAGCTGTGGATATATACGGACCTTTCTCCAATATAATATCTCACAACATGCCCGCCTGGAGTCAGGCCTCCCAGTGGGCGACAGGAGAGCTTAAAAAGGCCGACGATGCAGGTTTAATACCACAAATTCTTAAGGGAGAAGATATGACAAAGCCCATTACCAGAGAAGAGTTTGCAGAGCTGGCAGTAAAACTGTATGAGAATACTATGGGGATCCAGGTAACACTTGCTTCACCCAATCCCTTTACTGATACGACTAATCCTGAGGTACTGAAGGCATTCAAGCTTGGAGTGACCGCAGGTATTTCTGCCACAGAATTTGCTCCCAAGGAGCTTACCAACCGTGAGCAGGTGGCCACAATGCTGAGCCGTACTATTAGGGTAATAGCACCAGGTGCCGACTTTGGAACAGCAGGTGCGCCAAGCTTTTCAGACCATAAGGATATATCCTCTTGGGCCCTTGACCATGTTCTATTTATGGCTCGCCTTGGGATAATTAAGGGGACAGATGGTAAATTTATGCCTAAGGCAACCACTACATCTCAGAAGGCATCGGGCTATGCCACAACCACAAGGGAAATGGCAATAGCAATGAGTGTACGCTCCTTTGAGCAAATGGACATCATTAAGGAGAGCAAGCCAACTTCAGCACCGCAACCGGCACCTGATACAGGAGTACCCAAGACATCTTCGTCGATTAATTTAGCAAATTTGGCTCTGGCTAAACCTGATAAGGCAAAGGTGCTTTCCATAGCGGAGAAATATTATAATTTAGGGCTCTCAAATGCTACCGATCACGAAAAGCAATATATTCCGACTATAATTAACTGGAATTCTGACTTTACAGGTAAGAACCAAAACTCTGCGAAAGCAATTCAATATACAACTACTTCTGCTTATTTGACAGCTTTTTTTGACTTGAAAGGTATATATCTGCCTCTTAATGCCGCTCTTTTCACCCTTGACACAGAAAATGCAACGATAGCAGAGAATCTAGCCTCTGCAATACTTGCATATTGTGAGGATACCTATAAGAAACCTTTAGGAGAAGCATTATCCGGTTCTAATGAAGCTAAGCCCTTTTCTGACGATGCCGCCATTGTTTATGAGTATGCCCTCGGGATCAAATTAGCGAAGACATCTCTAGGCATAAGCGATATGTCCTTGTTGCTGAACTACGGCTACTTGAGTATCGACAGAGGCATGCTTGATACAGCCAAGGTTGTATTTGAAGCAGCATACAACATGGCGCCAAAGCATAGGCCCGCTATAGAAGGAATGGCTGCCTACTGGCTTGCTAAAGGGGATAAAGCAATGGCAGAGAAACTTCTGAAAAATGAGAATCTGTCAGTCATGGTAAGGAACATGAAAAAAATGAAAGATAATGTAGATGAACAGCAGGTTCCCATGGTGAAACAGGGAGATTCAAATGAAGTCGCTCAAAACAAGCTGAGAACTATGGATAAGCTTCAAACGGTGCTGGCTTCAGATTTCTACGAACAGCTGAACCCGGCCGCAGCACAGGCATCACGGAATCTTGTAACCCAGCTGCAAAGCAGCATTCAATATACTGCACCCGATTACAACTATTTGTCCCAGTATTCTACCCTTAAGAATTTTCGTGCTCAGGGCGGGCAATCCGCTTATGAAGCTTTTTGTGAAGAGCTGGATGCACTGGATGAGAGAGTCAGTTCCAAAAGAGAGAATCAGTATGATTTTGATACAATGGATCAGATAGACAGTCAGCTTGAGAGCAATCCCAACATGTCTCCCCAGCAGATTACTGAAATGTTCGCCAATTCAAACCTTTTCAACCTGGTTTCTCCGGAATTGCAAATATTGACAATGGATCCTGAGAACTATGTAAATCAGACGGATGTTATAGCCCAGCAGTACAATGTATTGCAGCTTAAGAATAAATGGGGGAGCTATATTATCTATATTGGAATGGAGCTTGCTGAGCTGAATGAAACACTTATACAGGCCAGTGAGGACGTAGATAGAAAAATGGTACCCATAGAAGAAAAATTTCGTGAGGAAATGATTGAATTAAGCAAGGAGCATACTAAATCTCACAACAAAACACATGTAGAATGCGATACCTGTGTAATAAAAAGGCATAAGATACATTCTACCTATGATACGCAGTTGAATAACATGGCGGAAGTTGCATGGATGGATATTACAAACTTTATAAACTCTCGGTATACACAGCGTATAAAACCTAACATAGAGGCCATGTATGTGGAGTGTATGAAAAATGTACTGCTCATATCAGACCCTGCAGTGAGGGCAAAGGTGGAAGAAAATCTAAAACTTGATGTTGAAACATTTATCCTAGTTGCATTTGAACACGTGAAAGATGCATATTCAAGTAATATAAGGGCATACCCCTATGAATGTGATTGTAATGAAGCCGAGGTGGCAGCTGCAACTAGGCGTCAGCAACAGGAAGAAAACGCTGCGGAGAACCAGAGAATTGCTATGCACATGAAGGCCAAACAGGCTTTCGAGGCCGGGGAAATCCCTGAAAACAGTCAATTATACCAGAAGCTTGATAAATACTCTGCATCATATAACCTGATGTTCACAAAGATCAAGATGCATCCTCTGAAAACAGAAGTATCCATTGATGTAAAAATCCCAGACACCGATATCGGGATAAAAGGAAAAATGGTGGATAACCACATCCGAGATATTACAGACTACAGCGGGGACATAACCGTAGGTGCGGCCGGCGGAAAAACTGCCGGAGGTGCAATTAGTGCTGAGGTATCTGTTTCTCTAAAGGGTGAGATGACCGTAGACGGCAAAGGTAATGTGACAAGTGCCGATGTTGCTGGTTCAGCCCAAGGGAAAGTAAATCTGGTCGGACTGGAAACTAGCGCAACCTACGAGGCATCTGTGCAGCGGGGCTGCAAGTTAAGCGGAGAGGTTGCCAAAATCCAAAGCGAATTTGTCAGGTTAAATCCTCCGGAAGAGATCGATACCTTCAGGCCCGACAAATACGAAGAAAAGAAAAAGGTGCTTTGGCAGGGAGAATATAAATAACACAATGATCATATGAGAATTAGAAAGGTAGGAAAAACCCTACACCTGACATTCAATGCCTTTCTAGTTCTAGGAAACATATCCATTAATGATATAGAGAAAATTTGTCATAAAGCTAAGGAAGCACATGTAGTAAATACCTGGAATAGCTATATTAAAATTACGGAAGAAGGAAACCTTCTAATCCCTATTGGAAGAATGAATACAACAGAAGATAATTTAAAAGAGGCAACAAAATCTTAATGACTTTAGGTAGCCGTGAAGTAGATGGCTTCCATTCTAAGGGAACAGGATTCTTAATAGAAGGGGTAGGGGAATTATCATATCAAGGAAGAGATTTTGATTTTAGCAAAGTATAAGATACCACTAAGGGATTAATATCAGCCTATGACATCTTTATTGACCTATCAAGGCATTGTGAGGCTGTTGTGAGAATTGAACGTGGTTGAAGTCGTTGAGACTCATGGTTTTAGTGTGTTTTCACTTTATTTGATAATAAGGTAATCCTTGAAGTGACAAAAAAGATGACATAACCTGCAAATGAAGTAGAGACAAGCTTTGAGGCTTGTTTCTTGTTTTTGCATTTCCATACCACGCGCTAAGGGATGAATGGAATTGGATAAATGATCTATATATAATAAGTTCTCATTTTTGTTGCGTAAGAGAACAAATGTTTGGTATAATTTAGCAAAGGCGCATTTATTATAATTAGATGCAAATGTAGCTAAACCTATCGAAATAAAAATACGATTGAGTTTCTTGGGATATGGGAGGCATAAACATGATACAATGTTGGTAATCTATACAATTAAAGAAGGTGAGATTTTTATGTCCCTTCAAGTTGGTTTCGATAACAATTACACTCCACTGAACAATAGATATGGATCAGGAGCATCCGGTCAAATTGCGCTGCCTTCTGAACAGACGACGGGAAGCATTCAAAATGAAAAGCAGATGAAGAAAATAGGTGCAATAGAATGTCAAACCTGTAAGAATCGCAAGTATGTCGACGGATCCGATGACGCCGGAGTATCCTTCAAGACCCCTACCCATGTTTCACCGGAAAACTCAAGGGCAGCGGTAACTTCCCATGAGCAGGAGCATGTTTCCGGAGAAGGCGCAAAAGCGCGGGCAGAAGGGCGGAAGGTTGTGTCACAGTCTGTACAGATATTTACGGATGTGTGCCCGGAATGCGGAAAGGTATATACTTCGGGTGGGAAGACCACTACAACCACAAAAGCTGATAACAAGAATACCGATTATTTCATGGATAATATGAAAAAATCCATAGGAAGCCATTTTGGCAAATATATTGATATAAAACTGTAATTAAAATTCAAACAGGTCTCCCTGGGGGAAGAGTCCGAAAAGACCCCCGGTGTGAATAAAAAGTATATTCTTATAATCTTTGAAGGTGCCTTTCTTGATTTCCTCCTAACTTTGCAAGGTCGTGAATGAATTTAAGCTCCTCCGGACGGCTTATTGCATAACCTCTTCCGACATACCCGTCTATAATATTAATATCTTTAGGGGATACCGGTATATTGACATCCATATACTCCATACTTTCGTATAGTATTTCCTTTATTTTTCAGCAGTTATAAAACGGATTTCAGCTCCCAGAAGTCTGTCGATAAGGAGATTTCCTTATTTGAATCCGGTATATTTGAGATTATTGATAAAATCGTGAAGGATTATCCTTGCTATATGTGCGCAAAATGTTGTGCATTGGACAATAATTTATATATTTGCTTTTTTATCCATAGTCTGACAAGACTGTAGTTTATAATATAATTAGCAGGTATTGTGTCGATTTTTGCAAGCCTTGTACATCGTTATTAATCAATAATTATAAGACTCTTGACTTGAACTGACATATTATAAGATGGTACTTTACTTAAAAATTTCCATGGTTTATAATGTAATTGATATAATAATCTGGAATTTTGTCTTAATGAAAATAATATTTGTCATATTTTCTGCTATTTTACCTATATGTTTTATACTAAACATCTTACATTGAATTCAGATAATGTAAACATTTTCCGCAATTCATATGTCGTGAAAAATACATATTTGATAATACATAAGTAGATGATCCTGCTACTTCTGTGATGATAAAGCTTTTTCACGACATATATAGGACTTTAAGGAGTATAATTGGAGGTTAAAAGTTATCACTGACAACTTAAAGCATAAGATACAAATTGAAGAAAAAACGGGGGGTTAGCTATGGCAAGTAAGAAAAATTCATTAGAGGCAGAAATAAAAAGAGAAGCTACGAGAAGCTATAAGGAGAATTTCGGTAAAGGACCGGATAAAACAACAGTAAGAGTTTTCGATAACATAGTGGCAATTAAATTTGAAGGTGCTCTGACTACACTTGAAGAAAAACTTATCAATGAGAAGGATGGTTCGAAGCTAGTATTGGAAATACGTGATACTTTGCTTAAAAAATATGTAAGAGATGGGATGCCTATTGGATTTAGCGAATATATAAGTGCAAAGTATGAAAGCACATGCCATTACCTTAGCCAGGAGAAAAATATATTATATACATTTCTGATTTTTCAGGATACCGTGGTTTAAACAATAATAACATCATATATAAATTAGTAAGCAAGAAATACAATGTTTATAGTTGTCTTTCTTTTCAGTGCAGCTAATAAGCGTTATGCCGGCAATAGCCTCAGCAACGATTATAATAGCACAAAACAGTCTTATACTTGTTTTTACGCTATTTTTGTTTTCTATCAGTTTAAAAGAGAGACTATATAGAACGCCCTTAAGATATTATATTTGGGTAAATTGCAAATTTATTGAAAATCAACGAAATGTTTATGTGAAATCTAAATTAATAATGTGAATTGTTTTTTACCAAATATATAGTTATTACTAAATGCTTTATAAAAGGTGGTGAATGACTTGAAGGTTTAGTTTTACAATCATTGAAAAAACAAATTAAGAAAGGAAAGATGGAGATGAGGAAAAGTATAGCAATTTTGCTAACCCTGGCATTGATTTTTTCAATGGCGCCGGTGTCAGCATTTGCTGCAGAGACAGATCAATTTTCGGATATGCCGGATAACTGGTCAACGGAGGCACTTAAAAATACTATTTCAAATGGCCTTTTAAAGGGAGATAACGGAAAGATTATGCCTGATGCTAATCTGACAAGAGCCCAAATGGCAGCAATAATCAATCGCGCCTTTGGATCAACCAAGAAGGCATCCTTAAGCAGCTATAAAGATGTATCAGCCGGCACATGGTATTATGATGAAATGGCTAAAGCTGTACAAATGAAAACATTCATAGGGAGTGGGGATAAACTAAATCCCAATAACAATATTACCCGTGAGGAGGCATTTGTAGTACTTGCCCGTGCATTTAAATTATCAGGAGCCTCAGCAAATGCTTTGAACAAGTTTTCTGATAAAGCATCGGTAAGTCAGTGGGCAAAGGATAGTGTAGCATCCCTTGCTGAAGCAGGATATATTGCCGGTTCTAACGGAAAAGTCAACCCAAAACAATATATTACAAGAGCAGAGTTTGCTCAAATAATGGACAATCTATTAAAGAACTACATAAAGAAAGCAGGTACTTATACAACCGTCAAAACAGGTAATGTGATGGTGAATGTACCTAATGTCGTCTTAAAGGATATTGCAATCAAAGGAGATCTGATAATAGGCGACGGAGTAGGAAATGGGAATGTAACCCTTGATGGTGTTACAGTAAGCGGAAGGACAGTAATTCGCGGCGGTGGAATTAATTCCATCAAAATAATCGGTAATTCAAATCTACAGAATATAATAATAGCGCGAGTGGACGGACAGGTTAGAGTATATTCCGAGGATGGAACAGAGATTGGCGAGGTCACAGTTGATGGAAACGATGATGTCATAATCGAAGGTAATGCAGGAAATATAACAGTTCTGGCAGATAATGTTACAGTTACGGCAAATAATGCTGATATTACATCAGCTTCTATAGTAGGTGAAAATACCAATATAATCGTTGGCACAACCTCAACAATAGGTTCTGTAAGTATAAATGCTGCAAATTCAGGCGTTGAGGTTTCCGGACAAGTAAATAATATTCAGACTGCTGCAAATGCGGTAGGAACTGAGATTACAGTTGCATCAGGAGGCCAGGTTTCAAGTATTGTAGCAAATGGCTCAGGAACAACGGTTGGAGGCAGCGGAACAGTAAGAAGTGTTACAGCCAATGCAAATAATGTAGTAGTTACAACTACCAATACCTCAGTGACTGCAGGTACAGGAACGTCAGGAGTAATAGCAGGGACAACCCCTGTCACCGGAGGAACAACTGATAATACTACTTCAACCCCGACACCAACGACAAGTTCGGGTGGCAGCTCAAGCGGAAGCAGCGGCAGCAGTAGAGACGATGATGACGATGATGACGATGATGTAAGCAATATAGTTTCTGTGAGTGCTATTAGTGTGGATCAAACAACGTTAACATTAACAGCAGGCGGAGCAACTGGAACAATAACAGCAACAGTTTTACCGGCTGAAGCAACAAATAAAACTGTTACTTGGACATCATCCGATGAAGCAGTTGCAACTGTAGCTGGTGGTGTTGTAACACCATTAACAGCAGGGACAACAACTATAACAGCGACAACTGTTGATGGTAGCTTTACGGCAACCACTTTAGTAACAGTAGAAGCAGCAGCAGTTATAGATGTAACATTGCAAGATATATTTGCAGAAACTGATGTGATACTCATAAGTATATTTAAAACAGAAGGGGATGACCTAGACCCAGCAACAAGGGAAATACCTTCATTAGCAGCAAGTGATTTTATCCTCATAGAAGATTTTGGAGGAGCGAATACAGTAGTAACTGGATTCACCTTACAATCGGGTGGAGGAACATGGGAATATGAAATTATTCCTGCAGGAGGAGAATCTTTTGCTCCTGGAAACTATAGATTAGGATTCAACAAAGCAGGATATGGGCCAGAGCATATTGATTTTGTGATAGAAGAAGAAGTAATGAGCGATGTAGCTAAAGTAGCAGCCGACAAAGCTCTAATTGAAGCTGGCACCTATGAAATCCCATTAGCAAGCCAGGGAGACCAGGCAACAAAGACCGCTTGGG
>Ga0302248_1001202_pt1 | contig 20204 bp, 28 predicted proteins | sample AAG_UR_Leu_MG_FD_193528 | JGI IMG/M metagenome (GOLD analysis project Ga0302248, IMG submission 193528) | Enriched activated sludge microbial communities from anaerobic digester in WTTP, New Holstein, Wisconsin, United States - AAG_UR_Leu | ecosystem: Engineered > Bioreactor > Anaerobic >... | reverse complement strand
CATACCAGGGTTGGGTTGACCCGATGGCTACGCCTTATCAGTACAAGAAAGGCTGATAGCAAAGCAGATATAAGATCTTCCCCTGCGGCAAGATCTGGCGAGAGCGGCGGCAAAAACGGACATGATTTATACCTGCCTCTCTCAAGGTAAAGGGCGGAGTTGAACAGACTTCGCCCTTTTTTATTCTGATTATCAAGTGGGAAATGGAAAGATTATCTGATAAAAAGGCGAAGCGGTTGATCCTCAACGTTAGTCCCAAGGCGACCCATTATAACAATGCACAGTCGGAAAAGGGAGAGGACAGAGATGAAGGTTCTGGTGGAAAAAAAGGATGCAATCTGCCGACAGATCAGGCAATGGAACTGGAATTTCGCCTGGGAATGGAAGTGATTAACGGCAGCGAGCTACGGGAAGGAGTAAACAAGTTTTCGCAAGGTATGGGAAAGCACGGTCAATTTTAGACAAGGATGCGAATATGAAGGACATATTTTCAGTAATTCATGAGAGAAAAAGCGTCAGGAATTTTAATTGAGTCATGGCCAAGCTCTTGCCGATAACAATCATAAATATAGGACATCAATCAATATGGATAATCAAGACAAACCCTACATCGACAAAAACGGAACCATCGTAATCCCTTTCAGTATTGACCAGAGATACCATTTCTGGAACGGTGGCCAGGATATATCTGTGACCCTCCAGGAGATAAACACCCCGGAGGACATTTGGAAAAAATATATCAAGAAACCGTATCCAGGAAAATCGGCGTGAGCTGGGGATGTATTGCCAATGAACATCAACGGGAAAGGGGCTAACCATAATTTGGTTAACCCCTTGATTATATTGGCGCGCCCGGCACGATTCGAACGTGCGACTTTCAGATTCGTAGTCTGTTTTATGAGATTCCCCCATATTCCCTCACTTCTATAAATACTTGATTATTAGGTAAATATATTTTATACAATTCCCAAGAGTGCCCACAGGAACCCCCAAAAGGTGGGACTATAGTGGGACTGGTATTTCAACGGGAGACATTCAGATCTTTTCCCGTACTATTTTTCGTCCCGTGCTGAATATACATCAGAGAGGTGCAAATGGCAACCGAATGGTACAAATCCCAATTTCCAGGTGTCAGGTTTAGAGAAAATCCATCAAAAAAGCACAATGGCAAACCAGACCGTTATTTTACCATCCGGTATAAGCTGAACGGCGTACTAAAAGAAGAGGGATTGGGCTGGTCATCTCAGGGATGGAATGCTCAGAAGGCATCCATAACGAGAAATGATTTAATTAAGGGTCATAAAACAGGAGAGGGGCCGACCACGCTCGCCGAGAAAAGAAGGATTAACAAAGCGAAGCAAGACGTGGATGAAATAAGAGCTGCATTGGCAATAAAAGAGAATGTTACATTTAGAGAGTTTTTTGCGAACAATTATTGCCCGAATGCAAATATAAATAAAAGCCTCAAAGCTATTGACTGTGAGAAAACCCTTTTGCGGCTATGGATGGATTCAACAATAGGGGGATTAAGCCTGAAAGATATTGGTCAGCCGCATCTTGAAAATATTATAAAGGAAATGTTGAAATCAGGAAAGGCGGCGCGCTATGTACGATATGCTCTTGCTGTTGTCAGGCAGGTATTCAACTATGCCCGTTTTACAAACTTCTATACTGGTCCATCTCCCATAGTAAATGTTAAGTTTCCCCAAGCCGACAATAAGCGACTAAAATTCCTTACACGTGATGAAGCAATCTTACTTCTCCAGGAATTAAAGAAAAGAAGTCTTCAGCTTTACGAAATTTCCTTAATGAGTCTCAGAACAGGAGCTCGTGCCGATGAAATATTTTCTCTCAAATGGGGCGACGTTGATTTTAATAAAGAGATGCTGACTTTATGGGACACCAAGAACACAAAAACGCGTATTGTCAGGATGACATCTGATATAGAATCAATGCTCCAGGAGATGCGTTCTCCGGATTTCCTGCCAAGTGAGTTTCATTCAAGGATACCGGTAAACAGGCTATGCAGTAAGATTCATGACGATTTTCATCACTATTTCAACCAATACGAAAAGAGCGTTGGATGGTTAAACAGCCTCCTCAGTAACACAGGACTTATTGAAATTTTTAAAAAAGTTTATCCGGACGCCGAATACTCAGATAAGATCAAAGGGCTTGTTGATCAATGTATATTACTCAAGAACAAGAGTTACGGCAAATTAACATTGGCAGAGCAAGATTTGCTGAAGAGACAAAACCGCCTTTTAATAGAAGAGACCTATCCGATGCTTACTCCCAAGAACCTGGCAAAAACAGAGCGTAATATTCAAGATTATGTCTTCACAGACGATGCTGGCAAAAAGATAAATGCCGTATCCAGCACTTATGCAAAGACTGTCGAAGCAATAGGCCTTAATGAAGGTGTCACGGATAGAAGAATGAAAGTCGTCTTCCACACTCTCCGTCATACATACGCCAGTTGGTTGGTTGAAAATGGTGTTGATCTCTATACTGTCAAAGAGCTTATCGGCCATTCATCATTATCTATGACGGAAAGATATTCTCATGTAGGCGAAAATGCCAAAACTGTCGCCATCAGAAAACTTGAAAAAATAGATCTTGATTTGAATCAGGTTCAGCAGAAAGCAGAGTAGATTCCCCTACCCTTCCCTGCATAAAGCCTCAGCCAGCAAAAAAGAAAGCCTCCTTTCGGAGGCTCCCTAATCCTTTCCGTACGATAAAAAAATAATTTCTTGATATATTAGAATACATATTCTAATATACGCACTCACATATGGGACGAAAAGCACATTTCAACAAAACCGAAATAATTGATGCTGCCTTGCAGATCATAGCCGAGGAGGGCCTAAAAGCGCTCACAATGCAATCAATCGCTGAGAAAATTCAAGCTCCCATTGGTTCTATTTATCACCGTTTTCACTCACGCGATGAGCTACTTGCCGAACTCTGGATAAATATTGCCAAACCGTTTCAGGAAGACTTTCTTGCAACACTTAATAATAATGGCCTTCAAGCGGCGCTGTTTACACTTCAATGGGTTCGAACCTACCCAAAAGAGAGTCATGTGTTGCTCCTTTACAGACGTGAAGAATTATCCTCAGGTGATTGGCCGGAAGATTTTAAGCAGAAAGTTGCCGATCTATCCAGTCAGCTTGATGATGGAATTCATTCATTCATTAAAAGATTCTTCGGTCGTGTTACCAAGAATAATATACAACGAACCGTGTTTGCTCTCATCGATGTACCTTTTGCCGCCGTTAAAAGATCCCTGCAAGACGATGAAGTGCCGACACCATTACTGGATAAATTGGTAAGAGAAACCTACATAACAATTATGGGGAGGGATGACTGATGAAGGTATTTAATAAGCATGAAAGAAAAATATCTGTTTCCACAGACGATCTTGGTTCTGTACTAGACAGTCTTTCGGGGTCCAATGATCGACTCTGGCCTTGGGAAACGTGGCCACCCATGCGATTCGATTCACCTCTTGGTAAGGGATCATCAGGAGGGCATGGTCCCATAAGGTATCACGTATCAGAGTATGTCCCAGGTCAAAGAATTACCTTCCAGTTTGATCAGTCTGGATTGGTTGGTGGTCTTGATGGTCGTCACTATTTTGAAATCATATCTATGAGCAATCAAGCCCTTATTCGTCATGTTGTGGACGCCAAATGTGATTTGAATATGTGGTTAAAATGGCTTATTCTCGTTGGGCCGCTTCATGATGCCTTAATCGAAGATGCCTTTGATAAGGTTGAGAATAATTTAACAAATGGTGCAATCAAACAACACCCATGGAGTCCCTGGGTTAAGTTTCTACGTTCAATGCTGGCTCGAAAACGTCAGAAAGAGAGCCAACGGAGTTCTCCTATTGCTGCCTGAAGCATATAGAGAAAATTAAGATTCCCACGAAGCGGCCGGATCTCTTTATAAGATCTGGCCGCTATAAATATCGATAACGAGATTTCTTCCCTCACTTTTCAAATTCATCAGACAAAATCTGATCCCCTCCATCAGATATACTGACCCGGATAAGCTCCCTATTCCCATCTATTATTCAGCCCCACCCCAATTGTTAAAAATTGATTCCGGGATTATCTTAGGGCCGAAAGAAAGAGAGAGGAGACATAAAGACCATGACAACCACCGGCACCCAAAGGATCGAGTTCACCCCTGGGAGAGACATCCTGGGGAAGACGATAGAAAGAAACAGGACCAGCCGGTTTCACCAGGCCGGTCTCAAAGGATTATAAAAATTAATTGAGAGAGAGGAGAAACGACCATGAGAAAATTAGCAACCAAGAAAGAGGCGAGATTCGCCAAGAAGGCAGGCAAGACCTGGTTGGACCCCATGTGCACCCCGATTGAGACCAGGTAACTTGGGACAGGATAAAAAAACAAGATTCGCTAATCAAGAGAGGAGGCAAGGATCATGAAGAAGGATAAGAAAGCATACAAGGGTTGGGTTGACCCGATGGCTACGCCTTATCAGTACAAGAAAGGCTAAGCGTATTCAAAACACATATAAGGTCTGCTGTAGCGGCAAGATCTGGCGAGAGAGGCAGCAAAAACGGACATGATTGATACCTTGCCTCTCTCAAGGTAAAGGGCGGGGTTGAACAGACTCCGCCCTTAGTTTTTCCGGAAACAGATTGGTCAATATTTTGTTACCTTTCCGTAAATAATATTCTTGACAATAGAACGTTTGTTCTGTTATTAATTTTTGTATCTGAATTTACACAGAAAGGGTTATGATCATGAAATCAGAAAAAGCGTTATCCCTTGTCCGCTTCCGGAAAGAAGGATTCACCAGGATGAGATGACCATTAGCTACTGTGCTGGTCATTGCAAGCATTACGCAACATGCGAACCGGCCCAAAAGGAACAAAAAAGATTATCGCAAAAGAAGTAAATTTGGAATGATAAGATAGGTTTGAACTATAGCATATTATAGACGTCGAACAGACTCCGCCCTCAGCTCTTGTAACAAATGAATCTTTTCTTGATCAAGCCCCTGTCTGCATATCATTCACGGGCTTTTTCTTTTTGACCTTATTCAGCATTTTCAATATACTCACCCACCGAGATCTTGCCGCTAACGAACTTTCTTATTTCAAAGGATAATGCCATGAAGCAGTCAACACAAGCTTTCGACCCAAATATTACATATCAAAAACGCCCAAATAATGCAGAACACATTAAACTTTTCGTATCTCCCTATCAATACATCCAGGGTAAGGGAGTGATAAACGAGATTGGCGAATATATTTCCCTTTGTGTTTCAGGATCTGTGGGAATTTTGATAACTCCCGGACGCGAACGTGCGCTTGGCACAGTATTAGAGAAAAGTCTTGGCTCTGTTGGACTGTCATCGATAAAAACGATTTTTCAAGGGGAATCATCCTTACTGGAAGTGGAAAGGGTTATCGCCTGCTTTCAGAAGCCAGGCATGCCGATAAATGTCATAATCGGTGTAGGTGGTGGTAAATGCCTTGATACAGCAAGAATGGCAGCATCAAAACTAAATATTCCTGTCGTAACAGTTCCCACAACAGCTTCCACTGATGCGCCAACCGCCGCTCATTCTGTTGTCTATGATGAAGATGGCGTATTCGATCGAGTGGAATTCTCCACCATCAGCCCCTTACTTGTTCTTGTCGATTTGGATATTGTTGCTAATGCTCCTCCGCGTTACCTGATTGCTGGTATGGGAGATGCCTATTCGACATATTTCGAGGCCCGATGCTGTATGGAAAATCCTGATGCTCTTACAGCCCGTGGCGCACGACCGACAATGGCAGCGCTTGCCATTGCTCGTCAATGTCGTGACGTGCTGCTTGAATATGGTGTGGAGGCATTACAGGAATTGAAAAGCGGTTGCATCGGTTCAGCTTTCAGTCGCATTGTGGAAGCCAACATTCTGTTAAGCGGTATCGGCTTCGAGAGTGGCGGGCTTGCGGGAGCACATGCAGTGGCGCAGGGGCTGACAGTATGCGGTGATTTGCATAAAAACTGCTTACACGGAGAACTTGTTGCCATTGGTGTCATGTCACAGCTGATTATGGAAAAGCGCATGGAGGATGCGAAAGATACAGCAATCTTTTTTAGGGCTGTTGGTTTACCCCTTCATCTGGAACAGTTAGGATTCGACCCCATAAAAAGAAATGCTGAGCTCGATGAAATAGTTCGACGCAGTTTGGAAGTGCCCTTCATGAAATATGAGCCCTTTGAAGTGACGCACAATTTACTTAAATCAGCGATCATTGAAGCGGGACTTTTAGGGAAAGGGAAATTGTGAATCTACAATGTTTCAAAAGATAGCAAAAAAATCTTCCCTAACCGAAACCCCTGTATGAATCTGACTCAGGGGCTTTTTCTTTTTGACCTCATCCTTTGTTTCCGCTATGGTCTCCGCCAGCTCTTGCCGATAAAAATCATCAATAAAGGACATCAATCAATATGGATAATCAAGGCAAACCCTAGATCGACAAAAACGGAACCATCGTAATCCCTTTCAGTATTGACCAGAAATACCATTACTGGAACGGTGGGCAGGATTTATCTGTTACCTTGCAGGAGCTGAATGCCCCAGAGGACATTTGGAGACAATATATCAAGAAACCATATCCAGGGAAACCGGCATGAGTGGCTGGTAAGAAATTAAAGCTTTGGAGCGAGAATAAAAAAATGATTTTCATCGAGGATAAACCAAAATGGCATCAATAGAGATTAATGAGAAATGGAAATTTATCGTGAGTAAGATGATTATTTTGTTAATCTTGCTGGCTTTATGTTTAACCGGTTGCTCAATCAATATCCCTCTAATTCCACGACCAGAACCATTGCGTGAACAGGTAATAGAAGGGAAAGGTACTGCCAAGATATTGCTTATGGACATTACCGGATTTATTTCTGAGCGGGGGAAAGGACGTTCTTTCATAGGCAGCGCTTCGCCATCATTAATAGCAAGTGTCCGGGAAACGCTACAAAAAGCTGAAAGCGATACTGCTATTGCCGGCATCATAATCCGTATTAATTCTCCAGGAGGAACCATTACAGCATCAGACATCATTCATCATGAGATTATTCGCTTTAAAGAGCGGAAGAAGATCCCTGTTTACTCCTGCATCATGAGCATCGGCACATCCGGAGGATACTATATTGCCACGGCAACAGATAATATCACTGCCCACCCGACATCCATTACGGGGAGCTTCGCGGTTATGATTATGACCATGAACATCGAGGGACTGATGAACAAGATCGGCGTGAGCGAACTTACCATCAAATCTGGCGACAAGAAGGATATTTTATCACCCTTCAGACCCGTTACCCCGGAAGAAAAGCAGATTGTCCAGACCATCATCAACCAATTCCATGGGAAATTTGTTGATACTATAATGGCCAGGCCAGGTAATATTCTAAATAGAAAAGATGTAGAGTCTCTTGCCGATGGTCGGATATATTCTTCAGAGCAAGCATTAGCAGCGAAGCTCATTGATCGAGTGGGATACCTTGACGATGTTATTTCAGAGATGAAGAAAAAAATCGGCGTTAGCGATGCAAAGATCGTCACCTATTACCTTCCCGGCAGTTACAAAGGGACTATTTACTCCAGCTCCACTGTAGAATCTTCTATCAGTTCAGGATTTCTCATTGGTGGAGGTAATTTTGACTGGTTGGGTGAGACGCAATTCTTGTATTTATGGAAACCTTGAAAAGCTCTTATCTATAACACCGTTGTAGAGAATATCATGAACGAAAATTACGACATCTCATGGGATCTCATAGAGTCAAGAAAAGGTTATCTACCCATCGATGATGATGCTTACGCAAGAAAATACGAAGAATGGAGAACAAGAGACTGGCCACCATGGCTAAAAGAGCATCTTACTTTTCCATTTATGGTAGAACGTATGGAAGACGACGATGATGCCTATTTTACAGATATTGCCAAGCATCAGCCCTTCAGACTTGGTCATATTATGAAGGTCATTGGTGTCGAACCTGAAGAGGATAATAAATATGGAGTTATTGTCCAGGTCAGGGAAGGCAGACGGAAAGGTTATGTTCCCCTATGCGACTTTGAGGTCACTTCCAGAGAAGATAAGAACTTCTGGCCCGTCAGGGAATATGTTGTCTGGTTTGCAAACCGATGTTCTTAAGCATGCGAAAAAAGAAATCACGACTGCTTACTATCGACAAGAATTTTAAACCTGCACCCATGGATGAAGGTGACGAGCTTTATCCGAATGGCATTTTTGTATTCAATATAACCAGGATGATTGAGTATCTAAAAGGACATCAAGCCGAAATAGTACCGGAAATTATATCCGTAAAAGCAAGCAGAAGCTCCTTTTTTAAACCGAATGAGGATCATATAAATAAGACAGATTTCACTATTCCCATTATTATGGCGGAAATTAGTCCGGGCAGATACAACGTGATTGATGGAAACCATCGGATTGAAAAAGCATATAGATCAAATGTCGAGACAATTCTTGCCTATAAATTAAGTCCTGAACAGCACATTCATTTTTTGACATCAATAAAAGGGTACCATGCGTATGTTGAGTATTGGAACGCCAAGTTGAAGGATTCAATTTCATATAGCGAAAAACGGTTAAAGGATCAAAGAAGACATGAGCAATAATAATGCCCCCTATATCGACCAGGCAGGAAATATCATTATACCTTTTGACGCTGACCACAAGTATCATTACTGGAATGGTGGCCAAAATTTATCAGTAACGCTTCAGGAATTGAATGCCCCAAAAGAAGTTTGGGTAAGATATGTCAAAAAACCATATCCAGGGGATGCGGCTTGAGCAGACGAAGTGCCTTAAGGGGAGAAATGTTTTCTGGTTGAAAGGTGCAACTATTGAGCGTGATTTTCAGAAGTGATGGCAATATCCACTCCTTCCCGTACTCGTGATTTTGGGGAAATGGGTTTAGGTAGCAGCTTTCAACCCGAACGGCTCAGGCAAGATCAGGGGAAATGGATGTGCTGCTGCTCATTGGCAGCATCTACAAAGGATTGGTGGCGGCAGGCTATCTGAATCGAGCATTATGGATTGAAAGAGAGGAAGTACGAAAAAATCAGCCGGAGCCTATCGATAGGATGTATTGACCATTTTATTCAACCGCCTATCGGTAAGTTACGTACACGAATTCTATTTTCATCAAAAACGACAACACATCCCTTTCCCAGGCATTCCGATAGAGCTAATAGGTTTGCTAACAGGACTTGCAATTGTGTTTCTGGTCGGCGCGTTGTCATGCCTCTGAATAAGATAAAGGAAGGTTTGATCTCATCACGTAGCGCAAGTAATGTTCCGAAATCGGTATCCGCAGAGACAATAATTCTTTTTTCATTGAAAGCACGTTCCAATATTTCTGTATCTGACGCACTTTGCATCCCATAATCACGTACATGAACGCTATCGTACCCCGCCATTCTCAACCCGTCTGCAACCAGTGGAGACAAGGCATTATCAATCAGGAATTTCATGCCTGCATTACCAGTGGTAACTCACGTTCGCGCAGAGCCTCCGCCGCATATCGTAGGGATTCGGTGATATCGCCATTTTCAAGATCAGGGTAGGCTGCCAGGATCTCGTCCTTATCCATCCCTTCCGCCACCATTGCAACAATCGTTGCTACAGGAATCCTCAAGCCGCGGATACAAGGCATTCCATTCATCTGGGAGTGATTAATAGTTATTCTTGAAAAGTTCATACATCAACCTCCTTCAACCTGCTGACTCATTCTCCGGCATGTTCAATATTATTGATTATTATGTAATCTTGCATACTTTCCAAATTCCGTCAATCACTGACTTCAGGAGAGAGATTTTATCACCTTCCACTGAAAATATCACGTTCAAAAAAGAGCACATTACGACCCGTTTTCAACGATCTGGGCTGACATCCCAAGCACTCGATTTGTACATGTTATGTTCGCCAGCAGTCATTTTATTTTTAACCATCACCACTATTGATTTCCAAAAGAAAGCAGGTCTTCATTTATTCTGTTAAAGATTCATAAGCAACGAACCGGCTATGAAAAAACCTCTTTCAACTGCTTGGTTGAAGGTATTCCCTTTCTTCCTCCCATCTCAGTGCTAGCGGCTGCGGCAGCCCAAGCCCCTAGGTCAAGGCTTTTTTCAGGATCCCAATCATGCAGGATGCCGTAAGCTACGCCGGCATGAAACAAGTCGCCGCATCCGGTCGTATCAATGGTTTTTGCAGGATAGGCGGCTTTCCTGATCAAGCGTCCGTTGACAAGAGCAATATACCCATTGGCGCCCAATGTGACGCCGACAAAAGGACAACCAAGATCAGATAATTTCCGGCATGTTTCTTCGGGACTATCGGCAAGAGCTTTGGAAAAGATCTCTGACGCTATAAAACAGTCGCTCAGGGTCGCAATCTCCAACATGCCCTCCCTGAGAGTACCGGCATCAACAATAACAGGTATCCCAGCATCCTTGGCCTTCCTGCATGCAAAGACAGAGGCTTCCGTATGAAGACCATCCGTATAGAACATCCTGCTGGATCGCAATTTGTCCAAGTCAATTTCATCAATTTTCAGAGGTATGCCCGTCGGTCGCTGCCAAAATATCGTCCTCCGGCACAAAGCAGGTTCTGCCGTAATAAATGCAAATTGAGAAGAATGGCCAATTCTTGTTACCACGCCACCGGTATCAATCCCTTCATTATGAAGAGATTCCAAGATAGTCTTTCCAAACTCATCATCCCCAACCACCCCGGCGAAATAACAAGACATGCCCCATCGACTGAGAGCGACCATAGCTGTGGCCACCGGACCTCCTCCCCCAATATGCAGGTTTGAGAATTCACATTTTACATTAGGAGGCGGATAAGCCGGAATTATCCCTATATAGTCAAGTGAACACTGACCAAGGCCGAAGATTGGGGAATCATCGTTCGAGCTATTTATCATGAGATCGAGTTCCTGTGTTTTGGTTGCATTACCGCGAGAATCATTTCTGATAAAGCGGTTCTTTCCCATTTTCCAGTCGTATTATGTTTTCGACAACCGCCTTCATAATGCCCTGTATGGATACATCTGTCGATCCAGCAATATGAGGAGTCGCCAGAACATTATATTTGAAGATAGGATCATTCGGATCTACCGGTTCTACCCAGAAAACATCCAGACCCGCGCCGGCAATGGTACTGGAAGCGAGAGCATCCTCCAACGCATCGCGGTCAACCAAACCGCCCCTGGACAGATTGATCAAAAAGGCATCGCGTTTCATAGAAAGGAACGATTGTTTTCCCATCATATTCCGGCTTTCGTTTGTTACGGGAAGACAAAGAACGACGTAGTCGGATCTCCTAAGTAATTCATTCAGTTCTGCCGGAGTTCCCGCCCATTCCAGACCAAGCTCCTCTTTTGCTTTCTGCGGATCATGCCGCTTGATGCCAATCAAATGGACGTCGAAGGGTTTCAGTCTTCTTGCCAGAGCGCTGCCGATGCCACCCAGCCCAATTATCCCCACGGTTTTGCCCCTCAGTGCCCTTCCAGGAGGAGAACCCATATGTCCGTTCGCAAAGCTTGCTGCCATTTGTCGAACATTTCTTGATAGACCGATCATCAAGTATATGCCCAACTCAGCTACCGAATCGGCATTTCCCGAAATATCGGCCGGTACATTGGCCACCTTGATTTTCATGCTCTTCGCCGCCTCTATATCGACATTTTCCAACCCGGCGCCACATTGCTGGATAAGAAGAAGTCGGTCCGCTTCCAGAAGATGCTCTCTATCCACGATGCTCATTGTCGGTATCAAAACGTCGAATCCCTTCAAGGTATCAAAGCCAAAGTGTCCAGTGGCCACAAATTCATGCTGTGACAACTTATTCCTGATCATACCCAAGAATCCACCCCAAGCATTTTCATGTGCTGCAAACAGGATTTTCATGCTCTTTCTCCTTCGCCCTTTGGTCTATTGTTTTATCTCATCAATTTCCATTGTCAAGAAGGCTGTGCAACTCCCATCAATATTTTAAACCCTTTGCATTTGTTTCAGCACCCGCGTGATCTTCCCATGATCTGTCAAAAAATAAAAATGTAAAATTTCTTTCTTCACATCAGACGCATCCGGCGCCGCTATTTTCATAGCGGCCACCGGCACGTCCTCTCTTCATCATTCACTCCCCGAAAACATCTCCTCCAGAAACGGCGACCGCTTCACCGGCCTTCCGGCATAACTGCCGGAATAGGTCAGATAAAGCTGCCGCATCGCTCTGGAAATCCCCACAAATGCTATTCTTCTTTCTTCTTCTATGTCACCATTCTTGTGCGGCAACATGCCGTCAATAAGCCCGGTGACAAAGACCACGGGAAACTCCAGCCCCTTGGCCTTATGTATCGTCATTAGCGATACTCCATTTTTGTCGTTGGAGGTTTCATCCCTGAAACCGTCCGTGTAGTTCAATAGCGACTTCACATCGCTGTATCGAGTCGCCGCCAACTGTAGCTGGTTGATGTTGGCGATCTTTTCATCATCAGGAGATGGGATGTCGTCATCGGTGATAAAACGGTCGTAATCAAGCGCCTCCCTCAGGATGCCGATCATCTCTGCCGGTTCCAACTGATTCTTGTCCCTTATTAAGGGGTCAATGATCTCGACGAACTGCTTTATGTATTTCCTGAGATAGGGAATCTCGATTCTCATGGTCTTGAGGGCCTGGTAGAGGTGCTTCTCTTTCTGGCCCGCATAACCTTCCAGTTCACCCATGAAGCTCTTGCCGATGTAGCGATTGGGCACATTGATTATTTTTCTCAATGCATCGTCGCCGTCATCAGTATCAGGACTGTCGATGAATCGTAAATACTCAAGCAATGTCCTTACTTCGTGTCTCTGATAAAAGCTCATGCCGTTTTCCACATGGTAGGGAATCTTATACTTGGAAAACGCTTCTTCAATAATCCTGCTTTGACAATTGGCCCTATACAGGACCGCAATCTCTTTATAGGCAAATCCCTTTCTTTCCAAAAGGTCCCTTATCTCATTTACAATCTGCAAGGATTCATCTTCCTCATTGACGCCGGCAAGAACTGATACCCCTTCACCTGTCTGATTCTCTGTCCGAAGAGTCTTCTCGATCTTCCTGGTATTATGGGCTATCAATCTCTGGCAGACATCAAGGATCTCCGGTGTGCTACGGTAATTCATGTCCAGGATGAACTGCTTGGCGTTTCTGAACATCTCCTGGAAGTTAAGGATATTCCCTACCGATGCCCCGGTGAACGCATATATGCTCTGCCAATCGTCTCCACATACCCAGAAAGAACTATCCCCGTTTCTCCCGGATACGAGCAGCCTCAGGATGCTCATTTGCGCAGGATTGGTGTCCTGGAATTCATCGACCAATATATGAGAATACTGGTCCTGATATTTCTTCCGGACGTCTTTGTTCTCTTTCAATAGTCGATATGTCTCCATCAAAAGGTCATTCAGGTCCATTTGGAGATTTTTTCTCTTTGACTCTTCATAGGCCATATAGACGTGGCCGACCTTCATCATCGTGAAATCCCCAACGTACATCTCCTTGAACTCCTGCCAGGTAATCAGGTTGTTTTTGGCAAGCCCGATCTCCCTGACGATCATTCCTGTTGGAATCTGAGAAATCTTTTCTTTCTTGGACAGCTTCTTGATCAACGTCAACTGGTCCTTCTCCGTGATGATCTCAAATGTCTTTCCCTCGTTCTTCAATAACGAGTAGCAAAAGGCATGGATCGTCTGAAGCTGAACACGCTTGGTCATCTCGTTCAGGACAGGTTTCAGTCTTTCCTTCATGGCCGCAGCGGCGTTTCGAGTAAACGTCAATCCCAGGATGTTTTCCGGCGCCACGCCATGATTCCTGACCAGATTGCCGATCCGATGGGTCATGGTCAGCGTCTTGCCCGAGCCTGGAATCGCAAGCACTGATGCGACGCCGTTGCCGAAGCTGGCCGCTCTTCTCTGTTGTTCATTGAGTTGAGGTTTTCTCTTCATTACCTCCAACCTCCATTATGCTTGTTCTGTTTTTCTGAATCTTCATGATCATGCCGCTTCCTGATACCAATCGTTACAAGCTCCCTTGTAGAAGCATTCGGCGCATTTCCAACTGGTGTCGTTCGGGATGAATACGCCTTTGTTTATCCCTCTCCATACCTCGATAATTTTCTTTGCCGCTTTTATCTCGTCCCATCTGTCCCTGGCCGTATAGTACCTCTTGAACTGAGGCGTCTTGGTCTTGATCAGGACGTCTAACTTCATGATGATATTTCTATCACCGTAGCCGTTGGATCTGCTCGCCAGATGATAAAGGGTAAGCTGCGGATTCTTGCTAACGTCGTCCTCTGTGTAAGATCGCGCCGCTGTCTTAAAATCCGTAATAATGATATTCCCCTGATCATCTTCTTCAACGAGATCCATTACTCCGACTATGGGTATGGGCAGATTATCGAGAAGAAACCTGAAGGGCTCTTCAATGGCAAGGACAGTGATGTTCTCATCCGAAAAGTTACCGTGATAAGTTCTCAGCAATGCTTTACCTTGTTCCAGGAGACTATCAAAGCTGTTTTCTCCTTTGTATTTGATTTCTTTATTCTCAGAGGCCCTGATGGTCCAATGGTAAGCGAACCTTTCCTGTAATTGATCTTTGGTCAGAATATTCCCCATTATCCTTTCCTGATGGAAATCGGCCAGAGCTTGATGGATGCAACTTCCGAAGGTCATATTATCGGATATAAATTCCGGTTTCAGTTTGTCGATTCTTGAAAACCGGTAACTGAGAGAGCATTCCATGTATTCCGCTATTGATGATGCCGATAGATGGGGTCCTTTCCGAAACTCGTTAAGTTTCATTTCTGTACTCTCCTTGATGATAAGCGGCGAGGTCTGGACACGAGTTTATTATCATGTCGCAGACCCCGCCAACGATGGTTCAAACGCTTATCAGGTTACGCCGCCTGTTGAAGATGGCGGATAAAGCCCTTGGCCTCGCTTGCGTTAATCTGCACGAAAGGTTTCTGGTACTTCTCGGTGAACATCTTTACGAGTTGCTCTCCGTTGATGCCCCTTCGCTCGGCAAGCTTTTCGATTGCCTTGATCTGGGCCTCGGACGGCTTAACCTGAGCTTCCGCAGTCTTGGTATCAGGAGCTTTCTGATCCTTCTCCCTCTCTCCAGGGGCCTTAGCTCCTGCATCTGGAGCATTGCCCGGTTCAGCTTCTTTGCCACTCTCTTTTTTCGCCTGGTGGTCTTCTTTTCTTCGGTCATCAGCGGTCGCTCCTCCTTTATGCTGCTCCTTCGGCGGAGCCTGATTGGTTTTTTCGGTTATAGGCGCCTCTGTCCTGGTTTCCCGGCGAGTCCTGGTTCTTGATCTCCCGGGGTCATCGTCAGCAACATCCTCGAAATCCCCAAGCTCCTCAAGGCAGGTCATGCCGATGTTGGTGAAGTCACGAAGCGCCCTTGCTTTCGCTCTGGTAGCAGCCACTCTTAGAATATGCTCCGCTACCATACGATTGACGTTGAGGGGATTGGCGTCGGCAATCTCTACAAACAGCTCCCCGTTCATGGATTCGACAGTGGCTTTGCATATGGCCTCCATCTTGTTGTCCTTGGTAGGATACTGAACAGGTTCGACGATCATTCTTCTGATCCCCTTCTGGTGCGCCAGGTCGAGCAATCCCGAATACAGGACGAACTCCTTCGCCTTGATCCGAGTGATGAATCTTTCATCCAGTTTGGGTACGACATTCTGAAGAACATCGACCTTCCTGATATTGCCGTTGCCGTTTATGACAGCCAGGATATGCTTGCAGACGAAGTTTGGATCTTTGGCAATCATGCTCGTAAAGTCACCACAGGTGCAGGACTTGCTGCCGTTATTGCCGGTTACCCGGTAGCAGATCTTCCCTTCCGAGCTTTCCACGTAATACTGGCCGTCCGGGGTCTGAAACACCTTCAGTCCATTAGAACGGTCATTTCTTTGCGATATGTCCTTTGTGGTCATTTCTGCCTCCTGTTATCAGCTAAAAGGGGACATCGTCATCATGCACCGCTTCTTGTCCCTCAGGAGCTTCCTCTTTGTTGAAGCCCCGGCCGTCGGTCTTTATGAATTCGATCTGGTTGGCGATGAGCCGGTATCCGGATTTCTGGTTGCCATGGTCGTCAGTCCACTTCTGCTGGTCGAGCAGTCCCTGTACCGCGATCTTGGCGCCCTTGTGCAGACACTTCGTTGCCAGTTCCGCAAGCTTGTTGTAACAGGATACCCTGATCCAGCTTGTTTTGTCCTTTCCCGAGCGAAATGCCATGGGGAAGGTCGAGATTGCCACTCCGTCAGGGGTAAAAAAGTCCTTCACGTCATCCCCGAGATGCCCTGTAATGATTAATTGATTCATGCTTTGTTTCTCCTTTCTGTTTTTGATGGTTGATTTAAATGATGGAGAGAACAGGGCGGCAGCGTAGCCCAAGCCTGCCTCATAAACCCTGTCTCTCCGAGGAAGAGGTGGATGGAATAATCGCATCCGGCTCAAAAGGGGAAAATCCCATTTTGGGAATGTTGAGCTTTACCGGTCCTTCAAGTTTAGAAGTAGCGGGATTGCTCAATTGGAGGGAATTTCCAGCTCAAGCCGGGTTATAAATACCATCCTGATGGTTATGCTCTTCGATTGTCCTGAAAGTTGATTTATTACCGAGTTGATAAAGCGCTTGATGGCGGTTCAGACAAAATCTTAAGCGGCAAGAGCCAGGCGGATCTTTCTTTTGGGAAGGTCCTCGATGGAATCGTTGATCGCCTCTTTCAGCGTCGTCATGGCCGTCTTGATCTTGTCCTTCATCTGGGTATTGTAGTTGAGCCCGTAGGGAGAGATCCCGGAAATGGTATCCTGGGCGATGGCAGCCAGTTCTTTGAGCTTCTCGTCGTCGAAGATATTCCGGGTGGTCAAATCGGCCAGGAACTCGTGGAGTTTGTTGAACATCGAACTCTTGATCGTCTTTGTCTGCCCGTTGTCCTTGGACAGTTTATCGACCAGTCCGTTGACGATCTCCGCAAACTCTTCTCTCAATGCTACTGCGGCCATGTCTCTGGCTTCGGACATCATGGATTCGAACTTCTGCTTCTCTCGTTCAAAAATTTCCGGTGACAGGATCACTCCCTTTCCGGGAATATCCAAGGCGAGAAAACGCCATTCAAATTTGAACTTCGATCGGATGTCCATCGGGTAGTCCGCTTCGTTGAAGAGGTCACCCAGATGGCGCTTGGCTTCCTCACGGGCCAGGTCGTAGGTGCCGACAAATGCATCAACCTTCTCCAGGAATTTCTCCTTCTGGTAGTTCAGCCGTTCATCAACAAAGGCAAGGCTCTCCGTGGGAATCATGTAGAGACTGGTGATCGGGAACGGCAGCGAATACTGCTTCACAAGATCTCTTGCCTGGTGGTTAGAGGTGTGCAGCGGCCCCAAAAGCTCCGGGTTGATCAAAAACTTTCTTCCCCGAAGCCATTCGCTGTTGCTGGAAACCTTGGTCATGTGGCTCTGGTCCAGCATCTTGCTCCCCATCCAGGTAGAGGTGCTCAACTGGATAAGACACGCCTTTCTGAAAACATTTTCAAATTCGCTCATTCTTTTTCCTCCTGTTATTGAGTTTCTATCCGCACAATTGCAGATACTTTTTGGTCTTCTGCTTACCCTGGTAATAAGCAGGGGTAAGCTGCTTTGCCTGTTCTTTACCGAGCAGGTCCTTCAGGAACTTTGATTCCTCCAAACATGCCTTTCCGGTAAATCCTCTGGTCTCGATAGAAATCTCTCCATCGGCAGAGACATCAACAATGATCTCTTTCATGATATGGTCCTTTGATTGTTCTTTTTGGGATTTGCAGATCAGAAGGGCTTTTCTGTTTCGTTCAGCAACCCCTTCTCCTTCATGGAGACAAAGCCCCTGCTTGATACGACAAGGTGATCATGGACAATGATGCCCAGGAGCTTGCCGCATTTGATTACGTTTCTGGTGAATGCCAAATCTTCCGAGCTTACTTCGAGATTCCCTGATGGATGATTATGCGCCATGACGATATAAGCGGCATTGGCCAAAATAGCGCTCCTGAAGATCTCCGCTACGGTTGATCCGCAAGTGTTGATGCTGCCCATAGCGACAGTTTCAATACCGATCAGGTGAAGGTCCGTTGCCAGCAAGATAGACAGAAGAGTCTCCCTGTCTGATGATTCGAGCTCGTCCTTGACCAGTTCATATGCCTTCACAGGAGTGTTGATCAATACTTTGGGGAATTGGTCATTCTCCCTGATGAGGCATACCTTGCAGCGGGCCGCTCTATAGATTGGCGATAATTCAGGTTCCTGTTGCCGGCTACCCTTGGCTTTCTTGCCATAAGCCCGCTTCAGGATCGATTCAGCGGTCAATTTTACACCTCCTTTCTTGAGTATGTTCGTTTTGGGATGCGGCAAGATCTCTTTGAAAGTCCTCAATCCCAGATCTCGCCGGTACAGAATACTTAATCCATCTGTCTTAAAACGATGGCTAACGGGTGAACATCCCAGTTCTCCTCGTCGGGATGGGTATTGAAGGTCTCACACAACCTGATCTGGGCATTTACGGTAAGGTCGTTATACATGATCTCGAATCTCGCCAGATCGCTTGTCAACCTTATGTCCAGAATGTCCATTGATAAACAATCACCCGGTGCGTCTCTTTGCTTCATATGTATTTCCTCCTTTCCGGTCAGTAAACAGCGGCAAGATTCTCTTCTTTGATTTCTTCTTCCGCTTTTCTTATCCAGGCCCGTTCTTCCTCTTCCAATTCATCGTCGCAGCTTTCCAGGACATCCCTATCAATGACAGAGACGTCTGCGTCAGGATCAGAACAGTAAACCTCCGTGATCAAGCCGCCCTCCAGTTCGATGATTATTCGTGTCATCTTTATGTTCCTTTCAGGATAATTTCAGATGATGTTGAAGGGTGATATTGATGTCCACCCATATGTCGCCGATCCTGAGCATGTCCTCCCACTTGATCTTGGTGTGGTCATAGAGTTGGTGGTAGAACCAGTGATGATGCTCCTTATTCCCGGGGTTATCTATTTCCTCGAGTCCGAAGTCGTTCCAGTTCTCTTCACTGGCGAGAAGTGACTGATCGGCATACTTCAGCATCCCCAGTTCTTCGGTGAACGAGGCAATGATATTGTCGTCGTTATCGTCGTATTCAGGGTCATCGTCCCTCAGATAGAAGTCAACCGTGCAGTCGATCTCATAATCATTGATCCAGTCATTAGCGTCCTCTACCCTCTTGTTCATCCTTTCGATGATCTCCAACGTTTCCTTCTTCAGTTGCTTTTCGATCTCAAAGAGCCGGTTGTTCAGGTCGATCAGGAAAAGACGCTGCTCTCTGCTCATATCCGTAGGGTACATAATTCACCTCCTTTGGGTTGATTTTTACGTTCCTGACCACATGAATGAACATCTCCGCGTTTATCTCCCGGATCGAAAGCATTTCCTCTTCCGAGATCCCTTTTGATCTCAGATAGGTTATGCACTCCTCACGGGTCTTTCTGTCGGTGAAGGCATTGTTCTGCATATCGCCGTTGACGGAGAGCTGTTCCATGCATTGTATCAGGAGACTTCTTTTCAAGTCGTCTGTATGGGAATAGAGAGAAAGATTGCAGCAAATCCTGAAGTCCCTCATTATGCCCCTCTCCTGAGATTTCTTAATCTTGAACAGGTAGTTGTAAACCGTGGATTCGGCAATGATCGTCGTCCTCAGGTCCAAGAGATTGTCATTCAGCTCTTGCATAAAAAGCTGATGGTTGATTTCGTTGATTGTCAATGTCGCAACTCCTTTCTTTTTGATAATTGTGCATAGCGGCCAGATCTTCTAAAAGAGCTTGCCGGGTTTCAGAATGTCATCGAGGGAATATTTTGATCTTGGCCAGTCCTTGCGAAACGACATAGCGATGGCCTTCCTGATCTTCATGATCAGCTTATAGCGGCCGACACTTTCATAATTGTCGGTGTCGATCTGCTTATCCGTCTTTATGGCTTCTATGGCCCGGCGCTCGAATTGATCCAGGATGTCCATGATGGTTTCCATGGAAATACTGTCCTTAAATATGTATCTCCTGTCGATGTCGTTTCACCTCCTGTCTTGTTAT
>Ga0302248_1001191_pt1 | contig 20310 bp, 15 predicted proteins | sample AAG_UR_Leu_MG_FD_193528 | JGI IMG/M metagenome (GOLD analysis project Ga0302248, IMG submission 193528) | Enriched activated sludge microbial communities from anaerobic digester in WTTP, New Holstein, Wisconsin, United States - AAG_UR_Leu | ecosystem: Engineered > Bioreactor > Anaerobic >... | reverse complement strand
ATTCCCCGAGGGAGCTGCCGAAGGCGACAAAGGCGATGCAGGCGGGAAGCATAAAGACGAAAGTGCTCCACAGATAATGAAAAAACGGAATGGGGGTCAAGCCGAAGAGATAGTTGAGGAGATTAAAGGGAAAGACGGGAATCAAACGGGTGAAGGCAACGGCCTTCCATCCGTGGTGACGGACCTTGTCCTGAAGCCATGCCCAGCGTGCCGCCGGGACTTTTGTTTTGACAGCATCCTGAAAAAGATAGCGGGCGAGGAAAAAGGGCAGGCAGGAACCGACTGTCGCCCCCATGATGGAGAAAACGACGCCCCAGACAGGACCCCAGAAAAAGCCCGCCGCCAGGGTGAGGGGGATGCTGGGGAGGAACAACGCCGGGGCGGCGGCGTAGATGGCAATGAAGATCAGGGGGGCCAGGACGGGATGAAGATCCAGGAGAGCTACAACGGTTTCTACGGACAAGAAATTGATTTTATTGAGATAAAATCCCACCGCAATGAGAATGCCCAGGATCAGGAGGAACGACAATTTTCCCTTTTTCATTCTCTCGGACACGGCCAGTGTCAGGCGATTGAACCACTGTCCGAGGGGAGAAGATATTTTTCGGCGCGGCGTCACCCCCGGCAGGCATTCCAGTAAGTGGACCGCTTCCACACCCCTTTTGAGGAAGCGGTTCTGACAACCAACGCAATATGTTGCCATTATCCGTTCTCTTCCTTCAACAATGATTTGATCGCAGAAACGTTCGGCCAGCTCCGGCAAAGCGGAAGACAGGCCGCCGCCGGCACCGCAGCAGCGCGGCTCGGAAACCTCGCCGACCGAAACGGCCGCAGCAAGGGGGGCAACTTTTAAATCCCTTCCTCCATCCGGATCTGCCTCGGCAGGCGATCCCTCCTTAGGCAAGCGTCGGAACAAATCATGAGCCGCACCCCTTATTCCCACCCAACGCGACGACGGACAGGGGTGATGGAGATAAGCCGGCCCGTTCCATTTCTTTTCAAACATCTCCGGTGGCAGTACCTCCAGGATAAACACGACCTGAATGTCGGCAAGATGTTGCGACAGGAGCTTATGGCAATTCAGACAGCCCGTAATGACCCTGGTGACGTTTCCGTCCCGGAGGCGTTTTTCAATATCTCGCAGAGCGGCCCGGGTCGTTTCCGTATCTCCGTATTCATAGACGGGGTCAAAGCAGCAATCAAGGATCAGGCCTATCTCGATCTCCAATTGACAGCTCAGGACCTCCCTGAGCCGCCGTACCAGTCCCGGACTGTTTGCGGCCAGACCGCATCCCGGCCAGAAGACCGTAGGTGCAGTGCCGTAAAAAGAAAAGGGGAAGCCATGCCCCGCCTTGGTGAATCCCCGGGCGCTTTCCAAAGCCTTCCGAACCGTTGCCGGAATCCGTCCTTCCCTAACCAGCCTCTCCTTGGCGGCAAAAAAGGCTGCGGCCGGCGACAATTCCAAAGGACAGACGGCATCACAGCGCCGGCAGGAGGTGCAATAGAAAGAGAGTTCGGGATGCCCGGCAAGGATCTCATCGGGCGTCCCGAACTCGGTCAGAAAAGGACAGGACTCGGCGCAGGCGCCGCAGCCCGTGCATTCCTCCTGGAAATCTACCACTTGTTATTTCACCGTCCCGATGGGATAATCCGCTTCCGCCCAAGCCTTGATACCGCCGGGATGACGATAGACGTTCTTGTAGCCGAGCTTTACGGCCCACATGGCCCCGTTGTGGCTCCGGGTACATTTCACGAACCCGCAATAGAAAACGATCAGACGATTTTTGTCCGGACCCAGCAGTTTGATCAGGGCGGCTTTCGTCTTGTCGTCGAGCTTCGTCATCTCGGGGATGGGGAACTCCATCTGGACGGCCCCGGGGACGTGCTGCTTCTTGTAGCTGTCCTCGTAGGGCATGGTGTCGATAATGAGCATGGGTTTCTTCGCATCGATCCAACCCTTGAGTTCTGCAGTGGTGATAATCTTGTAGCCGCCTCTATCCACTTCTCTGGCAAAGGTCACGGCGATCTTCTCCGTATCCAGTTCCTTCGTCCCCCAGGCCGCCATGGCCCCCCCGGCCATGCCGAATATCAGCAGGACGGCAACCAACAGACAAAATACGCTTCTTTTTTTTACCTTCATTACTCCTTCTCCTTTCCAAATTGTTGTCCATCAAGGTTTCTATCCGAAACCAATCACACGAACCTAATCGCGAGGCTGAAGATCCTCACCATTGCCTTGCCCGTTTTGTATGTGCTCCCCTTGATCGGCTACTACCTTCGCCCGGACCCATCGAAATAGATAAAGATAGGGCGCGACGATGCCGATGAGGATGAGGTCGCGGTAGAAGGCCGCCCGCAGACCGGCCTGTTTGTTCAGGTCTTCCGCTCCAAAGCAGCCGCAATCGACGTTCAGATCCCCCAGAATGCCGTAACCGAGGACAAAGACGAAGAGCGCCAGGAGCCCCGTGATCAGATGGAGTCCCCAGGGACGGTCAAAGACCAGGGCCAGACCGGCAATTGTCTCGATTAAAGGTAAGCCGACAGCGACTATGGGGAGAAATGTTTCCGGGACGAGATCGTAAGCGGAGATGGTAGCGGCAAAGGCCTTGGGATCGAAAAGCTTGATGATGCCGCCATAGATAAACAGGGCGGCCAGGGCTATACGTACCAGTAGATAGAGCCGGGGATAAGTCAGCCCAAGGTGCAGCCACCCGCTTATTTTCAATGAAGCACTTGAAATTTTAGCTTTATGATCGACCAATTTCATCTCTGATGTCGCCATGCCCGGCTCCCCCCGGCATGACCATCAGCAGGTTAAACGGTCGGCGGTGGAGAAACGGCAGGAGGGCGTTGTCCGGAGAACCACCCGGGTTCTCTGTCAGCGCCTCATATTAACGGTGCAAAGTATGAATACAAATAAACCATGGTTTTTACTTTTTATTCCTCTCCACAAAGGATAAGATTACGGCGCGTTTATAACCAATAGGTCCGGCGGTGTCAACAAGAATCTGAAAAAGCAATACACATGACGGCTTGCCTTCACCAAGGGAACAGCGCTTGACTTTCCCGGAGGTTCTTTTCTATGATTTCACCCTCGAAGGACGGCGCCGATCAAATGCAACCACAACGATGCCTAATCATGTTTGCCAAATACCCGGCCCCGGGCAAGGTCAAAACCCGCCTCAGCCGCCACTGCCATGAAGAACTGACGGTCCTTCTCTACCGGGCGTTCATCGCGGATCTGCTGGCGCGATTTGCCCAAGGCGATTACCAATTCCGCTTCGCCTATGACCCGCCGGACCGGGGAGAGGATTTCCGCCGTGAATTTGGAGAGGGCTTCGTTTACCTTCCCCAAGCGGGCAGCGATCTCGGGGAAAAGATGCTCGGCGCCTTCCGGGCATGCTTTGCCGAGGGTTTCCGGGAGATTGTCCTGATCGGCAGCGACAGCCCTGATCTCCCCCGGGAGATTATAGAAGAAGCCTTTGGGGCCTTGAAGGTCCATGGCGCCGTCTTGGGACCCGCCGGCGACGGGGGCTATTATCTCATCGGTTTTCGTCGGGAGGCGTTCACCCCCCGGGCCTTTAGCGGTATTGTCTGGGGCGGGAACGATGTGGCCGCCAAAACCCTGGACATCCTCTCCCAGGAGGGGGCAATGGTTCACACCCTGCCCGTCTGGAGTGACATCGACGAGTTCGCGGATCTGATCAACCTCATCGGCAGGTCAAAAAAGTCGGTCTTTGCCGGATCGAAAACCATCGCCTGTCTCCGGGATTGGGGTCTGCTACCTTCTGCCTGATGCCGCCCCGTTTCTCCATAATCATCCCCGTTCTCCACGAGGAAGCCGTCATCACGGCAACTGTCGACCACCTTGGGGAGTTTCTCCGCAATGAGAGGTTTGAAGGGGAGATCATCGTTGTGGATGGAGACACGGAGGGTAAAACCATCGGGGCTGTCACCGGGAGCGGTAGCGCCATAAAAACCGCCGTCGGCATCAGAGGCCGGGGAAGCCAGATGAACGAGGGCGCCGCGCTGGCGGAGGGGGACATCCTCCTCTTCCTGCACGCCGACACCCGCCTGCCGCCCGGTGCCTTCTCTCTCGTGGAGGCGGCGCTGCGAAAACCGGGTTGCCGCGCCGGTGCCTTCGATCTGGCGATTGATTCCGAGAGGCCGGTATTCCGAATAATCGAGACCGTCGCTTCGTTTCGATCACGACTTACCCGCATTCCCTACGGAGATCAGGCACATTTCTTTCGCAGAAAATATTTCCGGGAAATCGGCGGTTACGCAAAAATACCACTTATGGAAGATGTGGAAATCATGCGCCGCATCAAAAAAAGAAAAGAAAAGATCGTCATCGTCAAAAAAGCCGTATCCACCTCCGCTCGGAGGTGGGAAAAGGAAGGCGTCTTGACCTGCACCTTGCGGAACTGGCTCCTGATAATCCTTTATCTCTGCGGATTATCACCAGACTATTTGTCCCGCTTTTACAAATGAACCTCCCCACAGCAAGCAGCGTGGCATCTTCCGGAAGTAGCTTTCTACCGCACGCGGCGGGGAATTCGCCCAGGGGATATCAAATCAATATTTCACTCCCCTGGAAGGGAAGAAGCAATGAATATATTCATTACCTGTGAGATCAGAATTGAGCGAACCGGCATTTTTGTTCACAAGGGATAGCCTTCAGGGGGTAGGCTTCTGTAACTGATAGGACAGATAGACCGCCACTCCCTGGCTTTTTGCGAAGGTTTTCACATCCCGCTGGCTGATCATGTGGGTCACCAGGACTGGAAAGGGGGTGAGACCACCCGTATCGAGACGCGACAGACGTTTGAGGAAATCTTTGACATCGTTTTTGCCGAGCTGCGCCTTGCTTTCGCCCACAATCAACACCTCCCGGCCCTCCAACTTCCCCCGGCCCAGGATGTTTACCTCCACATCCCGGCCCTTCAAGTCCGTAAGATAATCCCGGGACAACGGCCCCTCGCAGGACAGACCGTAATCGGTCCTGAGGAGGTCCGGCAGATAAACATAGGCGGTATTCTCGAGAGTATAGCCTACCGTCATCGCCAAGCCGCCCAACTGGCGGTTCGTATCATCCACGCGTCGGGACAGGTGATAAACCGCCTCTTCGGTACGCTTTTGAGCCTGGGCCAGCTCTTCCACCCTTTGCTCGGTCCGTTTCTGGGCTTGAGCAAGTTCTTCAACCCGCTGCTCGGTCCGTTTCTGGGCCTGGGCCAACTCTTCAACCCGCTCTTCGGTACGCTTCTGGGCCTGAGCAAGTTCCTCAACCCGCTGCTCGGTCCGTTTCTGGGCCTGGGCAAGTTCCTCAACCCGCTGCTCGGTCCGTTTCTGGGCCTGGGCAAGTTCCTCAACCCGCTGCTCGGTCCGCTTCTGGGCCTGGGCCAGCTCGGCTACGACCTGTTTCAGTTCCCGAAAATCCTCTTTGGTAACGGTGTTTTGCAGGTCATCATATATTGAACCGATAACCCTGGTCAAGGTCCGGGCCGGCCCCTCCCCAAAGGTATCGGTTAGCTCTTCATATAGACGTAGGGTGTTGATCATCTTCTCCTCGCAATGATGATTTTAAATTTAACCGAATCACCCGGAAAAGTCAAATTCCAATGCGGCATCGCAAATCATAACAACCCGCGATGGAGACAGAAAGAGTAAACCGGTGCATCCAGGTAATCCACATCGGTATTAAGGCATTTTCGCCCCTGTCAGCATGAAAATGTCTCCGCTGATCTTCTTGAAACCACTTTCATTTTTCGTGCTTGTTGGCCAAACATGACAATTTACATCAGGACACAGCGGGTTTCTTCCCCTGCCTTTCACCGCATAGAGGGTGTCGTCCGTCGCTATGACGAGATTTATAACTCATTTCCCGGAATTTCTCGACTTTATGCCGATAATTAGGATATAATCACATTATCAATAATCTGAGCCGGTAAAGGCAAGTATCAACGTAAATTTGCAATTAGGCCCAGAGTCTCGCGATGGGCAGGTAGATTGGTTTCCCTTATTGTCAAGTCATCCCAAGGAAAGGAAGAACTGCACATGGAGCGGTCAAGGGAACAGAAGTGGCATCACCTGCCGGCGGATGAAGTTCTCGGAATCCTGCACAGCCATCGTGATCGGGGCATAGAAATCTCCGAAACAGAGACCAGACGGGGGCGTTACGGCTTCAATGTCCTCACGGCAAAGAAAGGGCAGGGGCCGCTCGTGCGGTTTCTCCTCCAGTTCCACCAGCCCCTGATCTATATCCTTCTGGCCGCCGTCCTGATTACAGCCTTCCTTCGGGAATGGGTGGATGCGGGGGTTATCTTCGGGGTTGTGCTGGTAAACGCCGTCATCGGCTTTCTTCAGGAGTCCAAGGCCGTGAAGGCCATCGACGCCCTGGCCCAAACCATGATCACCGAAGCCACGGTAATCCGCTCCGGGGAAAAGTTACGCATTCCATCTTCGGAGGTTCTTCCCGGCGATATTGTCCTATTGCAGTCCGGCGACAAGGTTCCCGCGGATTTGCGGCTCATCTCCGTCCGGGATCTCCGGGTTGATGAATCGGCACTCACGGGGGAGTCAATCCCCGTGGAAAAGAACGAGCATCCCCTCCCGGCCGAAACGGTGTTGGCAGACCGCAGGAACATGGCCTACAGCTCCGCCCTGGTGACATACGGCCAAGCCGTCGGCGTCGTGGTGGCCACAGGGGACGCCACGGAAGTGGGACGGATCTCCGAACTCATCTCCACGACATTGGAACTGGAAACGCCGCTCCTCCGGAAAATCGCGGAATTCAGCAAGGTCCTTCTTTACGTGATCATAGGACTCGCCGTGATCACCTTCGTGGTGGGTTTGATACGGGGTCAGAGTGCCTTCGACATGTTCATGGCCGCCGTCGCCCTGGCCGTGGGCGCCATTCCCGAGGGGCTTCCCGCCGCCATGACCATCACCCTTGCCATTGGCGTCGCCCGCATGGCACGTCGCCATGCCATCATCCGCAAGCTTCCCGCCGTCGAGACCCTGGGCAGCACCACCGTCATCTGTTCGGACAAGACGGGCACCCTCACGGAAAACCAGATGACGGTCCAGAAGATCCTGGCCGGCGGCGAACTCTATGAGCTCAGCGGCTCGGGCTATGCCCCGGTCGGGGAGATATTCCGCCCGGGAGGAGCGCCGGGGAAAGATGTGTCGACGGCCTTGCAGGAATGTCTACGGTGCGGCCTACTCTGCAACGACAGCCTTCTGAAGGAGGAAGAGGGGAGATGGATCGTCCAGGGAGACCCAACGGAGGGGGCAATGATCACCGCTGCCGCCAAGGCAGGCCTTGAAGCTGGCAGAATTGCCAAGTTATGGCCGCGACTGGACTCCATCCCCTTCGAATCGGAGCATCAATACATGGCCACCCTCCATGCCTCCCCCGAAGACGGTTGTCCCGTGGTCTATGCCAAAGGATCGGTGGAGGCCATTCTGGAGAGATGTGCCGGGGCCCTTTCCCCCGATGGGTCGGCAGCGGCATTGGACACCGTCGCCGTGGCCAGAGAGGTGGAAAAGATGGCAGCCGCCGGTCTCCGCGTCCTCGCTTTTGCCCGGGGTGACCTTCCTGAAGGAACCAAAAGCCTCCACCACGAAGACATTACCCAAGGGCTGACTTTTCTCGGCCTCCAGGGGATGATCGACCCACCCCGAGCCGAAGCGGTGGAAGCGGTCAGGAATTGTCACGGCGCCGGCATCCGCGTAAAGATGATCACCGGCGATCATGCCCTGACCGCCGCGGCCATCGCCGGACAGATCGGCCTACACAACGCCGGAAAGGTAATCACCGGCAGGGAACTGATGGAGATCTCCGACGGCGATTTGGTCGATATTGTGGAAGAAGTGTCCGTATTCGCCCGGGTGGCGCCGGAACAGAAACTCCGTCTGGTCCAGGCCTTGCAGACCCGAGGCAACATCGTCGCGATGACCGGCGACGGGGTGAACGACGCCCCGGCGTTGAAAAGGGCGGACATCGGCGTCGCCATGGGCATCACCGGCACCGATGTGGCCAAGGAGGCCGCCGACATGGTCCTCACCGACGATAACTTCGCCTCCATCGAGGCCGCCGTGGAGGAGGGACGCGGCACTTTCGACAACCTCACCAAGTTTCTCGTCTGGACCCTGCCCACCAATATCGGCGAAGGACTGGTGATCCTGGCAGCCGTGCTCCTGGGGGTCACCTTGCCCATTCTTCCGGTACAGATCCTCTGGATAAACATGACGACGGCCGTTCTTTTGGGGCTGATGCTCGTTTTCGAGCCCAAGGAACCGGGCATTATGGACCGACCTCCCCGGGATTCCCAGGAACCGATTCTCACCGGGGTACTGATTCGGCGGCTACTAATTGTCGGGTTGTTTCTCCTGTTGGGGGCCTTCGGCCTCTTTTTCTGGGAAGTGGCCAACGGTAACGACATTGCCGCAGCCCGAACCGTGGCTGTGAACTTGTTCATAATGGTGGAGATGTTTTACCTCTTCAATTGCCGATCCCTGACAAAATCCGTTTTTTCGGTAGGCTTCTTTTCCAATCCCTGGGTTTTCGGCGGCTGTGCGGTAATGATACTACTCCAACTCCTGTTTACCTACCTGCCGACCATGAATGCCATGTTCCATTCCCAGCCCATCGGTTTAGGGGCATGGTTACGCATCATCGCCGCCGCTGTTGCCGCCCTTTTGCTCGTCGGCATCGAGAAATGGATTATCGGCCGACGAACGAAAGCGGAAAGCTCCTGACCCGTGAGGTATAAATGATCGAGCATCCATCAGGAAAAATCTGCCCGACATGGAAGGATCGCTTTGGCCCGGAAAAAGACGGCCGGCATCGACAACAGGAAGGTGACAAACCGAAACATGTCGATCATCAGGGGCAAGGCCATAACAATTCAGAGGCACGCGGCTCGTTCAGGTAATGATAGAGAACGGACATGGTCGGCCCCCACCAACAGATGAGAAAGACATCTCCACGATCTGGGAAAGGCAAAAAAAGGCGCCTCCCCTCTTTTGGGTCGAGGCGCCTCGATCGTCAACTACAAGGTTGAAAGGCTATTTTTTCTCTTTCTTAACCGCTTTGGCGGGTTTATCGGGAATGGCGGCCAATTCCGTGAAGGTGGCGCCCCATTTGTCCGCAAGGGCCTTCAACTCACCGGCCTTTTTCTTGGCTCCCAGGGGATCGGCGGCAATCATATCCTTAGCCGCCTTCAAACCATCCTCGAAGGTCTTGGCATCGGCTGTCCAGGCTTCCTGCTGGTCTTTCATCTTCTTCTCGAGCTTCTTGGCGGAAGCGACAAGCCCTTTCCAGCTTTCTTCCAGAGCGGCGACATCCGCAGTAGCCTGGTCAACGGCGGCCTTCTTGCCCGCGACGGCCGCAGCGGCAGCCTTGTCAAAGGCGGGTTTGGCGTTCAGGTAACCCTGTTTGGCCTCCTCGTATTTCTTGTCCTTCATCTGCGCCTCGGCGCTGTCCCAGGCGGTCTTACCGGCGCTGAAATCAGCGGTGGCGTACTTGTCGGCACCGGCGGCAACGGCAGCGTCCATGGCGGCCTTGGCCGCCGCTTTCTCCGCCTCGGGTGGTTTCGCACAGCCCAAAAACACCATAACCAGTGCCAAAACCATCAACAACGATAGGGAATACTTGCCGAACTTCATAATGATGTTTCCTCCTTTTAATATTGACTTGGAATTGCAGAAAAGTGCTTCTTAATTAGCGCGATTTCAATGTTTGTCAAGATGTTTTTATGATCCTGTCAAGAGAAAATAGAAATGACCGCTTTTTTCTGCTCCTCCGTGGAGGCGGAAATAGAACGGCAGGAGAGTGGTGTAGGTGACAAGGTCGAGAGGGGGCAGGAAAAAATCGTTGACAAGCCGGAGGGGAATCATTTTAACTTCCCTGCCGCTGACCCGTGGACTTCCCGGTCGCGATGAGGAAAAAGGTGAGCGATTGGCGAAGCAATCTTGGCGTTTATATGAAAATGTCGGCAAGCACTTGAATATTATCATATTTTATTGCCCATCTGCGGGCATAGGGGTTTGTTTAAAAGTGGTGCTTCCGGTTGGATGCCCTCCGGCAATGAAGATCCTGGCATTCTACACCTTGCCTTTCCGGGGGCGGTAGAAAGCCTTGGGGGACACCGGGCGGGGCGACAATCGAGACGATTACATAACAAGGGTGTAAAAAAGGGGAATGGCACGCAAAGGAACGAGCGAAAGGGACACGCTGGAGTTATGGGCGGCGGGCCAGGAACTCGGCGCTTTTCTCACCCCCGAAGGCGGCCTGCAGCTTGAATGGACGTCTCCGGAGCGGGAGATCGGCGAGGAAACCGCCCGTCTTCAGGAGGAAATCTTCCGGCGTTATGAATCCGGCACGGCAGTAGTTTCCCCCTCGGGAGTAGGAAGGCGCCGCCCCACTCCCAACCGGCGCCTCGAAACCCACCTCCGCCCCGAAAATCACCGCCGCCACCGTCCCGGCGATTCCCTGGCCTGGCTGTTGTTCCTCGGGTTCTCCGACCCTACCGTCACCCTTTCTCCGTCCCTGACCTTCTGGAGGACCTTCGGAGCCCTCTTCGCGAAAGAACTCCGCCTGACCCCCGATCTGGAGGAACTCCGCGGCCGGGCAGCGACCGTCATCCCGGAGGAAGAGCTGATATCCCTGGCGGCCCGGGCCCCTACCGCCGCGGGCATGGAATACCTGACCCCGGATCTCCTCAGGTTGCTCTGGGAAAGATTGCAGCAGACCTTCGCCGGGGAGATGGAGAACCACCGGGGTTCCGTGGCCGCCTATATCTCCTCCCTGAGCCCCGAGGCCCATCTGGCGGGACGGGTTTTCTTCCATCTCGTGGAGAACCGGAGCGACGCGGGGCCCTTCGCCTTTCTGGCCACCTATTCCCAACGGCGCCGGGGAGAGGAGAAACCCCGCCATCTGCCTCTGAAACACGCCCTCACGGAATACGCCGACGATGAACGGCAGCTCCTAGATCTGCTGGTGACGGTGCATGAAGGGGCGAAAAAAAGTGCCTTCATCGCGTCCCTTATCGACACGGGCGAGTTGTTCCATCCCCTCGTCTGGTCGTCCCGGGAGGCTTATACGTTCCTCACGGAAATACCCATCTATGAGGACGCAGGCATCGTCTGTCGCATCCCCGACTGGTGGAAGCGACAGGCCGCCGGACCCCACCTCGGCGTCCGGATCGGGGAAAAGACACCCTCCTGTGTGGGCATGGAGGCCATCCTCGATTTCCGTCCCTCCCTGCTCCTCGGAGACGAAGAGCTAACGGTGGCAGAGGCACAACGACTCATCGCCGCCGGGGAAGGGATGGCTTTCGTCAAGAACAAGTGGGTGCGGGTGGATCCGGAAAAGCTCAAGGAGGTCCTGAAGGCCTACGAACAGTTACGGGGTCTGATGGAGAAGGGCCTGACTTTGCGGGAGGCCATGCGCCTCCAACTGCAACCCGACCGGGCGGGAGCAGGGGTTGGCGCCGCCCTGGAAACCGCCGTAGTTTCCCAAGGAGACTGGCTCCGGCACGTCATGGCGCGACTCCGGAATCCCGACCTCCTTCCCGCCCGCACCCCCGACAAGACCTTCCGCGCCTCCCTCCGGCCCTACCAGCAACAGGGGTTGAACTGGCTGCTGCTCCTTCATTCCCTCGGCTTCGGGGCATGCCTGGCGGACGATATGGGTCTGGGGAAGACCGTCCAGCTCCTCGGTTTCCTTAACGTCCTCGGAAGGGACAATGGCGAAGGCAAAGAGAGCACCGCCAAGGATCGAATCGGCAAACACGGCGAGAGCATGACGGACAATGGTGATGGGCATGACTCCGGGGAGAACTCGGACTGCGAAGGCGGAAATGTTGTCGGTGCCGTCACCGGAAACGGCCGGCAGGCGAGCCTCCTGGTCATTCCGGCTTCCCTGCTGGGGAACTGGGCGGCAGAGATCGAGCGCTTCTGCCCCTCCCTGCGCTATGAGATCGCCCATCCCACCGCCGGGGCGACATGGGGCGGAAAGGCGGCAGGCACGGTTGCGGACATGGCCGCAGAAACGGACGATGGAGAAGAACCGGCGGCGGACACAACGGGGCAAGAAGGCGGCGACGATTTCCCCGACCGTGATCTGGTCATTACGACCTATGCCATGGTCCAGCGTTATCCCCAGCTCCGGAATTACCGGTGGCGCTATGTAATTCTCGACGAGGCCCAGGCGATCAAGAATCCCGGGGCCAAACAGACCAGGGCCGTCAAACAACTGCAAGCGGAAAACCGCATCATCCTTACCGGTACGCCGATCGAGAACCGCCTGGGCGATCTGTGGTCCCTCTTTGATTTCCTCAACCCCGGCCTGTTGGGCAACCAGCAGGAATTTACGAATTTTTCCAAGCAATTGAAAGATCGTCCCGACGGTTACGCCCGCCTTCGGAACCTTGTCAGGCCTTACATCCTCCGCCGGATGAAGACGGACAAGGCTATCATCGCCGACCTACCCGACAAGGTGGAGATGAAGGATTACGCCCTGTTGTCAAAGCGGCAGGTTGTTCTATACCAACGGCTCATCGACAACCTGGCCGCCGCCTTGAACGCCTGTGAGGAGGGTATTCAGCGCAAGGGGCTGATCCTCGGGACCCTGATGAAGGCGAAGCAGCTCTGTAATCATCCCGATCAATACACGGGGAGCGGCGGTCCCTTCGCCGTGGAGGAAAGCGGGAAATTCCAGTTACTTCGCGACATTTGCGAAACGATCTATGAAAAGCGGGAGCGGGCACTGATCTTCACTCAATTCCGGGAGTTGACCGAGCCTTTGGCCGCCTTCTTACAGACCGTTTTCCATCGTCCCGGCCTTGTCCTTCACGGCGGCGTACCCGTGGCAAAGCGCAAAGGGCTGGTGGATACATTTCAGGGCGAGGCCTATGTCCCCTTCATGGTCCTGTCCCTGAAGGCGGGCGGTGTGGGGTTGAACCTGACCCGGGCGAACCACGTCATCCATTTCGACCGCTGGTGGAATCCCGCGGTGGAGAATCAGGCCACGGACCGGGCCTTTCGGATCGGGCAGGAAAAGAATGTCCTCGTCCATAAATTCATCGCCAAAGGGACCATCGAAGAGAAGATCGACGGGATGCTGACGGACAAGCAGCGGCTCTCCGCGGAGGTAATCGCCGCCTCCGGGGAGGACTGGCTCACGGAGATGGACGACCAGGCGCTCCTGGAGATGTTCAAACCGGTCTTCTGAGTGAAGATTTTTAGCGGCAGGAGGTGAAGATGAGTTACTGGGAAGGATATCCGCCCTATGTCTCCGTCGGCGAGAGACGGGCAAAGGCGGAGGCGAAGCTGAAAAAACTGCAAAAATCAAACCCCCATGTACAACCCGTCGTCCTGACGGGGAGTGCCATCGCCGCCACCTGGTGGGGGAAGTCCTGGAACCGTAACCTGGAGCGCTACGCCGACTATTCCAACCGCATCGGCCGGGGCCGGAGTTATGTGCGCCACGGCGCCGTCCTGGACCTCCAGATCCGCACCGGCGAGGTCAAGGCCCTTGTCCAGGGGACGCGGTCCCAACCTTATGCGGTAAATATCGAGATCCAGAAGTTGGCCCCCCGGCGCTGGGAGGATGTCAAGGCGGCCTGTGCCGGCCGCCTCGCCTCCCTGCCGGAGCTGTTGGCGGGAAAGTTCCCCCGGGATTTAGGGGAGATCTTCATGGCCTCAGGCCAGGGCCTCTTCCCGGAACCCCAAGAGATTTGCTTTTCCTGCTCCTGCCCCGACTGGGCCTATATGTGCAAACACGTCGCCGCCGCCCTCTACGGCATCGGCGCCCGGTTGGACAACGATCCCGGTCTGTTTTTCACCCTCCGGGGGATTGAGGTCCGGGAACTGATTACCGCGGCGGTAACGGATACGACCAAGGAATTCCTGAAGAAGGCGGGACGGCAAAGCCGCCGCGTCCTGACCGGCGTCGATCTTTCCGAGGTCTTCGGCATCGATCTGGATGACGGGACCGGGGAGGCACCACCGAAGCCACAGCCGGAAACTGATTCCGGCGACGCCGCCGCCCCGCCGCCCCAGCCTGTCAAAGCACCCGGCGCTCCCTCTCTCTCTGGAACCAGGAAAAAGCCCTCTGGGAGATCGTCACCGTCCCCCGCAAAAAAGGTGCAAAAGCCGAAGGGGAGAACCAAGCGGGCGCCTGTAGCCGCACTGCCGCCCCTGGAACTCGTGGAACAGCTTATTCTCAAGAGCCGCAAGGGAATAGATACGGCGACGCTGGTGAAAAAAACCGGCCTGAGCGCACCTCAGATTCGGAGCATCGTCCAGCGCCTCCGGATGCAGGGCCGCATCGCCACCCTCGCACGGGGCATTTACGGCAAAGCTCCGCTCTGAAGGCCTGGTTGTCATATCTGAAGATCCTAACGCCGGAGGAGTTGAACCAAGATTTCCCTTCAGATATGAATGAATGGCCGGCATGGCAGGTAGAGATGTAAGACGGCGGAGGGGAAATATATAGCCGGTCAATAAGGCGGCTGGCGGAAAGTCAGCGGGGGAAAACGGTATTTGTTTAGCTCGACGGCCACAACATCTCCGGGCAAAATGTCCCCATGTTTAGCAATTAGCGCTTCCAAGCACGAAAATTTTGGTTCTTTCTCAAACTGAGTGTGTAAGGAAAACTGGACTATACAAAAGTTGGCTTACCCCCTTGAAATGAGAAAGAACCTTTTTTATTGTCGTGACAATATAAACAAGGTGGTGTGTGTTCCCGGCTTTTTATTCTCGATGCCTGTTCGTCTGTGATTATGTTTGCGCATGGCGTTTATTTTCCCGCATCCCCACTCCCTCGGCGATAAAGGTAAGGACCAGGGTATTGAGGCTGACGCCCTCCTGTCTGGCAAGGGCGGCAAGTTTGGCATGAAGCGTTTTCGGCACCCGCTGGACAAACTTGCCGGACATGGGCGGCTCTGTCTCCGGGGGGCGATATACAGGCTTGGGAATTTCCCTGCCCATATCCGCTTGCGCGGAAATCCAGGCCAGAAAGGCATCCCTGCCGTTCTGTATCGCCTCTTCGATCGTTTCCCCGTCGGACATGCACCCGGGAAGATCGGGAAAGGAAATTAGAAAACCGCCGCCTTCCGCGGGGGAAAGGGGACTGACGACATGGGCATAGGCCTCGAAAGGATAGGGAGGCTTAATGGCCTTGACTTCTTTGACACTCATTTTTCCAACTCCTTCACGGCATCAATAAGGTCGAGAAACTGTCGGACATACAGGGGATGTGAAAAGACGAAATGACTTCCGCCGTGACTTCTCACTTCGATACCATGCTTATCGGCAATGCTGACCAGCGTATCAATCTGCCAGTCGTGGGGGTTGTTCCTCATTCTGGCAATCAGTTTATCGGCGCCGCTCATGGTTTGTATGATACTGAATGTAGTATCATTTGTCAAATAATTCAGAGAACCGATCAAGGTGTGGGAAGACACCGTTACCCCCCTTCCTTGACGATTGCGGTGTCAAATATTGTTCTCCCGCGCCTTCGCCCGGATCGCCTCGTAGACGGCAAGATGATCCCCTTGTTTCCATAACGGTAGCGACTTATCGTTGCTCTGTGTCCGTCTTCTAGATACAGCGTCGGAATCATTTGCGCATTAATATCTCGGCACCAGTTTGAAAGAAGTTTCAATATACGCATCTATTGACGTCGTTGTTGATAATCGCTGGCGCTATTTTTTCCCCGTAACCTTGTCGTTCTCAGAGGGAAACAAGGCAGGTCCATCTTGCAAAGGCCCATCCGTTCCAGGCAATCATCTTTACAAGTCTTTCGTCCTTCGCCACCGATTCTATGACCTTGAAAGAGAGTTTGCCGGCTAATGATTCCGTGGTTTCAGCGGAAATCCCAAATCGCGTTGCCGGAACAATCGATGAACAAGGCATTTGTCATTATATACCCGCAAAAAGGGGAGGATATGCTATTAAAGTTCTTTGTTATCCTCATAAAAACGACGTGGGGTCAATTCTGACCCCACGTCTCAAGTATTGGCTTAACGATCTTTAGGAATTCGGGAGGAGTCGAAGGACAGGTGCGGCAAATTTCCCCTTTTCGCGGGCTTTAGCTACAGCTGTCGTGTCCGCTTTGCCCTCGATGACCTTGACGAGATCCGCCATAATCTCCTGGAGAGCGGCGGTCTGGGCACTCATCTCCTCTGTGGCGCTGGCCAGCTCTTCGGCGTTGGCGGCCGTGCTCTGCACTACCTTGTCCATTTCCCCCATGGCCTTGTTGATTTGTTCAACCCCCTGGGCCTGCTCCCCCGAAGCCGCATCGATCTCTGCCACGAGCTGGGCTACCTTGACGGCACTTCGGTTGACGGCTTCAAAATCTTCATTTGTTCTTTTCACGACACCCTCGCCGTCTTTGATTTTCGTTACGGTTTCCTCAATTAGTACCGAGGTGTTTTTCGCCGCCTCCGCCGCCCGAATAGCCAAGTTACGAACCTCTTCGGCCACGACGGCGAAACCGGCGCCGGCCTCACCAGCGCGCGCCGCCTCGACAGCGGCGTTCAGGGCCAGGAGATTTGTTTGGAAGGCGATCTCGTCGATACTCTTGATGATCTTCGAGGTATCCTCACTGGTCTTGGCGATCTCCGTCATAGAAGTAGTCAGCTCCCGCATGGAACGGTTGGCCCGCTCCACGATGGTCTTGGTATCCAGCATCAGGGCATTGGCCGTACCTGCGTTATCGGCGTTCTGTTTCGTCATGGAAGCCATCTCCTCCATGGAAGAAGACGTCTCCTCCACGGAGGCGGCCTGTTCGGAGGCCCCTTCGGCGAGCATATGGCTTGACGAGGAGATTTGTTCGGTAACGGTAGCAATCTGCTCAGCACTGCCCTGGAGCCGCCCTGCGGCGCTCCGAATGGGGACGGCGATCCGTCCCGACACAAGATATGCCGCTATGGCTCCCAAGATACCGAATAGCAGTACCCCTAAGATAACGGCATTGCGGGTCGAGGTGGCCGCAGCCAGCATTTCGTCCTTGGGAACGGCCGTCACGACGGTCCAGCCGTTGGCCTTCACAGGGGCAAAACCCGCGTATTTGGCCAAGCCCTTGTAAACATATTCCTGAACACCCGCTTCACCGGCTTTGATTTTTTTTATCACCTCTTCCATTCCGCTTTCCTTGGTCAGGTTGATCTTCAGGATCTGTGTGTTGTCGGGGTAAACGATCACCACGCCCTCTCTATTGATCACGTATGCGTAACCCGTCTCGCCGATCTTGATCTGGTTGATCTTGGCCGCAAGAAAGGGGATCTTCATGATGCTGGCGAGCATGCCGATTACCTCCCCCTTTTCGTCCCTGACGGGGTAGGCGATGGAGCAGACCGGCATGTTGCTCTTCTTGGAAATCACCACCGACTCCATACTGGGCTTTCCCTGGAGAGCCTTGCGGAAATAATCCCGATCGGCAATGCTGATCCCCTTCGTCGCCCCGTTGACGCTGTCCGCGAAGCCGACTCCGTCTTTACCAACGGCATAGATGAAATCGTAACGGTCCTGGGCGATGGACTGGAGCTTCCCCAGCTCACGTTGTAAGGCTTCGGACTTTTGACTGGATCCTTTCGCGTTGACCTCTTTGACCGCCTCGATCACCGTTTCACGCTGGGCGAGCATAGCCAGACCGTTCAGCTCCGAGACGAGCACGGCATCCACCATGTCGGCGACACTCTTGGAGATCATGGCGATCTGTCGGTTCGTTTCCTTGACCACCCCCACCCGGGCATTAAAGATGAAGTAGGGCCCGAGAATTAGCAGGGGCACCATGGCCATGAGAAAACCTCCACACATCAACTTGAACTGCAGACCGCCGACAGAAAAACGACTTTTCAACGCTAACATAATCTAATTCCCCATGATTATTTTATTTCGCAGCAAGGTAAGATCTCTCCGCCACGATGAAAAATCATTTGTCAAAGAAGCCTCCAAAGAGCGTCAACTCCCTGGCAAAATGCCTCTATAAGATGCAAATTCTATGCTATTGTATTCTCCATACCAGAAAGATGTGTGCTACATCGGGCATATTGCCTTTTCAATCGGAGGGTTCCATCATGTATGATGAAATGTTCGCTACGTTTTGAGCATTGGGAAGCAGGGGTGGCAGTTCAATCCTATGACTGTTGGTCAATAAATTGACTATGGTTTGCAATCGGGCAGGACAGGGTACGGAACAGATATCCCTGCTGGAAAGGAATCATGGCTCTTTCGGCAAATGCCGTGATGAGCCGTTCATTTACCAAGAGTCCGCTGTGTATCATCCCTTTGCAGCCAGAAGCAGCATTTTGTATGTTCCGAGGGGAAAAAAGTAGCCGTGAACAAACAAATGGAAAGCAGGACGTCAGGAGGGGCTTCCCTATCCGTTTCGCAGAAGGGTTTCCCTTTGCTTCAGAACATCTCCTATGGCCTGGCAGAGGCGCCGGTTTTCATCCCCGGTCCGGACGGCGATCCGGAAGAAACGCCGATCCAGACCAGCGAAATTGTCACAAACCCGGATGCCAATGCCCCGGCGGAGGAGTTTCCCGGCCAGTTCCGGGGCGTCGAGGTCCCGGCGGGTGATCTTCACCAGGAGAAAATTCGCCTCCCCCGGATATACGTAAAATCCACCTAAGGAAGTAAGATCCCGGACAAGGGTTTCCCGAGCCTCCCCTACATATGCCCTCGTTTTCTCCGCGTATGCCGCATCCGCAAGGGCGGCGGCACCGATGGCCTGCGCCAGGGTGTTGACCGTCCAGGGGGGCATCACGGCCTTGATCCGGGCGATGAGCGCCGGATCGGCAACGGCGCAGCCGAGCCGGATGCCCGGAACAGCGAAGAATTTGGTCAGGGAAAGAAGCACGACCACATTTGGAGGACGCCGTTGTGTCAGGCTGTCCATCCCGGGCACAAAATCGGCAAAGGCCTCGTCGATGACAATAGTAGCCGCCGGATGTCTCCGGGCCAGTCTTCGCAAGTCAGCGGCATCCCAGAGGAGCCCCGTGGGATTGTTCGGCTGTCCGGTAAAAAACAGATCTCCGTCTCTGAGGAACCGGTCAATCTTTTCGGGATCCGGACGGAAATCCCGTTCCTCCGCCAGCGGGACCCTCTCCACAGGCAGTCCTGCCAGCTCCGCGGCATGGGCATAGTCAACATAGGCGGGGACGGAAACAACGGCCCGCCGGGCGGTAAGGACCCGGGGAAGCAGGTGGAGAATCTCCGTGGAGCCGTTGCCGGCAATGGTTTCTTCTGTCTTCACGCCGTAGCGGGCGGCGGCGGCCTGCAACAACTCGGCGCAGTCCGGGTCCGGGTAATGGACCAGGGACGCCACCCGGCTGATGATCAAGGGCCGCAACCATTCCGGCGGTCCCAGGGGGTTGATGTTGGCGGAAAAATCCAGGATATGCGCCGGAGAAAGTCCCGCCGCCTCCGCCAATTTCCTCAGATTGCCGCCATGTAGGCTCGTTTTCAGCACCGCCATTTATCAAAGGAAGCCAACAACCAACCGAATCACCATCAGCTTGAAGCCGATATGTTCTGCGTTCGCATCATATAAATTCGACTTCCATGCGGACGCTCTAAAGAACGGGTTATATTGCTCATCCCTACGGGATTTCGCAAAATTATGCTTCGCCTAAAGGCGAGGGACTTCAACCATTTCCGTAGGGGACATTAACTCTCCCCTGATTTCCCCCGGCGGCACCTCTTTTTGTCTTCCGCCAGGCACGGCGCGTTCGCCCCCCCACAAGGACAACGAACCCACAGACGGCCAGCGCCATCAACTGTTGCAAGTTTGTTTTCCTCTTCACAGCCCCCTCCCCACGTCTCTTAGACGGCATCGTCTATCCTTTATGGGCGGCACCTTCAACGCATACTTCATGCACTTTGCGCTTATCTTTTTTACCCCCTCGTCCGGATATCTTCAACAACAAATCATCCCCGGCGGAAAGAAGGCCCCAAAACGCCCCGTTTTCCGGACGAGGCAAATATGGGTTGATTTCCCCCGGATCATCCTTTAAGAATCACGAAAACGCCCTACGGAGGAACAAGGGGAATCGCACCCGGACGAACCGGGAACTCGGCATCCATAAAAGCACCCTCTTCCGCCGGATCAAGGCCCTGGGGATCGAAACAGCCGCAGGAAAGACATGAATAACGAGGATCAATCATATATGTTCTAAACCACTATGCCCGCAAATCTCCCCCCAGATTATTTCGCCGCCGAAGAGCGCTTCCGCGCCGCCCGGACCCCGGAGGACAAGATCGAGGCCCTGGAGGAAATGCTCGCCGTCATGC
>Ga0302248_1001178_pt1 | contig 20409 bp, 17 predicted proteins | sample AAG_UR_Leu_MG_FD_193528 | JGI IMG/M metagenome (GOLD analysis project Ga0302248, IMG submission 193528) | Enriched activated sludge microbial communities from anaerobic digester in WTTP, New Holstein, Wisconsin, United States - AAG_UR_Leu | ecosystem: Engineered > Bioreactor > Anaerobic >... | reverse complement strand
GGGGGTCAATACAATCAGCTTATTGCCCGAAGAGTAAGAGAGGCCAATGTATATTGTGAAGTTGTGCCTTATGATTACAGCCTGGATGAAATAAGGAAGAAGAATCCCAAAGGGATAATATTCACCGGCGGGCCTGCAAGTGTATATGAAGAGGAGGCTCCCAGGTGCGATCCCGGGGTGTTTGAGATGGGAGTACCTATCCTGGGTATATGTTACGGAGCGCAGCTTATGGCTCATATGCTGGGAGGAAAGGTTGCAAGGGCTGTTAAGAGGGAATACGGAAAGACGCAGGTGAAGCTTCTGGAGAATACTCTTTTCAGAGAAGTACCACAGAACAGTATATGCTGGATGAGCCACACCGTTTACGTAGATACTCCTCCGGCCGGATTTGACATCATTGGAGCTACGGAGACATGTCCTGTAGCGGCCATGGGAAGCAAGTCCGGGAAGCTGTACGGAGTTCAGTTCCACCCGGAAGTAGAGCATACTGAGTATGGGAAACAGATATTGAGAAATTTCCTTTATGATATATGCGGGCTTTCAGGGGATTGGACAATGGGAAATTTCATTGATGAAAATATAGAGCGGATAAAAGAACTTGCCGGAGACAAGAAGGTAATATGCGCCTTAAGCGGCGGTGTTGATTCCTCAGTAGCGGCAGTATTGGTGCATAAAGCCATAGGAAATCGCCTGACCTGCATATTTGTCGACCACGGTTTGCTGAGAAAAAATGAAGCGGAGCAGGTAGAAGAAGTGTTCAGGAAACGTTTTGACATCAACCTTATTAAGATTAACGCCCAGGACAGATTCCTTGACAAACTGAAGGGAGTATCGGAACCAGAGAGAAAAAGAAAGATAATAGGTGAAGAATTCATCAGGGTTTTTGAGGAAGAGGCAAATAAACTTGGAGAGATTGACTTCCTGGTGCAAGGTACCATTTACCCTGATGTTATTGAAAGCGGAACCAAGACTGCGGCTGTAATAAAGTCCCATCATAATGTGGGCGGCCTGCCTGAAAACATGCGGTTAAAGCTTATTGAGCCTTTAAGGGAACTCTTCAAGGATGAGGTAAGGCTGGTTGGCCTGGAGCTTGGCCTTCCGGAGGATTTGGTATGGAGGCAGCCCTTCCCGGGACCGGGACTTGGCATAAGGGTATTGGGAGAAATAACAAAGGAAAAGCTTCACATAGTAAAGGAAAGCGATGCAATTCTCAGGGAAGAGATAAAGAATGCAGGATTGGAAAGATGCATATGGCAGTACTTTACTGCCCTGCCCGACATAAGAAGCGTAGGGGTAATGGGGGACGAGCGAACCTATTCCCATACGGTGGCAATCCGTGCCGTTACCAGCTCCGATGCCATGACTGCCGATTGGGCAAGGATACCCTATGAAGTACTTGAGAAAATATCCAACAGGATAGTAAACGAAGTGGAGCATGTTAACCGCGTAATGTATGATATAACAAGCAAACCACCGGCAACCATAGAGTTTGAATAGAAGTACATGAAGTCCAGAAAAGTGAAGTACACCCCAAATGTCAGATAAAAAATCTATCATTTGGAGGTGTACTTTTTTGCGGGACAGGTCGGATATATACTACTGGCAGAGGACGGAAATAATAATTGACATATGTCATAAATACCTTATAATTGAAATTGAAGGAATTAACTTAAAAATAATTAAGGGGGGTTTTCTATGTCATATAGTCCATCCTTAGGAAGTTCTTTAACCAATACAAAAATGAGGACTCCGGAGCATATTTCCGATTTCTCGGGAATGTGTTCGGTATGTACTGCAAGCTGCATCGGAACTTGTGAAATAGGCCTGTCTGCTGTCAGAGGTTCAGAGGCCATATATCCCTTTGAAACAGACAAAAACCAGTTTGCCTCTGAAAAAAGCTATCCTCTGGATTTTTCCCACTTTAATATCAACGGCAGGGTCTTTGGCGCGCTCGGCTGCCCGGAGGATGCAAATGAAGCAACATTTCCCAAGGCCAATATTGCTGTGGATTTCGGAATCAACAACAAAATCAAATTAAAGGCGCCAATAATCCTGCCTGCCATGGCCAAGCTGAACTGGAAGGATTATTATGCAGGAGCTGCATTGTCAGGGGTGCTGGTTGTTATTGGAGAAGATGCTGTGGCGAAAGATAAGGAACTGGTACTGGAAAATGGGAAGGTCGCCGGCTCTCCGCTGCTGAAGGAAATGGTATCATCCTTCAGGCAGTATTACAGAGGATTTGGAGACATAATACTCCAGGGGAATTACGATGATGAAAACCTCGGCGTATTGGATTATGCAATTAAAGAACTTGGGGTAAAAACCGTCGAACTGAAGTTCGGACAGGCAGCCAAGGGAATTCAAGGAATGGGGAGAGTTAAGGATATAGATGCTGCTCTTGAATACCAGAAGAAGGGCTACTTAGTTTACCCTGACCCGTCGGATCCTGAAATAGCAAAAAATTATAAAGAGGGAAAAGGACAGGTATTTGAGAAAATAGGCAAGCTTCCTATGTGGAACGAAGATATACTGATTAATCGGGTAAAAGAATTAAGAAAGCTTGGAGCTGAGCGCATATGCTTCAAGACAGGCCCCTTTGACCCTAGGGATTTAATAAGGATTCTCAAGATAGCTTCAAAGGCAGGAGTGGATTTGGTAACCTTTGACGGAGCCGGAGGAGGATCAGGGAACAGCCCTGTCAAGATGATGAATGAATGGGGAATTCCGACAGTATACTTGGAGAGCCTGTTGTATAACATTTTAAAGAGAATGAAGGAGAAGAACTATAATCTTCCGCAGGTTGCAATAACCGGTGGCTTTGCCATGGAGGATCAGGTATATAAAGGATTGGCGTTAGGTGCCCCATATATAAATATTGTCGGCATAGGAAGGGCGGCAATGGCAGCAGCCATGGCAGGCAAGCAGATAGGAGATTTAATGAAGGAAGGAATGACTCCCAAAGAATATCTGAGGTTTGGCACTGCCAAGGAAGAGGTATTCGGAGACATTAGAGAGCTTAAACTGCTGTATGGGGAAGATGCTTTGAATATTTCCACCGGAGCGGTAGGGTTATATTCATACATAAACAGGATTGCTGCAGGGTTAAAGCAGCTTATGGCACTGAACAGGAAATTCTCTCTGGAGTATATTGACAGAAGCGATATAATCCCCTTGACCGAAATAGCTTCAAAGGTTACAGGATTAGAGGCAGTATACCGGTATAATAACGAGTTGGATAAGGAAATCTAATTCAAATTAGTTATTGACATATGTCAGAAACATAGTATAATAAAAATTGAAAGTGACATATGTCATAAACTATTTGGAGGTGAATCATATGCCAAGGCCAAGAAAATGGAGAAAAGTATGCTGCCTGCCGGAATGCAACCGCTTCGGCCCTCTGGATTCCCAGGCAGACCAGGCGAATTATGTTGTTATGACCGTTGACGAATATGAAACAATAAGGCTGATTGATCTGGAAGGATTTACTCAGGAGGAGTGTGCCAGCCGGATGAATATTGCACGCACAACCGTTCAAGGCATTTATAACGACGCAAGAAAAAAACTTGCAGAGTCACTGGTGAACGGAAAGGTGCTGTGGATTGAAGGCGGTGAATACAGGCTTTGTGACGGCAGCGGCAGCGGATGCGGAGGCGGAGGATGCCGAAGGCGAAGGCATGGCAGCAAATAGAATGGAGGATTCTTATGAAAATAGCAATACCCGTAGATGAAAAAAATATGGAAGCAAATGTATGCATATCCTTTGGGCGAACACCATATTTTCTAATTCATGATACGGAATCAAAGGAATGTTCATTTTTGGACAACAGCGCGGCATCCAGTCAGGGAGGTGCCGGCATTAAAGCGGCACAATTCCTTGTAGACAATAAAACTGATATACTGCTGACACCCCGCTGCGGAGAAAATGCAGCCCAGGTAATAAAAGCTGCAGATATCAAGATGTATAAAACCATACCCGGTTCCGCCAGAGACAACATAAATGCATTTGCAGAAGGAAAATTGCCTGTGCTTGAAGAAATCCATGCCGGGTTTCACGGCCATGGAGAAAAATAGCATGAAAATTGCTGTATTAAGCGGCAAGGGAGGCACGGGGAAAACTTTGGTATCGGTGAATTTGGCTTCGGCGGCAGAGGAATCTGTTTATTTGGATTGTGATGTGGAGGAGCCCAATGGGCATCTTTTTTTCAAGCCGGAGAATTTATGGGAAGAAGAGATATCAGTTAAAATTCCTGCAGTACATGAAAAACAATGCAGCGGATGCCGGGTTTGTGTTGACTTATGCAAATTCAATGCTCTTGCTTATATAAAAAACAGACTGGTAGTTTTTGATGAGGTTTGTCATTCCTGCGGCGGATGTATTCTGCTTTGCCCGGAAAAGGCAATGAATGAGAAAGAAAAAATTATCGGGAAAATTCAGAAAGGTGTTTCAGGGCAAGTGACTGTATATACGGGAATGATGAATACCGGTGAAGCATCCGGTGTCCCCATTATTAAGAAGCTGCTGAATGACAGCAGAAAAGCAAAAGGAATAACTGCCTTTATTGATTGTCCCCCCGGAAGTGCTTGTACAGTGATGGAAAGCATCAGGGATGCGGATTATTGTATCCTGATAGCTGAACCCACATTGTTCGGTGTCCATAATCTTAATATGGTTTACGAACTGGTAAAGCTGTTTCGCAAGCCTTATGGGGTGGTTCTTAACAAATGCCAGGAGGGAGAAAACCCGGCAGAGAGGTTTTGTGAAGAAAAGGGCATCAGGATTTTAGGTAGAATTCCCTTCGATAATGAGCTTGGAGCACTGAATTCAAATGCAAAGATAGCTGTAAGAGAAAGTGAAAAGTACAGAACCGTGTTTTTATCCCTGCTTGAAACCGTGAAAAAGGAGGTGCGGCATGAAGCAGCTGTTAATCCTTAGCGGAAAAGGCGGAACGGGGAAAACGACAATTGCCGCTGCATTTATAAAGCTTTCTGCTGCAAAGGCATATGCGGATTGCGATGTTGATGCACCCAACCTACATTTGATTATGGGTCAGAATTCAGAACCGGGGGAAATAGATTTTTACGGCCTCCCAAAAGCCGAAATAAATCGGGAATTATGCATTAAGTGTGACCGGTGCAGGCAAAACTGCCGGTTTGATGCAATCCTGGTAAATGAAGAATACTTAATAGATGCTTTTGCCTGTGAAGGCTGCGGGGTCTGTGAGGCCCTTTGCCCTGTGGGAGCTGTTGCCTTAAAACCCGCAGTTGCAGGGGAATTGATGCTGTATTTGGATAAAGGCAGAATTTTTTCAACAGCCCGGCTTAAAATGGGAAGCGGTGCCTCCGGTATGCTGGTTACCGAGGTAAAAAAGCAGATGAGATCAGCGGCTGAAAATGCAGAGCTTGCAATTATTGACGGCTCTCCCGGAATAGGATGTCCTGTTATTGCATCACTAAGCGGTGCTGACATGGTATTAATAGTAGCAGAGCCTTCCGTTTCGGGCATCAGTGACATGGAGCGCATAGAAAAAACTGCGGCGACATTTCAGACAAAAGCAGCAGTTTGCGTTAATAAATATGATGCAAACATTGCAAATACGGCGAGGATAGAAGAATATTGCCGGACAAATAATCTGCCCTTTGTGGGGAGGATACCTTTTGATCCGGAGGCAGTGAAAGCGATTAATGAGGGCCTTACTGTTATCGATATTGATTGTCCGGCAGGCAATGCAGTCAGAGAGGTTTTTAACAAAACCACGAAGCTGCTTTTTGATACTTCAACAATATAATATTTACATGAAGGAGACAAAAAATGAGTGAACAATGCAATCAGAACTGCAGCAGCTGTTCGGAAAGCTGCACTGAAAGAAAAGAGGAATTTGATTTTTCAGAAAAACCACATGCATTAAGCAGCATTAAAAAAGTAATCGGTGTTGTCAGCGGAAAAGGAGGAGTAGGCAAATCATTGGTTACATCAATGCTCGCTGTCACAATGAACAGAATGGGCTATCATTCAGCCGTATTGGATGCCGATATAACAGGCCCTTCAATTCCCAAAGCCTTTGGTATAAGGGAAAAGGCCAGAGGCAGCGAAAAGGGATTATATCCGATAAAAAGCCATACAGGTATTGACATTATGTCCATAAATCTGCTTATGGATAATGACAAGGACCCGGTAGTATGGAGAGGCCCCATATTGGCCAATACGGTAAAACAATTCTGGTCGGAGGTCATATGGAGTGATGTTGATTTCATGTTCATTGATATGCCTCCGGGAACCGGTGATGTGCCTCTTACTGTTTTTCAATCAATAGCAATGGATGGAATCATTATAGTTACATCTCCCCAGGAGCTTGTTTCAATGATTGTATCCAAGGCGGTCAGGATGGCGGAGATTATGAATATTCCCATAATCGGCCTGGTGGAAAACATGTCGTATTTTAAATGTCCTGATAATGATAAAGAATACAAGATATTTGGAGACAGTCATATAGATGAAATTGCCGAAGAACATAATCTTAAGGTTCTTGCCAAGCTGCCCATAGACCCGAGACTATCTGCAGCCTGTGACAAAGGGATGATAGAACTTTTTGAAGGCGATTGGATGGAGCCTGTCGGGAAAATATTAGAAAATATGGAGGATAAAAAATGATTAAGATAGCGGTAGCAAGTGAAAATGATATGGTAACGGAACATTTCGGACATTGCATGAACTTTAACATCTTTGAAGCTGAGAATGACCGGATAGTAAAAAGCGAATCTATTTTGAATCCGGGACATAGGCCCGGTTTTCTCCCCAACTTTCTGAATGATATGGGAGTAAATGTAATTATATCAGGAGGTATGGGCGGCGGCGCCATTGACATATTTAACGAAAAAGGCATAGAGGTTATTTTAGGTGCAAGGGGTTATGCCAAGGAAGCTGCGGAAGCATATCTGAAAGGCACATTGAAATCTACCGGTTCTGTTTGTCATGAACATCAGCATCATGATGAATGCGGAAAATAACAAGGAGGATTTGCCTATGACAGCGGCTCTATATGTTATTGCGATAATGGCACTTTCGGTCTCACTTCTTAAAAGCAAGGAAAAAACTATACTTGCTCTGAAGAAGGCATGGAAGTCCTTTGAAAACATACTACCCCAATTTTTGTCCATTTTAATTATAATAGGCATATTATTGACAGTTTTATCCCCCGAGCAGATCTCAAAATTGCTGGGAAAAGAATCCGGCTGGTACGGTGTGCTGATTGCTGCAGTTATAGGTTCTGTTACTCTAGTTCCCGGATTTATAGCATTTCCATTGGCGGCAGCATTGTTAAAAAGCGGCGCCGGTTATATGCAAATAGCAGCTTTTATTTCTGCACTAATGATGGTTGGTATTGTAACGATTCCGGTGGAGGTGGAATATTTCGGGAAAAAGGCAGCCGCGGTTAGGAACATAGCAGCCTTTGTATTTTCATTGATTGTAGCTTTGGTTATGGGGGTGGTTATGTGAAGACTAAAGAAGCGCGGTTGGTCAAAAGATATAGAATATTCTTTTTACTTGTTGCACTTAACATAGCTGTACTCATTTTTTTCCCTGCGGTCGGCAGCAAGTCATTACAGCTGACATGGTCGAATTTACTTGAGATGATGTCAATATTGCCTCCTATTTTTATTCTGCTTGGCCTGCTGGATGTATGGGTGAAGCGTGAAACCATGATCAAGTATATGGGTGACGATTCAGGAATAATTGGTGTACTGCTGGCATTCTTTCTTGGCTCTGCCGCTGCCGGCCCGCTGTATGCAGCATTTCCTGTTGCCGGTGTGCTGCTGAAAAAAGGAAGCAAATTGTCAAATGTGTTTATTATGCTGGGAGCCTGGTCAACCACAAAGATACCCCTGATACTATTTGAAGCCTCTTCCCTTGGCCTGAAGTTCATGCTTATAAGAATGGTCATGGATTTGATAGGAATAGCTGTTATTGCATATTTTACCGAAAGGATGTTGCCTAAAGGTGAAATTGAAGCAATATATCAAAATGCATCAAACCGTTAGTCTGAGGGGTATTGAGTATTGACGGCATACATGCTGATATAATAGAATACGTATAATAATATTAAATATTTGGCAGTAGTGATATGGAGGTGGTTCAAATGGAAGATCAGAAATCAGCCCGTGAGAAACGCAAGGATGAGCATCTGAAGTATTTTCTTTTGAGTAAGCCTTCAGGATACAACGGCTTTTCCGATGTGGTACTGCAGAATAATTCCCTCCCTGATGCCGATTTTGATGAAATAAGCACAGAGTGTGTGTTCCTGAACAAATATATTGACAGCCCCCTGATGATTAATGCAATGACCGGAGGGACAGAGTATTCCGGCGATATTAACAGGAAGCTGGCAAGGCTTGCGGTCAAATTCAACATTCCGATTGCCGTGGGTTCGCAGACGGTAGCTTTTGACAATCCCAAGGCCGCTGATACCTTTAAGAGGGTAAGGGAAATACACAGGGATGGAATAGTGATTGCCAATCTGGGTGCAAACCGGGATATAGAGGATGTTTACAAGGCAATAGACATGATTGATGCAGATGCGGTACAGCTTCACATAAACATAGTCCAGGAAATGTGCATGGCGGAAGGAGATCGGAACTTCAGGGGTGTGCTGGAGAATATCAAAAAGATTGCCGCACTGGCTGAGGTTCCGGTAATAGTTAAAGAAACAGGCTTCGGAATATCCTTTGAAACTGCCGGAAAGCTTCAGGCGGCAGGAGTAAAATATATAGACATCGGAGGCAAAGGCGGAACTGACTTTGTGAGCATTGAAAGCTTGCGGAACAGCGAAAGGGAATGCCCCTTCCTGGAGAATTGGGGCATACCCACTGCCCTGAGCCTTTTTCAGTGCAGAAAGGCAAGCAGTGATATGTTCATAATCTGCTCGGGGGGCATATCAAAGGCGGAAGAAGTGGTTAAAGCCCTCTGCATGGACGGAGACATGGCGGCATTGGGAGGAACAATACTGAGGATACTGCTGGAGCAGGGCTATGATGCTGCAGAAAAGTACATGGCAGCCCTTTTGTACGAAATCAGGGTGCTTATGCTGTTATTGGGAGCCAAGGATATAACAGATCTGAAAAACGTATCTTACCTGCTGAAAGGGGAGCTTGGGGAGCTAGTGCTCTCCCTCAAGAAGCTCTATAAATTTTGATGCTGCTACAGGCAGCGGAATATTTGAATGTATGACGAATCCCAGATTTCTTTCGGGGATTTCTTCTTTTATATCAATTATGAATACATCATCCTTCGCAAGCCCAATCCTGACACATTCATCCGGCACGAAGGCTATTCCGAGTCCTATCTTTGACATTTCCATCAGTATATCTATACTCCCAAGCTCAATTTCCGGCTTTATGGATACCTTGTGCTTTGCCATCAGGCTGTCGAAGAATTCTCTGGTGGTGGAGTTCCTCTCCAATACAAGAAGGGGGTACTCTTCCAGTTCCTTCAGCTGCACCTTCCTGCCTTTCAGCTCTTTAAAATTCTCATTTGCTATGAATACATCCCTGACTCTTTTGGTATTTTTTACAATAATATTGCTGTAATTAAGTTTTTCGGGAATGTTTATAACGCTCAGATCCACACTGCCTTTTCTCAAAAGCTCTATGCACCTGGGGGAAGTCCTGTTTGTCAGGTGAATCTTTATATTGGGGTAAGCCTGGTTGAAGCTTTTGATAAAGGGCATAAGATAATATTTGCATATGGTATCGCTGGTTCCAATCCTGATTTCACCCTGGGTAAGGGAATTTCTTTCCTCAAGTATTCTTTCACCGGATTTTATGAAATTAAAGGCTTGCTCAATATGACTATATAATATTTCCCCTTCCCTGGTAAGTTTTACTCTCTTGGTATTCCTGAAAAAAAGCTTACACTTGAGTTTTTCCTCCAGAAGTTTTATGGACTGGCTTACTGCCGACTGGGTTATGAAAAGCTCCTCCGAGGCCTCGGAAAAACTGAGGGATTTTGATACATAATAAAAAACCTTATACAGTTCAAAGTTTATATCCATATATAAGCCCTTCTTATCATTAATATTAAAAATATTAATTATTTTAAATAATTTTACTATGATAAAATCAAATTGTAAAGTAGGGACACCATACATGGTGTCCGCATCATACATGGTGTCCGCAGAAACCGGTGAATAACAGCACCGTATTAAAGAGATATTAGTATAAATGAGGTGAAGTGGGATGAATGGCAATGTAAGAAGGATATTTGTGGAGAAAAAGGACGATTATGCCGTTTCCGCAAAGGACTTGTTCAATGATATCAGGGAAAACCTTGGGATAAAGAGCCTCACAAATCTTAGGATAGTAAATCGTTACGACATTTCCGGAATCACCGACAGTGAATACAATTCAGCCAAGAATACAATCTTTTCAGAACCTCCCGTAGATAATTCCTATGATGAAAAAATCATAATCGATAAAAATGATAGATTGTTTGCAATTGAGTACCTTCCGGGACAATTCGACCAGAGGGCGGATTCAGCCGCCCAATGCCTTCAGATATTGACCCAGAAGGAAAGGCCCAAGGTTGTGACTGCGAAACTGATTATACTTTCGGGAGAAATTTCCGATGCTGAATTTGAAAAAATCAAAAATTATTGCATTAATCCTCTTGAATTAAGGGAAGCAAGCCTGGAAAAGCCTGAAAGCCTGGAGGCTGTTTATCCGGAACCGGGGGATATAAAAGAAGTCAAAGATTTTATAACCATGGATGAGGCCGGACTTGCAAGGCTTATGGAAGTTATGGGTTTTGCAATGAGTTCCGAAGACCTCCGGTTCTGCCAGGAATACTTCAAGACGTCGGAAAAAAGGAACCCTACGGTAACTGAGTTAAGAGTAATCGACACCTATTGGTCGGATCACTGCAGGCATACCACCTTCAACACATTAATAGAAAAAATAGAAATTGAGAAGGGCAAATATACCGAAGCTATTGAAAAAGCCCTGTTAAGGTATATGGACGCAAGAGCCTTTGTATACGGAGACTCCGAAAGGGATATCAGCCTTATGGACATGGCAGTAATGGGCATGAAGGAAATGAGGAAAAAAGGGCTTCTTGATGACCTTGAGGTTTCCGATGAGATAAATGCCTGCAGTATTATCGTTAATGCGGATATTGACGGGAAACGGGAGGAGTGGCTTGTGATGTTCAAGAATGAAACACACAACCATCCGACAGAGATAGAACCCTTTGGAGGTGCAGCAACCTGTCTCGGGGGAGCAATAAGGGATCCCCTGTCCGGCAGGTCCTATGTGTACGGTGCCATGAGGGTTACGGGAAGCGCAGACCCAAGGGCAAGCATAGAAGAAACGCTGCCCGGAAAACTTCCCCAGAGGAAAATTACCACAGGGGCAGCCGCAGGCTACAGCTCATACGGCAATCAGATCGGCCTTGCCACAGGACAGGTTGCGGAGGTTTACGACGAGGACTTTGTGGCAAAAAGAATGGAAATCGGCGCGGTTATAGGTGCGGCGCCTAAAAGCAATGTTATCAGGAAAGCACCCTCAGAGGGTGATGTAATAATACTCCTGGGAGGAAGGACCGGAAGAGACGGCTGCGGCGGAGCTACAGGCTCATCAAAGGAGCATACCGAGGAGTCGATACAGAGCTGCGGAGCGGAAGTGCAAAAAGGCAATGCTCCCACAGAGAGAAAGATTCAAAGACTGTTCAGAGACCCCATGGTCAGCAGGATGATAAAAAAGTGCAATGATTTCGGTGCCGGCGGTGTATCGGTGGCAATCGGAGAACTGGCCGACGGGCTTTTAATAGACCTTGACGCAGTTCCCAAGAAATATGAAGGCTTGGACGGAACCGAACTGGCCATATCGGAATCCCAGGAGAGAATGGCAGTTCTTTTGGCTCCGGAGGATGCGGAAAGCTTTATAAATCATGCTGCCGCTGAAAACCTTGAAGCAGTGGTTGTAGCGAAGGTAACAGGGGACAACAGGCTTCGGATGCAGTGGCGGGGACAAACAATAGTTGATATAAGCCGTGACTTTTTGAACACCAACGGTGTAAGACAGAGTACACGGGTGCTGATAAAGTCTCCGGATGCGGAGAGCTGCTTCAATAAGCTGCAGGCTTGGGAAAAGAGCAAGGAGGACTTGAAGGGAAAATGGCTTGAGAACCTTAAGGATCTCAATGTATGCAGTCAGAAGGGGCTTGTCGAAAGGTTCGACAGTACCATAGGCGCAGGAACAATACTGATGCCCTTCGGAGGCATATACCAGGAAACTCCTTCGGAAGGACTGGCAATGAAGCTGCCGGTGCTTTCCGGAGAGACAAATACGGCAACGGTAATGACCTACGGATATAATCCGAAGCTTGCAAAGTGGAGCCCCTTCCACGGAGCGGTATATGCAGTGGTTGAGGCGGTTGCAAAGGTTGCAGCCCTTGGAGGGGATTACGGCAGAATAAGGCTTACACTTCAGGAATACTTCGAGAAGCTGGGCAAGGTTCCCGAGAAGTGGGGAAAACCTGCCGGTGCGCTTCTTGGTGCCTTCTACGCCCAGATGATGCTGGGGGTTCCTGCCATAGGGGGTAAGGACAGCATGTCCGGTACCTTCAAGGACCTTAATGTGCCTCCTACCCTGGTTGCCTTTGCGGTTGACACAGCGGAAGCCGGCAGGATAGTATCACAGGAGTTTAAAAAATCCGGAAGCAAGGTGATACTTTTAAGGGTTGAAAGAGATGACAAGGACCTGCCGGATTTTGAAAGGCTTCATAATATATTTTCAAAGGTACATGAATTGATACAGAAAGGTTTGGTGCTTTCATCAGCAACAGTAAAACTTGGCGGAATTGCGGCGGCAGTCAGCAAAATGTGCTTCGGAAACAAGCTGGGCTTCGCCTTTGAAAAGGGCTATGAGGAAAAGGATCTGTTTACTCCCGAATACGGTTCAATTATTCTGGAGATGGATCAGTCCTGCGACCTGAACGGCGTATTCAGCGGCATGGATTATGAAATTATTGGAGTCACGGAAAGCACCGGATATATAAGCATAAAAGGTATAAAAATTGAGCTTGAAGAAGCGCTTAAGGCATGGAAAGCTCCTTTGGAGAGGATATTCCCAACCCATTCAGGGGATAATGATGACAAACCGCAGAATATATACTATAATAGTACAAATATTGTCAAATCCTCCGCGAAAATTGCACGGCCCAAGGTATTCATACCGGTATTCCCCGGTACAAACTGCGAGTACGATACTGCAAGAGCCTTTGAAAAAGCAGGAGGCGAGCCTTCAATTTTCGTATTCAGAAATATCAGCCCTTCAGATATAGAAGCCTCCATAAATGAAATGGTAAGGCTAATTGGAAATACTCAGATAATAGCACTTCCGGGAGGCTTCAGCAGCGGCGACGAGCCGGACGGTTCAGGCAAATTCATTGCGACAGTATTCAGGAACCCCCGGGTTAAGGAAGCGGTTATAAAATTCCTGCAGGAAAAGGACGGCTTGATGCTTGGAATCTGCAACGGCTTCCAGGTGCTTATTAAGCTGGGGCTTCTGCCCTACGGCGAAATCATGGACATGGACGAAAGCTCACCGACCCTGACCTTCAACAAGATAGGGCGGCACGTATCCTGTATGGTAAGGACAAAGGTGGCATCTTCACTGTCTCCGTGGCTCAGCAAGTCCAAAGTCGGGGATATTCACACCATAGCGGTATCCCACGGGGAAGGAAGGTTCGCAGCAAGCAGGGAAATTATGGGCAGACTTATAAAAAACGGCCAGGTTGCCACACAATATGTGGATTTAAACGGCAATCCGACATACGATTCTGCCTTTAATCCAAACGGCTCCATAGAAGCCGTAGAAGGAATAACAAGTCCCGACGGAAGGATTTTCGGCAAGATGGGGCATTCGGAAAGAACCGGGGCCAACGTCGGCAAGAATGTGCCCGGAGACAAGGAACAGCTGATATTCAAGGCGGGAGTGGAGTATTTCAGCTGATAAAATAAAATAGCAATAAGAAGGAGTGATGCTTGTGTCTTCAGATAAACCAAAGGCTGCGGTCATAATGGGCAGTGACTCGGATCTGTCCGTTGTAAGAAAGGCAATTGAAATTTTAAAGGCTTTTGAAGTAGACTATGAGGTTAATGTAATATCTGCGCACAGGACACCGGACAGGGCTGCGGAATATGCAAAAAAAGCGGAAGAAAACGGTTTTGAGGTTATAATTGCTGCGGCAGGGAAGGCGGCGCATCTTCCCGGGGTTTTGGCGGCATTCACAACGCTTCCGGTTATAGGGATACCTATAAAATCGTCGGTTTTGGACGGCTTGGATTCTCTTTTGTCAATAGTACAGATGCCTTCAGGAATACCTGTGGCCACTGTTGCCGTTGACGGCGCAGAAAACGCAGGGCTTCTGGCGGTTCAGATTCTATCGGTAAAGTACGGCAATTTAAAGGATAAGCTTAAGGCCTACAAGGAAAAGATGAAACAGGATGTAATTAAGAAGGACGAGAAGATAAAAGAGGAGGTTTTCTGATGAAAAGGCTGGAAATGATATATGAAGGAAAAGCAAAAAAAGTATACAAAACAGATGATGAAGCACTGTATATAGTTGAGTACAAAGACGATGCGACAGCATTCAACGGCCTTAAAAAAGGAACCATAATAAATAAGGGTGTTATGAACAACCGGATATCGGAAAAGCTCTTTAGGCTTCTTGAAGAAAAAGGCATAGACACTCATCAGGTTGAAAGGATAAGTGACAGGGAGGTAGTCGTCAAGAAGGTAAAAATAATTCCTCTGGAAGTGCTGGTCAGGAATTATGCTGCCGGCTCCCTTTCAAAGAGATTAGGCCTTGAGGAAGGTGTTAAGCTTAATTCCACAGTGCTGGAGTTTTCCTACAAGAATGACGAACTGGGAGATCCCATGGTAAATGATTATCATATAAAGGCAATAGGTATAGCAACAGAGCAGGAAGTAGCAAAGATTACCGAAATGGCTCTGAAAATCAATGAGATTCTGAGTGAATTTATGCTTACCAAAGGCATTCTGCTGGTGGATTTCAAGCTTGAATTCGGCAAGACTCCCGACGGGAAAATAATCCTGGCGGATGAAATTTCTCCGGATACCTGCAGGCTTTGGGATGCGGTGACCCTTGAAAAGATGGATAAGGATAGGTTCAGAAGGGATATGGGCAAGGTAGAAGAAGGATATATGGAAGTAGTAAAAAGGTTGTGTTAGGAGATAAGCCATGGACAAACTAAAGGAAGAATGCGGGATAATAGGTATATACGACAAAGGCAACATGGAAATAGAAAGCCTTACCTATTACGGCCTCATTGCCTTGCAGCACAGGGGGCAGGAGAGCGCAGGGATTGCCGTCAACAGGGACGGGGTCATAACCTGTTATAAGGAAATGGGCCTGGTGTCCGAGGTTTTTGATGACAAGATATTGAACCTTTTAAAGGGGGATATCAGCATCGGCCATGTAAGGTACTCAACAACCGGGGACAGTTTTGCCCACAATGCACAGCCCCTTTTAGTCAAGTACAAGAAGGGGAGCATAGCCCTTGCCCATAACGGGAATCTGGTGAATGCAGGTTCGGTGCGGGAAGAGCTGGAGGACCAGGGTATGATTTTTACCACCACTATAGACAGCGAGGTTATTGCGGGCCTTATAGCAAGAAGCTGCAGCAAAGGCATTGAGGATGCCATACTGGATACCATGGACATTATCCGGGGCTCTTATTCCCTGGTTATAATGACCGATGACAAGCTTATAGGGGTGAGGGACAGTCACGGGCTGAGGCCGCTGGTTATAGGAAGGATAGGAAACGGTTACGTGCTGGCTTCCGAAACCTGTGCCCTGGACACCATTGGTGCAAGCTTCATAAGAGATGTCAGGCCAGGGGAGATAATAATCATTGATGAAAACGGTATGCGGAGCATACAGTGCAGGTCAACAGGGAAGCAGGCCGGATGCATTTTTGAATATATTTATTTTGCAAGGCCGGATAGCATTATGGACGGCATTAGCGTATACCAGGCCAGGGAAAAGGCAGGCAGGATACTGGCAGAGGAACAGCCTGCCGACGCGGATGTTGTTATCAGCGTGCCCGATTCGGGGACTCCTGCGGCAATAGGTTATTCGCTTCAGTCAGGAATTCCCTATGCAATAGGTTTGATAAAGAACAGATATATAGGAAGGACCTTCATACAGCCTTCCCAGGTTACCAGGGAAATAGGGGTAGCCTTGAAACTGAATCCTCTAAAGGCGAATATCGAAGGAAAGCGTGTTGTAATGGTTGACGACAGCATAGTGAGAGGCACTACCAGCAGGAAGATCGTGCAGGCCCTGAAGGCTGCGGGGGCAAAAGAGGTTCACGTAAGAGTAAGCTCCCCGGTAATCACCCATTCCTGCTATTTCGGCATAGAAACTTCAAACAGAGATGAGCTTGTGGGCGCGACCAGTGTATTGGAAGCAATAAGGGAAAAAATAGGAGCGGACAGCCTTGGATATCTCAGTTATGACGGAATCCTGCGGTCGGTGGGAAGCACGGGTGAGGGCTTCTGTACCGCATGCTTCTCAGGAAGGTATCCTATGGATATACCGGAAAATTGCAGCAAGGATGTTTTCGAGAGAAAAAATAATTTTGAAACAGAGGTGTGGGATCCTATGGATGAAAAATTGACATACAAGGCTGCGGGAGTAGATGTGGAGGCAGGCTATGAAGCAGTGAAGCTGATGAAGCAGCATACAAAACGCACCATGATACCCGGAGTGCTTGGAGAATTGGGCAGCTTCGGCGGGTTTTTCGAGATAGACAGGGAAAGCTATAAGAACCCTGTCCTGGTTTCCGGAACTGACGGAGTAGGAACCAAGCTTCAGATCGCTTTTATGACAGGAAAGCATGATACCATCGGGATTGATTGTGTGGCAATGTGTGTCAATGATGTAGCCTGTCATGGGGCAAAACCCCTATTCTTTCTTGATTACATCGGGACAGGCAAGCTTATGCCGAATATAGCGGCTGACATAGTAAAGGGCGTGTGCGACGGCTGTGTTGAAGCAGGCTGTGCTTTGATTGGGGGAGAAACCGCAGAAATGCCGGGCTTCTATAAGGATGGGGAATATGACCTGGCCGGTTTTGCCGTAGGAATAGTGGACAAGGACAGTGTGATAAACGGTTCTAAAGTAAAAGAGGGGGATGTGCTGATAGGCATTGCTTCCAGCGGCATACACAGTAACGGGTATTCCCTGGTAAGAAAGCTCTTTTTCGGGATAAACAATTTTGATATAAACACCAGATTTGACGAGCTGGAGGGCACCCTTGGAGAAGAGTTGCTGAAGCCCACAAAAATATATGTGAGGACAGTACAGTCCTTGATAGCAAAACACAGGATAAACGGCATAGCCCATATTACCGGAGGCGGCTTCATAGAAAACATCCCCAGGACACTGCCCGCAGGGCTCAAGGCTCAGATAGACCTCGGAAGCTGGGATATCCCTCCGGTGTTCAGGCTGATGCAGAGGTTGGGAAGCATAGAGAAAAAAGAAATGTTCAACACCTTCAATATGGGCATCGGATTGGTACTGGCAGTCGGAAAACAGGACGCGAAAGGAATTCTCGGCACTCTTGAGGAACTGGGTGAAAAAGCCTATATCATAGGCAGTGTTGCCAGAGGTGAAGGGGGTATAGAATTTTGCGGAAGGTAAGGATAGCTGTCCTAGTTTCGGGAGGCGGAACAAACCTGCAGACCTTGATTGATGCCGTGGACAAAGGTGATATCAACGGGGAAATAGCAGCAGTGATATCCGATAACGAAAATGCATATGCCCTGGAAAGGGCAAGGAAGCACGGCATCAAGGCAATTTATATCAACAGGAAACAGCTTGCCGAAAGGCTTATTATTGAGCTTCAAAGGCTGGATATTGAGCTGGTGGTCCTGGCAGGTTTCCTTTCCATACTGGACAGAGAGTTGGTAAAAGCCTATGAAGGGCGGATAATAAACATACATCCTTCATTGATACCGTCTTTCTGCGGCAAGGGATTTTACGGGGAAAGAGTACATAAGGCAGCTTTGGAATACGGGGTAAAAGTATCGGGGGCTACCGTCCACTTTGTGGATGAAGGCACCGACAGCGGCCCAATAATATTTCAGGAGGCTGTGCCGGTTTATTTTGAAGATACTTCTGAAACTCTGGCTGCGAGAGTGCTTCAGGTGGAACACAGGCTGCTGCCGGCTGCGGTAGGGCTGTTTTGCGAAGGAAGGCTCCGCATAGAGGGGCGGAAGGTTAAAATATTAAAGGAAGAGGTGTGATGCCGGTATGATAAAGAGGGCGCTTATAAGCGTTTCGGACAAAACCGGAATAGTTGATCTGGCCAGGGAACTGGCAAAGCAAGGGGTGGAGATAATTTCAACAGGGGGTACTGCAAAAGCCCTTGAAGATGCAGGGATAAAAGTTATCGGAATATCCGACATAACAGGCTATCCCGAGTGCCTTGACGGAAGGGTAAAGACACTGCATCCCAATATCCACGGCGGGCTTCTGGCAATAAGGGACAAGGCGGAGCATATGGATAAGCTTCGTGAATTGGGGATAGAGACTATAGACATGGTGGTTGTTAATCTTTATCCCTTCAGAAAAACCATAGAAAAAGAAGGCACAGAGCTTCCTGAAGCTATAGAAAACATAGACATCGGCGGCCCTTCGATGCTCAGGGCGGCAGCCAAAAACTACAAGTATGTAACGGTTGTCGTGGATCCCGGGGACTATTCCAAGGTGCTTTCCGAGATTAATAACAACGGAGATACAACTGAAGCAACAAGGTTTGAGCTTGCTGCCAAGGTTTTTTCACATACCGCCAGCTATGATGCTTTGATAGGCAATTACTTGTGGGATAAGGCCGGATTGCCGAAGTATCCGGAGACAGTGACCATGACCTTTGAAAAAGTTCAGGACCTTAGATATGGAGAAAATCCTCATCAAGGGGCAGCATATTACAAGGAAATGAAAAAGGTCAGCGGCAGTATTGCTGCAGCAGTGCAGCTTCACGGCAAGGAGCTTTCCTTTAATAATATAAACGATGCCAATGCAGCACTGGAAACCCTGAAGGAATTCGACGAGCCCGCAGTTGTTGCATTAAAGCATGCAAATCCCTGCGGAGTAGGTGTCGGAGACAGCATATATGAGGCATATATGAAAGCTTATGAAGGGGATCCCGTATCCATATTTGGAGGCATTATAGCCCTGAACAGGGAAGTGGATGAAAAAACTGCAACAGAAATCGGAAAGATATTTGTGGAAATAGTGATTGCGCCCTCCTATTCGGAAGAAGCAATGAATGTCCTTACCGGCAAGAAGAACATCAGAATAATGAAGCTTGAGGATATAGGCCGCAAGCCGGAGGCAGACATAGATGTGAAGAAGGTAGGAGGCGGGCTGCTTATTCAGGATGCAGACTGGGCGGATTTTGACATGGCTGATATAAATTATGTAACTGATAGAAAGCCTACCGAGAAGGAAATGCAGGATATGCTTTTTGCATGGAAAGTGGTAAAGCATGTAAAGTCCAATGCCATTGTAGTGGCCAAAGACGGTATGACTCTTGGCATAGGACCCGGCCAGACCAACAGGATATGGTCTGCAAATATGAGCCTTGAGCGATCCGGAGAAAAGGCAAAAGGAGCCGTAATAGCCTCAGATGCATTCTTCCCCTTCGGCGATGTGGTGGAATCCGCCGCAAAGGCAGGAATAACGGCAATTATCCAGCCGGGAGGCTCCTTAAGGGATCAGGAGTCCATAGAAGGATGCAACAATCATGGAATTGCGATGATATTTACCGGGGTACGGCATTTTAAGCATTAGGTTTAAGCCATTATAAGCTTCAGATTTCTGCGTTGTACTGCGGATTCGGTGTCTTCACGTACTATTGTGTACGCTCCGGGCACCTCACCTCGTACGCCTTGAACTCCTCGCTTCTAATGGCTTAAAAAGGAGGTAAGAATATGAAGGTACTTGTAGTCGGAAGCGGCGGAAGGGAACATACCCTTGTTTGGAAGATAGCTCAGAGCAAGCTGGTTGAAAAAGTATACTGCGCACCGGGGAACGGCGGAATCGGTGAGCTTGCTGAATGCGTGGACATAAAGGCTGACGACATTGACGGGCTCTTGGAATTTGCCCGTTCCGAAGGGATCGGGCTTACGGTAATTGGTCCCGAGGCACCTTTGAGCCTGGGTATCGTAGATTGCTTTGAGAAAAATGGCATGAGAATATTCGGGCCTTGTCGGAAGGGCGCAATGCTTGAAATCAGCAAGGCATTTTCAAAGGACTTCATGATAAGAAACAAAATTCCTACCGCAGCTTATAAGGTATATTATGAAGCTGAAAACGCCAAG
>Ga0302248_1001173_pt1 | contig 20457 bp, 16 predicted proteins | sample AAG_UR_Leu_MG_FD_193528 | JGI IMG/M metagenome (GOLD analysis project Ga0302248, IMG submission 193528) | Enriched activated sludge microbial communities from anaerobic digester in WTTP, New Holstein, Wisconsin, United States - AAG_UR_Leu | ecosystem: Engineered > Bioreactor > Anaerobic >... | reverse complement strand
TACCCAGGAGCCCTATATTCCCGGCTCGTCGCTTAAAGGCAAAGTCCGGGCACTGCTGGAAATGGAAAGCGGCCTCATGCCCAAGACTAAAGGTGAACCGGTGCAGGCGAGATTGCTCAGAAGTCTTGATGGGAAACAGCGGGAGAAATGTGAAAAGATCCTCAAGATCTTCGGCTCCAGCGGCGCCGATTCGGAAGACATCAGCGGCTATGCCCTCGGGCCGACCCGTGTCTCTTTCGCCGACTGCCCATTGAATCAGGAATGGCGAGAAACGGCACGCAATAACCGCTGGGATCTCTTCGAGGTGAAATCAGAAAACGCCATCAACCGGATCGAAGGCACGGCCCGCAACCCAAGGTTCACGGAGCGGGTGGTGGCGGGGGCGGAGTTCGACATAACCATAACCCTGAAGCTTTTGGGGGAAGACGAAAACGACCTCTTCGACTATCTCCTGGACGGTCTCCGTCTCTTGGAGATGGACGCGCTCGGAGGCAGCGGCAGCCGGGGTTACGGCCGGATCGAACTGCAATTTCATGATCCGGAGGTGGCGGAGAGATACAGGAACCGTGTCCCCTTCGCATAGGGAGGTAAGAAAGTGAAACTACTGGAAGTTACGATAAAACCGCTGACCGGTTTCGGCACGCCGCTCAAAGGGGATACGGTCTTCGGCCACTTCTGCTGGCAGGCAGCCCATGATGGGGAACTACTCAACGGCGGATTGGATCGTTGGATATCATGTTACGATGAAAAACCCTTTGCCATTTTTTCTACTGCCTTCCCCAAACTCAACCGGCAGGGAAAGAGTTGCTATGCCCTGAAACGTCCCGATCTTCCCTTGACTCGTCTGTTTCCGTCGACTGGCGTCAGCAAGCGAGAACTCATGCGCCGTCGCAAGGAAAATGCCGGCAAAAAGTGGTTGCTGGTCCCTGAAACATGCCGTCTGACCCTTGAGGAAACTAATTTCAAGACTGACGGCGAATTGTTGAGTATGGTTTTGGGGGATGCGACTGATGAAACAAAACGGCTGCAGCGGGGCAAAAGCGATCGGAGTTACATAACCGGTGACATCCGACCCCACAATACGATCAACCGCCTGACCATGACCACCGGCGAGGGAATATTCGCCCCCTATGAGGCTAACCTTCTTCACTATTTTCCCGAAACGGAGCTGATCATCTTTGTTTTGTACGATGAAGACGCCGCCGATGCCGACCGCATCCGGTGCGGACTTCAACGTATCGGCCGCTTCGGTTATGGCCGGGACGCCTCCACGGGAGCGGGTCGTTTCGACATCACCGCTTGCACGGAAAGAGACCTGCCGAAGATGGATGCCGGCAATGCCTGTTACGCCCTGGCTCCGGTATTGCCGGGCAACGAACCTTTCAAGGATATCTTCTTTACGCCTTTCACCCGCTTTGGCAGACATGGGGATGCAATGGCAACAGCAAGGAATCCTTTTAAAAATCCTGTTATTATGGCCGATGAAGGGGCTGTCTTTATCAAAGCCGAAAAACAATCCTGGGGAAAACCATATCTGGGCCGACCGGCGGTGGACGTTTCCATAGTTCAACCTCAGACTGTCGTTCAGGGATATGCCCCCTGCCTTCCTTTCCATCTGGAGATATAAAATGAACGAAGAAACGCACTTTATCATTCGCATCCTGGCCCCGGTGCATATCGGGTGTGACGAAGTTTATGAGCCTACGGGTTTTGTGCTTGACGAAACAAGCTGCACCTTGACTGCCTTTCACCCAGTGGATTTTGTCAGACACTTAAGTAAAGGGGATCTTGATCGTCTGACGTCAATTTGCCGCCGGGGCGATCTCGAATCGATTCTGGATTTATATAAATTCATGAAAGGAAAATCGGCACCGGGTCATAAAGTTGAAGCATGCAAGGGACTTATAGAACATTATCAAAAGACCTTGAGCATCGGAACAAGAGATAGAAATCGGATTCAGCAAGAACTGAACAAATTCACCATTTCCAGAACATCCTTTCATCCCGTTACCCAGCAACCTTATATTCCCGGCACGGCCGTCAAGGGGGCGCTGCGCACCGCCTACCTGGACGGGCGTCAGCAGGAAAAACAACTTGCCAGAATAGAAGCTCGCCGCGGTATTGACACACCCATATTACTGGAAAAAGCTTTACTGGACGGTGGATCATTTGAAACGGATCCATTCCGTCTTCTCAAGGTTTCCGATTTTCAGCCTGTTGGCCCGTACCGCACCCGAATAGTCTTTGCCGTCAATGAAAAGAAAAGGCCCTCCAGATTTGCGGCCCGGGGTCCTTATCAGATCCTGGAGGTCATCGAACCCGGAGCGGTCTTTTCGGGAACCGTCCAAATCCTCCCGCCGCCAACCAACGAAATAATTAGGACGCCGCTCACCAAGACGTCGCTTTTCGATAGTGTACGGACTTTTTATGCCCGGGAAAAATATCGAGAGGATCAGGAGCTTGCCGATATATCCATTCCCCGGACGCCCGTTGGTGACAATAAAGGTTTGTTGATGCGTCTCGGACGACATTCAGGGGCGGAGTGTCTGACCATCCAAGGCCAGCGCCGGATTCGTATTATGCAGGGTAGGGGGAATCCTCCGACTTTCTCAGAAGAGGGAGCGACTACCTTTTGGCTTGCCGCAGACTCATCGACAAAATACGATAGGCGGCAACTTCGGCCCTTCGGCTGGGCAACCCTGGAAGAAGCTACTGCTGAATTGCTGGAGGCGATCATGAAAACCGCGAAGGTAGATACGATGGCAAAGCCGGATCGCGAAAGCAAAGATAGTATTCCATCCTTCAATGTTCTACTCCGACAGATAATTATTGACAATTGCATGAAGGCGTGATATGCAACCTTCATGGAGACGGCGAATGTATATTTTGGCATAGACGACTACATGGCGCGATTTAGTAAATATATCAAGCGTTCTGAAGCTAGAGAACTGGCGCGAGGGTATGTCGTCGGGTTGTTGATGGATGGGGAAAGGAAGTCCGTCGAGCCAATGTCGGAGAAGGTCCACGCCTCGGAAAGGGGGATGCAGAGGTTGCTTGCAGAGGTTAAGTTGGACCATGAGGGCGCCATTTGCGAATACAGGAGACAGATGCGCGACGAGACTGATGATCCCCAGGGGGTATTGTTGATTGATGACACGGCATTTCCGAAGAAGGGGAATCACAGCGTTTGTGTGGCCAGGCAGTATTGCGGCGCTCGTGGCAAGGTAGACAATTGCCAGATCGGCGTCAGCATGACCTATGTGGGGCAGGGCTTTGCCTGGCCATATGCCATGAAGCTTTTTGTTCCTCAATCCTGGGATAATTTTGATGATCCTGAATGTGTGAGATTGAGGGAGAAGACACGCATGCCGGACGATGCCCATTACCGGGAGAAGTGGCAGATAGCCTTGGATTTGATTGACTTGGTCGAGGCCGATGGCGTTCTTCATCGAGCGGTGGTAGCCGATAGCTGGTACGGAAATATCATGAATTTTCGCTTGGGTTTGGATGATCGCAAGAAGAAGTATGTTGTCGGCATCCATTCGGATACCTTGGTGTTTCTGGAAGCTCCCGTGTTTGAGCAGGTCGATTTTCATGAGAAAAAGCCTGGAAGGCCCAGGAAATACCCAAGGCTTTCGGATACGAATCCCCTGCCGATAAAAGTGGATGAGTTGGGGAAATGTGTAGAAGAAAAAGACTGGGAGCACCTTGAGATCCGTAGAGATTGCAAAGATAAGCCACTGATAATAGAAGCCATTTCCAGAAGAGTCTTCCCTGCCGAAGGATACAGGAAAGGAAACGTCCATGAGGAAGTATGGTTGATAATCGAGCGCAGGCATGGGGACAAACACAACGAACTTCGCTACTTTTTTAGCAACATGCCCCAGGATATGCCTACCCTGGAGATGGTTCGTCTTTTCCATGAGCGGTTCTGGATTGAGCAGGGCTACCAGCAACTGAAAGAAGAGTTGGGCCTGGATCATCACGAAGGGAGAAGCTGGCCCGGCTGGCATCGTCATGTGCTGCTGGTCTTTCTTGCTTTCGGCTATCTGACACTCCAGCGCATACAGGAAAAAAAACGCCTTCAGCAGATCTGGTGGCATCACAAATTGAAAATGGCGATAAGCAGTATTGTCCAATAAATCCAATCTGTTTGGAGATTTGGAAAAACCGACAATGTCCTGTTCGATCTTCAGAACGTTGGCGAGAGCGACAACGAGAACGAAAGCACGTCTCCTCTTTGCCCGACATACGGCATCAGATAGCTCTCTATTTGATGAAAATGTTGATTTAAGAATGTTCATTTATCTGTCGGAGTAGAAAATGTTGAAGCGTCAATTAAAACAGAAGAAAACATCAATCCGCAACCTCTGTATGAAACATGGCGGGACGCTGCATTGAGTTGGAATCCGGGAAATCAGGAAATCACCGCTACAGCAGCAGGGAAAAAGGCGTCCGGCAGGGGACGGGACCTCGTGCCTACCCATCTCCAGGACAAGTTTTTCAAGAAAAAGAGCCTCCGCGCCACGGTAATTGTGGAGAAAAAGGGCAATGCCTTCTGGATTGTGAGCATTTCATAACTGATTATGGAGAAAGAATGCGAGACATACTTATCTCTACGGTCGGCACGAGCATGCTTTCCAATGCGATGCACGAAAAGACATCACCGCTGTTTTCACCTTGTAAAAACGGCAATTCAAAGGGAATGACTCTTGCGCTCCTGGAGATGCAGCCTGGCGACCGCCGTTGCGGTGCCGAAATCAATTCCATCCATAGCATTTTGGAAAGAGGTTATCTTGCCGCCAAAGAGCGCCTTGTTTTTTTTGTTTCCGATACCGATGACGGCAGATTCGCCGGAAAGGTTTTTTCTGAATATTACTTCTACTCCGACAGATAATTATTGACAATTGCATGAAGGCGTGATATGCAACCTTCATGGAGACGGCGAATGTATATTTTGGCATAGACGACTACATGGCGCGATTTAGTAAATATATCAAGCGTTCTGAAGCTAGAGAACTGGCGCGAGGGTATGTCGTCGGGTTGTTGATGGATGGGGAAAGGAAGTCCGTCGAGCCAATGTCGGAGAAGGTCCACGCCTCGGAAAGGGGGATGCAGAGGTTGCTTGCAGAGGTTAAGTTGGACCATGAGGGCGCCATTTGCGAATACAGGAGACAGATGCGCGACGAGACTGATGATCCCCAGGGGGTATTGTTGATTGATGACACGGCATTTCCGAAGAAGGGGAATCACAGCGTTTGTGTGGCCAGGCAGTATTGCGGCGCTCGTGGCAAGGTAGACAATTGCCAGATCGGCGTCAGCATGACCTATGTGGGGCAGGGCTTTGCCTGGCCATATGCCATGAAGCTTTTTGTTCCTCAATCCTGGGATAATTTTGATGATCCTGAATGTGTGAGATTGAGGGAGAAGACACGCATGCCGGACGATGCCCATTACCGGGAGAAGTGGCAGATAGCCTTGGATTTGATTGACTTGGTCGAGGCCGATGGCGTTCTTCATCGAGCGGTGGTAGCCGATAGCTGGTACGGAAATATCATGAATTTTCGCTTGGGTTTGGATGATCGCAAGAAGAAGTATGTTGTCGGCATCCATTCGGATACCTTGGTGTTTCTGGAAGCTCCCGTGTTTGAGCAGGTCGATTTTCATGAGAAAAAGCCTGGAAGGCCCAGGAAATACCCAAGGCTTTCGGATACGAATCCCCTGCCGATAAAAGTGGATGAGTTGGGGAAATGTGTAGAAGAAAAAGACTGGGAGCACCTTGAGATCCGTAGAGATTGCAAAGATAAGCCACTGATAATAGAAGCCATTTCCAGAAGAGTCTTCCCTGCCGAAGGATACAGGAAAGGAAACGTCCATGAGGAAGTATGGTTGATAATCGAGCGCAGGCATGGGGACAAACACAACGAACTTCGCTACTTTTTTAGCAACATGCCCCAGGATATGCCTACCCTGGAGATGGTTCGTCTTTTCCATGAGCGGTTCTGGATTGAGCAGGGCTACCAGCAACTGAAAGAAGAGTTGGGCCTGGATCATCACGAAGGGAGAAGCTGGCCCGGCTGGCATCGTCATGTGCTGCTGGTCTTTCTTGCTTTCGGCTATCTGACACTCCAGCGCATACAGGAAAAAAAACGCCTTCAGCAGATCTGGTGGCATCACAAATTGAAAATGGCGATAAGCAGTATTGTCCAATAAATCCAATCTGTTTGGAGATTTGGAAAAACCGACAATGTCCTGTTCGATCTTCAGAACGTTGGCGAGAGCGACAACGAGAACGAAAGCACGTCTCCTCTTTGCCCGACATACGGCATCAGATAGCTCTCTATTTGATGAAAATGTTGATTTAAGAATGTTCATTTATCTGTCGGAGTAGAATTATCACGATATATATATTTAACCCCTTTGTGTTTTTTCTCGCGTTTTTCATTGCCTTCCTTGTCATCCTCTGTTAGGATTTCTCCATAAATACAGGGAGATTGATCCTACCACGATGAAGTCCGTCAGAACCCAGTTGATCATCTTGATCTTTGCCGCCGTTCTGCCCGCCCTGGGCGTCATCGTCTATTCAAATTACGAACGCCAGCACCTGGACTTAGCGAAGGCCCAGGACAATGCCCTGATCATGTTGCAGGGTTTGGCCAATGATCATGAAAACGACGTGGAGGTCATACGCAGAATGCTCATGACCCTGGTCAAATTGCCGGCCTTGCAGAACCGGGACGCCGCCGCCTGCAAGCGGCTTTTTAAGGAACTGATCAAGGACAACGACCGGTATACGACCATCTACGCGGCGGATCGGGAGGGGGAGATTTTTGCCAACGCCCTGCCGTCGATAAAAATAAACATCAAACACAGGAAATATTTCCAGGACGCCGTGCGGACAAAGTCCTTTTCCGTGGGAGAATTTACCATCGGCCCGGTTTCCCGGCGGGCGGTGCTCCCCTTTGCCTACCCGCTGACGGACCCCGCGGGCCGGGTGCAGGGAATCGTCGCCGTCAGCCTCGATCTCGATAAATACGGCCGGTATTTTGCGTCCACATCGGCTCTACCCAAAGGCGCCACCCTCAACCTCCTGGACCGCAACTTCACCCGCCTCTACCGACACCCCGACAATGCAGAATATATGGGCCGCACCGACCTTCCCGCAATGGTGAAACACTTGTCCGCCGCGCCTCGAGAGGGGATTTTCACCGACACCGGCGTGGACGGCGTCAAACGTCTCTTCGCCTACAAAAAGTTCAACCTGCCGGGAGATTCCTCGCCTTATCTCTTTATGCGCGTCGGCATCCCGGAAGCGCAGGCCCTCGCCACGACCAGAGAGATTTTCCTCCGCAATATGGGAATCCTCGCCGCCGCCTTGGGGGCGGCGATCTTGATCGCCTGGCTGTTGGGACATGTCCTGATCGTCAAAAGAATCAAGCGGCTCGTGGACGCGTCCCAGCAGGTGGGTCAGGGCAACTTGTCGGCCCGCACCGGCCTTGGTCAAATGGGAGGGGAATTAGGCCAGTTGGCGCGGTCTTTCGATGAAATGACCGCCGCCCTGGAGGCCAAGGAACGGGAACGCCGGCAGGCGGAAGAGGAACTGCGTTTGAGCAGGGATCGTTATCAGGCCTTCGTCAACAACAGTTCCGAGGCCATCTGCCGTTTCGAGATCGAGGGGGAGCCCTTGGATCTCTCGCTCCCGCTGGAAAAGATGATCGATCAACTTTACCGCCAGGCTGTAATCGGAGAGTGCAATCAGACTTTTGCCGCCGACCACGGATACAACCATTATGAGGAGCTGATCGGTTTCCGCATCGGTCAGATCTATCCCCGCCTTTCCAGAGGAAATGTCGCCCATCTCGTGCGTTTTTTCGAAAACGGCTGTCGGCTGAGCGGGGTGGAGACAAAGTCCCTGGATAAAGATGGAAAGGTGAAGTATTTCCTGAGCAACATTTTCGGCCATGTGGAGACCGGTCGGCTGGTGAGAATCTGGGGTTCCCGGCAGGACATCACTCGGATCAAGCAGGTGGAGGAGGCGCTGCGCAAGAGCGAAGAGGAGCTCACCAGATTGATCGAAACCCTCGCCGTAGCCGTTTTCATCCACGTCAAGGGCAAATTTATCTATGTCAATCCGGCCTTTCTGAGGCTCTTCAAGGCGTCTCGTCCCGAGGAGGTCCTCGGCATGCGGATCACGGATTTTGCCCCCCCGGAACTCTTCGACACCATTAGGGAAAGAACGAGAATCCTGACTGAAGAGCACCGTCCCATTCCACCTCTGGAGGTGACCTTGCGGTGCCTGGACGGCACCTTCGTCACCGTGGTTTCCTCGCCGATGCCGATGGTTTACAAGGAACAGGCCGCCATTTTGACGGCCCTTTACGACATCACCGAACGCAAACGCCAGGAAATCGAATTGCAGAAGGCCCACCTCCTGCTGCAAAACAATTACCGGGAGATCGCCGAGTTGCAGACCAAGTTACAGGAGCAGGCCATCCGCGATCCGCTTACGGGTCTGTTCAACCGTCGTTATCTCGAAGAGAGCATCGACAGGGAAATGGCCAGGGCTTCCCGGGAAAAATTTTCCATCGGCATGATCATGATCGACATCGACCATTTCAAACAGGTCAACGACATCTACGGGCACATGGCCGGCGATCTCATCCTTCAGGATCTGGCAAAACTACTTACAGGCGGCATCCGGGCCGGTGACATCGCCTGCCGGTACGGTGGCGAGGAATTCCTGCTGATTTTGCCCAAAGCCTCGAAGGAAACAACGGCGTTGCGGGCGGAGCAATGGCGGACCGATTTTGCGGCCTTGAAAACCGTCTATGGCGAAAATGTCCTGCAAGCGACCATCTCCCTGGGGGTGGCGGCCTATCCCGAAGACGGCGCCACGGCGGCGGAGGTGATAAACGCCGCGGATCAGGCCATGTATCACGCAAAAAGGCTGGGTCGCAATCGGGTGGTCCGGGCACTGGCCCACACCTGAACCGCTCCCGGGGGCGGGGGAAAGGATTCGGAGGCCGCAGGTTTCCCCTTGCCAGCCCGTTCAACCTTCATTTGGAATCCATGATCCAGACCCCGTCCCAGCCTTCGGGAGGGGGGGTCTCTTTCAGCAGTTCGCAGCGGTCGATATACATGTGGCAGATTTTGTCGGCGGGATTGACGTCCAGGGCCTTCCGGAAAGATTGAACCGCCCGGTCCCACTGTCGCTGCCGGTATCTCTGCAACCCTTCCTGGAAATGATTCACCGTCTCCATGAGATTGGGGAAACTCTCGGCGGAATGGTAATCCAGCACCTCATAAACACCCACCGGCTCCGTCTTTCCCTTCACCACCACGCTGTCCACCTGGCGGATCCGGTAGGTTCCCCGGAGGCGCCTATAGGTGTTTTCACTGATCAAAATGCTGGCGTGATAGCGCTTGCAGAGGCTCTCCAGGCGGGAGGCCAGATTGACGCCGTCGCCGATGAGGGTATAGTCCATGCGTTTCGGCGAACCGATGTTCCCCGAAACAATCACGTCGGTATTGAGTCCCAACCCCATTTTCACCGGCCGTTTCCCCTGGGCGATCCGCTCGCGGTTCCAGTGCTCCAGGGCGTTGATCATGGCGATGGCCGCCCGCAACGCCCGGTCTTCATCGTCTTCATGGGGGATGGGCACACCGAAGGCGGCCATGATGGCATCGCCGATGAATTTGTCCAGCATGCCTCCTTCCTTCTGAATGCACTCCACCATGATGGTGAAATATTCATTCAACAGGGAAACCGTACCCTGGGCGCCCAGCTCTTCGGTGAGGGTGGTGAACTGGCGGATATCGGAGAAGAGGATCGTCGCCAGGGCGCTCTTGCCGCCCAGGATGTCCTCCCCCCCCCCCAAGGAGTTGATCCGCCAGGCCCGGATCCATATACCGGGACATGGTCGATTTCACCCTCTTTTCGGCGCTGATGTCGTCGAGGATGATCATGACCCCCAACCGCTTCTTCTCGACACTGGTGAGGGGCATGATCGTGACGTTGGCCGCCACCTTGTTCGCCCCGAATTGCAGCTCCGCATCCATGGCCAGCTCGGGCTTTCTCGTTTCCTCCACCCGGTGTACCTTTTCCACCACCCAGGCATTTTTCCCTGTGAAGAAGTCCGTGAAGGCATGATCCAGGATGTCCTCGTCGGCGATTTGCATGATGCGGAGCCCGGCGGCGTTGCAGGTCACGATCTTCCCCTCCTCGTTGAGGGTGATGACGCCGTTGGACATGCTCTCCAGCATGCTCTCGCTGTAATTTTTCATGTTCTGGATATCGTCGAAAAGCTTGGCGTTCTCCAGGGCGATGGAGACCTGGGCGGTAAAGGCCCGGAGGCGGGATTCATCATCTTTGGTAAACGGCCCTCCCCGCTTGTTGAGCACCTGGGTGACCCCGATGATCTTGCCGGATTTGTTCACCACGGGAACACAGAGGATGGACCGGGTAAAGAAGCCCGTTTTGCGGTCGAAAGCGGGATTGAAGCGCAGATCGGCATAGGCGTAAGGGATATTGATCGTCTCCCCGGACTGGAAAACGGCGCCGGCGATGCCCAGGTGATTGGGCAGGCGGATTTCCATGGCCCCGAGGCCCTCCCCCACCTTGGAAAACAGTTCCTTTTTTTTCTCGTCGTTCAAAAAGAGGGTCGAGCGCTCCGCATTGAGCATCTTGGTGGCCTCAGACATGACCTTATGGAGCAGGCTGCCCAGGTCGATCTCCGCCGTGACGTTGGAGACCAGATCAAAGAACTCCATTTCCTTGGCCCGGAATTTGCGCATCTTCTCCACGATCCCCATACTCTGGAGGGTGATGGCCGCCTGGGTGGTCATCGATTCGAGAAGGCGCATGTCCTCCCGCTTGAAGCGGCCCCGCTTCTTGTTGAGCATCTGGGCGGCGCCGATGATTTCGCCCTTCATCGTCCGGATGGGAACGCAGAGGATACTCTTCGTCACATAACCGGTTTTCTCGTCCACGGACCGATTGAAGCGGGGATCCGCATAGGCGTCATGGACGATCAGGCTCTCCCCGGTGGTGAATACATGTCCGGCGATGCCCGTATTGTTGAGGATGCGGATTTCCCGCTGAAAATTTCCCTGAGCGACCCGGGAATACAGCTCCCCCGTCTCCGGGTCGTTGAGAAAGATCGTACCCCGGTCGGCACGGATCTCCCTGGTGGTTATTTCCACGAGCACGTTGAGCATCTCGTCGAGGGTCTCATAGGTGGCCATGGTCTGCACCACGTTGAGGAGCAGCTCCGCCTGGTGGAGTCGGACATCATCATTGAGAGCCTTATTTTTTTTCATAATCCTCCAGCTTCGCGCGCAGCGCGGAGATCATCTCCTGCAGTTGCTGCCTTTCCTCACGATGGGCGCGCTTTATCCCCTCTATCTCATCCTCGTAGCCGATTTTCTGTTTCTCCAACTCATGACGCATGGCATCCACCATGCTCCGCATCTGTTTGAGCTCGTCATGATACCCGGCGATCAGTTCCTGTTTTTCTCGATCGTGATCGACGGCCTTTTTCTCCAGGGCAAGGCGAAGGGCGTTGACCGTCTTCTTGAGCTGTCGGATGTCTTCGTGGGCACCGGCCACTGCCTTCTGGATATCTTCTTCCTTGCAGATACAGCTCTTTTCCAGCTCCTCCCGGAGGGCGGCGACCGTTTCCTTCAGAAAGCGGACTTCCATCTGTGCCTGGTGCAGTTCATCGGTGGACATATCATCTCCCGGACGGTAATCGTCTGATAGCGTCATGCCGGCGCCTGTTCCCCGATCGAGCAAGTGGGGAATCCCCTCACCGCTTGCCCGATCCTACGGACTACGCCTCATGTTGTCAAGATATCATCCCTCAGGGTCGTTTCTCAGGGATAACCCTGGGGATTGCGGGATTGCCACCGCCAGATGTCGGCGCACATCTCCTCTATCCCCCGGGCGGCCCGCCAGCTCAATTTCTCGGCCGCCAGGCCCGGATCGGCGTAACAGACGGCAACATCCCCGGGCCGGCGGCCCACGATTTCATAACGGACCTCCCGCCCCGAAGCCTTTTCGAAGGCCCGGATCATCTCCAGGACGCTGTAGCCACGACCGGTGCCGAGATTGTAGATCCCGAGCCGGGTGTCCCGGAGGGCCTCCAGAGCCTTCAGATGCCCCTGGGCGAGATCCACCACATGGATGTAGTCCCGGATCCCCGTGCCGTCGGGGGTGGGGTAGTCGTTCCCGAAGACGCGGAGCCGGGCAAGCTTGCCCACGGCGACCTGACTGACGTAGGGCATGAGATTGTTGGGAACACCGGTGGGGTCCTCGCCCATCAACCCGCTGGCGTGGGCCCCCACCGGGTTGAAATAGCGCAGGATGACGATCCGCCATTCGGGATCCGCCTGCCCCAGATCCCGGAGGATGTGTTCGATCATCAGTTTGGTCCGGCCATAGGGGTTGGTGGGGCATAGGGGAAAGTCCTCACGGATGGGAACCGACGCCGGATCGCCGTAAACCGTGGCGGAGGAGCTGAAAACGATTTTCTTGGGGCCATGGGAGGCCATGACCTCGCAGAGGGCAAGGGTTGAGACGATATTGTTTTCGTAGTAGTGCAGGGGCCGGTAAACGGATTCCCCCACGGCCTTCAATCCGGCGAAATGGATCACGGCGTCGCAGGGATGGGCGGCAAGCATTTCCGCCAGGGCGGTGCGGTCCCGGCAATCAACCCGGCAGAAAATCGGGCTGCGGCCGGTGACGGTCTTTATACGCTCCAGGACGCTGAGCTTGCTGTTGGCGAGGTTATCCGCCACGACGACGTCGTATCCCGCCGCCAGGAGTTCCACGCAGGTGTGACTGCCGATATAGCCGACACCGCCGGTGACCAGTATTCTCATTTTCCCTCCTTGGATCTTTATGCCCCGGACGGTTCCGCCCTATCCCGGGAAGCTTGATGTATATCACATTCGTCGTGAATTTAGGATGACTGTTTTTCCTCCCCGGACGGGACAGAAAACGAAGAGGGATCTTGACATCTCGACATGATGATATATCATTCTCTACACAAGAGGCCACGAAAGGAATGGGGTGGAAAAATGGGCTACATCAAGATAAAGTTCCGTAACGAACGGGGCAAGTTCGAACAGGAGATCCAGGATGTCCTGGACGATATGTTTCATATCACCGGTCCCGCCTTCACCATGTGCGAGCATATCTGGCGGCCCCATGCCGACATCTATGAGACCGCCGACGCCATTGTGGTGATCCTGGATCTGGCGGGAACCTCCCGGGAAGACATCCATCTGGAGGTAAGCCGAAAGAGCATCAAGATCTCCGGGAAACGGGATCAGAGCTACCTGCCGGGAACAACCCGCTACCACCTTGCGGAAATCTCCTACGGTTATTTCGAACGGCATCTGGCCCTCCATACCCCCGTGGATGCCGAAACGGTGCAGGCCACTTACGCCAACGGTCTGCTGGAAATCCGGCTGGAGAAAATCCCCCCGGATCGGGAAAAACGGATCCCCATCCGCGGACCGGAAAAGGACACGAACCATGACCAATGAAAAAACGACCTCCGATTTGAAGGTTATCCATATCCCCGACACCCTGCCGGTGTTGCCGCTGTTCAACATGCTCGTTTTCCCGAAGATGATGCTCCCCATGGAGGTCTTCGGGGATCAATCCCTCCAACTGGTGGACGAGGCCATGGCGAAGGACCGGATCATCGGTCTGCTCCTGGCGAGAAAATCCCCCCCGGAAACCACCTATCGGCCCGAGGATTTCTTCACCGTAGGCACCAGCGCCGTCATTCTCAAGATGGCCAAGACGGCGGAAAAAAAGGCCCAACTCCTGGTCCAAGGCGTGGAACGATTCCGGGTTCTGGAATTCATCCCCGACAAGCCTTACCTCCAGGCCCGCATCGAAACCCTTCCGGAGCAGGAAATCAAGGACATCGAAATCGAGGCCCTCATGGTGAATCTTGTCGGTCTCTTCGAGCGTATCGTCAAGCTGACGCCCTTCCTTCCCCAGGAATTCGGCTCCATGGCCAAGACCATCACCGATCCCGGCGTGCTGGCCGATCTGGTGGCCTCCATCATCAATGTCTCGGCGGAGGAAAAGCAGCAGATTCTCGAGACCATGGCGGTGAAGCAGCGTCTCCGGGAGGTGACGCGCCTCGTGAATCATCAGGTGGAAATCCTGGAGCTGGGCAACAAGATCCAGTCCCAGGTCAAGAACGACATGGACAAGAGCCAACGCGACTACTACCTCCGCCAGCAGTTGAGCGCCATCAAGAAGGAGCTGGGGGAAGAGGACGAAACCCGGGTGGAGATAGAGGAATACCGGGAAAAGCTCGCCAAGAAGGACCTCCCCGAGGAAGCGCGGAAAGAGGCGGACCGGGAATTACGGCGGCTGGAGCGGATGCATCCCTCTTCGGCGGAATATACCGTCGCCTCCACCTATCTGGACTGGGTGCTCTCCCTGCCCTGGCGGGAGGGTACCACGGACAACCTGGACATCAGAAAGGCCCGGAAGGTCCTCGACGACGATCACTACGGTCTGGACAAGCCCAAGAAGCGCATCATCGAATATCTGGCCGTCCGCAAGCTCAAGCCCGACACGAAGGGACCGATCCTCTGTTTCGTCGGCCCCCCGGGGACGGGGAAGACCTCCCTGGGACAGTCCATCGCCCGGGCCCTGGGGCGGAAGTTCGTCCGCATCGCCCTGGGCGGCGTCCGGGACGAGGCGGAGATCCGGGGGCATCGTCGCACCTACATCGGCGCCCTGCCGGGGAGGATCATCCAGAGCATCCGCCGGTCGGAGTCGAACAATCCCGTCTTCATGCTCGACGAGATCGACAAACTGGGCAGCGATTTCCGGGGCGACCCCTCCTCGGCCCTCCTGGAGGTCCTGGATCCGGCCCAGAATTTTTCGTTCATGGATCATTACCTGGACATACCCTTCGATCTGTCCCACGTCATGTTCATCACTACGGCGAATATCCTGGACACCATCCCGCCGGCCCTCCGGGACCGCCTGGAGATCATCGAGCTGGTGAGCTACACCATGGAAGAAAAGCTCCACATCGCCGAAAGATACCTGCTGCCCCGACAGATCGGCGAAAACGGTTTGCAGCCGGAACAGATAGCCTTCACCCGCGGGGCGATCCGACACATCATCGGCAGTTATACCCGCGAGGCGGGGGTAAGAAATCTGGAGCGGGAAATAGCCGCCGTCTGCCGGGGGGTGGCCAGTCAGATAGCCGCCGGGGAAATGGAAAAGGCGAAAATCCGGCGGCAGGACATCCACCGCTACCTGGGCCCGGAACGTATCACCGGAGAAATCACCGCCCGAACGGCAAAACCCGGGGTTGTCATGGGCCTGGCCTGGACCCCGACGGGGGGCGACCTGCTGTTCATCGAGGCCACGGCCATGAAGGGGAAAAAGGGTCTTACCCTCACCGGCCAGTTGGGGGACGTCATGAAGGAATCCGCCTCGGCGGCCCTGAGCTTCATCCGGGCCAATGCCGAACACCTGGGCATCGCCCGGGATTTCTTTGAGGATGTGGACATCCATATCCATGTGCCCTCCGGGGCCATTCCCAAGGACGGCCCGTCGGCGGGGGTGACGATTCTCACCGCCCTCACCTCCCTGCTGACGGACAAAAGGGTGAAAAAGGATCTGGCCATGACCGGGGAAATCACCCTCCGGGGTCTGGTGCTGCCCGTGGGGGGCATCAAGGAGAAAGTCCTGGCCGCTTACCGCGCCGGTGTCCGCACCATCATCCTTCCCAAATGGAACCGGAAGGATCTGGAGGATATCCCGCCCAAGATCAGAAAGGACATTACCTTTCACCTCGTGGACGATATGCTGGACGTCCTGAAAATCGCCCTGGAAAAATAATTTCCCCATCTTTTCTCTTGACACCGTAGGTTTGTTTATGCTACTAACCGGTTAGTTAAACTAAACAGGCGGTTGCATGCACATGGACAAAGAGACTCCCCCGATCGAACGCATCTTAGCGGCCGCGACGGAAATCTTTGCCGAGGCGGGTTTCAACGGCGCCCGGATGGATGAAATCGCCCGGCGGGCCCAGGTCAACAAGGCCATGATCTACTACCATATCGGTACCAAGGAGGCCCTCTATGCCACGGTCCTCCACAACGCCATCGGGCATGTCGCCGATGCCATATCCGTCCGGATCGAGGCCGGAGCCTCACCGGAGGACAAGCTTCGCGCCTACATTCAAGGTTTTGCCGGCGCAGTGGAGGGGAATCCCCGCATGGGCCCCATCCTCCTGCGGGAGGTCGCCTCCGGCGGTCAAAATCTCCCGGAACTGGTCGTCCGGGATTTCGGACGCATCGTCGGTATCGTGACCGCCATTCTGGAGGAGGGAAAGGCAAGAGGAGTCTTCAAACCGGTAACCCCTTTCCTCCTCCATATGATGGTGGCCGGCGCCCTGGTTCTCTACAGGGCCAGCGGTCCCATCCGTGCCACGAAGGAAAACATCCCCGAAGCGATCAAAGTTCTCGACGTCAACATCACCGCCCGGGTGGTGGAGGAGATCACCGATTTGATCGTCCAGGGGATAAAGAACATCGACACCGCCTCCGGCAGTAAGACGCGACCATAACCCGCACACCGCGGGCCGACCTGCCGGAACACCAGTTCATCTACCGTGAGGTATCGAACCATGAGGATGCCACATACCAATCGGACCCGACGAAGGGGAAAAGCCGTCGCCGAACGCCGCCGCAGCGGTTTCCTGCCTGATCCTGCCTTTTTTTCCCGAATATCCCGTCGGCGCCTGGCCATCGGAATTTGGATTTTAACGATTGTCTTTCTTGTTATCGGTGGGGTGACACCGGAGGCCGGGGCACAAGCAGCCGTCGGAAAGGAAACGGGAACCGCAACCTTCCGGACGGGCGCCCCCACGATGACCCCGTCTGCGGACCCCAGAGCAGGCTCCCTACCCACCCCCGGCCGCGGCACTGCCCAGGGAGAAAATCGCGCCTTAGCCGGCACTGTGGGTCATCAGGCAGAACCTCCGGCGGGAAGATTCACCCTGGCCGGCAGCGTCGAGCTGGCCCTCCGGCAGAGCATGGTCATCCAGGCGGCCAAGGAGGGGGTAAAGGGCGCAGAGGCCCTGAAGAAGGAGTCCTTCACCAATTTCCTCCCCAAGCTCAGCACCTCCTACAGCTACACCCGCCTCAACGACGCCCCCTGGGCCAATTCCCCCGGAGCGACCATCAACGTCCTGGGAAACCAGATCGTCATTCCTCCCAGCCAAACCATCATGGGCACCCAGGACAACTACAACTGGGCCCTGGAGGTGAAACAGCCCCTCTTTGCCGGCGGTTCCATCCTGGCCAACTATCAGGCCAACAAGAAGGGCGAGGATATCGCCCGTCAGGAGGAATCCACCACCACCCAGAATCTGGTCGAGGAGGTGAAGGCCGCCTATTTCAACATCCTCAAGGCGCAGAAGATCCTCGGTGTGGCCCGCCAGTCCGTGGAGCAGCTCAAATCCCACCGCGATGAAGCCCGGCATTTCTTCGACGTCGGCTTGATCCCGAAAAACGACCTGCTGCAGTCGGAAGTGCAGGTGGCCAACGGAGAGCACAATCTCGTCAAGGCGGAAAACTCCCTGGAAATAACGAAATCGCGGTTCAACACCCTTCTGCGCCGGGCCGTGGACGCCCCGGTGGAGGTGGAGGACATCCTCGTTTACCGCCCCAATGAAAAAACCCTCGAAAACTGCCTCCAAACCGCCTACGACAACCGCCCCCGAGATCAAGGCCTATGCCCTTAAGGTGGAGCAGGCGAAAGAATACGTCAAGGCCGCCCGGGGCGAATACCTCCCCACCCTGAGCGCTGTGGGACATTACGAGCGTTTCGGAGAAACGGGAAGCCTCCAGGGGAGTGCCTACAAGAACATGGAAACCTGGTATCTCATGGCCCGGGCGGACTGGACCTTCTGGGAATGGGGCAAGACCAGAAACCAGGTGGCCGCCCGGCAGTCCCGGGAAAACCAGGCCGCCAGCATGCTCGTCCATGAACGGGACCGGGTGACCTTCGAGGTCAAGGCCGCCTACATCCTGGTCCGGGAAGCGGAAAAACAGGTCTTTGTGGCGGAAAAATCCATCGCCTCCGCAGAGGAGAATTTTCGCATCAACAACGAGCGCTATCGGGAACAGGTGGCCACCTCCACGGACGTCCTGGACGCCCAGACGCTGTTGACGAAGGCCAAATCGGATTATTTCACGGCCCTGGGCGACTATTACATCAATCAGGCCCGTCTGGAGAGGGCCATGGGGGTCAGCAAATGAAGAAACGCCTCATCCTTGCCGTCTTTATCATCCTGCTGCTGGCCGTCGGGGGGTATGTCTATTACGGACAATGGAAGAACCAGCACCGGGAAAGCTATTATTCGGGAACCATCGAGGCTAAGGACGCCAAACTCGCCTTTCAGGCCGGGGGCCGGGTAACCGTCGTCCATGTCCGGGAGGGCCAGCGGGTCGCCGGCGACGAGGTCCTGGCCGAGCTGGATGCGGCGGAATTCCAGAGCCGCCGGGATCAGGCGCAGGCCTCCCTGGAGAGGGCGATCAAGGGGCAACAGCAGTTGGAGACCACCCTCCACGTCTATCAAAGCGTCCTCCCCGCCGACGTCGTCCGGGCCGAGGCCGTCGTCGCCAGCGCCCGGAAGGTGATGGAGGAGGCGCGGCGGAACAAGGAACGTTACGAGAATCTTTACCGGCGGGGGGTGGTGGCGGAAAAGGAATGGGACGCCGTGCGGCTTCATTACGACACCGCCGTCTCCCGTCTCACGGAGGGAGAGGCGGCGCTTAGCCAGGCGAAAAGCAATCTGAAAAAGATCGAGATCGCCCGTCGGGACATCGAGGCGGCCAAGGCCCAGGTGCAGATGGCCAAAGCGGTCCTGGAGCAGGCGGCCATCCAGATGGCCTACACGAAACTCCGGGCCCCCTTCGGCGGCGTCATCACCAGCCGCAACGTCGAGCCGGGGGAGGTGGTTTCCCCCAGCCGGGAGGTCTTCAACCTGGCGGACCTTTCCCGGGTGGATCTGAAGATCTTCGTGGAAGAAACGGCCATCGGCAGGGTCAAACCGGGACAGGCGGTGGACGTGAAGATCGACACCTTCCCGAACCGCGTCTTCCCGGGAACGGTGTCCTTCGTGTCCCCCGAGGGGGAATTCACCCCCAAGATCATCCAGACCCAGAAGGAACGGGTGAAGCTGGTTTATATGGTGAAGGTGTCCATCCCCAATCCCGGTTACGAACTGAAAACCGGTATGCCGGCCGACGCCTGGCTCAAGTAGGCCGGGGACGGGCGATCGATGGTACGCTCAACTTCCGCGGCCGCCGAGCTTCCCGCCTTATGTTTGCGGGGGCCCGGGGATAGACGTCTTCGCCCCACCGGAGGATTCAGGAAATGACCGGTCCATCCGCCCCCTTCGTCGCTGTCGAGCACGTTTCCATGCATTTCGGCGAGATCGAGGCGGTGCGCGACATCTCCCTGACCGTGGCCCCGGGGCAGATCTTCGGCATCGTCGGCTCCGACGGCGCAGGCAAATCCACCCTCCTGCGCATGATCGCCACCATGATCAAACCGGCGGCGGGCCGGATCGCCGTCGACGGTCGGGACGTGGTGGCCGAAAAGCGCCATGTCAAAGACCTGATCGGTTATATGCCCCAGCGTTTCGGACTCTATCCCGACCTGACGGTGGATGAAAACCTGCAATTCTTCATGGACATCTTCGGCCTGTCGGGGGAGGAAAGAAAAATACGGCGGGAAAAATACCTGGGGTTCTCGAACCTCCTGCCCTTCGCCGACCGGCCGGCGGGTGCCCTCTCAGGCGGCATGAAACAGAAACTGGGGCTGGCCTGCGTCCTCATCCATGAGCCACGCCTCCTCATTCTGGACGAACCGACCAACGGCGTCGATCCCGTATCCCGCCAGGAGTTCTGGGAGATCCTGGGAATGATGCGCCACGAAGGGATGACCATGCTGGTTTCCACCGCCTATCTCGACGAAGGGGAAAAATGCGACATGCTGGCCCTGATGCACAAGGGAAGGATCATCGAGGCCGCCGCCCCGGCGGTTGTCCGGGGCGGATTCCCGACCCTGGAAGCGGCCATGATCGCCCGTCTGGAGGAATGGGAACAGGAATCGCCGGCGGATATTAATGATCTCCGTGCCATCTGACATCCGGTCACCGTTTGCCTTATGAAATCTACGACGGAAATATCACTGCGGGAGAAGGACGCCCATCTCGCCGGCGGCGACGCCATCCGGGTCCATAACCTGGAGAAGCGCTTCGGCGACTTCGTGGCGGTCAACCGGGTGAGCTTCCAGGTGCGAAGGGGGGAGATCTTCGGCTTTCTCGGCGCCAACGGCTCGGGGAAATCCACGACGATCCGGATGCTCTGCGGCATCCTCGCTCCCACCGCCGG
>Ga0302248_1001149_pt1 | contig 20818 bp, 18 predicted proteins | sample AAG_UR_Leu_MG_FD_193528 | JGI IMG/M metagenome (GOLD analysis project Ga0302248, IMG submission 193528) | Enriched activated sludge microbial communities from anaerobic digester in WTTP, New Holstein, Wisconsin, United States - AAG_UR_Leu | ecosystem: Engineered > Bioreactor > Anaerobic >... | reverse complement strand
CTCCGGGGGAAATGGTGGCCTTGATCGGCGCCAACGGTGCGGGCAAGTCCACCCTCCTCAACGCCGTTTCCGGGCTGGTGCCGGCGGCGGCCGGGGAAATCACCTGGGAGGGGAAATCCTTGCGGGGTCTGACCCCGGACATGGTCTGCCGGGAAGGAATCGTTCAGGTTCCTGAAGGGCGTAAGCTATTTTCGGCCATGACCGTGGAAGAGAATCTGATCATGGGCGCGTATCTCCCTGCGGCGCGCAAGAACGTCCGGGAATCGCTGCAGAAGATTTACGCGATCTTCCCACGCCTCGCCGACCGGCGTCGGCAGTTGGCCGGCAGCCTCTCCGGCGGCGAACAGCAGATGGCGGCGTTGGGGCGGGCCCTTATGGCCGGACCCCGGCTTCTCATGCTGGACGAACCCTCACTGGGTCTGTCCCCCAAGGCGGCGGCGGAAATTTTTACCATCATCCGCGGACTGAACCGGGAGGGGCTTTCCGTACTTCTGGTTTCCCAGGATGTCCTGGAAACCCTGGCCGTCACCACCCGCGGCTATGTCCTGGAAAACGGGACGGTGGCCATGAGCGGCCCGTCGGAGGAACTACGGGAGGATCCGCAAGTCAAGACGTCCTATCTGGGACTTTAAGAAACGAAAGTTTGGGAAAGGAGGCTTCACAATGAGAGGAAAACGGAACAAGGGGTACTCGCTGCTCATGATCGCCGCGTTCATCTGCGGATTCATGCTGCTGCTCCCCGCCGCGGGCTTCGGGGCGGGCAAGCCCATCGTCATCGGCGGCTCCCTGCCCCTGACGGGGGAGTTCGCCGAAACGGGACAGTGGATAGAAAGGGGCATGCGTTACTGGGCGGAGGAAGTCAATGCCCACGGGGGGCTCCTGGGACGTAAGGTGGAATTCAAGATCTACGATGACCAGTCCAATGTGGGGAAGGCCGTGACCTTCGCGGAGAAGGCCATCACCGTGGACAAGGTGGATCTCCTCTTCGGCGGCTACCCCGGCACGGCGGCCCGGGCCGTCATGGCCGTGGCGGAAAAGCACAAGATGGTCTATGTTTCCATGGGCGGCCACATGAAGAGCTTTCAGCAGGGCTACACCTATTCCTTCGGCGCTCCGCCCCTCATGGGCGAATGGTGGTACGAGGGCTTCTTCCAGTGGCTGAACTCCCTGCCCGCCGACCAGCGCCCGAAACGGGCCGCCGTTTACACCATCAACAATCCCGTCGGCCTGTCGCTGCAGGACGGCATCGAACGGTGGACGAAATATCTGGGTATCACGGTGGTGATCAACGAAAAATACAACTCCCCCCTCACCGACGCCACGTCGCTGATCGTCAAGGCCAAACAGATGAACTGCGACATCCTGTTCTCCAACGGCTTCTTCCCGGACGGTGTCACCACGATGAAGGCCGCCAAGGCCCTGGATTACAACCCCAAGGCCATCGTCCAGGGAATCGGTTCGGTAGTGCCCGCCTGGGTCAAGGAACTGGGGAAGGACGGGGATTACGTCTTTTCCGGAACCGTACTCCACGGCAAGCTCAATTATCCGGGAAACGACAAACTCAACGCCTACGTGAAGAAAAAATACCATCTCGACGGCTACCCCCTCTATTTCGGATTCGGCTACGCCTGGATGCAGGTCCTCCAGCAGGGGGTGACGGGGGCCAAGAGTCTGGATCAGACGAAGATCCGCGACTGGCTTAAGTCCCACAAGGTCAATACCATCGCCGGACCCATGACCTTCGACAAGTACGGACTTCCGGCGCCGATCAACTTCGCCACCCAGATCATCAACGGCAAGGTGGAATTGATTTGGCCGAAGAACGTACGCACCAAAGCCCCGGTCTATCCGAAACCGGCCTGGTCCAAGTGACGTGGACACCGTTTTAGTCATCCAGTCGCTGATCAGCGGCATCATGATGGGCATGGTTTATGCCCTCCTGGGGGTGGGGTTTTCCCTCACCTGGGGGGTGATGCACGTCATCCACATCTCCCATGCCGCCTTCGGTCTCCTGGGCGCCTACCTGGCCTACAGCCTGCTGCAGCATTTCGGTGTGGACCCCGTCGTTTCCGCGGCGGTGTCCGCGCCGCTGCTCTTCCTCGTGGCCTGCGGTGTCTATCAGCTATTGATCAAGCCCATCACCAAGGCCAAGGAGATCATCGTAGCCTCCATGATCCTCACCTTCGGCCTGGCCATCATTCTGGAGAACGTCATGGTCCTGATCTGGAAGGCCGACCCCCGGATCATGACGCCTACCTACACCAGCGGCGCCCTCATCGTGGGACCCTTCTATTTCCAGCACCCCCATCTTGTCGGCTTCGGTCTGTCGCTGGTAGGGATCACGGCGGTTTATCTGTTTCTGAAAAAGACCTATACGGGCATGGCGGTGCGCGCCGCCTGGCAGCAACCCGAGGCGGCGCAGCTTTACGGCGTGAATCTGTACCGGATCAGCATGATCACCTTCGCCCTGGCCGTGTCCACCGCCGGGGCGGGGGGGATCGGACTGGCGCTCCTCAATTCCTTTGAACCCCATTCCCACAATCTCTGGCTGATCTACCTGTTTCTGGTGGTGATCGTGGGCGGCGTGGGCAACATCGTGGGCACGGCCCTGGCGGGCCTGATCATCGGCGTGATCACCGGGCTTTCCATGGCCTTTCTCCCCTTCCAGTGGGTGAATCTCGTAACCTTCGGGCTCCTGATGGTTTTCCTTATCTTCCGGCCCCACGGCCTTTTCAAGCAGGTGGTATAGATGGATAAAACTCGCCTTATCTCCCTCATCGTCCTCACGATCCTTCTGGCCGCCTTCCCCGCCCTGAATCCGGAGGTCTATTATCTCTCCTTCATGTTCTCCGTGTTTATGTACGTCGTGCTCGCGTCCTCGTGGAATTTCATCGGCGGCTACGCCGGTTATCTCTCCTTCGGACATGCCGCCTTCTTCGGCATCGGCGCCTTTGCGACCGCCAAGATGGCGGCGCTGTTCGCCCTGACGCCGCCCCTCGCCATCCTCGCCTCCCTGCCCGCGGCGGCCCTGGCGGCGCTGATCGCCCTGGTCATCGGCTATCCCTGCCTGAAGATCCGGGGTCCCTACTTCGCCGTGGTGACCCTATGCTTCGGTTTCGTCGTGGAGCTGGCGGTGAAAAACATCGAATGGCTGGGCGGGGCGGAAGGCCTCTGGATGAAAACCATGGACATCCCGGAGCAGCTCTCCCGAACGATCATGTACGAAGTCATGCTCCTCCTCATGATCGTCACCCTCACCGTCGCCTGGTGGTTGGGCCGGTCCCGCTTCGGGGCGGGGCTCACGGCCATCCGGGCCGACGAAGAGGTGGCGGAGACCATGGCCATCCCCACCGCCCGCCTGAAGATCCAGGCCTTCGTCCTCTCCGCCTTCTTCCCGGGGATCGCCGGCGGCCTCTTCGCCTATTACCTGACGTACATTCATCCCGACGTGGTCTTCAATATCAACATCTCCATCCTCATCGTGCTCATGACCATGTTCGGCGGCGGCGGCACCTGGCTCGGGCCGATCATCGGCGCCGTTCTGCTCACCGTGGTCAACGAAGGACTCTCCACCTTCGCCCAGGCGGAAATCGCCCGGATCATCTACGGGGCACTTTTCATCGTCGTCACCATCTTCATGCCCAACGGCATCATCGATTTCTTCCGGAAGAAGGACGGCCGGAGATGAAGATACCGGCCCCGACCGCATCAGAGGTTCGCCTGCTCCGACACCGATTAACGATCGGCGGCATCTATGCTTTCAATTCGTGAACGGCGACACGTGATGTGTGAGGATAACCGACCGCAATAAAAGAGACCCCCAGCGAAATTACATTGACATCGCCGCCGGTTTTCTCTACAGACTTCGAATAAAATCAATTTCTGCGAAGAAAGCGGAACGGCCCATGAACATAAAAGAGCTGTTCAAAAATCTCTCCATGGAGGGCAAGGGGCTGTATTACAAGCTCACCATCGTCTTTGCCCTCTTCTTCCTCGTGCCGCTCACCGGCTTCTTTTTCTTCGCCGTCCGTTATAAACTCTTGAACGACGAATATATCCCCATCTTCATCGTGGCGGTCCTCGTCTTTTCCCTTTTCGCCTTCACCATCGTCCGCAATATCTTCGACAACATCTCCTCGCTGGCGAAAAGGATCACCGGCGCCGTGCCGGCGGTGAACAACGGGGGAAAAGCCGGCGGAACCGGAGCGGCGAGTGCTGCCGATGAAATCCAGAGCATCGTCTCGTCCTTTCAATCCCTGGAGACGCAACTCAACCAACAGTTTGTCTCCCTCAACCAAAAAGTGGCGCAAATATCCACCCTGAAGGAGTTGGCCGATCTTTGTCATGTAACCCTCGAATCGGAGGATCTGCTTTACATGACCCTGGAGCGGGCGATGAAGATGGTCAACGGGGACATCGGTTCGGTGCTGATCCTTGAACGGGGAAAGCGGGACGCCTTTATCGTCCATGCCGCTATCGGCCACGGCGACAAACTGAAAAGCGGGGATCGGATCGATTTCGCCAAGAGCATCGCCAAATTCGCCGTGATCAACAAAGCCCCCCTGCTCGTCGAGGATATCGAAAACGACGACCGTTTCGCAAGGAAAAGCAAAGACGAATACGGAACGAAGTCGTTTCTCTGTATGCCCCTGAAGGGAATCCGGGATGTCTTCGGTGTGCTCACCGTTTCCCGACGGCGGGTGGATGTTCCTTTCACCAATGCGGATGCCGATGTCCTGGCGCCACTGGTGAGCAACGCCGCTTTCACCTACGACAACCTGTCCCTGATGAAGGAAAAAAACGATCGGGAAGAGGTGATCGGGGTGGTGGAGAACATCGCGAAGATCTTCAGCGCCACCGTGGCCAGGGGGGAACTTCTGCCCTCCCTGCTCGAGACGATCAACAGCGCCATCCCCTTTGACATCGCCGTAATCTTGGCCAGGGAAAACGAGGCATCGCCGCGGCTTAACATCATGGAATTTCGGGCGAAAATAGATGTCCCCTTCCGGAGGGGGGACAATTACGACTACGATGGGTCACTGATCGACAAGGTCCTCCAGGAGGGCAACACCATCATCCTCCCCGATCTCGACCGTGTCGGAAATCTCAAGGGGCTGGAATTTCTCGCCGCCGTCACCGCCGCCGCGGCCATGCTGGCGCCCCTGAAAATGGGCGGCCGTGTCCATGGGGTGCTGGTGATGGGCAGCAGAACCCCGGGGGGCATCATCGCCGCCGAGGGAAAAATCGACATGCTGGCGGCGCTTCTGAGTCTTGCCGTCGTCACCAACCGCCAGGAAGCGTCCATCACCAAACGGGAAAGGGAAATGGATTTCGTCAAGCAGATCGGGAGCATTCTCGCCTCCTCCACCTTCGATCTCGATGAAGTCATCAAACAGACCCTGAACATGATCCGCGCCCTCATGGACGTGGAAGGCGGCTCGCTCATGTTGCGGGAAGAGGACGCCCTGATCTTCAAGGAGGCCTTCAATATCCATGAACATGTGGATATGGATCGTCTGAAGAATCTGCGTCTGAAACTCGGTCAGGGAATCGCCGGTTATGCCGCCGCCCGGGGGGAGCCGCTGATCGTGACCAATACCGAGGGGTCCCGCTATTTTTACCCCGAGTTCGACCGAAACTCGGGATTTCATACCCGCTCCGTTCTGGCCGTCCCGCTCATCTCCCAAGGGCGGGTACTGGGGGTCATCGAGGTGCTCAATAAGATCAACGGCGAATTCTTGGAAAACGACCTGAAACTCCTCCAGTCCATTGCCACCTCGGTGAGTATTGCCCTGGAAAACGCCCGGTTGTACCGGGAGACCAAATCGCTGGCGGAACATGAACGGGGGATCCGCAACGTCTTCCAGAAATTCGTCCCCAAGGAGGTGGTGGAAAGAATCATCCACGGCTCCCAGACCGGGGAAGGCATCACCGAGGAGATTCGCCTCCTGACGATCCTCAACATCGATCTGCGGGATTTCTCGATCCTGTCCTTCCAGTTCAGTCCCAGCCGTACCGTGGCCATCCTCAACCACTTTTTCGGCGTGATCGGCGAGATCGTCCTGAAGCACCGGGGAATTGTGGACAAATATCTCGGCGACGGGCTGTTGGCCATCTTCGGCGCCCCCGTCGCGACCGGCTACGATGCCGACAATGCCATTGCCGCCGCCCTGGAGATGCAGTCCGCCATGGACCGCATCAACCAGGAGGTTCAAACCCTGATCGACAAACCGCTGGCCATGGGGATCAGCATTCATACCGGGGAAGCGCTGATCGGCAATATCGGCTTCGATAAGAAGATGGACTACACGGTCATCGGCGATTCCGTCAACGTGGTCTTCCGGTTGCAGGGACTCACCAAGGTCAGGCGCAACTCGATCCTCATCACGGAAATGACGCACCAGTCGGTAATCAAGTCGGCGCTGCAGGTTAGGCCGTTCCCCGTCCAGGACGAGAACATCGCCAGGCAGATCAACTATATGAAGGTTTACGAACTGCTCGGGCAACAACTACGGCAGGCCCATTCCGATAATCAGTAAAAAACCCTTTGATTCGCCGCCGGCGAAACGTTTTTCTACGGCTATGCGAAGCTGTCCAAGGCTTTACTACGTCCCGGGCGAAGGCCCCGTTGTCCCCGGCCGTGGTCAGGTGATTTGCCGGAGGGTCGTCCCGGGAAAGTAGTGGCGGAGAATGGCTTCCATGGGAAATCCCCGGAGGGCCATCATGGCGGCGCCGATCTGGCAGAGACCGACGCCGTGCCCCCAGCCGGCGCCTCGGAGTTTGAAGCGGACGACCTTTCCTGTGCCCTCCCTTTCCGTCTCCACGACGAAGGCGCTGCTGTAGAGATGACTGGGGGACAGCCAACGGCGGATCTCCAGTTCTTTGCCGACGATCACCGTCCGTTGCGACCCCTCGATCTTGAGGCGGATGATCCGTCCCGAAGGCCCCCGATTCAGGGGGATGAGGGCGCGTAACTCGCCGAAATCGAGCCCCGCTCGCCTTTGTAACAGGGATTCCAGTTCCTCCCGGTCATAGGATACCTCCCAGCGGAAGAAATCCCGGGTTTCCTGATCGAAGTCGGGTAGAATCCGCGGAAGGATAGATACATCCTCGGGGTTGCAGTAGGCATCCGGCCGACCGGCTATCCAGACGGCGGCCGCCGCCTCCCCGGTGACGGGAGGAAGCGATCCCGGACCGTCGGTGACGGAGATCAGATAGGGAACCGTCACCTCCTCCCAGACATTGGCAAAAGCCTCCGTACGGCCGCCGCAGGCCTTGTGATACCTGGTGTCGCAGATCCTGCCGTTATAGACCAGCACCAGGCCCCGGGTGGCGTCCACCGCCCGGCGGGCCTCCTCGGAAATTATCTTCGTCATCCCCTGATAACGCTGGCAATGATCGTCGGCGCAGACATCGAAGCGGTCGTGTTCTTCCCGGCCGTACCATCTTATTATCTCTCCCGTCGCATCCTCCTGCTCCGCCGCCCCCTGCCCGCCTGCCGAAGCGACCCCCCCGCGATCGGCGGCACCGGCGGGCACGGTCTTCTTTTTCTCCAGCATGGCCATAAGCCAGCTCCGGGCGATGACGGCATGGGCCTTGAGGAATTCCCGCGGGGCGGTGGCGGCCATCTCCGAGGAGATGACGCTGGCCAGATAGTCTTCACGGTCTATCTCGTTGACGGCGGTCAGGGTGCCGTCCATCCCTGCAAACACCACCAGGGCCCCTTGAAAGGACTGCCCTTCCCGTCGCTCCCAGTGAAAATTCACCCCGATGGTCACCTCGTCGAGGGAGAAGAAAGCCTGTCCCTCGGGTGTAAAGCGGTGTTCACCCGGCGGCAGCACCCGGTTTCCCTCCCGGGTGCGGTGAGAAATCCCGCCGTCGGCCGGGGGTCGGCGATCGGAATCGACGGGTGCAAGTCGGGACCCGGCAGTGAACAGGAAGGGACCGGTCAGGACTTCCCCGGCGTCCGTGCGAAAGTTTCCGTGAAAACAACCGCCGATTTCCCGGCGCCCGTCGAGGACGCCGACCCTTATCGTCGTTTCCCCTGTCGCCATAATTTTCTTATCCTTTAAGATGAAAGGCTGTATAATTGTACAAAAATAATACGTCGCCTATTTGAAAGCGAAAAAGATTTCCAAGCTGCGGCAAAGCCATTTTTTCAAGGTCTCATCCAGTTTTTCCGCGACACAGCGGGAAGTCCGCCGAAAAAGGCCGGGGACGAGGGCCATGAAAACCCTTACCTCCACCGGTGCGGGATGTCAACAAAGGATCGGCGAAGATCGGTCAACCGGCAAAGGAGCCCAAGAAAGAAAAGGAGGAAACCATGAAAGAAACATTTGCTGGCGGCGGTTTTAGGGGAATCACGGGAACGATGCTGCTCGTTCTCATGACGGTTATGCCCGCCCCTGCCCCGGCGGCGTCCATTATCGACGAGTGGGGCGCCGTGACCATTCCGGCGCCGCCGCAGCTCCGGGAGGTGAAACTGCCGGCACCGACCACGGCGCTTCTCCTGCTGGATTTCAACCGGCAGGTCTGCAACATTGAGCGGCGGCCCCGGTGTGTGGCTTCCGTCCCCGCCGTCAGCCGTCTCCTGCGCAAGGCGAGGGAAAAAGGCGCCCTGGTCGTTTACAGTCTGACCATGGGAGCCTCGGTCCGTGATGTTGCGCCGGAGTTGGCCGCCCGCCCCGGCGATCCGGTGGTCACCTCCGGGCCGGACAAGTTTATCGGCACGGAGCTCGAGAAGATCCTTCGGGACCGCCGGATCAAAACGGTGATCGTCACCGGCACCGCGGCCCACGGAGCGGTGATCTCCACGGCCGCCGGCGCGGCCTTCCGGGGCATGCAGGTGGTGATCCCCGTGGACGGCATCTCCGCCGAAAGCCTCTACCCGGAACAGTACACCGTCTGGCATCTGCTCAATGCCCCCCGGGTCTCGACCATGACCACGGTGACCAAGACGGAGCTGATCGGCATCACCGGAAAGTGAGCCGGATGCGGAACCTCAGGGGAAAGCTTTGCATGAGCGGCGAAAATGACTTCAGAGCGGCGGTGAAGCCGTTTTTCAGAGATCTCGTGGCGGTACGTTTCTGGGGTTTCTCAGTGAAAAGCGGTTGAGGCGTCTCTATCTGTCATCCATGTCCCTTTCGTCAGTTACAGAGGGTGTCGTCATGACTACGGCGCCGACCGGGCATTCCCCGGCACAGAAACCGCATCCCAGGCAACGTTTTTCCTCCTGGAGAAAAGGATAGGCGTGTGGTTCCTTTTTCATAACCGGGGCCGACCAGGAAAGGCAACGGGTGGGACAGGCGTCGATGCAGATGCCGCAGGACATGCAGCTCCGGTTCTCGAAGCGGGGCTTCTCCCAGGCGGAGCGCCGGCGTCGTTCGCAGACAATCCCGAAGGCGTCGCGTACCGCCGCCGCGGGGCAGATCTTCCCGCAGGCGCCGCATTCGATGCAGCGCCGGGAATCGATGACATGGAGCGCCTTCTTTTCCCCGGTGATGGCCCCTACGGGACACAGCCGGAGGCAGGCCCCACAGCCGTTGCAGGCCTCAGTGATATGATAGGACATGTGACCCGCCTTTTTTAAGATTCATCGACCATAGCTCCAAAAAACGACACCGATAGAAACCGCCGGAAAAAGAATGAAAATCGACCGTTCTGTTATCTCTGGCCATTGATCGTTCCCGTTGGAATCCCCGTCTCTCCCTCCCAGCCGAAATGCTCCCAGTAATCCCGGCACATCTTCTCGATATCCATCGTCCGGCCCCGGTTGGCCCCCCGTTTCTGGGGCGGGCGGCCGAGTACCCGATCCGGAACCCGGAAGGATTTCGGATCGATGCCGTGCTTGCAGTTGAATTTCTGTTTCAAATCCTGGACGGCCGCCCCGACGGCCAGATATTCCTCCGGGCTCCGGCGCCAGCCCGTCGCGGCGTTGAGCCAGGCAAAAGACGGGATCCGCGCCGCCCCCAGGAAGAGGCCGAAGAGGCAAAGACCGGCACCGTTGGCCACATTCATGAACTTGCTGCACGCCGCGGCCATGATTGCCTTCTCCTCGTCGGCGATGTATTTTCGGTTCTTGTGGTAAAACAGGGGCGGAGAAGGCAGCTCCGGAATCCGCTTCCAGAGCTGGAACATCTCGTAGTAAAGCTGCGCCCCGATGGTATGGCGCCCCGGCGTAGCCTCCACGGAATAATGGACATTGAAGCCCGGATCGTTCCGTCCGTCGTGCATGGGGAGTTCCTGTCCCCCGGCGTGCATGGCGTAGACCTCCGAACCACGACCAATTCTGGCCGCCGCCCGTTTGGCGCCGTCGGCCAGCAGGTCCCCCACGCCCTCCCGGCGGATCATCTTCTCGATGAGGGCGATCATGGCCTCGGCGTTTCCCCAGCGCAGGTCCAGACCGTCCAGGTCTTCCCGACTCAGGATGCCCTGCTCGTAACACTCCATGGCGAAGGCCACCGTTCCCCCCGCCGAGATCGTATCCATTCCCGCCCGGTTAAGCAGCTCGTTCATGGTGATGATGCTCCCCAGGTCCGCGTTCATGCAGAGGGCGCCCAGGGCAAGGATGGATTCATACTCCGGCTTGTGGACCTCCCCCAACGGCCCTCCCGTAGCACAGATGCCGCCGCAACCCAGGGGACAGGAATAACAGTGGTATTTCACCTTTTCCAAGGCCCTGATGACGTCGGGGTTGACGGAGCGGGACTTCCCGAGCCCCCAGTCCGCGCTCGTGCCCTTCCAGTTCATGACCGAGGCGTCGCCCATCTCCACGGACATCTGGTTCATGCTGGAGGTTCCCCACTTTTTTAGGAGGAGCTTGTAAACCATGCCGTCCATAGCCATCTGGGTGGGCAGGAGGCGCATCAGCGTCCCGATGTAAGCCGCCATCGTCCCGGAAAGGAAGGGAGGTTGGAGCTGGACCCACCTGTTGCACTCCCGGCTCAGGCGATGCACCTCTTCCCGGTGATGGACGGGAATCCGCCCCTTGCCGGTAAGCACCAGGGCCTTTAGGCGCTTGGAACCCATGACGGCGCCCAGACCGGAGCGGGCGGCGAGGCGCCCTCGGTCGTTGCAGATCCCGGCAATCAGAGACAGTCTCTCCCCGGCCGGACCGATGACGGCCACCCGGGCCTGCCCTCCCGCCTCCTTCATCAGTTCCTCCTCAGCCACCGGGGCGTCCTTGCCCCAGAGATAGGCGGCATCCCGTATTTCCGGACCGCCGGGACCGACAAAAAGATATACGGGTCGGGAACTGACACCGGCAAAGAAAATCCCGTCATAACCGCAGCGTTTGATGGCCGGGGACAGGGTCCCGCCGCAGTTGGCGTCGCCCCAGCCGCCCGTCAGGGGCGACTTGCCCGCCGCCATCCAGCGCCCGCTGAAAAGGGCACCGGTGCCGGTGAGCAGGCCGGAAACGAAGCCCAGGATATTCTCCGGCCCCAAAGGATCGGCCCCGGCGGGAATACGGTCGGCCAGGAGGCGGACCGCCAGGCCGATCCCGGAAAGGTGGTGTTCATAGACCTCATCGGCGACGGTTTCCTCGCGGCATGTTCCCGCCGTGAGATCCACCCAGAGGATCTTCCCCAGATAACCCCCGCTCATAACGGCCTCCTCCGGCGCGGCATGGTCCGTCGCCTCCGGGAAACGTCCTCCCGGCGACCACAGCAGACAATATTGTTTCTCTCCATCTCCATAATCATCTTTAGCCAATACCCGGGAACGATGAAAGTGTCTTCCCGGGGAAGTGTGGCTCCTGCGGCAAACTACCCCTTCCGGATACGGCCCGGATCCAGGGGCAAGCCCTCCCAAGCCGCCTCCAGGACCATGAGCAAATCGTCGTAATCGAGGTCCTCGGGATTGTAGAAGATCGAGCCGTCTCCCAGGGCCGCCCGGGCGATATCCGGCAGCCGCTCCCGCGGCACTGAGAGTTTTCCCTCCCGGTCCGTGACTTCGGCGAAGAAGCGGGGATGACGGCCGCCGGTGGCTTCATGGAGGTCTTCGTTCAACTGGCGCACATAGGAAATCACCCGGTTCGTCCGCTCCTCCCGGGGTGTCTGTCCATAGATGACCGGACCGCCGATGGGAAAAAGAAGCTCTCCCATCACCGCTTCCCGCTTGTGACGGTTGTATTCCAATCCGTAGGGCAGCAGAATGGCCATGCATACCCCGTGGGGAACCCCGCAGACGGAACCCGTGGCGTGCCCCAGGGTGTGCACCATTCCCACCATGGAATTGGAAAAGGCCATCCCGGCAAGGGTGGCGGCATTGGCCATGGCCAGGCGACCCTCGCGATCCCCGGGATTACGGGTGACCTTGAGGAGATTGCCGCTGATGAGGCGGATGGCCCCCAAGGCCGTCACGTCGCTCAAAGGATTCTTGCTCAGGCAGTAGTAGGCCTCCACGGCATGGGTCAAGGCATCCATGCCCGTGGCCGCCGTGATGGGAGCGGGCAGGCTTAGGGTCATGCGGGAATCCAGCACGGAGGCGTCGGGAAGGAGAAAATAGCTGACGAAGGCCATCTTCAGGTGGCGCTCGTGATCCTTCACCACCGCTACGAGGGTGACTTCCGAACCGGTTCCCGCCGTGGTGGGGATGGCGATGAGGGGTTTCAACGGCCGTTTCAACGCCCCGGCGCCGCTGAATTTCATGAGATCGTCCGCCCCTTCGGAAACCACGATGTTGATCCCCTTGGCCGTATCCATCACCGATCCCCCGCCCACGGCGATCAGGGAATCGCAGCCCCGTTCCCGATAGAGGGCGGCCAGACGGTTCACCACCCGCAGGTCGGAATCGGGGGGTACGTCGTCGGCGACCACGCCGATTTCCAGATGGGTACTTATGGCCCCCAGGACTATGTCCACCAATCCCGCCCCGGCGACGCCCCGGTCGGTGACCACCATGGGCCGCCGGGCGTCAAGCTCCCGGAGCACAACGGGAACCTGCTCCAGGGCGTCATGTCCGGAAATGATCTTCACGCGGCAAGAATATTCGTAATACCCCGGCAGGTGCATCTCTATATACTCCTCGGTGGTGTTATCGCCTAAAACCTCGTTTCCCAGGCCTTGGCGAGCAAATAGCGGAGTTCGGAAGGGGCAAAGCTTCCCCGTCCCGGCACGTCCGCCACCGCCCCGGCCAACTCCTCCAAGTCCTCCCGCTTCAGGCCCACATCCCTGATGCTCCTGGGAAAATCCGGGACCAGACTCTGGATCTCCAGCAGCAGTTCCACAACGCGGTCCACAGCCTTCCGGAGTCTCTTCTCCGCCCCCACCTCCACATAATCCTCCGGGCCTCCCACCGCCAGCAGGAGGTCCCGGCCCGGCGTTTCCTCCCGGTTCATCTCCAGGAGCAGGAAGTGGGGCAGGAGCAAACCCATGAGCAGGCCCGGCGGCGTCTCGCAGCGACGGGACATGGCCATGCCCAGGCTGAAGGTCATTCCTCCCGACAGGTTGTCGAAGGCCGTCTGGGCGAAAAAAGCCGCATTGACCAGGGCAATACGGCGCCGGCGGTCGGCGCTGTCGTGCAGAACCCCACGGAGGTTCTCCACGACGAATCTGGTCGCACCATAGGCATAGGCGTCCGTCAAGTGGTTGCGTCCGGGATGCAGGAGGGCTTCCACCGCCTGGGTTAGAGTCAGCAGGGCGGCCGCAGCGGTCGTCTTGCGGTCCGAAGGGGTAACGGTCCGGGGATCGACAACCAGTAGTTCGGGAATCATAACATTCGCCGCAAGCCGGAGGGAATCCAGGACGGCGTATCGGGTCAGCTCATAACCCGCCGTCTCCAAACCGATGACGGCGGCAAGGGGCCGGGGATTTCTTATGGCCGTCGGCCCACCGGCGGCGATGGTCTCCAGGTCCTCCGGCCGACCGGAAACGGCTACCTTGAGGGTCTTGGCCACATCCAGAACCGGCCCGCCACCCAGGGCGATGAGGGAGTCATAACCTTTGTCCTTGTACAACCGGAACAGATCGCGGACAAGCTTCCGGTCCGGCCGGGGGGGTATCCCGTCGAAAAAACCTATGGCGAGCTGTGAATCGCCAAAGGCCGCCGCCATGATCTTTTCCGTCTCCCGGGCCGCCGGGGCGGCCGCGGATAGGATTAGGGGTTTGGCGGCATCCATCCCCGCCAGTTCCACCGGCAGATTTTCCAGGGCCCGCTTGCCGGAGAGCACCTTGACGGGGCTGTAAAACGTGTAACTGCCTGCGGACGGGAACACTCAGACCTCCTTCATCACCAGCCCAGGATGGCCCCGACATAAATACGTAGCCGGTTGCCTAACTTTTCTTCCCAGGGCCAGTCGGGATAGCGTTTGACGGCCAGTCGGGCAATGATCTTCGGCAACAGATACACCTCCACCCGGTCGAGGATCCGAACGATGGCGCAGGCGGCGGGAACCTCGCCGTCCACGATGAGGCGGTTCCTGGCCGTGGCCACCGCCGTGCTCTCCTGAAAGGTGAACATCAGCAGGGCGCCTTCCAGATTCTTGATCTTCATCTGGAGGTCGATCTTTTTCCCCCGGGGCTGCCAGCCCCGGTAGCGCACCCGGCCGTCCTCGTCCTTGCCTACGATCATAGTCGGCCCCTGGGGCAAAACGCCCAGAGAAAAGGTGAATCCCTCCGGAAGGCCGGCGAACTCCTCCCGCACCCCTGTATCCACCTTGGCCGCCGCTTGAACGGCCCGGCCGACGAACCAGAGCATCAGGGCCACATAGGCCCTCTTGAAGGGCTTGCCTTGCGGCGGTATCTCCCGGAAGTTTTCCATAGTCAAAGATTCCATAACCGTGACGCCGATCCCCCTGCAAAGTTCCGTTCCGGTGTCAATTCCTCATGCCCTTCTCCACTTTCCCGCTTCCGTAAAACGTCAAGGGCAACGGTAGGGTGAAGGGGGCCATTGTATCTCCCGGATAGAGAACCTGATACAGGAACAGACCCGCCGGCGGGGCGGTGAGCCGGGCCGGCAGCTCGGACCGGGAAACCAGCAGTTCCTCCACCTCGGCCGTGGTCAGCTTTCCCCGGCCGACCTCTACGAGGACCCCCGCCATGCGCCGCACCATCTTCCAGAGAAAATGAGAACCCATCAACCGGAAGATGATCAACTCGCCCCGTTCCTCGATCTCCGCGGCATCGATCTGCACCATGGTCGAAACATTCCTTTCCAGGCGGCGGTCGGCAAAGGAGGCGAAATCATGGAAGCCCTGAAAGAGCCGACAGGCGCTCTTCATCCTCTCCGCATCCAGGCGGTCCTTTACCCACCAGACAAAACGTTTGGCAAAAGCGGTCCGGTTTCGGGAAAAAACATAGATATAGATCCGGCCGACGGCGTCGTGGCGGGCATGCCAGTCTGCCGAAACCTCCTCTACCTGGAGGATATTGATGGTAGCCGGCAGGATATCATTAAGCCCCTCCTTTATCTGATTTATCTGCATGGACGGCGGCGCACCCCTGATCGTCAAATGGGCCACCTGACCCAGGGCATGGACGCCGGCATCGGTCCGTCCCGCCCCCTGAATATCAACCGGCCGCCCGAAGAAATCCGTCGCGGCCCGGATCAGTGTCCCTTGCACGGAGCGGGCATTCTCCTGGGTTTGCCAGCCCCGATAACCGCTGCCGTCGTATTCCAGGGTCAGCTTGTATTTACTTACCTTTTCCTTGGACACGCGTATCTTCTCCCACCATCCCCGGTATTCCGGGAAGATGCCGACGCTACTTCTTCATTTCCGGTACAGGATTCCGCTTCGACGCTACAATATCCCGGAAACCGTGGGCCGCCGGCTGCGGACAATGTATTTCCGGATTCGCGCCGCCACCGATCACATAGGGTTTGCCGCTGGCCGGACACAATACGCCCGGCGCCATCCCTTTCTTCCCCTGCTGAAGATCGCCGGCCAACCGCCAGATATTCTTCAGACACTGATCCGTGGCGGCATCGGTGGCATAGGTACCCATGCGCACCGGCTTCGGCTCCTGGAAGGCCGCCATGATCCGCGGCACCTGATAGGCGATGAACCCCAGACAAACCAGCGCGATCATTGCCAGGGACACCTTCCAGGCCAATGTCTCCCGCAACCGCTGCAATCGCGGCGTTTCTATCTCCGGCGGCCGGATGTATCTTTCCGCCTGGGCGATGACGCACTGGGGGCAATAGACCTCGCCCTCCCGGCGCTCTTCGCCGCCGTTTACTGCTCCTATGGGTTTGCCGCAACCCATACAGGTCTGCGGCCGGCTGTCCAGTTCAGTCATTACCCGTCCTCATTTCTGCACGACGCTAAGGTTGTCGAAGTTGGCCTCTGTGTTTCCCCACGTCCGGAAACCGCCGGAACCGGAGTTGAAAGCGCTGTCCTGAAATTGCAGGACCGGCTGATTGTCCACCTTGATCACATGGCGATCTCCCACGACGGAAACGCTGATGTCGTGAGCCTGGTTGTAGATGGGGAAACCGGCCGGCATGGCGATACTCTGAAAGGGCGCCTGCTCTACGCCGCCTATTACCTTGCGGACGACAAATCTATTACCGAGACCGGGATCGTATTGAAAGACATAGCCGGTGATATTGGGGTTGCCGTCGGCACGGTAATAGACGCCGTAACCGTTGCCCTGAGTGAGGGTGGCGCTGACCCTGATCTCGTAATCCGTCCAGGCGTTGTCGCCGAAGGCGATGCGGCTCTCCTGACCGGGCCGGTTGTTCAGGGTCCCGTGACCGGTATTCCACTGCCCCATGAGCCTGGTCAGGCCGTTTTGATCGTTGAAGGCGCTGGCGAACAGGACCCGGGCCTCCTCCCCCGCCGTGACGGCGCCGTAATGGACGGAACAACCGAGAATGGGCTCCGGCGTCCGCTGGAGCCATACATATGTCCCGCCGCTGGGACAGCGCGGCTCTCCGGTGAGGAAGCCGGCGTTGATGAGATCGGTAAAGCTGTCGCTGCTGCGTCCCTTCTCGATCATGTAGGTCATTTCCGATTTCTCGGTGACATAGCGGATGGAAAGGCACTTCGTGGCCCGGCTCCTGTCGAGGTAGGCGCTCATCAGCGGGGCGGCGACGGCCAGCAGAACGAGGATCAAGGCGATGACCAACACCATCTCGATCAGGGTGAAGCCCCGGTTGTCGCCACGGTGTTAAGGCGGCCTTTCCGCCTGCGCAGGGAAGGGACCCGTTCCGGGGGGGATGCTGTTCTTCTCCTTGCCCACCAAGATAACCGTCACCATATAGCCGATCATAGACTTTTCTCTCCGGCATACGGGAAGCGTCTCTTCCAGGCGCCGCGACGCTTCCCTTCGTTTATTTCGTAGCGGTAAACGATACGGACGGACATTTCTCCCGGTCGTCATGTACCTGCCCTTCTGCCCAGGGCACGCTTGACCCGCATCAGCAACGCATCCTTTTTTATCGGTTTTTTCAGATAGTCCAGGGCCCCCAATTCCAGTCCCTTGACCTCGTCTTCTTCATCCGCCCGGGCGGTGAGAAACATGAGCGGCGCCTGTACCCCCTTCTGATTCATAATTTCCAGGAATTTAAAACCATCCAGATTGGGCATGTTGATATCCGAAAGGATCAGGTCGAATTCCCTTTTGCCCAGCAGCATCAGGGCGTCGATACCGTCGCCGGCCGTGGCCACGTCATAGCCCTGGGCGGTCAGGATGCGGGTAATGAGAAGCTGATTGTCCTCGTCATCCTCCACCACCAGGATTGCCGGCTTGCCCCTCCCGTCGGCCTTTTCCTTTTCTTCGACCTTGATCTCCTCATCCTTGGTGGTGAGCTGAATCTCTTCCACCAGGACCTTTTCATAGACGTCCTGGAGAGGGAAAAGGAGTTCCTTCACCTTGGATACGGCATGATGACTGATCAGGTAATCCCCCCGGCGGTGGATGTATTCCCGTAATTCGGAGATGGGCATGCCCGTGCGGATGCGCTCCAGCAGGTCCTGATCGAAGGCGATGATCTCGTAAATCCCCTCCCGGCCGTAATAGCCTTCCCGGCACTTTGGACAGCCTACGGGACGCGCCAAGTACTCGGGCAGTTCATCGGTGTATGGACGCAAAAGCTCCTTTTCCCCCTCGGTAATGGGCGCCACCCGCTTGCAATGGGGGCAGAGTTTCTTCAGGAGGCGCTGGGCGACGATCCCGAGCAGGGCCTCGGCCATAACCTCCCGGCCAATACCGAGGCGCTCGAGACGGAAAATGGCCGTGGTGGCGTTGTTGGTATGGAGGGTGGAAATGGTCATGTGTCCCGTGCTGGCGAAATCTACGGACACCCGGGCGGAGAAGGCGTCGCGGATTTCCCCGAGATAGAGGATGTCCGGATCCTGGCGCACCGAAGATTTCAGCAGGGCGTCGAAGGTCACACCGGCCTTTTCGTTGACCTGTTGCTGGTTGGCGTCGGGAATCCGGTACTCCACCGGATCCTCGACGGAAATCAGGCTCCGGGTTTTGGTGTCCACCTGGGAGAGAAAGCTGTAGATGGTCGTGGTCTTGCCCGCGCCGGTGGGACCTACGACCAGGATGAGACCGTAACGGCGCGTGGCGAAATCCATCATCGTCCGGACCTGCCGGCTCGTCATCCCCAGCTCGCTCAGGTCCTTGGGTTTGGCGGAGGGTTCCAGGATCCGGATGATGAGGCTCTCGCCGCTGGGGGTCGAGGTCGTGGCCAGGCGGAGCTTGAAGGTCCGCTTCCCCACCATTACCTCCACGGCGCCGTCTTGGGGTTTCAGACGTTCGGCGATGTCAAGACCGGCCAGGGCCTTGAGGCGGGAAATCACCATGGCCCCGGTCTGCCGCTTCAGACGGAAGATGTCCCGGAGATCGCCGTCTATGCGGTAGCGGACAAGCGTTTCCTTGTCCTTGGGCTCGATATGGATATCGCTCGCCCTTTCCATCACCGCCGTATAGAGGATGTTGTTGGAAACGTGGACCACCGGGCGCTTTTCGATATCCGCCGCGGAAACGGGACCTATATCTTCGATAACCGTCATGGCCACCGACGGCATCTCCACTTCCTCGACACCCTGGTCGGACGCCCTCTTCCCGTGATCCGATCCTTCTTTATCTCCTCCGGATTCCGATATCTGATCGATCAGGGCGCGGATGTAGAGAGGATCGGCGATCGCCAGCCGCAGGGGTTGCTCCGCCGGGGTATTTTTTCTCAGGACATCGATCAATTCCCAATCGAAGGGATTGCTGAGCAGATAGGCGATCTTTCCTTCTTTAGTCGTCACCGGGGCAACGAAATTCCAGCGACAGAAGGCCAAAGGCAATGCCTCGGTTTGCACCTCTCCGTAATTGAAGTCCGAGATGTGGGGTAAATTAAGGAATTCGGCGACCAAGGCGGAAAAATCGCTTTCCTTGACGCCCACAACGGCGGCCAGGGCGTAAAGGGCGGCGATCTTCCCCTTCATGATCTCGTCCGCCGCCTCCGGGGGAGGGGAAAACCGTTCCAGCAGATACCGTTTGAACTTGCCGAAATCGGTCGCCAGGGTGCGACTTTCGCTACCCGGCGTTGAAGAAGGGGCCTCTGCATCCTTCCTCATGGTACCTTGTCCCGAACCGCCTTCGGCAGGAAACGCCCGGCCGTCGGTTTCTTTCCCCTCGGCTGTATCGACCATATCGTGACCTCAGCCCTGATAAACAACTTCCACCCGTTCCAGATAAGAACTCAACTCCTCCACCAAGGTGACGATTTTCTCTTCCTGCTCCCTTTTCGCCGCCTCCTCGAGGCCATGCCCTATCTCGGTGATGGCGTCGAACCCATAACCGCCGCCCGAACCTTTCATCTTGTGTCCCAGGGAACGAATGGTTTCGTAATCCTTCTTCGATAACGCCTCCCGGATGGCGGCGATGTCCTTGAGGCGATTTTCAAGATATCCCGGGATAAGCTCCTGGAGATCCTCTTCGATTACGACGATAATCTTTTCTCCCTGATGTCCTGCTGCTGTTGTCATGGGCGCCTCCTCAATGGACTGCGAACCACGTCTGGATAAAAGTCCTTACTGCGGGACAATGACGTGCTTTTTTCGATAACTAACAGAAACCGTCTTCTTTTTCAAGCTGTTCCGCCGTCTTTCGTCGTTATCCGCCGGAGGCCGGTGCTGGGGGACCGATAAAGGTCATGCCCCGCAAGGGTCCTAAATAAGGTCCATCGGGATCGGCCGCCCCCTGGAACTCCCTTCCCGGATAGAGGGTGGTGATGGATGCCCGGCCGACAATTTTTTTTCCGACTCTCCCGGCGTCATTCATCGTCTTGATGGTCAGAAAATTGTGGAATACCAGGGGTTCGCCATTGCGGAAACCGATATAGATCATGATGTGACCTTTCAGCCACAGCAGGGTGAGATAAGGAACCCCCTGCGCCATGATCGCCTGTTTCTTTTCCCCGTTAGCCAGGCCGGAGAGATCGACGTAACGCCCCCCCTCCCGGGCCTGATCGGCGGAATGCCTGGGAAGCCAAATCCCGAAGGGACTGTAAAGATCACGGATCAGGGAGGAACAATCACGACGGTCGTTCCTACCCCCCCAACCGTAAGGATCACCGAGCAATTCGTTGGCCAGCCTCGCCAGATTGCCCGTCGTCAAGGGCAGAGGACGTAGGGCCGCCGTCCCTTTCTCCAGAACGACGCGGCGCACTTGGGCATTTCCTCCCCTATCCCGGACCGGGACACGGATCTCCAGCGTCTCCCCGGCGGCCTCCGCCAGGGGAAAGGATGATCCCAGCGGCACCCGGTAAAGGAAAACCCCCGCCGCGTCATAAAACGGAATCTTGTCCCTGATGATCGCGACCTGAGGTCCCCTTTCCCAGAGGTTGATGAAATCGGCAGAAACGGCAGCCAGCC
>Ga0302248_1001139_pt1 | contig 20944 bp, 12 predicted proteins | sample AAG_UR_Leu_MG_FD_193528 | JGI IMG/M metagenome (GOLD analysis project Ga0302248, IMG submission 193528) | Enriched activated sludge microbial communities from anaerobic digester in WTTP, New Holstein, Wisconsin, United States - AAG_UR_Leu | ecosystem: Engineered > Bioreactor > Anaerobic >... | reverse complement strand
TAATGGTGCTAACTTAAGTATATAAATATAATTATTTTTCGTATCTTGGTGGAAAAACTAAGCTATGAAATTAAACAGATCTTTGGGTATAAGTCATAAGATAAATGATTTTAAAGCAGGTAATATCCTGGGTGTTTTGCAAAAGGAATTTCCAATGGAATTGTTAAGTAACGAGGAGACGGGTGATGATAAAACCCGGAGCAGGGAACGGGTTTTTACATCTGCCACAACGCTTCTGACAATGGTTTTAACTGCTACACAAAAGGATAAGAGTTTAAAGAACTCGGTGCAGTTATATTACACCCTCCATCAGCAGAACAAAACGCGCGTGATGGAAAGTCTGAAAGAACAAATACAGAAAGAAAAGGAAGAAGACAGGAAAAAGGGGAAAAGACCTGGCAGGCCCAAACAATACGCGATCCAGATACCGGAAAGTTTGAAAAAGGATATTTCATTAAATACAGCTGCTTACAGTAAAGCCAGGCAGCGTGTATCACTGGAATTGATCAAGGAGTTGTTTTCATCTACGCGTATACAGGAAGCCGAGAATGATTATACTCACTTTCATGGCAGGAAAGTGTTTATAGGTGACGGGACTTATGTGCAAATGCAGGATACCAGTAGTCTGAGGGAGCTCTATGATGTGAAGCATCATGGAGATAGCTTCAAAGGATATCCCCAGGGCCTGGTTGAAGTACTCATAGAAAGGGGGACAGGCCAGGTATACACCTTCAGGTTATCCGACAGACACACCAGTGAACTGGCATTATTCCATGACATGATTGATGAAATACCTAAGGGTTCGGTGTTGTTGATGGATGATCTGTATAACTGCTTCGAGATTATAGCTAAATGTATACGCATGGGAATTGACCTGGTCATTCCGGCCAAAAGAGAAAAAGACTATGAATTGGTTGAAAAAATATCTGAAGGAGATTTCATCATCAAAAAAAGAACACCGAAAAACAGATCAAAATGGTTGAGCGAACATGAAAAGCCGGGTTGCTTTTTGCTCAGACGTATCGAGTGCAAGAGTCCCGACGGTAAGGATTATTTAATCTATACCACAATGCTAGATAAAACCATCTCAAAGGATGAGATCCAGTTACTATACCTTACACGATGGGACGTTGAAGTCGGGATACGTGAAATAAAGACCATAATGGATATCAATATTCTGAGATCAAAAACCCCGGACATGGCACTAAAGGAGCTGCTGGTTGCACTGGCCACATATAACCTGATAAGAAAGGTTATTTATGCAAGCATCAAAGACTTGCCTTTTTCCCCCAAAGAAGATTTCATTTTTAAATTCTATACGCTTAATCAGGATATTCTTGTTGACAAAAAAGGAAGAGTATATAACCGATGGTCCACGGGTCGTCCAAGAAATGAGGGAGTTAATTATTCAACAGATGCTACAGACAAGAAAACCGAACAGGAGATATGAAAGACACACAAAGCAAGGAGCATATCGAAAATATAAATAAATACCTTATATTAGCACCATTACTATCGGGAGGGAAGGGGGTATAACCGGCAGGGAACTACAGGTGATTAAATAATTACAAAAAGACCTCAGAACCCCCTTATTCACGTACCCTCTTTTTTGTTACCTCCCTGCAGTCACTCACCCCCTTTCCCGTTTCCCCCAGGGGGGAAAAGCTTCTTCCTATGAAAGTTACTGCTTAATCTGTTATATCAAATATTACAATTTATATTCCTTTCCAATATTAGCAGAATCTTCTTGCTCCTTCACCCCTGGGGGAAGGTTGGGAAGGGGGTATAACCGGCAGGGAACTACAGGTGATTAAATAATTACAAAAAGACCTCAGAACCCCCTTATTCACGTACCCTCTTTTTTGTTACCTCCCTGCAGTCACTCACCCGATAACTATCGGGAGGGAAGGGGGTAAATAACCAACGAGGATGTTGCAGGAAGGCACAGGGCGGAAGAACGGCGAGTGGCACGCGGCGAGCGGCACGCGGCAAAGCACAGGGCACAAAAAAACAACATTTGTCATGTTTGTTTTTTTAGTATCAAGAATATTTAGTAATTTTAATGTTTAGAAAGAACTTAATCATTTACTCACCTAAAATCTGAAACTATGAAAGCATTTAATTCCTCTTGATGATCCTGTAAGGCAGCCGGGAAACCGGTTTTGCCAATCTTCCTATTTTTAGTTCATAACCACATTATTACAATTGTGGTATTGTAAGTATTTTACTAAATTAAACCAAGAAATCTTATGACAAAAAAACAAAAAGCATCTGTCTTTCTAAGGTCTGTCCTGAAAACACCGGGATCGGCCCTGAAACTGATGGCAATTCTACCAATGGTGTGGATACTCCTATTATCAACCGCCTACGCGGGGAGTGTCCCTTCTGACGACCCACAGAGAATCACTGTTGCAGGTCGTGTTACAGATAACACGGGTGAAGGACTGCCCGGTGTCAACGTGATTGAAAAGGGAACAACAAACGGGACGATCACTAACATCGACGGGGGCTACACACTGACAGTATCTTCTGCCGCTTCCGTTATTGCATTTTCATTCGTTGGTTATACAAGCCAGGAGATTACCGTGGGAAGTATGACTTCCATAAATGTTGTTCTGGCAGAAACGGTTTCCAGCCTTGATGAAATCGTGGTTGTTGGTTATACCACCCAGGTCAGGAAAAACCTCTCCGGTTCCATTTCAACTGTTCAGGACGATGCACTCCAGGCTGCAGTGCCCGCTCCTTCCGTAATGTCGCGCCTTCAGGGGCAGGCTTCGGGTGTTACCGTAAGTTCAGCAAACCGCCCGGGCGGCGATGCCATTATCAGAATCCGTGGTATTGGCACCATAAATGACTCCGAACCATTGTACGTGATTGACGGCGTACCTACCAGCACAGGCAACAACATCAGTGCAAACGACATTGAATCGATCTCAATTCTTAAGGATGCCGCCTCAGCTGCTATATACGGAGCCAGAGGCGCAAACGGTGTTATTATTATAACTACCAAGCGCGGTCGTGCAGGTCAGACAGCCAATATCGACTTCAACTTCCGGTCAGGAGTACACATGAGTGCAAACCAGTACGAACTTCTTAATCCAACCGAATACGCGGAAGCCGTGTGGCTTTCTTTCAGGAACAGAGGAGTTCCTCCGCAGCATGCACAGTATGGAAACGGTCCCAACCCGGTTATCCCTGATTATATTCTTCCTGCCGGAAAGATGGAAGGCGATCCCCAGGTAGATCCGTCGCGCTATAGCTACCCCGACGAAACGATTTATAAAGCTAACAAGGAGGGTACAAACTGGTATGATGAGATCTACAGGAAAGGTATTACCCAGGAATATGACCTTTCAGTACGCGGGGGAGGAAACAGGTCAACCTACGCCTTTTCAGGTAATTATCTTAATGAAAACGGATTGCTGATCCACACTAACTTCAAGCGTTATACCTTCAGGGTTAATTCCGACGTTCAGGTAAATAACTGGTTTAAGGCAGGTCAGTCACTGCAGGCTATATATATTAATGAACATGGTAACCTTTCACAAAGCGGTGAAGGAACTCCTATTTCAAATGCATACCGTACACAATCTATAATTCCCGTTTATGATATAGCCGGTAATTTTGCAGGTTCAAAAGCTCCTGAAATGGGTAACGGCTCCAATCCCGTGGCAGGCCTTTACAGGGCAAGGAATAATCAGGGCCAGTGGGCGAGAGCTCTGGGGAACTTTTATGGTGAGTTTACATTTATGAAAGGGCTTACCGCCAAAAGTTTGTTCGGTTACAACTTCGGCCAGTGGAACTATAAGGGTTATACAATCCCCGATTTTGAGTTTTCTGAGCCTAACAGAGTTAACGGGCATAATATCAGTTCCAGTTTTGGTTTGCAATGGAACTGGACAAATACGATTAATTACATTACTACAATTGCCAACGATCACAAACTTAACGTGGTTCTCGGTACCGAAGCCATCGAAAGCAAGGATGAATGGGTAAATGCAAGCAGAAGCCAGTATTTTTCAGAAGATCCGAGTTATATGTGGCTCAGCTCCGGTGAGATCAATAAGGATAATTCCGGATCGGGTTCATCATGGTCATTGTTTTCACTGTTCGGACGACTTAACTATGACTACAAGGGAAAATATCTTGTTGAGGGAACTATTCGTCGCGACGGTTCATCAAGGTTTAGCGCCGCCCATAGATACGGTATCTTCCCGGCTGCTTCAGTAGGATGGACACTCTCGGAAGAGAGCTTTCTGCAGGGTTCACAGAATTGGCTTAACTTCCTGAAGTTGAGAGCAGGCTGGGGGATGTCGGGAAATGACAGGATTGGAAATTACAACTCCTATTCCACATACGGTTCCAACAAATACACCGCCTCTTACGCGCTGGACGGTTCAAACACTGCCGCTATAACCGGATTCGAGCCTGCCACACTCGGTAACCCCGATGTGACATGGGAAACCACGACCACTATGAACGTGGGTGTTGATGCCATGTTCCTGAACAACAATATGACCTTTGCGTTTGACGTATGGCAGAGAAATACAAGCGACATGCTCTTCATGCAGCCGATACCAAACGTTATGGGCCTTGCAACGCCTCCTTATATCAACATTGCCGAGATGATAAACAAGGGTTTCGACCTGGAACTTGGTTACAGGAACTCAGCCATGGACGGCAAATTCAGGTATAACCTGAAACTGACACTCTCGCATTACAAGAATGAGATCACTAAGATTGCTCCAGGTGTCAACTACATCACGGGAACATCCGAACGGCAGGTTGAATATACCCGCGCTTATGTCGGAACTCCTTTCCCGGTGTTCTACGGATATGAAGTTGAGGGTATTTTCCAGACCGCGGAAGAAGCTGCAGCTCATCAGCCTTTCGGAAGCACGGATTACAACGTTCCCGGACATTTCAAATTCAAGAACCAGCTTACAATTGATTCCGACGGTGACGGAGTGATGGATAGAGCAGATAATATAATAGATCCCAATGACATGACATTCATCGGTGATCCTCATCCCGATCTGACCGGTGGTCTTAATATTGACCTTGGCTATGGAAACTTCGACCTGAATATGTTCTTCTATGGAAGCTATGGAAATGATATCATCAACTACGTCAGCAGATGGATTGATTACGGTCAGTTCAACGGCGGCTTGAGCAAGGATGCCCTCTACAAGTCATGGGGCAGCCCGCATCTTAAAAACAATGCAGATGCAAAACTACCCATGCTCGACCAGAACTCCAACTCCCAGAATTCCAACTCCGCTTTTGTCGAGGATGGTTCTTTCCTGAGACTTAAGACACTGAGACTGGGCTATTCACTTCCGAAAGATTTTGTAGGCAAGGCACAGATTAGAAGCGTTAATCTTTATGTGCAGCTGACCAATCTTTTTACTCTTACCAAATATAGCGGACTCGATCCTGAACTATACAGAACAGGCGTTGGAATGGGTCTGGATAATGGCTCATGGCCGACTTCAAAACAGCTAATGTTCGGAATCAGCCTTGGTTTGTAGTGATTAATAATTGTAACATAAACACTGGAACGATATGAAACCCACATGTGTCAAATATACAAACAACCATTTGTATGATTTTCAGTCATGTGAGTTCCTCCGCCTGAGCGGGGAAGGAATCATTCCATTAAAAATAAAAATCTTATTATGATGAAAAAATTATCAATGATACTGGCTGCATTCTTTCTCGTGGCCATGTTCTATTCCTGCTCGGAAGATTTTCTGACAAAAGCTCCCCAGGGACAAACATCGGAAAATGTCTTCTATAACGAGAAAGGTATTGATGCGCTGGTGACAGGAACATACGGGATGGTTAAAGGTAGCGCACTCTGGACCGTGTCCTGGGGCGCCTCTATCCAGAACTGGACTTACGGATCAGTTGCATCGGACGACGCCTACAAGGGTTCGGAAATTACCGACCAGGTTCCCGTCAATGAGATCGAGCGATGGGAAGTGGTCACTACAAACGGCTATCCGGCCGACAAGTGGAGACTCTGCCTGGGTATGGGAGTTGACCGTGCCAACAAAACTCTGAGAGTGATAGATAAAACTCTCGAAGACGGAACAATAACACAAGAGGTTGCAGATAGATACAGATCCGAGGTACGCTTTCTCAGGGGACTGTTTTATTTTGAAGCCTGGCTGGTGTTCGGAGATTATATTCCGATTATTGATGAGACAGAATTGGATCCGGCATCCGTTTCAAATGAGAATGCCGATGGAGCCGTACTTAATTTTATCGTTGCCGATATGGAATATGCTGCAAGTAAATTGCCTGCTACACAGGCACAGCCCGGCCGTCCTACAAAGTGGGCAGCAAAGGCCGTTGCCGCAAGGGCATACCTGCAGAAACTGAAATATGCCGAGGCTAAACCGCTGCTTAATGATATTATAAACAGCGGACAGTTCGAATTGATGCCCCATTTTATTGACAACTTCAATATCGCTACCGAAAATAATGATGAGTCTATTTTCGAGATTCAGGCAAATGTCAATGACATAAATGAATCGCTGAATGCCGAGATGGGTATAGGTCTTAACTGGCCTCACGGGGGCGACATAGGTATGTGCTGCGGTTTCCACCAGCCATCTCAGAACCTTGTAAATGCATTTAAGGTAGATGCGGACGGATTGCCATTGTTTGACACTTTTAATGACGTGGACCTTAAGAACGATCAGGGAATATCATCTGATCAGCCATTCGTGCCTACCACTGATGAAGTTGATCCTCGTCTCGACTGGACAGTTGGCCGCAGGGGAATTCCATATAAAGACTGGGGAATAATGCGCGGAAGCAACTGGATCCGCAAACAGTCGGAAGGAGGACCTTATATGCCTTCAACAAAACCCTTCTTTAAAAAATCGGAACGCTACACTCTCTCAACCACAACTGGTTGGCAGACCGGTGTCAACGCCAATAACTGGCGTTATATCAGATATGCACACATCCTTCTCTGGAGAGCTGAAGTAGCTGCATTTGAAAACGACCTGGTAACAGCATTGGACTATGTTAACCAGATCCGTGAAAGGGCCGGTAATCATGTTGTAATGGGAAGGGTGACCATTAATGTTCTGCCGCCTTCAGTCTACCCCTGGGGAGAGGGAACAACAGATGCCGACTACGGAGTAGGTGGTGCAGTCGACTGGACTCAGCCTGCAGCAAACTATAAGATCGGACTCTATTCTGATTTTGCAAACAAGGAGGAAGCCATGAGAGCTGTTCAGTGGGAGCAGAGACTTGAGTTCGCGATGGAAGGAAGACGCTTTTTCGATCTCAGACGCTGGGACGACCTTCCTGCAGGTATGAGAGTTGATATGGCAGCCACTCTTAATGCCTTCCAGCAGGGAGACCTGAGAATCAGGTCTTTCATGCAGGGTGCAAGCTTCGAAAACAGGGATAAATTCATGCCTGTTCCACAGAGTCAGATCGACCTGCAGAAAGGCGTAATTGTTCAGAATCCTGATTACTTGTAACAGATAACCGGCTTTGCCGGAGGAAAAGGGGCTGATTCAGCCCCTTTTTTTATTCCTCCTTCTCCAGATTGCCATTATTCCACATATAACTTATTACCTCCCGGCAATTATCACAACCATAACCGGGAGAATCGGGAGATACTGTCGATACTTCGGCAATTATCTTCCTGTCCTTTATATCGTGAACAGTAAAAATACCACTGACGGTCTTTACTACCCTGAAGGTATCGGCTGAAGCCAATAGTATCATATGATAATATCCCATGATCGACTTGCCCTGCATGGCGTAAAAGGGAACTATGCCATCTTCAGCTTCATCATCATCAATGAGACCGGTTACAATCTTTCCATGATTTATCTTGTAACCGCTGATATCATTGGTAATGGTTACCAGTCCGTCCTCTTCATCGGTAAAAATCCTTGCATTACCAAGCTTTCTGGCGAAATATGCCGAGGAATAATCCCTTGCAGCTGTTATTAAATCCCCCGAAGCGCCTTCCTTTCTGCCTCCTGATCCCTTACCGGAACATGACACGATGATTCCGGCAGTGATCAAAAAAATAAGCAATGGGCTCATTCTTATATGATTTATTTTATAGGTCTGATGCCTGCCCCGCATGACTGTTTTTATACATTTCACTCGTATAGGTTTTAAGATAAACGGCTTTATATAATTTCAAATGTAAAGAAAAGAAAAAAGTTCCCGAAGTGTTTTATCGATTTCGTGCAGCTTTTCGCGGAACAGGCAGAATGTGTGATTTGAAATAATATTTTACCTTTAGAGCTCAATTCAGTTTCAAGTGTACAGATTGAAAAAAGCGAGGGAATTATTTCAAACAATACTGGTCATGTCAGTAATCATTCTGCTGACGGGTTGCAGCGGCAAGTCGGGTCTGGAACCTTCCGGCACAGGCCGACTACCCGCGATTGAGCCTGATTATACTGATGTCACAATCCCTCCGAATATAGCGCCAATGAATTTCAGGATAGAGGAGGAGGGCGATTGCTTCTGGCTTACAGCAACATCCGAATCCGGCGCTTTAAGTATTGATGTCAGATCGTCGGATGGTGTAATTAAATTCCCCGCGAAATCATGGAAAAAACTTACCGGGGCTTCGGCAGGAAGCAGGATTAAAATGGAAATTTCTGTTACCCGGAAAAGCTCCGGGAAGCTTGAAAAATTTGAGCCTTTTTATATGAATGTATCGGAAGAACCGGCCGATCCTTATCTTGCCTACAGGCTTATCTATCCGGGATACTACAACTGGTCGCATATCAGGATAATGCAGAGGTCGATAGAGAGTTTCAGCGAAGAAACCCTTATCGACAATAAAATACTCGATATGAACTGCATCAACTGCCATTCGTTCAATCAGTACAACCCCGGCAAGTTCATGGTGCACATAAGAGGTTCAAACAACGGAACCTACATTTCCGATAAAGGCCGTTTCCTAAGAGTCGATCCAAAGATTGAATCGATGCCCGGCGGCGCAACATATCCATCATGGCATCCCGGCGGAAAGTATATCGCCTTTTCATCAAACCAGGTTCGCCAGGGCTTTTATGCAAAACCTGAAAAACTGATAGAGGTCTTTGACCTTGTTTCGGATATTGTGGTGTACGACACTGAAAGAAATCTTACTTACCACGCCGACGACGGTGATACCACCGGCTACCTTAAAACATTTCCCTCGTGGTCGCCCGACGGACGCTGGCTCTACTTTTGCAGGGCACTCCAGACCGGCAGCCAGTCGGCCATGACACTCGATGATATAGAAGAAACAAGATACGACATAGTAAGGATACCCTTTGATCCCGAAACCGCGGGCTTCGGGAAGACGGAAATGGTTTTCAATGCATCCTTAAACGGGAAAAGCGCATCCTTCCCCAGGATATCCCCCGATGGCAGATACCTGGTGATCACACTGCATGATTTCGGCACTTTCCCCATCTGGCACAGGGAGGCCGACCTTCATATAATCGACCTGAGTACCGGGGAAAGCAGGAAAATGGATATCAACAGCAGCGAAACCGACAGCTACCACACCTGGTCGTCGAACGGGAAATGGCTGGTTTTCAGCAGTAAAAGAACCGACGGCAGAACAACCCGGCCCTTCCTGGCTTATTTCGAAAGGTGGGATAAAATGGGAAAGCCTTTTATCCTCCCGCAGAAAGACCCGGCATACTACGATAAACTCATGGAATCATATAATATACCAGAATTTGTAAATGGAAAAATACCCCTCGGACCGCGCGATTTTGCAAAGGCAACTGCAATTGAGCCCGTGGGGGCTAAACCTGGAAATCCCGAACGATCGCTCTCAACGAAAACAATTGAAAAGGCAGGAATGAAGCGAAACCCGGGAGAAAAGTCGATTCATGAGTAAGGCTGTACCGGATGGATCCTCCTGGGAGGGGTAGGTTCTGGCACAGGGCACAGGGCACAGGGCACAGAGCACAGAGCACAGGGTGAGACTAAGAGACGAAGGGACGAAGAGACCGCAAGACCATGTAACATGTATAATAGGCGATGTATAATAGGCGATGTTAAAACAATTGGCAATTATCAATGAACAATTAACAATTAGTAAATGATGCAAGGTTCAGGACTAAGAGACGAAGGGACGAAGAGACCGCAAGACTGCAAGACCATGACAAAGAATCGTAACAAGAAAACAACCCCCCAAAAGCAGGTACTTCTACCGGCCCCTGACCGGAGCTGGTATTTCTTTGTCGCTTTCTTCCTTATTGCCTTTATCTATTTCCTGATTCCCGGCAATTATGTCCTCTTTTTCCTGGAACAACAGTCGCTGTTCCTGTATACAGCTGACTATATCCTTGAATTTTTTAAGAAACCGGGTTCTCCTGCCGACCTGGTAGCAAAATTCCTTACGCAGTTTTATATTAATAGTTTCACAGGATCACTGGTTCTGGCCCTGGTACTGTCATTACCGGCTGTGATATTGCACAGGATAAACCGCAAACTGATGCCGGGATCAGCCCTGACATGCCTGCCGGCAATCATTCCATCCTGCCTCCTGCTTATCATGCAGACTCATTATTATCACCTGATGCTCTACAATGCAGGATTTGTACTGCTTCTTTCCTTCTTCCTTATAGTGGTAAGCCGTGAAATGACCGGGGATAAGTACATCGCCCTGGCCTTTTTCCCTGTCCTATATTACCTTGCTGGCGCTTTTGGTCTGATATTCACCGGGATGTTCATTGTTTACAGTCTTGTCTACCTGAAAGGACGCCACAGGTATCTTATGCCGCTTATGCTTGCAGGCCTGGCAGGATTATGCGTGCTTTTATCCGACAAGTTCCTGATTACTGATGACATAAAGCAGCGTTTCCTTTATCCCCTTCCGGATGTAAATGACAGCCTGCACAGGCTTATGTTCCGGTTAATGACAGCCTTCCTTGTGCTGTATCCGTTAATTACCCGCCTGGCCGGGAGATTAAGGATAGTAAGACCGCGGGAACGCTTTGCCGCGTCAATTGCACTGCCGGCAATTATTCTTTGTTCCGCCGTTGCTGCTCTTGCAGCAGCTTTCAAGCCGCAGACTGCCCGCGTCATAAACCTCGAAAAACTTGTTTTCACCGGGAAATACCAGGAGGCGGTTGAATACCATGAAAAGAAACCCTCAGAGAATCTTATAGGACAGTATTTTTACAACATTGCCCTGTCGTCGACCGGACAGATGTGCGACAGGCTGTTCCAGGGAAGGCAGGACTTCAGGACTTCATCATTGTTCCTCCCATGGAGTAGTGAGCATATTAACTGGGGTGCACAGGCATTTTATGCTATCGGACTGATTAATGAAGCTCAGCGCTGGGCATATGAGGAGATGGTGGTTTATGGCAAGAGGCCCCAGAACATGAAACTGCTTGTAAAATCGAGCCTGATCAACGGCAATTACAGCATGACCGCCAAATATACTTCAATCCTGAAAAAAACGCTTTTTTACAGGAAATGGGCAATGGATCATGAAAAACTCGCGGGCGACCCGTTCGCGGTTAAATCGGATCCGGACCTGGGAAAGAAAGTGAACCTGCTTCCCGGACAGGACTTCTTTATCTTCCTGGAAACGCCTGAAAGCAATTTGCCCAGGCTCGTGAACCAGAATCCCGGCAACAGGGAAGCCTTCGAATATATGATGGCCTGGCTTCTGCTCAACAAGGATGTGGAAATGCTGGTCGACAACGTCCGACTTATGAAAAACATGGGATACACCAGGATACCCGGATACATAGAGGAAGCAATACTTATTTACTATAACAGCCAGGGTGTTTTTCCCGATCTCGGGGGATTGGAACTGAGCAGTGAGACGAGACTGAGGTTTGAGCAGTATTTTGCAGCTTTTATGAGCGCCAGGCAAAATCCGGCACGGCTCGAAGCACTTATGAAGAAACAGTTCGGTAATACTTTCTGGTATTATTTCCACTTCAGATAAGTTCCGCCTGTTTGCAGATCGCTCATAAAACTTATGGCCATGTTATGGCGCTACCGTCCGATCGCGATATACCCGAAGGAAGTCAATAAAACCTTCTTTGTTTACGGCGGTACCTTAAGTGAGATGGGACGTCACCTGCTTATTATGGTCTTTTATGACCACGCGAGGAATATTGTGTGAATTGGCACATAATTTCTTTAGCTTGTATAATCTTGCCGCGTTGTCGTGTAAGATCATCCTGGCAATTGTCTTTGATTCATCTTCAGTATAATAACCCTCACTTACCTTTTCGGAAAGCACGTCGGAAATTATGTTCTTTGCAAGAACAAGTTCGCTGTAGACGTTTTCAACAGCCATGGCATCTCCTCCGAATGCAATAAGCCTGTTCACCGGAATCATTTCAAGCCATTCATTCAGGTGGTGGCGGATATAGGTGGGCGAGACTGCCCAGGCCCAGTTCATATCGATATATACATTCCTGTAATTCTTGGCAATGGCCGACAGTTCTCCACCGTAAGGAAAGCTTCCGTGATACAGCACAAAATTGATATCGGGATACTGCGCGATAATGCCTGTAAGATGTTCGGGATTGGAATTGTCGATCAGCTTGCCCTTCCCTGCCTGAAGCCCCGTGTGAATGGCCACGGGCATGCCGTATTTCCTTGAGAGCCCCATCAGATGGTGAAATAGATAATCCTGGAGAGGCTTGGCATCATTCATCGATATCCTGTGATCAATATCTCCGTTTACCAGGTTGCGGAAAACTTTTCTTGCCGATTCCTTGTCGGCCTTTTCAAAGTTGAGGCTTCTGTAATAGGAAGCAAAGATTTTTACCGCAACCATCCCGTTTTTTATCTCCTTTTCAAAGGCAGTAGTCAGCGATTCCTCAAGATCATCAAGTGAATAGATCGGATCGAGCTGCCTGATGGCAAGGGAGTCAAGCCCATACTTTGATCTTAGGATCAGCCAGTCGTCAAAACGCTTGACGTATTTCACGTAACTCTCCTTGCCGGGCATGAAGTTTCCGTCGCTGATAAGGTAACTGATATGGCACGAGTCACGGAGAATCCTGTCGAACCAGTTTGTTTCGTAGGCATTCCGGATCTTTTCCGAGAGAGGAACAATGGTCGAAGCGTTGAGATCGTCGATACCGTAAAGATGTTTTATGCCGTACAGGATTATCCGGTTGAAAGAAGTGTTGAATGAATTCTGCCACCATGGTTCGATAATCTTCCATTTTGTCATGGGCGAGAGTTCTTCATTGAAAAGTTCATCGTACAGGGTGTCAGGCATACCCGCGGAGATAAGATCGTCGTAGCCATTCTGAAGAAGCAAAAGTGAAAAATCAAGAAAAAAACCGTCTTTGAGAAGCTCCGGACCTAACAGATGTTCATGAGTGTCTATTATAGACAGCGTGTCAATATATTCTCTGATGCGCGAATCGAAACCGGGCTCCGGAAGAGGCTTTATCTGCAACTGAGCTCTTGCAGGTGCTGAAGAGCCGAGTAAGAATAATACCAGTGCGATATTGTACTTCATCAGGAATGGCAATTCTGATTGTAACAAAACTATAGACACCAAAAATGATGAAATATTCCTGACTATCTCTCTAATTAACTTTATTTAACTATGAAAAAATAAGGGGCGATGCACTGCATCGCCCCTTGTATTTCAAATTAAGCTTTTATTCGCTTACAGAGCTATCTGCTAATAGTAGGAACTCTGTTGGATTATACCCGGCTGAAGGTCGATAACGCTCTGGTGGATTGGCCAGTATTCATCCTGACCGGCTACAAAGACAGCTCCCTGGAGGAATGTCCTGAATCCAATATCATGCTGGATATATGCATTGAGTGTCTCTGTAATGATGCCCCAGCGCCTCAGGTCGAAGAAGCGGTGGTTTTGGGTGGCAAACTCAAGCCTTGTTTCGTGCTGTACTGCAAGCAGCGCGTTTGCTGCATTGTCGAAGGGATACTGGCCTTCAACATCCGGGTAAGGCTCAATGACATAGTTCGCTGCCGGCCGAGTCCAGTCGACAACAGGGTCTTTCTCGAGGTTCTTGGTGCTTGTACACAGACCCATAACCGGCGTGCTGCTTTTGGCGCGGTTGCGGATCATGTTCACAAGTTCCCTTGCATAATTGAGATCGCCATCAACAATGGCACATTCCGCTCTCCACAGGAGGATGCTGGCATAACGCATGGTCCTGTAGTTTTTGCCGTTGTAGAAGCCGCTTCCATTGAGATTGAGCGACTGTTCTGATTTGGCGTGCATGAAAAGCTTTGTCATGTAAGGTCCGCCGTTGCTCTGTTGACGGATCCAGTCGTCTCCGGGATGAATTCCCCAGCCAAGATAGTCGACACCGCGGCGTGCAATAAGATGGTCTACACGCGGATCAAGAGGATGGCTGGTCGGGGTGAAATCCTCATCGCTTTTAACACCCATGTCATGTTCGAGAGGATCGCGAAGCGCGGGATCAAGAACGGGAAGCCCTTCAGCTGTTGTCTGGAATGCCTCGAAAAGGTTCTGTGAAGGCTGAAAGAATCCCCAGCCACCGCAGCTTGCCGGACCCTTCTGGTGGAAGTTGCAGCCCGAACCGTGAACAGCAGAATGAGCTGTTGCAGTAGTCGTACACTGAAGTTCGAAGATCGACTCGACATTGTTCTCATGTGTCATATCGAAGTTCCATGAGAACTCGGGAGCAAGCGAGAATTCACCACTGGAGATAATCGCATCAAGAAGAAGTTTTGCAGCAGGATACTCTTTCTGGTACATATGAGCCTGGGCTTTGAAAGCCATGGCAGCATACTTGTTCGCGCGACCAACTTCATTATTGTATTTAGTGACGGGCAGGTTGTCGATAGCATACTGAAGGTCAGCTTCAATGCCATCCCAGCCGGCGTCGGTGTTGGGAACTTCCTCCGGAGCAAGATCTCCAAGTTCTTCCTGGGTCTTTACATAAGGGATCTTTTCAAAGATCTTGTTGGCCTGCATATGGAACCATGCCCTCAGAAATTTGGCTTCAGCCTCTACCTCTTTTGCCCTGCCGGCATCAAGTGGTGAAGGACCTTCCTGTGTCTGCCACAGGAACTGCAGGGTGACGTTGGCACGGGCAACTCCGTCGTAGCATTGTGTCCATCTGTTATCCAGATAAGGATTGTTTGGAAGAGCCTCATACCTCTCGAGAAGGTTGAAGTTGGACTGGTCGCCGGTCGATGTCCCCTTGTAGCAATCATCCGAACATCCGGCTGCATAGGTCCAGTCACTTGTCATGGCGCCTCCGAACATTCCACTTCCGTTCTGCATCCTTTCATATGCACCGACAAGAAGCGCTTCAACGCCATCAGGTGTCTGAATAATAGTTCTTGCTGCAACTCCCGGAGGTTCCTTGGTAAGAAACTCCTCACTGCAGGAATATATCATCAGCAAGCTTCCGAAAAGTATCGCGATTGATAATAGTTTGGTTATTCTTTTCATATTCGTTTATGTTTACTATTCATAAAAACTTCTGTTACAGGCCAAAAGAGATCCCGAAGATGAACTGCTTTCTTGTTGGCCATGCGCCGGAGTCTATACCCATGTTGATTCCTGCACCTGAGATTTCAGGATCAAGTCCCGAATACTTGGTGATGGTGAAAAGGTTGGAACCCTGGAAGTAGATCTGAAGCGAGCTGAACTTGTTGTTCAGGACCCTGTTGAGGTCATAGCCGACTCTTAAGGTCTTCATACGGAGGAATGATGCATCCTCAATGAAGGCCGTGGAAGGCTCCTGGTGAGGAGTGTCATTCGCGTAAATGATAGGCATGGTGGCATCGGCATTGTTCTTCAGATGCGGGCTTCCCCATGATTCATAAAGCCTTCTCTTGCTCTTTCCCGACTCGAACTGTGTGTAATCGATGAAACGACTTACATAGTTAACCAGATCATTGCCAACTGAAGCATAGAGAGTTGTCATAAGGGAAATACCCTTGTAACCTATGTTAAGGCTGAGACCGGCTGTGAAATCCGGATGAGGTGATCCGATGTAGGTACGGTCGTAAGCATTGATCACATTATCAGGCACTCCGTCGGGTCCGCTGATATCCTTGTACTTGAAGTGACCGGCCTTGTTATAGGTTCCGAATGCAGGAGCCCATGCAGCTGCTTCCTCGTCGCTCTGGAAGATACCTTCCACTACATAACCGTAGAATTCCGGGAAAGCGTGGCCTGTCTGAGTCCTGGTGTAATATTTCTCACGATATCCCGATCCCTGGTAGAAGTCGGTGGCGACATCGGTAAGTTTGGTCAGCTCATTCTTGTAGCGCGATACAACAAGGTCGGCGCTGTAATAGAAATCGCCGTTCAGCGCTGTATTGGAGTATCCCAGTTCAAGATCGAAACCGGTGTTCTTCATTTCACCGATGTTGATTGAAGGCCTGGATGCTGTACCAAGAACCATAGGAAGCTGCTTCGGGTAGAGCATGTCGTGGGTTCTGCGCTGCCATACGTCGAATGTCAGTGTCCAGTGGTTGAAGAAAGATGCATCGATACCAAGGTTGGTCGTTGTGGTGGATTCCCATTTCACATCGGTGTTACCGAATGTCGACTGATAGAAACCTACGTTGCTGAAAGTGGTATTGTTTCCGGCCATTCCATAGCTGGCGCTTCCTTCACTGTATACGAACTGGGTATAGCTGTTGTAGTTACCCATACGGTCGTTTCCGACTGCACCCCATCCTGTACGGATCTTCAGTTCATTGAGCCACTGCTTGGTTGAAGCCATGAATGCTTCCTCGGTTATTCTCCATCCAACAGAGAATGCAGGGAAGATACCGTATTTTTCTTTACCGAAACGGGATGACCCGTCACGCCTTACAACTGCTTCAACCATGTATTTGTCGGCATAGCTGTAGTTGGCACGTCCGAATATCGAGAAAAGGCTGTAAGCACTGTTGTCGTCGGAGTTGCTTATACTACGCAGACCGGTGTTGAGCGTCATGTAGGCAGGATCCTTGAAAGGAAACTGCTGCCTTCCTGCAGTAAGTCTGGTGTATTGGTTAGCATATGCTTCAGTACCTCCGATGATCTTGATATCATGGCTGCCCGTCCTGAGACCATACTCAAGGGTGTTTGTCCAGGTCCAGTTCAGATTGGCTCTGTTTTCCTTGTTGAAGCTGTCGTATTTACCCCTTTCCGCGGCTGCCACTTCAAAATAGTTAAAATCCTCAGTGTTTCTTCCGTATTGGTTGATACCGATAAGGGATTTCGCGGAGAGTCCTTTCAGTATGTTGAATTTAACGAAGGTGTTTCCGCTGACGTTCATCTGAGTGGTTTTGTCATACTGGTTTGCCCAGGCAACGAAGACGGCATTACTGGAGTTACCCATGGCTGAAGGTCTTGATCCGGCAAATGTGGTACCAGATTCGTCGTAAACCGGTACAGCGGTCGGCATCCTGTAGCACCATGAGATAAGGGATGATTCAGAGTTGTCACCCTGTGCACCTCGGTCGGTGCTGTACTGAATCCCTATGTTGGCTCCAACATCAACCCATTTTGCAGGCGACGCGGACACATTGGCGCGGAAACTGTAATTGTCGAAGCCGGTGTACTTGAATATACCATCCTCCTTGGTATAACCCAGCATGAATGCATAGGCAGCATTCTGTCCACCGCCGGAAATATCGAGGGTGTACTCCTTGTAGGCTGCATTCCTGGTGGCAGCGCCGAAGAAGTCGGTCCCCGGGCTGATTCTGGTGATAAGGTAAGTGTCGCTGCCGTCTTCTTCGGCGATCTTGTTGTCGTACCTCGACATATCGGCACGTGGGTCACCTTCCATTGCTGCTGTCGGGAAGATGAAATCCGGAATAACCGGGCTCGGACCGCTACCAAACTGCGGGTGTGTGTAGCCTGAAAGACCTTCGTTTTTGGCCTCAAGCCAGAGCATCTCAGCCCATTCCTTAGTGTTAAGCAGGTCGTAGAACTTACCGGGGGCGGTGAATCCCTGCCTTACATTAACGTTCATCTGGACTTTCTGGTTTTTCTTACCGCCTTTGGTGGTGATAAGAACAACACCGTTGGCTGCCCTTGCACCGTAGATTGACTGCGCGGCGGCGTCCTTAAGAATGGTGATTGTTTCAACATCGTTTGGTGAATAGGAACCTCCGGGAACACCGTCAACAACGTAAAGAGGACTGGCATCGTTGATGGTCGTCATGCCTCGGATCCTGATCGTCGAGCCCTCGCCCGGCGTGTGCTGGTTCAGAATGGTCACACCCGCGATCTTACCCTGAAGACGGGTGATCGGGTTGGTGGCGGCACTCTCTGATAAGGCGGCTGCACCAACCTGCGATACGGATCCTGTAAGGGACTTCCTTGCCTGGGTCGAATAACCGACAACCACAATCTCATCAAGGGCCGATAATGATTCCTGAAGGACTACATTAACCTCATCTTGTGAACCAACAGTCACATCCTGACTGGTATAACCGATAAATGAGAATGTCAGCACCGAGCTTGACCCGGCAACGGTAAGTGCATAACGTCCGTCGGCATCGGTAATAGCGCCATTGATGGTGCCTTTTTCCAGAATGTTCACACCTGGCAACGGCGCTCCCGCATTGTCGGTAACACGGCCGGTAATCCTCTTCTGTTGCATATCGCCCGGATCAGCGCTTGCAGTAAATGCAGGCAGGGTCCCAAGCAATACCAACACTGTCAAAAGTTTCATGACAAGCCTTGAACTTGTACGGAATGAAACAATTCGCATGATTTTTTTCGTCATACTTTTGAGAAGTTAGTTAGATTAGATAATTAAAATAAAAATGATCCAAGTAAAATATACTTAGTGGATAAAAAATGGAGTCCTGAACTCCCGCGGAGATTAATAGAAAATTAATGCTTATACCATAGGCAACATGGGTTAGGTTTATAGGGTTTTCAAATATAATTGAATCTTCGATATTTTACCAAAAACCAGAAAATTTTTTTATCGTGTGATACTCAGCCTGTTCCGATGAATTTTGGTGGGCTTTTGCATTACAGACACTTGTTTTCCCATGCAGAATAACTAAATTTCAGTTTTAAATTTTAATATTTTTTAATAATTGTCGGCATTGATGTATCAAAACATCATTTTTGATATCCCGCGAACTGTAATACTCGCTGACGGGAATTTTCCCGTGCATCCGGTACCTCTTGCATACCTCCGGAAGGCTGAGCGTATAATCTGCTGCGACGGCAGTATTAAGAATCTTGCAGGTACCGGACTGGAAGCTGAAGCGATAGTAGGCGACCTGGATTCCATAAATCCCGAAATTGCCCGGGAATATTCCGGCCGGCTCTTCAGGGATCCCGACCAGGAGACCAACGACCTCACAAAGGCAGTCAGATGGTGCATTAATAAAAGGTATAAGGATATTGTGATTGTCGGGGCCACGGGGAAAAGGGAAGACCATACTATCGGCAATATATCTCTTCTCGCTGAATATGCCAGGGAGGTCAGCGTTGTAATGGTAAGTGATACCGGAATATTCACCCCGATACTGGGAAGCAGGTCTCTAAACTCTTTTGCAGGTCAGCAGGTTTCATTGTTCTCGGTAAACCCCGAAACCGAAATCAGTTCTTCAGGCCTGAAATATGAACTTTCACGACTTAAACTCATGAACTGGTGGCGGGGAACCCTGAATGAAGCAACAGGCGATTCATTCGAGATACGCTTCGACGAAGGAGCGGTTATAGTGTATCAGAAATTCAGGGGGTAGGGCACAGGGCGCAGGGCGAAAGAACGGCTAGCGGCGGGCGGCACGCGGCACGCGGTTTGCTTTAGATGGATCCCCCTCAGCCGGAGAGCCTGCCCCGCCTCAATCGGGAGGCTTGGGGGGTGGGTTATACTTGGTAAGCAGTATGCATCTTAGGTATTCGGTTCCAGAGTTAAGTTAAGCGTTAAACGTCCTTTCCCCTGCAACATCCTCGTTGACTGGAAAGGGGGTATGTGAATGCAAGGGAATCGAGATGGAAAGGGGGTATGTGACTGCAGGGGGGTAAGTTCTTGCTGTGGATAACAGAAAATAGTGTAAATGAATAAGGGGGTTCTGAGGTCTTTTTGTAATTATTTAATCACCTGTAGTTCCCTGCCGGTTATACCCCCTTCCCTCCCGATAAATATCGGGACTTCCCCCAGGGGTGAAGGAGCAAGAAGATTCTGCTAATATTGGAAAGGAATACAAATTGTAATATTTGATATAACAGATTAAGCAGTAACTTTCATAGGAAGAAGCTTTTCCCCCCTGGGGGAAACGGGAAAGGGGGTGAGTAAATACGGGGAGCTCCCGATAGCTTTCGGGACGGGATGGAAAGGGGGTATGTGACTGCAGGGAGGTAAGTGACTGCAGTGGATAACAGAAAATAGGGTAAATGAATGCAGTGTGAAACAAGAATGCGGGTGAATGAAAGTAAAGGTTCGAGGTTCAGCGTTCAGTGTTCAGAAATGAAGACATATCACCCTGGTATATCATTTCACAGGGCCGCGACCGGAGTCACGGGAAATCTTTAATTCGCATGGGCAAAACCATTTTTTAAGGAAAGATCTGGTCTGGAACTGGCTCAGAGCACAGGGCACAGGGCACAGGGCGAAAGAACGGCTAGCGGCGGGCGGCTCGCGGCACGCGGTAAAAACATTCAGACTTCATCCTTAACAAGGTTGATCAGCTGCACTCTGCTCTTCACATTGGTCTTTATGTAGATATGGTGGCTGTGATCCTTAACGGTCTGTAAACTGATGAAGAGCTTTTCGGAGATTTCCTTGTTGCTCAGCCCGTTGCATATTTCCATGATTACTTCCGATTCGCGGGGAGAGATTTTGTATTTCCTGCAGAATTCATCGAAAGAGCCTGTTGTTACAGTTTCCTTCGATGATGCAAAGGAATGGGCAAGTGTAAACCAGCTGAAATAGACAGGGAGGAAAAGGTTCCCGGCAAAGAAACCGAAAATGAAAATCATCCCCGG
>Ga0302248_1001137_pt1 | contig 20983 bp, 20 predicted proteins | sample AAG_UR_Leu_MG_FD_193528 | JGI IMG/M metagenome (GOLD analysis project Ga0302248, IMG submission 193528) | Enriched activated sludge microbial communities from anaerobic digester in WTTP, New Holstein, Wisconsin, United States - AAG_UR_Leu | ecosystem: Engineered > Bioreactor > Anaerobic >... | reverse complement strand
ATGTTCATGCTATTAATTCTCCCAAAAGCCTGTATTTTATGCTGTTTTGGTAAACTCAACATAAAATAGACTTGGGAAATTAATAGCATTTTTTTTCTTTTATCATAATTCTATGGGACAGCAGTGATGTCCTATATTGATACATTAATATCCAATTATTATTCAAAAGGCATTATTGTTGATACAAATTTATTACTACTTTTTCTTATTGGTATATATGATATAAACTACATACAATCTTTTAAAAGGACTAGTAAATATAACAAAGAAGATTATGAAATAGTAAACAGGATTATTAATTCATTTAGCAAAATCATCGTTACTCCTCATATAATAGCTGAGTTTTCAAATCTTTCATTTCAATTGCCAGAAAAATTATTAGAAAATTATTTTAAATCGATATTTGCTCATTTGAATAATATTGATGAAATATATATTCCTAAAAATGTTATATTAGGGAATCAGATATTATTCAAAATAGGTTTTACTGATTTGTCAATAATTGAATTATCAAAAAACAAAACCCATTTAGTATTTACTGATGATTTACCATTAACTGGTTATTTAAATAAATTCGATTGTGATTTGATAAATTTAAATTATATAAGAACAGAATTATGGTTGCGAAAATAAGCATCTTCCTCCAGCCTCCGCCGTCCTTGGCTACGGCTGGAATAAACTGGTTGCCGTTGTTGGCCGCTTCACTTAACACAGCGTCATGCGCTTCGTCGTTGCGCTCCCCGGCTCCGGCACACCGCACTATCCGGCCGCGCAGCGTCGGTATGCTGGAAACGTTGCCCTCCATGTCAACATAGTTGTCCCCTGAATAAAACAGGAGAGAGCTATGAGGTACAGCGGACGACTGAAGGAATCAGTATTATAGTTGAAAGTTGAAAGATGAAAGATGAAAGACGGACTTTCGGTATCATAGTTCCTCCGAACTATATTTGAACTTTCAAATTTTACTCCTTCTTGGAATTTAGTATATTATAAAAATAGAATAAAGTGTATAATATCAGCAATATTAAGTCAGCGGTTTTAAAAAAGAGGGTTCGATTCAGGCATCATTCTGCTGCAATGATGATTGAGAGAAATATCTCTAAAGACGAGGTGTACAAAACAATTGCGGATGGTGAATTTATTGAAGAATATTTAAATGATAAACCTTTTCCAAGCTATCTTGTTTTCTATAAAGTAGAACAAAATCCTTTGCATGTCGTTTGCTCTTATAACTTTATTGACGAGTATGCTATTATAATTACCGTATATAGGCCTGATACGGGTCATTTTGAAGATGATTATAAAACGAGGAGAAAAAATCATGGATAAATATATGACGCAATGTCCTATGTGTAAAGGTTCAGTATATCCGGGTAAAACAGTGTTTACCGTTAAAATTGGTGATGGTATTCTTTTGCTTGAAGACGTACCCGCGGAGATTTGTTCTCTATGCGGTGAAAAATGGTTTTCCGACGAAACTATGGGTAAAATCGAGTTAATTGCTAATGGCGTTAAAGACCGTCATGTCAAGTTTGAAATAATTGTATTTAATGCGGCATAAAGACAGTTGAAAGTTGAAAGATGAAAGATGAAAGTTGAAAGTAAAAGACGGACTTTCGGTATCATGAAACTCAATCTGTTTCCTCGCACAAGACTTTCGACTTGCGACTTTAGACTTTCGACTGCCTTAAACACTTTCGACTTGTGACTTTCGACTATCTTTCGAGGAACCCCCATGCCCATCATCCAAATCTCCAACCTCTCCAAAGCCTACCGCCTCGGCGTTATCAACCATGGTATGCTCTATAAGGATATCCAGAGCTGGTGGGCGCGCGTGAGGGGGAAGGAGGACCCTAACTCCGTTATTGGAATGCACAATCAGGAGCAAATGGACGGCGAGGACCGTTTCTGGGCCTTAAAGGACATCGACTTCGAGGTGAACCAGGGCGACAGAATCGGCATTATTGGTAAAAACGGGGCCGGCAAATCCACCCTTTTAAAGATTCTCTCCCGCGTTACCGCGCCGACTAAAGGTAGCGTAAAGGTAAAGGGCCGCATTGCGAGCCTTTTAGAGGTGGGCACGGGCTTTCATCCGGAGCTTACGGGGAGGGAGAACGTGTTTTTAAACGGGGCGATCTTAGGCATGTCGAAGCAGGAGATACGAAAAAAATTCGATGAGATTGTGGATTTCGCGGGGATAGAGAAATTTATAGACACTCCTGTTAAGCGGTATTCAAGCGGCATGTACGTTCGGCTTGCATTTGCGGTGGCGGCGCACCTGGAGCCGGAGATTCTGGTGGTGGACGAGGTGCTTGCCGTGGGGGACGCGGCTTTTCAGAAGAAGGCAATTGGGAAGATGGAGGATGTGAGCAATAAAGAGGGAAGAACTGTATTGTTTGTAAGCCATAATATGGGAGTAATTAAAAACCTATGCTCCAGGAGTGTTCTTTTACAGAATGGAGAAAAAATATTCTATGACAAAACGGAGTTGACTGTTAGTAAATATAATCAATTACTTAGGAATATTAGAATTGATGAATTTACTGATTTAAACAACGATTCATATCGAAGAGGATCGGGACATATCAGGATTACAAATGTATTAATACTCGACAATAAAGATCATGAGAAGACATTCTTTCAAATGAATGATTTTATTAGGATTGTTATTTCATTCAAAGCAATACAAAATATTACAGGAGCCGCTGTTTACATCGCCTTGAGGTCAAGTAACAACAATGAAATTATAACATCAGTTAGGCATGTTTTCAATACAGAAAAAATTACATCTGGCCAAGCTGGTTCTGTTTGCTTAGAATTAAATATTGAAAATATCCGTCCCGGAGAATATCCATTATATCTTCATATTAGCGAAGCATCGCCATTATCAAAAAGATATGAAGTTCTGGATGATGCAACTCCTCCAATAACGATTCTTAACAGAGGGAAATCTAAATTCAATAATTTCGACCCATCACAACAGTATGGTTACTTTTCCATTCCATCGAAAATTATTTATAGCAATGTAAAAAGTGTAAAATAATATTATTAAGCTTTAGCAGTTCATATTTTACTTAAGGGATTTATTTATGTTGAGCGATAAGTCAGTATTGATCACCGGCGGCACAGGGTCATTCGGCCATGCATTTGTTCCGATGACGCTCGCCAAATACAATCCGAAGAAACTCATCATATTCTCCCGCGATGAGATGAAACAGTGGAATATGGCCAAGATTTATGGCGACGATGAACGAATTCGGTTCTTTATTGGGGATGTACGTGACAGGGAACGGCTTTACCGTGCGCTGGATGGCGTAGATTATGTGGTACATGCCGCGGCTACGAAAATTGTGCCCTCCGCTGAATACAATCCTTTCGAGTGTGTTAAGACCAATATAAACGGCGCCATGAATCTTATAGATGCCTGTATCGATAAAGGCGTTAAGCGAGTCGTTGCGCTTTCGACCGATAAGGCGAGTAGTCCTATTAACCTTTATGGAGCGACGAAACTGGCCTCGGATAAGCTCTTTATTGCCGCTAACTCCTATGTGGGCAGACAGCAGACTAAGTTTGCAGTCGTACGCTATGGAAATGTAATGGGTTCTCGCGGTTCGGTGATCCCATTTTTTATCTCTCTCCGTGATTCGGGCGAGCTTCCTATTACCGATGTACGGATGACGCGGTTTATGATTTCGCTTGAGGAAGGGGTGGAGCTGGTCTGGCATGCCTTCGACGATATGGTGGGCGGCGAGATCTATGTAAAAAAGATACCGTCTATGAAAGTCGTCGATGTCGCTCGTGTTATTGCGCCGAAAGCAAAGCATAAGATTATCGGCATTCGACCTGGCGAAAAGCTGCACGAACAGATGATAGGCGAAGAGGACTCATATTACACTTATGAATATCCTGATCACTATAAGATTTTACCGGCAATCAATGGCTGGCATGACACACCTGAGCGGAAAAAGGACGGCATAAAAGTTAAAGAGGGTTTTAGCTATACAAGCGATAACAACAACCATTGGATGACTGAGCAAGAGCTGCAGGACTGGATTGACGCAAATCGTCACAAAATAGGAAAATATTAAAATGATTCCTTACGGTCGGCAAGAAGTTACTCAGGCCGATATCGATGCCGTGGTCGACGTTCTGCAATCCGATTTTCTAACTCAGGGGCCAATGGTTCCTGCCTTTGAATCGGCTGTGGCAAAAGAAGTAAACGCGAAGCATGCCGTTGCGGTAAACAGTGCAACATCTGCACTGCATATCGCCTGTCTGGCATTGGGCTTAGGCGAAGGCGATTGGTTGTGGACGACTCCGATTACCTTTGTCGCTTCTGCCAACTGCGGTCTTTACTGCGGAGCCAGGGTTGATTTTGTCGATATCGATGAGCGCACGTATAACCTTTGCCCGCAAGCACTTGAAGCAAAGCTGGTTCGGGCAGAGCAGGAAGGCCGTCTGCCTAAAATTATCGTCGCGGTTCACTTTGCCGGCCAGCCTTGTAATATGCGTAAAATTCGCCTTTTAGCTAATAAATATGGTTGCTTTGTAATTGAAGATGCTTCGCATGCCATAGGGGCGAGCTATTTGAACGAGAAAGTCGGCAGTTGTCAATATAGCGATATTGCCGTGTTTAGCTTTCATCCGGTAAAGATTATAACTACCGGTGAAGGCGGCATGGCTGTAACGAATGATTCGAGGTTGGCTGATCGCATGGCTTTGCTCCGCAATCATGGAATTACGCGCGACGAACTTCAAATGACAAAGCCAACCGATGGCCCCTGGTATTATCAGCAGATTGATCTTGGCTTTAATTATCGTATGACCGATATACAGGCATCATTAGGCTTATCGCAACTGCAACGGCTGCATATTTATATAAACCGCCGCCGAGAACTCGCTAATTGTTACAATCGTCTGCTCGCAGACCTCCCGATTGCATTGCCGTACCAGCATAGTGAGGGCAGCTCTGCCTGGCATTTATATGTTATTCGATTGCAACTGTCAAAAGTTAGAAAAACACATCGGCAGGTCTTCAACGATCTGCGAGCTTCTGGGATAGGCGTAAATCTGCATTATATACCCGTTTACAGCCAACCGTATTATCAGCGGATGGGTTTTCAAGCTGAAGATTATCCAAATGCTGAGCAATACTATCTTGAGGCTATTAGCCTGCCCATCTATGGCTCGATGACGAATGAGCAGCAAGATGAGGTGGTGTCAAATTTAAAAGAGATTCTCGATTATGTCATTTAAAAGACGTACAAGCTTTAACCCAAAACGGCGCATCCAACGGAGTGACGAATTAATACTTGATAAATGGTGCAGTGCTAGTTACGGTGGTAATCCTGAACACAAGAGAAATCCGGGTGATTTTGGCCTAACACCGCCTGCTAACCCACGGCCACATAAGAGCCTTTGTGACGATACAAAGATTACTACTCGGAATCAGGCTAAAGAATTGTTGCTGTCTGGTATATGCAAAGGCTTAGTGAGTCGGCAGCGTAATGAAGCTACAGGTTGGCCACAAAATGTTTGGGCAGTTACTGTTGACGGGATTGCGGTAGAAGCGCAATTGGAAAATGCTCAGCAAGGAGTGTATCATGGCTATCCAATTCCGGATGCAGACCCGTTTGCAGCTAAAGTGATATATGAATGGAATAAACGCCATGCGTGATTTTGAACTGCTCGTTGCACCAACACAAAGTAGTACCTCAATTATTATAAAAATTCTTAGGCAACCCGTTACCGAACACTTTACTGAGCAAGGCAACCTCGAAATTGCCATTATTGCTGATCCTTTGCCATTGGCTGAATGGTTTGCCGCTAATTGGTGGCGTTTGCGATGGGAACCAGAGAAAGAAAATCTTACGAAAGAACAGCAATTAGATTGGGATTTAAGTCATAAGTTAACCGCTACTGGCTCAGGCTACATCTGGCCTGATATACGTTTTGCTTCAGATGACTTTTCTATACATTGCACCGCTCAAAAAACTTTTGGGCAGTATGCAACTATACGCTTTTCCCGGCAGTTAAATGAGTGGCTAGATGCTGAGAATTTTGAGGCAGGTGTTGATCGTTTTGTGGCCGAGATTGCAAAAACTGTTTCGCAGTCTAATCTATCTGTACTTTGGCAAGAACTGTTAGAAGAACGTAATGATTCAACAGCAACAGATTGGCGTAAGATAGAAGCTAAGGCTGGTTATGATCCAGATGAAGCTCCGCATGAATTAATTGAAGGTTTACAAAAGTTATACAATTACTTTGGCAAAACTTCAGTTGAAGAATTAAGTAGCGAAAATCATAGAGTATCTGTGCTTGATATTGCGAATAGTCTTTTAAGTGGATTAAGTGAATCTCAACACACCATTACACCCGACTTAACAGGGTTGCAACAACCGACAGCTGGTGCAGATATGGCGCCATGGAAGCAGGCTGCTAAGGCAGCAGCTCAGGTAAGGAAAAAGCTAGGAATCAAAGATGCGTCTAGATTAAGTAATGAATTGTTGCTAGATTATTTATCTTTAGATCGGAGTATCTTTAACCAAAAACGCCTGACGCAACTAGCAACAGCAGGTTTAAAAAAAGAACATATGGCAACAACTATTCTTCTTAGCCCAGCTCGCGAGACAACACAACGATTTGCCCTTGCTCGTTTACTTGGCGATTGCATTTTTACATTAAATCAAGATGACAAACGTTTACTAAGCGTAACAAGTAGCAAAACGAGCCGTCAGAAGTTTCAGCGAGCATTTGCACAAGAGCTTCTTTGCCCTTATGAAGGATTGCTAGAAGTTATGGATACCGATCATCCTAATGAAGAAAACCTGGAAAAAATGGCCGAACATTATCAAGTTTCACCATTAGTTATAGGTTATACATTCGAGAATAAGTATATATGAACATAGCCGTAATTCCTGCACGTGGTGGCAGCAAGAGGATACCAAGAAAGAATGTGAGGCCCTTTTGCGGCAAACCGATGCTTGCTTATGCTATAGAAGCTGCTAAAACCTCGGGACTCTTTGAACATATTGTTGTTAGCACTGACGATGAAGAAATCGCAGGGATTGCTCACGAATATAATGCTGAAATCCCATTTATAAGGCCAAAAGAACTGGCGGATGACCTAACGCCAACCGTACCAGTGATTGCCCATGCGATTCAAGAATGCCAGAAATTTGGTTGGGCAATCGAATATGTTTGTTGTATTTACCCGGGGGTGCCTTTTATTCAAATCGAAGATTTAAGGCAAGCCTATGAACAGCTTATTGCTTCGAACGCCGATTATTCTTTTCCGGTGTCTGAATTTACATCGGCTCCGCAAAGGAGTTTGCGTAGTGATGTAAATGGTAAAATGACACCATTATATCCGGAATTTGAATTAACGCGCACACAGGATTTAGAACCAGCCTATTTTGATGCCGGCCAATTTTATTGGGGCAAGGCTATTGCATGGCTCAATAATCATAAACTACACAGCGGTGGGCTGGGGCTTAAGATACCCAACTGGCGTGTCGTTGATATTGACACCATTGAAGACTGGGCGCGGGCTGAACTTATCTATAGAACTTTGTTTTTAAAATGATTTTGAATATTATCATGTGTGCGATATTTCAATTTATGCTATAAGGGAATTTCTTATTGTGGCATGATTATGATGGAGAGTGGAAAATGGAAATTCAAACATGTAAAGAATGTGGTTTTATTCTAGGAACAAGGCCAGGTTTGACTGATCGGGATGGTGTATGTTCGGCTTGCACCAATAACGAAAAAAAAAAATATATTAATTATTCTGAACGCCAGACTTGGCTAACTGAGTATATCAAGGATAACATTTCAAGTAATAAATATGACTGTTTAGTCGCAGTTTCGGGAGGCAAGGATTCTACAGCAATTTTGCGTTTGCTTTTTGAAAACCATGGTGTGCGGAAAGCACTATTAGTAAGAATAGGTGATAATTTTACCCAAACAAAAACAGGCCGTGATAATGTCCAAAATATGCTTAAACAATTTAATACTGATTTAATAAATTATCAAATCAACTACGAAGAACTATCTGAACATATACGTGCAGATTTCAGGAAATATTTAAATCCTCTGAAATGGTTAGAACAGCAAATTTACATCATCCCTTTAGAACTTGCCAGAGCATTGAATATAAAATTGGTGTTCTATGGTGAAAATGCAGCATTTGAATACGGCTCAGCTGAAACTCTCGAGATTTTTCATGAAGCTTCAGATGAAAATTTAAAAGTAATTTATATGGGCAGCATTTATCCTTATTCGGCTGAGCATTGGTATCAAATGGCAAAAGAAGTCGGATTCAAAGATTTAAATGTCTTAAATGAATGGCAAAGGCAGGGCCAGATCGAAAACTACTCTCAAGTTGACAGTCTGGGATATCATATGGGCATTTGGACAAAATTTGTAAAATTTGGCTTTCAGAGAGTGTCTGATATAGCATGCCGCCTTGTTCGCGACAAAAGCCTTTCAATTGAACAGGCAAGAGAATTAATAAAAGACCAAGATTATATATGTGATCCTGCATCAAAACGTGATTTCTGCCGCGCAATAGGTATCACTGAAGTTGATTTTGACCGTACAGTGGATCAACATGCAAATCGAAACATTGTAATAAAGGATATTAATGGACGTTGGCGCCGACGAGATCTCTATTCTCATAACTCAAATTGAAAATACTAAACAATCGTATTTATATTACTGAAAAGAAAAGGTATATGGATATGAGCAAAAGCTTTTATAAGACGGAACAAGAAAAATTTTGGGCTGGAGGTTTTGGCGATGAATATATAGTACGAAATCAAAGCGCAGAAATTTTAGCTTCTAATTTGGCATTATTTGTGAGATGCCTTTATCGCATAAATAAAATCAGTAGCATTATAGAATTCGGCTCGAACATCGGTATGAATTTGATGGCTTTGAAACTTTTGCTGCCCAATATTGAGCTATCAGCAATTGAGATAAACAAAAAAGCAGTAGATGAATTGTCCTCCGTTATTCCTAGAGAAAACATTTTTAACGAGTCTATCCTTGATTTTCAGCCAAAGACCACTTATGATTTGGTACTTATTAAAGGAGTCTTGATACATATTAATCCAGAATCACTGCCATTTGTTTACGATAAACTATTTGAAAGTAGTAAGCGATATGTTTTACTATGCGAATATTATAACCCGAGTCCGGTTTCTATCCCTTATCGGGGACATGCAGATCGGTTATTTAAACGTGATTTTGCAGGTGAATTAATGTCTAAATACCCTATTTTACAGCTTGTTGACTATGGTTTTGTATATCATGGCGATTCATTATTTCCGCAAGACGATATTACATGGTTCCTACTCGAAAAATAACTCTGGTATTAGCCCTAAATGAAATTATCGATTCGTGTCGATGCCTCAACTCAGATCGGGACCGGGCATGTTATGCGCTGCCTTACTCTTGCCAAAGCGCTGAAGTCCAAAGGGGCTAAGTGCCATTTCATCTGTCGTCAACATGAAGGCAATTTGATTGAGCTTATAAAGAGTAATGGTTTTAATGTAACGGCGTTGCCTTCCGGTGACTCGTTTAAACCTGGTACAACTGCTTCGCTCGCCCATGCAGACTGGTTAGGTGCGACACAAGAGGAGGATGCACGCCAGACGATAGCGGTGATAGACAAGGCCGGGCAGCCTGTGGACTGGATTGTTGTGGACCACTATGGAATTGATGCAACCTGGGAATCTATGATTGCACCACACGCTAAGAGGATTTTTGTGATCGATGATTTAGCCGATCGAAAACATGCCTGCCATGTGTTGCTCGATCAGAACCTGGGCAAAACGAAAGCCGATTATGCAAAGCTGGTGAGGGAGAACAGTGTTACGTTACTTGGTCCCCAGTATGCTCTTTTACATCCACAATACTCAGAGCTGCATCTAAGAACACCGCCTCGACAAGGGCCGTTAAAAAACATTTTCATTTACTTCGGAGGCAGTGATCCACACAACGTAACGGGCATGGCTACGAAAGCTTGCTTAGCACTGAACTGTCCCGAAATTAAGCTCAATGTGGTGCTGGGCAACAGCTATGCTCATAGACCGGCACTCGAACGGTTGGCCAATGAGTACAGTAACTTTCACCTGCACCAAAACTTGTCCAGCCTGGCACCGCTTATGTTAGAAGCTGATCTTGCTATTGGAGCCGGTGGAAGCACATCTTGGGAGCGCTGCGCTATGGGATTACCGGCCATCATCATCACCATAGCGGCAAACCAAATACCCATTGCAAACGAACTACACAAAGCACAGGCAGCGGTGTATATTGCTAAGGTAGAAAATGTAACAGAGTCCAATATTGAGCAGGCAGTGCGCAATTGGCTTGTTCGTACAGATGCAGTAGAATGGTCGAAACGGTGCTTGGCTGTAACCGATGGAAGAGGAGTTGAAAGGGTGGTCGCTGCAATGGGGGTGGGGGGGGCTTTGCAGGCAAGGCTTGCTACGCAAAGCGACGAAGAATTGCTATTTGAGTGGGCAAATGATGCGTTGGTGCGAGCAAACTCGTTTAACTCAGAACCTATTAGTGCGGAAGAACATCATATATGGTTTTATAGAAAGTTGCAGCAAGTAAATATTTGCAGAATTTATATTATTGAAACGGTGGCTGGTTTACCGATAGGACAGGTGCGGTTTGATTGGGATGAAGAGAAGAAAGGGTGGTTAATAGATTACTCGGTTGATGCAACAATGCGAGGACAAGGGTTAGGCTGTCGTATTCTTGAAAAAGCTATAGAAGAGTTACGAAAAGACAAACAAGGTGCCCTTATTTTCGCCGAAGTCAAAGAACAAAATTATGTATCGCAAAAGATATTTACAAAAATGAATTTTGAGAAAATTGATATACTGGGGGGGGTATTTTTATTTGTTCAGATGCCAATAGTTGGCTGAATAAATATATTCCGCAATTGTTGTGTTATTTTATTCAGATGGGATTTCGCTGTACATGGGTACATAATGCAAATGAGTTAATAGTAGGCGGTGTATGTTTTTATTTAAGTTATGGAAAGATTGTCGGTGAAGAAGTGTTGGCTAAATTTAAGCATAATTTAGTCGTACATGAAAGTGATTTGCCGAAGGGTAAAGGATGGTCGCCTTTAACATGGCAAATCTTAGAAGGAAAAAATACAATACCAGTTACCTTGTTTGAGGCAGACGTGAAAGTTGATAGCGGTGTAATTTACGCACAAGAATGGCTTGAGTTTGACGGAACAGAGCTGATTGATGAGTTAAGACAGGCTCAGGCAGAAGCGACGATTCGCTTATGCCGAGAATTTGTCGCTAACTATCCACAAAGTACTACACTAGGTAAGCAACAAATAGGCGAAGAAACTTTTTATAGACGACGAACACCAAAAGATAGTGAATTAGATTTGAACAAAACTTTGGCCGAGCAAATCAACTTACTTCGAGTGGTAGATAATACGAACTATCCGGCTTATTTTGTCTATAAAGATACCGTATACTATTTACAGGTTTGTAAAAGAGATGAGTGATTATATCGTTGCAAGCTGTAAACCGTGGCATAAGGCTGCTTACGAGAAATTTATTAAACAGCATAAAGGGAGTTGGCATTGGGTAGATTCGCCAACCGACCTCAATGAAGTTCTTACTAAAGTTAAACCACGCTACATTTTCTTTTTGCATTGGAACTGGAAGGTGCCAAAAGAGGTATGGCAGCCGTATGAATGTATATGCTTTCACATGACTGATTTGCCGTATGGAAGAGGCGGTTCGCCTTTACAAAATTTGATTTTAGCAGGGCATAAAGAGACAAAATTAACAGCTTTGCGAATGGTTGAAGAATTAGATGCTGGCCCCATTTATACGAAACGTGATTTATCGTTACAGGGGCGAGCAGAAGATATTTATATTGAAGCCGGGCTGATAAGCTTTGAAATTATAGAATGGATGATTCAAGAAAATCCTACTCCAGTAGAACAGCAAGGTGAACCGACATTCTTTCAGCGCCGTAAACCAGTACAAAGCCAATTACCCGATACAAAAGATGTAAGCGCCTTATACGATTTTATACGTATGCTTGATGCTGAAAGTTATCCACCTGCCTTTATAGAATATGGTAGAATACGGTTAAATTTTTCTAATGCACAATTAGAAGACAATATGTTGAAAGCAACGGTTACATTTGACTTTGTAAATGAGGCAAAAGATGCAAATTGATATTGATGGTCGTAAAATCGGTCAGGATATGAAGCCCTACCTGATTGCTGAATTGTCTGCCAATCATAATGGTGATATTGAGCGTGCTTTTAATACCATTAAAGCAGCTTATGAAAGTGGTGCCGATGCAATAAAAATCCAAACTTACACTGCTGATACAATGACCATAAATTGCGATAGAGAAGATTTTATGGTGCGTGGTGGTTTGTGGGATGGGTATAAGCTTTATGATCTGTATAAGTGGGCAGAAACTCCTTTTGAATGGCATAAAGAACTATTCGAATATGCCCGTAAAATAGGTATTACTATTTTTTCGACACCTTTTGACGAAAGTGCCGTTGATTTATTAGAATCACTGAACGCACCGGCCTATAAAATCGCTTCTTTTGAAGCCACAGATTTGCCGTTACTTCGCTATATTGGAAAAACAAGAAAGCCGGTCATTATTTCTACTGGTATGTGTAGTGAAGGTGAGATTGAAGAGGCGATTAGTACTTTGCATGATGCAGGGTGTAAAGAGTTAGTGGTGTTACATTGCATTAGCAGCTACCCTGCACCCATTGAGCAAGCTAATTTGTTGCAAATAGCAAATTTAGCAAAGCGTTTTAACGTGATAACAGGGCTATCAGACCATACCTTAGGCACTACTGCATCTATCGCTGCTGTTGCTTTAGGTGCTTGTGTCATTGAAAAACACTTTATACTAAACCGTTCTGAAAAAGGCCCCGATAGTGAGTTTTCGATAGAGCCCCATGAATTAAAGCAATTAGCTGAGGCTACAAAAGATGCATGGTTAGCTTTGGGCAAGGTAGGGTTTGAACGACAGCCAGCAGAAGCAGCAAGCAAAAAATTTAGACGCTCTGTTTACTTTATTAAAAATTTAAAAAAGGACGAAATCATAACAGAAAAACATATTCGACGAATCCGCCCTGGTATGGGATTGCCGCCCAAATACTTCGACACCCTCATCGGCAAACGAGTAAAACAAGATGTTACTTTTGGCACACCAACCAGTTGGGATCTAATCGATGACTAAAACCGTATTAGTAGTTGCCGCGCATACCGACGACGAAGCCATAGGCTGTGGTGGCGCTATCGCCCGTCACGTTGCTGAAGGCGACACCGTTTATGCCGTATTTATGGCCGACGGTGTTACGTCACGCCCTGATAGCAGCGATACCGAGCTTGCACAGCGCCAAAAAGCGTCAGAATCAGCGATGAAAATTCTCGGTATTAAACAAAGCTTTATGCTTGGCCTGCCCGATAACCGAATGGATACCGTACCTTTTTTAGACATTGTACAGTCGTTAGAAAAGGTGGTGTGCGAAGTGAATCCGGCTATCATTTATACCCATCATCATGGCGATTTAAACATTGATCACCGAATTACTCACCAAGCCGTTCTGACCGCCTGTCGTCCCACGCCGGCCTGTGCCGTGCGAGAAATTTATTCCTTCGAAGTGCTATCGGCAACGGAATGGAACACGGCCGGCCGCGAACCTTTCTCCCCTAATGTGTTTATTGATATAAGCCAATATTTAACTATAAAAAATCAAGCTATCGAAGCATACCATTTAGAAACACGGCCTGCACCGCACACACGCTCTATAGAAAACATTCTTCGGCTGGCGGAGTACCGTGGCAATACGGTAGGCGTTGAGGCTGCTGAGGCTTTTAGTTTGGTGAGGCGATTGGTTTAGATTATTTGAATCAAGTGGATGATTTTCAGAAAATTGGTTTAGGGGCGACTCGCAGTCGCATAGCCTTAAGTGACGGTGCCAGTCCGTCCTTGTAGCGGCCGCAAAACGCTGCATGAGGCCAATATTAGGGATTATCACTCCGTGTAAAACTTTCACGCCGACGCCATCGAGCGTGATTGACAGAGGTAGGTTACTCGCTACGCCGTGAGGCGGGCGGGGGAAGGGCCTGAGGCCGAGGTTCAAATCCGTGTTTTCTCGCTGAAGCGACGGCAGGCGGGGAATTAGTCCGAGGTGGCGTGACCGTGGGACGATGGGGCCTAATACTCAGAAGTCGTGGTTCCGGTAGTGAGCGGGATTCAAGAAAGGGGATAGATTGCGGTTCTCCTTTCGGAAGCGGACATAGGTGTTTAGGAGCGGAGAGGGGCTGAAAAAGGAGATGCGATAACCGAGTGAGGTCTCGCGGGAGTCTCCGTAGTTTCGGAGTAGGGATGTGGCGGCCCGAAGCAACCGTGAGAAGTCTGCGGCATCATAGTAGTTTCGAGAAATCGGAATGAAGGGTGCCACCGTATAAAAGCGGGTAAATTCATTACCGACGGGCCAGGGCATGTTCCAGGTGAAAACGTCCGGAACCCTGTAAAAAGGGAACCGACCGGTGGTGAAGACTCGCTGACGGAGGAGCAGTGAGAGAGAAGCGGATACTGCACAGCGCAATAGACAAGGTGTACAACTGGCGCAATCTTCGGAAGGCGTCACAGAAAGTGATGACGAACCGGGGAAGCGGCGGTGTAGACGGGATGAGTGTCGCGGGCTGGAAAAGGAACGAGGAATCGCACCTTACGGCCCTGAGACGGAAACTAATCCGCCGGGAATACCGGAGCAAACCGGTACGACGGCTCTACATCGACAAGCCGGGAAGCAAGAAGAAGCGCCCACTGGGGATACCCACGATTGTAGACCGGGTATGCCAACAGGCGGTGCACAATGTGCTTGCGCCGGAGTTTGAAGCTTATTTCCACGAGGGAAGCCACGGGTTTCGACCGGGGAGGAGCACAAAGACTGCGGCAAAACGCATTGAAGAACTTCGTCGAAAAGGGTATCGCGTAGGTGTGGATATCGACATCAAGGGTTTCTTTGACAATGTAGACCATGAAATCCTGATGGGGCTTATGCGCAAGGTTGTCAAGGACCGACGGGTCCTCGGCCTTGTGCGAGGCTGGCTTAAAGCCGGAGTGTTGGAGGAAGGAAATGTAAAATATCTTACTTCCGGTACTCCACAGGGTGGCGTGATAAGCCCATTGCTAAGCAATGTATATCTAACGCCGCTGGACAATGCGCTTGAAGATGCCGGGTACCAGTTTGTTCGCTATGCCGATGATGTATTGATACTGTGCCGCGACGCCGAAGGGGCGCGAGACGCGCTTGAGTGCGCACGGACGGTGCTTGCCATGCTTAAGCTTGAAATGAACGAGGAAAAGACAAAGCTTGTTAGCTTTGCCGAAGGATTCGACTTTCTCGGCTTCCATTTCGGCAAAAGAGGCAGGGGCGTGGGGACAAAGTCGCTCAAATCCTTTTACCTGAAGATGCGGGAATCTACCCGCCGCAATCAGGGAGACATTCCTCTGGAGAAGGTGATAGGAAAGCTCAATCCTATAATTCGGGGATGGGGCAACTATCATCTGGAAGGACGGAATGTGGGACTGTTTACGAAATTGGACAAATGGATACGGAACCGTCTTCGCTCCTACTACTGGAAGGGGTGGCGTAGTCGTGCCATGTTCGATGTTAAACCGTCAAAAAATGATTTGGAGCGATTGGGTCTAATGTCTTTGAGATGCATGATAAAGCCAAATGAGCTTCAACTCTCGTTGTTTTGACGTTCCCTGTGAAGGGAAATCTACGGGACGGCCGTATGCGGGAAAACTGCTTGTACGGACGTAACGGGGGCTTGGCCATGGCGACATGGCCATTCCACCCAAAAATACGTTGAAGCAGAATATTGGAAGAAAAAAAGTTAGCGGACCAGATGACTTGCTTTCTAAGGTTGTTGACTTTTTAAATGCGATGGTTGCTGATGTAGCTTTGGTGGTGTCATTTTTTCAAGAAAAACATGTTTCGTATATAATTTAATGTCTACATATCAAAGAACAGGTTAGTATGTCCCGTTGCCGTCCTTGGAAAAGGACGAAATTTCCTAAATTAACAAATTTAAAGAGGAATCCATGAATAATCAAAAGATTCTATTACTGAATATTGCATTGAGGCCTAATTCGAAAACGGCATGGTTACCTATAGGAATTGGCTATATTGCAACGGCATTAAAGAAACAAGGAATAGTATTTGATATCTTTGATATAGATGCAAATAGATATAAAGATGCGCAAATAGAAAGTTATTTAAATAATTATAAATATGATATTTATCTGATAGGTACAATTGTAACGGGATATAGTAAAATAAAGAAAATTTCAAAGATGATAAGATCAAGTAATGAGGCAGCCATTATTATTTGTGGAAATACTGTTGCATCATCGATTCCAGATATAATTTTGAAAAAGACAGAAGTGAATATAGCTGTAATAGGCGAGGGTGATATTACAATTGTCAAACTTGTTGAATCAATAAGTAATAATGAATCTATTGATAAAGTACAAGGGATTGCTTACTTAGATAATAATGAAGTTGTAATGACTGAAAAAAGGGAAGTTGTAATAGATATTGATACTTTGCCTTCAATTGATTGGAGTGTTTTTGATGTTGAGTACTATATTAATAAAATGCGTGATAGTATAGCTCGTCCGTATCCAATCCCACAAAACCAGATAAGACCATTTGTTATCAATACAGCACGTGGATGTCCTTTCCGATGTTCATTTTGTTATCATGCTTTTATTAATAATAAGTACAGATTTAGAAGTCCAGAATCTGTTATCTCAGAAATAAGAAATCTTCAGACTTTGTATAATATTAATTATGTTAATTTTTTTGATGAACTCACCTTCCATTCAAAAAAACACGCTAGTGATTTTGCAAACACAATAATTAAAAATGATATTAAATTATTCTGGAATGCCGATATACGCGCAAACCTATTTAAAACAGGTGATGAAGAATTACTTGAAAGATTAAAAAAATCGGGATGTCTTGCATTTGGTTATTCTCTTGAGTCTGGCAGTCATGTTATACTACAACATATGAATAAAAAGATTAGTATTGATGATTTTATTGAACAGAAATATGTATTGGATAGAGCTGGTATAAAATCGCATACAAGTATAGTGTTAGGGTATCCAGAAGAAACAATAGGGACTATTCGTGAAACATTCAATGTATTAAAAAGAGCAAAAATATATCCCAGCGCTGGATTTTTACTTCCTCAGCCAGGAACACCCATGTATGATTATGCATTAAAAAATAATATAATAAAAGATGAAGAAGATTATCTGGAGAGAATGGGTGATCGACAGGATTTTTATCTGAATTTAACTAATATTTCGAAAGAAGAATTTATAAAGGAAGTCGAAACGCAGCTGTCCGATTTAGCATGCGATATGGGTGTAAATTTACCCAAAGAACAATTAATAAAAACCGGAACTGAAATTCATAATTAATACATTTATAAATTGGATTTAGGTTATCAAAAGCCATAGAAATATAAGTTAAAAGATCATCAGTTGATGTAAAATCTATTCTTTCGGGAAGGTAAATTAGATATGGTGATATCTTGTATATGGTCATTTATTAAAAAATATATTACAATAATTATATATAAATTATTTCTTAATTTTAATAAGAAGGAAGATGATTACGAGAGAAAAAGAGAAAATTATTATAGTTGTATTAGGAAATTTGTTAGAAATAATTCAAAAATTAGTAAGACATCACCTTGTATAATAATTTGGGAATTCGGTGGATTCTCACTCATCTTTGAAAAAGATATTATTATTGCGCTTGCATTAAAATTACGTGGATATAGGATACACGCAATAATATGCGATGGAGTTCCAGAAGCTTGTTACCAAAGGAATAGAGACGATGATGTCAAAAAATGGCATATAAAGTGTAGATCATGTATAAAGAGTATGGTTAATACTGCAAAGCGTTATGGAATTGATTATTCTTTATCGAGCGACTATATAAACGATACGATTAAACTGGAATTAATTTCATTATCTAATAGAACAGATGTAGATCAGATAAAAAATCAAAAATATTTCGATGTTAATGTTGGTGGATTTGCATATGCCTCTTTTATGCTATTCGAACAGGGCAAACCAATTGTTTATAATAAATTAAATGAGGATGAAGTTTATATTTATAAAAAATATTTTTATGCATCACTCATTAATACATATATTACGAATGAGATAATAGATAAAATAAAACCTTTAAGTATATTCACATCACATGGTCTCTATGTAGACTATGCCCCACCTGTCTATTTGTCAATTATTAAGAATATTTATTGTACAGTTTGGATATCTGGTCTAGCTGATTATCTTCATTACTATACACGACCTACCGATAATAAATTCATTACAAGGAGTATTAGTACTGAGAGTTGGGAAAGAAGAAGAAACCAAGAACTATATGATCATGAAAATAAAATATTAGAGAATTTCATCTTTAATAGATATTATAATAATGGTTCAAAGGATATATTATTTAAGAGCAAACCAGGAACAAATGGTTCTCTAATAAAAAAATTAAAAATATTTAACTCTAATCCAATAGTATGCCTTTTTACACATCTAAACTGGGATGCTGCTGTTGATTTTTCTACTATGATTTTTGCCGATTCCGATGAATGGGTTATTGAGTCGCTAAAACGTATGATAAATAATACTAAGATAAATTGGTTGATTAGAATTCATCCTGCGGAAAGAATCCAAGGTACTCTTTATAGTATTGGAGAAAATATTAAAAGTGTTTTTAATAATTTACCGGAACATATAAGAATTATTTGGCCTCACGAAGAAATAAATACTTATGATATTTATGAATTAATAAATGTTGGTATTACTATATATGGAACAGCGGGCGTAGAACTTCCTATTATGGGAAAACCGGTAATAGTAGCTGGTAATGCGCATTTTTCTAATAAAGGATTTACTATGGACGCAAAAACTAAAGAAGAATATTTTGATCTGCTGTGTAAAGTAAATCAAATAAAACCTCTTGAAAAGAATCAAATTAATTTGGCAAAAAAATATGCTTATTCATTATTCATACAAAGACAAATTCCATTAAATATGATAAATAAATTACAAGGTCATTGGGGCAATATAAATTTACAACTATTAAATAAATTATTGCCGGGGAACGATTATGCATTAGATACAATTTGTGATGGAATAATTAAAGGAAATGATATTATATTATAACAACTTTTTTAGGGGCGACTCGCAGTCGCATAGCCTTAAGTGACGGTGACAGTCCGTCCTTGTAGCGGCCGCAAAACGCTGCATGAGGCCAATATTAGGGATTATCACTCCGTGTAAAACTTTCACGCCGACGCCATCGAGCGTGATTGACGGAGGTAGGTTACTCGCTACGCCGTGAGGCGGGCGGGGGAAGGGCCTGAGGCCGAGGTTCAAATCCGTGTTTTCTCGCTGAAGCGACGGCAGGCGGGGAATTAGTCCGAGGTGGCGTGTCCGTGGGACGATGGGGCCTAATACTCAGAAGTCGTGGTTCCGGTAGTGAGCGGGATTCAAGAAAGGGGATAGATTGCGGTTCTCCTTTCGGAAGCGGACATACTAATATGTTCATTGACATGTAGACATTAGTATTGTAACATGGCTTATGAAAACAAATGATGGCCGTAAATTATCCAAGAAGACTAAAGAAGAAATTCGCATCCGTGCGGTGCAACGAGTTCAATCGGGCGAAAGCCCTGAAGTGGTAATCAAGGCGCTTGGTTATACAAGGACGGTGATTTATCGTTGGCTGGAAAAATTTGCATACGGAGGTTATGATGCCCTAAAGTCAACGAGTGCGCCTGGAAAAACTCCGAAACTGAATACGAAACAATTGGCAAAAATCTATTCTGTTATCGTCGATAAAACTCCTGATCAATTAAAATTTCCTTTTGCATTGTGGACGAGAGATTTAGTGAGAGAATATATTCGTCAAACGTTTAATGTTTCTTTGAGCGGGGTTTCCGTAAGTCGCTTACTTGCAAAGATGGGTTTGTCGCCACAAAAACCACTAATGCGAGCCTACCAGCAGGATGAAACGCTCGTAAAAACATGGACGACAAAAGAATTTCCAGCTATAAAAAAGCTCGCAAAGCGTGAAAAAGCCGATATTTTCTTCGGTGATGAGGCTGGAGTACGATCTGACAATCACATTGGAACAACGTGGGCCCCCGTTGGAAAAACACCAATTGTTAAGACAACCGGTGCTCGATTTGGTGTCAATATTATTTCAGCAATTAGTCCTCGTGGCAGAATGCAATTTATGATTACAAAAGGGAAATTCAATTCTGATATATTTATAGAATTTCTAAAAAAATTACTCCGTTATAAACGGAAAAAAATATTTTTAATTGTCGATGGGCATCCAACACATAAGTCAAAGAAGGTAGCGGAGTTTGTTAATGAGAATAAAGATAAACTTCGGTTATTTATCCTGCCGCCCTATTCGCCTGAATTGAACCCGGATGAATTAGTTTGGAATACGTTGAAGCAGAATATTGGAAGAAAAAAAGTTAGCGGACCAGATGACTTGCTTTCTAAGGTTGTTGACTTTTTAAATGCGATGGTTGCTGATGTAGCTTTGGTGGCGTCATTTTTTCAAGAAAAACATGTTTCGTATATAATTTAATGTCTACATATCAAAGAACAGGTTAGTAGGTGTTTAGGAGCGGAGAGGGGCTGAAAAAGGAGATGCGATAACCGAGTGAGGTCTCGCGGGAGTCTCCGCAGTTCGGAGTAGGGATGTGGCGGCCCGAAGCAACCGTGAGAAGTCTGCGGCATCATAGTAGTTTCGAGAAATCGGAATGAAGGGTGCCACCGTATAAAAGCGGGTAAATTCATTACCGACGGGCCAGGG
>Ga0302248_1001133_pt1 | contig 21054 bp, 19 predicted proteins | sample AAG_UR_Leu_MG_FD_193528 | JGI IMG/M metagenome (GOLD analysis project Ga0302248, IMG submission 193528) | Enriched activated sludge microbial communities from anaerobic digester in WTTP, New Holstein, Wisconsin, United States - AAG_UR_Leu | ecosystem: Engineered > Bioreactor > Anaerobic >... | reverse complement strand
TCAAGATTTCATGATTCCCCGCTCACAAGCTGCTCTATCTTGACTTTGGGTGTTAAAACAGTTTAATATTCCTGAATTTTTTGAGATTTGTAATTTTGAAACACTTTTTTTTCACAACCTTTTTCAGACACAAAACTATCGCTTTTCTCATCTATCTCTTTTTCTTTCTTATCCTTTTTCTGCAACTACCCCTCCGCAAAGAGATCTCCGGCAACTGTGACACATGGCTTGCCCTTTCGTATTCCTCCTATTCTCTTGAATCGATAAAATCTTTCCTGACAGGCACAGAGCCCGGGTCTCCGATGCATCCTGTCCATAATCCACTTGCGTACGGAGAATCAGCTCCTGGAATACAACTACCTATTATTATTATGAAATACCTGGGGCTTTCAGATTATTGGGTAAATTATCTTTACATATCCGCCATCTTTTCACTGACTGCTTTTGCAATATTTGTATTTGCCGGAAATTTCACCGTTTTTTTTCCTGCAAAAATGCTTGCAGGGTTCATATTCACAGTAAATAACATCTCTTTTGCCCACATTGATGACTCAATAATTATCTTTTTTTTCTTTCCTGTGCTTGCACTTCATTTTCTTTTCAGGTGGTTCCATGAAAAAAACATTAAATTTCTTGTACTGTCATCAGTTCTTGCCGGAATTCAGATATATTTTTCATTTTATGTTTTCTTCTATCAGTTTGTCATGATATTTATATTTTCTGCTGTATCTGTTTTCAAGAACAGAGTGAAACTGACTGAACTTATAAAACCCGCCGCACTGTATCTTTTAATATCTGCCGCTATCTTTGTTCCGCATCTGCTGTTTTATCTAAAAACCATTCAGGAACTTGAATTTGTTGAGATATTTGACAAATTCTATACTGTAAAGATGGCAAGTATCAATCCTTTGGACTTCATCCTTGTACTTCCTGACAATCTTATTTACCCTGACCTTGGAAAAATGACAGGGATCCCGATGAACTGGGGTTTTGTGAGGCATTACAATTTCACAGGATTAATTGCGCTTGCACTATTCATCTATTCATTTTTTAAATGGAATAACTTCCGTCTTTTTCTTGGAATGACAGCACTTGCCGGACTTTTTCTTGCCGCAGGTCCGGTCTTCATGTTCAACATGAAAGAGGTCTTCTACTCGCCTCTTTATGTTTTTTACAAATTAATTCCAGCACTTGGATTTCTCAGAGTAGCTGTTAGAGCTCACTTCATCTTTCTTTTTGCGATGTCAATCGGAGCGGCCCTTTCAACTGAAAAACTGTTCAAGGGAAAAAAATATCAGAATTTTTTTATAAGCGCGATGTTTCTACTCCATTTTTTTGAAAGCACTCCTCTTCCTATAAAAGGTTTTGATGCTTCTATGACAGACAAAGTTCCAATGATCTACAATTACATTAAGAAAATGGATGGCAGACCTCTGATAATAGAGCTTCCGAGCAGGATGGATGTCGAATTTCTGAACTGGGATGATTCTATTTTCAATGATCCCGCTGAATTTATTTTCAAGGGAACAGACCGTCTCAGTTTAAAAGTTGAGAATATTTCAATGTTCGTAAATTCATGGGATGATATTTTTCAGTACAACAGAGAAATAATCTATACAAACTGGCAGACTTCCCATAAGATCGATTCAGTGAACGGTGTCAACGGATATTTTCCTGTTCCGAGAATGATGTACCAATACCACATAAACCGTCTTCCTGATAAAAAATCTTTTCAGACGCTGAAAAAATGGGGTGTCAATTATATTGTGTGGCATGAATCAATGAAAATTGAAGGCGACACGCTCTCCCTGGAAATACTTAACAATTCTGAATGCTTAACAAGAATCAACACTGCTGAAGAAAGTTCTCTGTTCAAGTTGGAGGAATGCAATGAATGAGCTTTTTTTCATTGTTTACCAGATCATTATTTCAACAAGAATTTTCATTGAGATGGAAGATCTGACGCTTTCGGTTTTCATTCACCAGCTTTTCTGGTTTAATTCAGTATTGATATTCTTTTTCATCTGTTTCAGATATCTGCTGAATATTGAAAAAAGCCGACTCTTCCTACTGTCTGCAGGTTCAATACTCACTTTTATCCCACTAATCTATGCAAAACTTTCCGGAACTGCATGGGCACTCAACTATATACAGCCGGTATCTTTAAAACAGGTTGCCTTTGATCTTGCAACACTTCTTTTCTTTCATGAATACAACTGGCCGATGTTTCCTGAACTGATCGCACTATTATCCGGATCAATACTTTTAGCCACATATCTTTCTAAAAACCTGAAACTTTCCATCATCACATCGGTTACATCTGTTTACGGTTCATTTCTTCTGCTTGGATTTTCATGGATAGCTGTCAATCCTGAACATCCCACCCTTTTTCTGATTAAATCAGGATTCCATGACAGTCAGTTCTATGCTTTTCAGTTAATAACGGTCTTTTCATTCTTCGCAATTATCAGTTTATTCAAAGAAGTATCCGATATATTCAGAAATTTTGGAAATCCGTTGTTTGTTCTCTCTTTTTTCTTTGCAATCACTCTGATCCTGCAGTTGACTTATCTTAAGCTGTTTACCGTATCAACTACTCTGACCGATCTTTCTGTAACATTTCTGCCTGCGGCATCAATTGTCATGTCGATACTTGTCTTATTTCTTTCAATATTCAGAATAAGGTCTTTCAGAATAATCTTTCTACCATTCTGGATAATGGCTTTTTCGATCCTCAATCTGTTTTAAAAAGGTTTGTGGAATTTCATGGTGCCGGAGACCGGACTCGAACCGGTACAGGAGAGTATCCCGAGGGATTTTAAGTCCCTTGCGTCTACCAATTCCGCCACTCCGGCCGGCAATCAGAGAATAAATGGAGGCGCCTTCCGGATTTGAACCGGAGATGGAGATTTTGCAGACCTCTGCCTTACCGCTTGGCTAAGGCGCCTCTGAAACTGAGATATTCGATTAGTTAAAGACCAAAAAAAATGGAGCGGGAAACGGGATTCGAACCCGCGACGTCAACCTTGGCAAGGTTGCACTCTACCACTGAGTTATTCCCGCTCAGTAAAAGTGGAATATAATGATTAGAGCCGAGTTGTCAAATAATTTTTTGATTAAAACTCTTTCATTTCAACTGTATCTACTGTCCAGCCGGGAGTATACAGTTCCCATGCCGATGAACCGTTTGCCCTGAAACGAATCAATGCATTCGGTGCAATGCACCCTGCTGGGAACATCCAGGTTTGTGCAACTGCTGAAAAAGATCTGTCAACTGACTGATTTCCGTCACAGTAATATGTTGTGCATCCGCTGTTTTTTGTCTGGTCACTCGGTAATGTTGGAGGTGTCATGCTCACCCAGTCCGTTCCACCGTTCCCCGAACATTCTACATAGAGACGCTGATTTTTATCTGTTCCAGATTCGCTCTCCCACGAAGTATCATCACTGAGCGAAACAGTGAATGAAACCCCTGCATTAACACAGTGGGTCAGAACTGTTTCAGTTCCATAAGTCAGATTGTGTGTATAGCTGCTGTTGTATTTAGTGCTTGAACCCCACTCCATTTTTGAGTTTTTATTTACCCATGCTCCATCCTTTGTCCAGCCGTCATCACCGCTATCCCATGTTGCGACAGTCAAAGGAAGCGGGCAAAGACTGCATACATGGTTAGCTGTGCAGAACTCTCCGGCAACTGTGTCACACTGATCTGCCTGATAGCATTCAACACACTGTGATGTGCTGTCACCGTTATCCATGCAGTAAAGTGTGTCACCCGAACAGGCGGAACAACCGGCTCCGCATTTATCATTCTGATCGCAGAATGTACAGACAAGTCCATCGCCTTCATAATTTTCAGCACATGTACAAGTGAATGATCCTTCTGTGTTTGTACATTCTGAACCTTCAGCGGCACAGTTATCAGTTTCCTTCACACACTCATCAATGTCAACACACAATCCATCTGCGTCTTTTTCAAATCCTGCAGCACATTTGCAGTCTGTTGTTATCCACGCATCACAGAAAGTTGTGCAGAGAACTTCAGTATCGTTGACATATCCCATCCCTTCAATTTCATTGCATTTCAGCCGGTTGCCGTCACAAACTTCATCCCCGTCAACGATTTCATTTCCGCAAGCCGAACCTGATCCTGTATCACCTGTGTCACCGCTGTTTCCTGAATTTCCGGTGTCACCAGTATTACCGGTGTTCCCTGTATCTCCGGAATTGCCGGAATTACCTGAATCACCGGAATTACCTGTGTTTCCAGTATCTCCGCTGTTCCCCGTATTTCCCGTATTCCCTGAATCGCCTGAATTGCCGCTATTTCCTGTATCATCTACACAAACCCCGTCAATACAGACCTGAGTACCCGGACAGTCAATTGAATCAGTACATTCAATATCGTCTTCAACTCCGCATCCGGCAACAATAAAAACAAGAATCAATGACATCAGAATCTTACGCATAACTAACTCCCCGTATTATTATTTTGACCAATGTGACTACCAACCGTCGTCATATTCACATTTTTCTTCGCCTGCCTGCCATGTACAGTCACTTCCGCACTGAAGTGTTTTTGAATTGTCATATCCGAGTGTCGTGCAGTTGGATGTCTGACCTGTTTCACACTGCTCAGTGACAGCACCGTGAAACTTGATGTCATCAATGTAAAAAGCATCCCATCCGTAACTGTTACTTGAATCTTTTTCGTACTCAAATACCACTGTCGGATATCCTGCCGGTACAGTTATGCATTTCTGAGTCCAGGTTGATTGGTCTCCGCTAATTGTAAATTCGCTTGTACCGTCGACATAAACTGTTAAAAAATCAAATCCTGACTCTGACTGCCCTGCATACCAGAAACAGATCTCACCGTCAGTATATTTTATGAAAGCGATCGAATTGTAATCACTATTACTTGTTGCATTAGATTTCATGCTGTAGGTTCCGCCATATTTCTCAGTAGTTGATATGCTCCACTCTGTACCGGCGCTGTATCCTGGACGGCTACCGCTTTCAAAACCTTCAATGAATTCAGGGATATTACCGCCAAGATAACCATCTCCGCAGGTATTTAATGCACAGACATGAGTGTCACTTCTGCAAACTTCACCGCCTGCCGTGTTACAGTCATTGTCATCTCTGCATCCGACACATGTATTATCAGTGATCAGGCAGTGGGGAGTTTCGCCTTCGCAATCTGTTTCCTCAACACACTGTACACACTGAGTTGTTCCATTTCCATTATTTTTGCATACATCCGCTGTTCCTGTACACTCAATACACTCTGCCGTGCAAGACAAGGGCTGGTCACAGAAAGTACATGCTGTTCCGTCACCTGAATAGTAATCCCTGCAGGTACAGGTAAACAACCCTTCAGTGTTTTCACAGTCAGCATTTGTATCACAATTATGAGCTCCGGTCGTGCACTCATCAATATCAATGCATTTCCCGTCGACACTCTTTTCATAACCTGAGGCACACTCGCATAAAGCAGTATCCCATCCGTCACATGTCAAATTACATGATACGGCTGTTTCATTGACATATCCCATTTCAGCTATCGCATTGCAGGCGATTGTGTTCCCGTCACAGATCTCACCATCATCAACAGCGGTGTTTCCGCATTTATCCTCAACAATGTCTTCGTCAGGAACAACATCCGGGTCACCTGTGTTGCCTGTGTTTCCGGTATTTCCAGTGTCACCCGAATTGCCGGTATCTCCTGTGTCACCGGTGTTTCCTGAGTTTCCTGAGTCACCAGTATTTCCGCTGTCACCACTATTCCCGGTGTTACCGGAATCGCCAGAATTTCCGCTGTTCCCTGAATTACCGGAATTACCGCTGTCTCCAGTATCTCCAGTGTTTCCAGTGTCACCTGCATTGTCTACACATATTCCGTCAACACATACCAGTGTCCCGGGACAGTCAAAACTGGTGAGACATTCAAGAAGTTCATCTTCGACACCGCATCCGGCAAAAATAAAAATAAAAGCTAATAGAATCAGAATGTTACGCATGAGCAACTCCTTTATTGTTAAAAACATTATGGACAGTTACATCCGGCAGTCACACAGTTCTGAAGTTTGACTGTAAGCGTGTAATCACCTTCATCATCAAAGGCAGATGATCCGTCAACGATGATATAAAGCCATGTATCTACTGTTGCTGTGAAACTTTTGCTATGCATAGATGTAATATATTTTTGGCAGTAATCATACTCATTCTTGTTTTCATTGTTACAAACTGTGAGATTTGTATATAATTTTAATGTAGCATCCCAATCACTTACCGAATAACTGCATGGATCTCCTGTTGTTAACTGAATTGCTGCTGTTTCTCCGGCTCTTAAATATATTTTGTATGAATGATCTGCATTTGCATCCCAACAATCATCAGTGGATGGAAGGTCGTGGTCGTTGCTCGCACTGCATGTATCAGCATTCATTGTAAAACCTGATGTGGTCTTTGCAATACTTCTTCCAATAATTCTTGCATTACCACATCCTCTTCTGTTTTCAGAGCCATTTGCACATGAATTAGCAGGGATAGGAACCGTGCACTGGTTATTCGAGCAAATTTCTCCTGCACCGGTATTACAGTGAGCATTATCATAACACTGAACACATGCTGAATTATACCAGTAGAAGTTTGCTGAACACTGCTGATCATATCTTAATTCGGCAGTACAGGCCGATCCGTTCCAGCCGAAATTAGTTTTACATATAAATCTGCATTCTGTAACACTGGTCTCGGCATTGTATGCTCCTGTGGTTGAAGGAGCCCAGTCGGTTCCGTTCCATGTCTGGGTGATTACTGCCGCTGTATTCCACTGAGCATTTTCAGGAAGTCCGGTACAACTCTGGTTCGTTTTTGTGTCAGGCGTGCAGTTCACTCCGTTCCCGCTGTAATTGGTCTTACATGTGCAGGTGAAACTCCCTTCAGTGTTTGCACAATCAGCATTTTCATGGCAGTTGTCAGTTCCTTTAACACATTCATTTATGTCAACACAATTTGTTCCGTTGCTTTCATAACCGGAGTCACAAGTTACGGCATTATCTTCATCAGGAACAACATCTTCATCCTGCTCAGGATTTACATCGTCATCATGTTCAATGGTTTCGTCGTTCATATTATCAGCCGTTTCATTATCAACAGTTGCGGCATCTTCATCAGGGATCGATGTATCACCGCTGTTCCCAGTATTGCCTGAATTGCCACTGTCGCCTGTGTTTCCTGAATTGCCGGTATCGCCTGTATTCCCTGAATCACCGGTATCGCCGATGCCGTCATCCACACAATATCCGTCAATACAGACAAACCCTTCATCACAGTCAAACGCTGTGATACACTCAGCGGGATCTTCCGTTGAACAGGAAATGGAAAATAAGAAAATAATTATAAATGCTACGGAATTTCTCAAATGGCTCATCTTTTCACCTATTTAAATTAATTTCACAATTTTTTCAAGTGCGGCAAGGTCTGTTTCGCAGTAAGAATCAAGTTTGTCAGAATCAATATCAAGAACACCGAGAATCTCACCATTTTCATCTTTAACCGGAATGACTATTTCCGATTTACTTCTGCTGTCACATGCGATGTGTCCCGGAAATTTTTCAACATCAGGAACAATAATTGACCTTTTTTCATTAATTGCCGCCCAGCAGACACCTTTATCTTTTGCAAGAACCTGACATGCAAGAGGCCCCTGATAACATTTTACGGTGAGCTCACCGTTTTTAAGAAAATAGAAACCGACCCAGAAATTCTTATCAAATTTGTGATATAAAAGTGCGCAAATTGTCGCCATTCTTGCATCACAATCATCCGTTTTCTTAAACAATTCAAAAAGTTGATTAATTATGCGGTCATATTTATCTGAAAGTTTATCTGCCATTATTCAGGACATCCGCCGACAGGTGGGTTAGCGGTATCACACACACTGCATTCAGGGGTAATCGGAGTAATGAACATCGGCGGAGGACTTGTCCATCCTGAATCACAAACGCATTCCATTTTAGATCCGGTGAACTGACAACTTCCATTACTAAGAATGTTTCCACAGGTTGAATTGCAATTTTGAATACAATTGCCTCCCTGAAAAATATACCCTTCCAAACATTGTGAACAGTCATTCCCTGTCCAGTTGCCGGTACATGAACAGATCGGAGCTCCGCTTGGAGCGCTGCATGTTCCGTGAGAACTGCAGAAATGGGTCGCATCACAAATTGCACAGTCCGTTCCTGAATAATATTCAGCACATACACAACCTGCTTCATTCTTAACAGGATCAATCCCGCACACTTTTGAGCCAGTGCAGTTATATGTTCCATTATCACAGTCAGGTTTACATTTCTGATCAACTATGCTTTTCAAATATCCTGTGTCACAGTCAGTGCACCATCTTCCGGCATATCCGGTGAGGCATTTGCATGTGACAGTCATGTCCTTGTCGGTACACTGCCCTCCATTGCAGGGATCCGGAGTACAGGCAACATTCTTGACGCAACTGAACTTTCCGTCACCGTTTTCATCATCATCAAGCACTTCCATGTGATAACCCGGCACACATTCTGAACAGTCATCACCTTTGTGAAATTCATCACAGGTACATTTCGGCTTACCGTCAACCATTTCGCATGTTCCGAAACCGCTGCATGTGTCTTCACTACAAACAACGCCTTCGTCAGGAGTTTCAAATTCATCATTGTCGGGATTTATGCTGCTGTCAGAATCACCATCATTTTTTTCCTTATCATCGGGGACAATATTTGAATCATTTTCAGTTGAATTGTTATCAGGGACATTATTGTCAACCACTTCTGAGGAATCATCTTTATTGCTATTGTCTGTTGAACTTTCAGGAGGAACGCAAAATTCATCAATACATTTAAATCCGTCAGGGCAGTCAAAAGCAGTTATGCATTCAGCTGACTCCTCCTGAATACATGAAATGAGAACGACTTGAGAAAACAAAAAAACAACCATCAGAACAAACATTTTTTCAAATTTCATTGCTCAGCCCCGATTAATTTAAGTAACAAACACAATTAATTATATAAATCAATATATATTTGTCAAACAGAATAATTTAACAAAAAAAAAGGGGGGCAAAAAGCCCCCCCGAATAAACATTTTGAGAAAATCTACTTATTTTGAAGTTTCCTTGTCAAGTGCTTCAAAAGCCTTGTCTGCTCTTTCAACAACAGCCGCTCTAACCTGTTCGTTAAGCTGTGACATATTGCTTAAAGCATCTTTGAATTTCTGAAGATCAACACACATAAGAACATACAGAGTTCCCGGATTTGAGATCCATGTCTTTCTAAGCTCAGAACCCGTGAGAGTTGTATCTGTGATCTGCTTTGACACATCTTCAATGTGTTGTTCATCATTTGCCGCCTGACCGAAAGCTTCTCCGCCGGTCGTAGTTGACTGATAATCCTTCAGCATTGATTTAACCTGAACCTGAAGAGTTCTTGCGATTTCTGTTCTGCCTCTACCCATTGCAGCAGTTCTTGCTAACGATGCGTTCCTTGTTCCTGCAGCACTTCCTACTCCACAGATCTGTTTTGCATTGTTCTCATTACCAAGAACCCAGTCCGGAGCACCTTCAAGTTCGTTCTTTACTGCACTTCCGGTACCTTTCTTCTCTTCTGAACTGCCACAGCTTGCAACAAATAATGATGTGATGAAAACTGCAACCATAATAACTAAAATCTTCTTCATCTTTTCCCCCTATCTGGTAAATTAATAAACCGCTATCCGAGCAAATGATTTATACTCATTTCACAGGAAAGGTCAACTTTTTTAACTACCCATTTTTTTTTCATTGAGCATTGAACAGGGTTTTAGTAACAACACCCTTTCTTTTTTATTACACTTGCAACAGATTTTTATTTTGATATAATCCATGTTGTCAAATTTCAATGGAGAAAGTTCATGAAAGCGGGAGTCATCTGGAAAGAAACAACGATCTTTGAAGGATTCAACGATAAAAACAGTGAAAAGAACTTTGTAAAAAGTGACGGACCTACGCCCAAGCACCTTTTTCTTCAATCAATTGCTGGATGCACCGCTATCGATGTTGTTGGAATTCTTGAGAAAATGCACTCTGAAATGCCGACAGAATTCGTTGTTTCAGTAGAAGGCGATCTGACAGAGAATCACCCGAAAGTATTCAAGAACTTTATTATGGTCTATGATGTAAGGGGAAATGTTGATCCGGCCAAACTGAAAAGAGCTGTGAAGCTCTCACAGGAAAATTATTGCGGAATTTCTACAATGGCAAAAAAGATAGCCCCATTTGAAATAAAAGTTGTGCTTAACGGAAATGAAATATAAAAATCAGGAGGTACCATGGAATTTTCTACAATAGACATCTGGATCCTTTGGGGGATTGCCGCTGTAATATGTTTCATTTTTGAAATTTTTCTTCCAAGCTTCTGGATGGCAATGCTGGGTGTCGGCGCAATAGGAGCATCTCTCTCGGCTTTATTAGGAGGGGGAACCGAGATCCAGATAGCTGTTTTTTCCTTTGTTTCAATAATCGCCGGTGTTTTTTTCCGGCCTCTTGCATATAAGTATATCTACAACAGTAACGAAAAAAAAGCTGCCAATGTTGATGCATTGATAGGTCGCAAAGTTCAGGTCGTTTCAAAAATAACCACCGAAAAGAACGGAAAAGTGAAAATAGGCAGCGAAGTATGGACAGCCATATCTGAAAACCGTTCAGAAAGCTTCAATGAAGGGGCCTTTGTAACCGTGGCTTCTGTTGATGGAGCAAAAGTAATAGTAAAATCAAGTGCTTCTGAGAATTAATAACAAAAAAGAACGGAGTAGAAAATGACAGGCGGAGTTATCACTTTCTGGATCATTGTCGGCATATTTGCTGTTACGATCCTCGTTAAAGGTGTAAGAATCGTTCCTCAGGCAATGGTTATTGTCATCGAGCGACTCGGCAAGTATCACAAAACCCTTCAGAGCGGATTTAACCTTATCATTCCCATAATTGATAAACCCAGAGAAATGGACATCAAAACAATGCGTCAGATGTATGACGGAAGAAAAATGACCGTTACATCAAGAGTCAGCTTGATCGATATGAGAGAAGCTGTTCATGATTTTCCGAAACAGAATGTTATTACAAAAGACAATGTCGTCATCGAGATCGACGCAATACTCTACTATCAGATAACCGATCCATTCAAGGCAATGTATGAGATCTCAAACCTTCCGGACGCCATTGAAAAACTTGCAAAAACGACTCTTAGAAACATCATCGGCAACATGGACCTTGACCATACACTGTCAAGCAGGGATGAGATAAACTCAAAAATGACAGATATACTTGATGAAGCTACGGACAAATGGGGTGTAAAGGTCAACCGTGTCGAAATTCAGGATATAAATCCACCGCAGGACATCAAGAATGCGATGGAAAAACAGATGAGGGCAGAAAGAGACAAAAGAGCGGCAATTCTTACCGCTGAAGGAGACAAACAATCAAAGATCCTTGAATCTGAAGGTGAAAAACAGAAAAACATCAACTATGCCGAAGGTATGAAAGAATCGAATATACTTGAAGCAGAAGGTCATGCTCAGGCAAAGATCAGAGTTGCCCAGGCGGAAGCCGAAGCGATCAGACAGATAGCTGATGCAATAAAAGAGACCAAAATGGACCCTGCACAATATCTCGTAGCCCTTAAATATATTGAAGCTCTGTCAGCAATGACTTCAGGAAAAGACAATAAAGTTGTCTATATGCCTTACGAAGCAAGCGGAATTCTCGGCTCAGTCGGTTCAATTCAGGAAATGTTTAAGAATCTCCCCAAATAAATTCATCATAAAAATTCAAAAAAAAGATTGAGGGGCAAGGCAGGTTCTGAACAAAGAAGAAAAAGTTGAGAAGAAATTAATCTAAAGATACAACCTCAACGGTTGCCTGTGCCACTTTGCCTTCCATTATGCGCCCCTCATTTAAAGCAGCATTAGAATTGAACATGAAAAGTTATAACTGTTTATTTTTTGTTTGTCAAGAGAGTTTAAAAAAAAACCTTTGCTTTTTGTAATTATTGATAAATTCCCATATCGAGTGTGTTTCATTTCGTATTCTTTGTGAAACATCAATCATTTATTTAAAACAAATAAACTAGAGATACATTATATTGACAAATATCAACTTTTCCATATTATTTCACTGATATTAAGCATCTTGGAGGATAATTTATCATGGGTGTTGTTTTTGATGAGAGTTTTTTCAGCGATCTTCTAATTAAAAAAACTGATGGCACTATTCTAATCATTAAATCTCTTGCACAGTTGCAACAAAAAATCGTTTTAAAGGAAATATCAAAGGAAGATGAGTTTTCAAAAAACGGAAAAGACTGGAAAAACCTTTTCAATATTGAAATGCTGAAACCATTCTTCCTTCTGGTCTCGCCAGAGCCAGAGCCAGAGCCAGAGCCAGAACCAGAACCGAAATATGAATACAAAATGACACCGACTCTAAGCCCGGAGAATGAAGTTAAGGTCACCCCTGCACCCAAAAAAGAAGAGGAACAGATGGAATTTGACCCCTCTTTCTTCGATGGTGATGACGATCCTTACATTAAAAGATCAGGGAAACTTAAAATAATCGTTATCCTTTTAGTTGTTTCCGGAATCATTGCGGCTGTTTTAATGTTTTTTCTTAATAAACCTGATGAAAAAAGAATTGTTGCCGTACAAGAGGAAAAAACCGCTGAAACTCCGGATACTGCCACACCCTCTCCCGAACCGGAACCCGAGAGCAAGCCCGAGATAGAACCAGTAAAAGAACCCGAGCCTGAACCTGCTGAAGAACCTGAGCATGTTAAAGAAAAAATTCAATCCCCTCTTCCTGAAAAAGAACGACCAGTTGTTAAGAAAATTTTACCGAAAACAGGCGACAAAGCGGAATCTCTCTGTAAAAAAGGGTGGAAAATGCTTGACAATGGAAACAGTTCTCAGGCCGTAGGCATATTTAAAAAAGTACTTTCCTTAAAACCGGGACATGCAGATGCTCACCTTGGTCTTGGAGAATCTTATAATGATATGGGGAAAAAGGGAGAGGCCAGAAAACACTATCAGAAATATCTGGAGCTGAAACCGGATGCTCAGGATCGTCTGGAAATAGAAGCCATACTTAAGAATCTTTAATTTATTCAAGAATTTTAGCTATATAAGTATATCCTTTTGCCTTTGCTATATCAAGGGCGGTTCTTCCATCCTTTCTTTTTATGTTCTTATCAGCACCTTTTTCAAGCAGCGTCTTAACAAGATCGCCCAGCCCCATTCCTGCCGCATACATTAAAGCAGTGTTTCCGTAGTCATCTCTTATATTAAAATTCTGTTTAAATTTCACAACTGACATCATAAACCGTCTGTCTTTTGAAAGGATGGCTATCATCATCGCAGTCTTCCCTTCGGCATATTTATAGTTAAAATCGGCAAGTGCTCCGTATTTCAGCAATTCCTGCGCAAGTTCGATCTTGCTGCTTGCAAGACAGTACATAAGTATCGTATATCCTTTGCTGTTTTTAAAGTTCACATCTGCATTGAACTCAAGAAGAAGCTTTAACATCATTCTGTTGTCATTTCTAATGGCAATAAATATCATCGGCTCGCCATTTTCGTTCTTATAATTCGGGTCCATCCCCTGTCTCAAAAGGGTTCTTGCTTTAACTGTGTCACCATTCTCTACTGCGATCAGGAAATCGGTCGGCTTTGTTTCATACTGACCAAGATTTTTTATTATCTTTTTGTTCCTTCCAGCCATTGCATAATTTAAAGCATTCCACCCTTTTTTATCCCTTGCATATATATCCGCCTTAGCTTTTATAGCTCTATTAACTATTGCCTCGGCCTCGGCTTCGGCAGCATACATGAGAATTGTCTTGCCGTTATTGTCCTTTGATTTAAGAGATGCCCCGGCATTTATAAGCCATCCTGCCATTTTAATGTTTTTTGAACTCAGTGCATGCATGAGCGCTGTTTTGCCGTCAGGTCCGGTCACATCTACTTTTACACCGCTTCTTAAAAACAGATTGATCATCCCCTCGTTATCGCTGTTAACAGCAGAAATGAACAAAGGCCAGCCGTCATCGTCTATTGCATTCACATTCGCACCATTCCGGATTGCCTGCCTTGCCTTTTCAATATTCAGTGCCTGAACAGCGAAAAGGAGCTGGTTGTTGTATCCGGCAGTATCCTGTGCACTTGTGTTGAAAAAAATGAGGTTAAATACAATAATGGTAAAAATCATCCTAGTCTTCAAAATTCACCTCTCGTTCCTTTATATTCAACAACTCTGTTCTTTCCCGTTTTTTTTGCCTCGTATAGACAAAGGTCAGATAACGCAACCATCTCTTCAACAGTCAGTATCTCAGGACTGGCCGAAACAAATCCTATTGATATTGTCACCCATAGATCTTTTCCGTTCCATTCTATCCGCATTGACTCCACAGCTTCCCTGATCCTTTCACAGACCTTTGCGGCAACATGACTCTTTGTAGAAATTATGATGAGGAACTCCTCTCCGCCGTATCTTCCGATTATATCGACTTCCCTTAAAGTTTTGTTAAAAGCTTCAACCACTTTTTTAAGGACAGCGTCCCCCGCCAGATGACCGTATGTATCATTAACGCTTTTAAAATTATCAATGTCTATCATTGCAACAGAAAGCTTTGCTTCAGGGTTTGACAGGCATCTGTTAAATCTGTCATCCAGTATTTTCATTATGTATCTTCTGTTAAAAGCACCTGTGAGTTCATCGGTTATTGAGTCCTTGTGCAGTTTTTTGTTTGAAAGTGTTTCCGTAAACTGAGGGATTACGGACTCAAGAACTCTTTCCTGGACGCTTCTTATGCTTAAATTATGTGAAAGCTTGAAAACAGATGCTCCGTAAACAGTCAGCATATCATCAAACATCGGCAGCAGAAGCCACTCGTCACTTGCATAATCCTCATCTTCATATACCGTTTTCAGAAAAGAGTCCCAGTTCCTTGCATCAGTGCCATCCGAAAGAACTATTTTTAAATCACCATTCTCCATCGACTTCCTTGCTATTACAAACTCATCAATATTAAGATTCTGGATCAGCTCAATGAATGCATCTTCCAGAGTTATGGTGTTATCCTTAAGCCCGTTTACTATCCTTGCCGCACTTCTCATATTTGAGTTTTCTATCATCTTGTCCTGAACTTCCTTGTCCAGAACTTTCATGCTGTAAAATGATGTCGCAAGAACGACAAAAAGCGAAATAAATGAAAAGTCATGTTCCGAAAATTTTTTACCTTTACCGACAAGAGATACATGTATCAGATAACTGTTTTTGGCTATATCAAAAAAGTGATATATCTCCCTGTCTTCCTCCATAACCATGCTTCCTTTGAATTCAGGCATGGATGATATATCAACAGTACATTCCCCTTGCTGAGCAAGCACTTCCCACTTCCCCGATCTTTGGTTAAAAGTAAAAAATCCGTTGTAACTGTATCCGAAAAAATCATCTCCAAGAAAACTGACTATTTTATGATTGGAAACATCGAGAGAAGCCGGTTGAAGTTCGATCGCGGCAAAATAGACCAGTTTTTCCAGAGCATGCTTTACCCATTCTTTTGAATGAAGATATTCGTCTCTTACCGAATTTTCTATGTGTGAAATCTGATTTTCAAGTTCATAAATCCTGTTTTTTAAAGATTCTATGACCTCATCCTTACTTTTTACCATTATGTTTCCAGCACCGTGAAAAAAACATACGGATGAATATATCAGAAAGAGAATTAGTTTTCAAATTTAATGGGTCAACCATGTAAGTTAGTGAAAAATCCTGTAAAATCCTTTGGTTGCAAATTCCAGCATCTCTTTATCGCCGGATGAGTCACCATATGCGAGAACTGTGTCAAAAAGCGTTGTGTCATATTTATCTGAGATCCTTTGCACCTTTTCTTCTCCGCGACAGTTTTTACCTTTGATATTTCCCGTGTATAAATCATCGACAACTTCAAGTTCCGTTGCAATAATATTTATTCCAAGATCATCAGTAAAAGGGATCACCCACTCTTTAGCCGAAGCTGTCACAACAACTATCTGCGCCCCTTCGTTTTTAAGTTTTTTAATTTCGTTCAATGCTGATGTTTTTATGATCTTTTTCAATCTTTTCTCATAGTAGTTACCGGCTTCCTGCGCAAATCTTTCTCTGCTCCACCCTTTTATGAGATCTCCAAAAAAAAGCTCTTTAAGCTTTGATCCGGGATATATTTTCAGAAAGTGGAGAATTATAAACGGGGCGATCTTTGCAGCGATGCCTGCAATTTTCCATGGACCATAAACAAACTTAAAAAAATCGATAAATGTATCCCTGTTTGTTATTGTGCCGTCAAAATCAAAAAGTGCCAGAGTTCTCCCCTTTTTCATAACATTCATATTATCACTGATGGTTTAAAAATCAAACAGTAAAAAAAATTTTAACAAACCCTTTCTAAAATGTTATAATGACCCCGATCTTTTTTTAACAGGAGGAAAAATGAAAAACATTGTAATATTCGGTGCACCCGGAGCGGGCAAAGGTACACAATGTAAACTGCTCTCTGAAAAACTTGGTTTGATACACATTTCAACAGGCGACCTTATAAGAAAAGAGATTTCTGAAAAGAGTGATATCGGAATTAAAGCCGAAACCATTATAAGCAAAGGGCTTCTGCTTGATGATGCAACTGTATCTTCCATTTTTCTGAATGCACTTAAAAAACATTTAAACTCTCCGGGCTTTCTCTTCGACGGTTATCCACGAACAGTAAAACAGGCCGAAATACTTGAAGAGATCCTTAAAGACCTGAATATGGAAGTGAACCTTTTCATTGAGCTCACGCTCTCACCGGATGAAGCAGTAAAACGGCTTCTGAAAAGGGCTGAAATAGAAGGAAGAAGCGATGACAATCCGGAAACAGTAAGAGCCCGTTTTGAAGAATACAACAGGAAAACTGCACCCGTAAGAAACCACTACATCAAAAAAGGGATATACAAAGGCATCAAAGGTGTCGGAAAGATAGAGGATATAAATGGTTTGATAGTGAAGATAATTTTACATTAAAACATAACCTGAAAATTCAGAATATTTTTATATACGAATCAGATAGTTTTTCGTATGTGTGATTAAGAAGAATGTGTTCTTTGCCTTTTCTCCCAATTTCCATACGGTCATTTTCAGACATGTTGTATAATTTCAAAACCGCATTTGCTATAGCATCAGGATTCTCAGGCTCAACAGAAATACCGGATGCCGATTCTTTAACAGAATCGTTTGATTCAATCTGCACTGAATGAATTACAGGCTTGCCTGCATACATATAATCAAAGAGTTTATTAGCTGAAATTCCATATTTATACAGATTGTTTTTGTGCCATCCAATATAAAAAACATCTGCAAATGAAAGCAGCGACGGCACCTGTTCTTTTTTTACCGGATCAATAAAAGTGACATTTTCAAGTTTTTCTTCCTCTTTTAATTTTATAAACCGTTGTTTTTCTGAGCCGTCACCAGCGATAACAATATGAATTTGATCATTATTCCTTAGTTTTCCGGCTGCGAACAAGAGATATTCCAATGCATTCGAAATTCCGATCTTCCCAGCATACATTACAATAAACTTTTTTTCAGGAATACGATTTTTCACTTCTGGATCGATATCTTTTGCGTTGCAAATCTCCTCTATATCAATACCGTTAGGGATATGAACAAACTTATCCTCTTTCATTCCATGTGATATCATGTGGTTCTTTGAATTCGGAAGAACTGAAACTACACGATCAGATACTTTATATGAGAAATTCTCAAAAAACTGTGTGAAAACTACAAAAGGATGTTTTTTTGAAATACTACCTATTTCTATCAATGTCAAAGGCCAGATATCTCTAACTTCAAAAATCAGTCTGGCATTGAATTTCTTTTTGTAATAATAACCGTTAATTATAGAAAAAGGGGTTGGGGATGTCACAATTACAACATCAGGTTTTCCAAACTCTTTTTTATTAATTAAAAACATCTTAAGAACATAAACAAAAGCATTGAAAATTCGTCCCAAACTCTGCGATCTTGAGTACTTAGGTGTTTTAATCCAGCAATATTCAATTCCATCTATTGTTTCTTTTCTTGTGTTTCCATCAACTTTGGGAGGATTTGAATATACATGGGAAAAAGAACCGGAAAATATGACAACTCCATAACCCTTTTTTACAAATTCTTTTGCAAGATAATAGGGTCTAAATACCATCCCATGGATTCTTGATCCAGTAGTTTCATTAATTATCCAAATATTCATTTATTTCTCACCATATAATAACCAAGTCAACAGAAACTATCTGTTTTTTCTTTTCATTTCAAGTATATTTTTGTAAATATCAACCATCATATCAACATTGTCTTTCCATTTATATAACTTTTCAACTCTTTTTCTTCCCGCCACACCCATTCTAACACGCAATTCTTCGTCAAGGACAAGTATTTCAAGTGCTTTCGATGCCGCATAAGAATTTTTTCTCTCGACAACGAATCCAGTAACACCATCATCAACCACTTCAGGAAGTCCACCCGCATCAGAAACAACAACCGGCTTTTCACATGCTCCGGCTTCAACAATTGCAACACCAAAACTCTCTTCTTCAGACAATGCTGCAAAAATATCAATAATTTTATGATATTGCGAAACTTGAAGATGTGAGACCATTCCCGTAAAATGAACTTTGTCTTTTAAATCCAGATTTTCAACCATTTTTTCAAGCGGTTTCCTTTCGTTTCCGTCACCTACTATCAGAAGTTTTAACGGAATCTCAGGATATTTTTCTGATAAATGCGAAAAAGCTTCAATAAGAAAGTTGATGCCATATTTCTTTTCAAGCAGCTTCACAGTGCCGACAACAATATCTGAATCTTTAAATGGAGACAACTTCTCTCTTGAAATCTTTTCTTTTTTAAACACATTCAAATCAATTCCAAATGGAGTCACAGTTATGTTTTTATCAGTATAAAAAGATGTTTTCTCGGCCATTACATGGCTTGTTGAAAGAATCTTGTCAGCTTTTGAAAAATTATGTTTTATAATGATTTTATGCAAAAATGATTTGTCGGGAAATTCAAAAACATCAGTCCCCCACACCGAAATAACAAACGGATGGAAACCGCTTAAAGCACCAAGAAGTCCGTAACTCGAAGCGAAATGAGCATGAACAATATCGGGTACAAATTTTTTTATTTCCTTTTTCAAGGCTGGAAGAACTCGAAGGTAATTTATTTTTCCAAATCCGGCACAAACTGATATTCTCCTTTGTATGTCAAAAAAAGTATAAGAGAAATTTTCCAAAGGATAGTCATTAATATCAAACCTGCTTAAGCTGAATAAATGTATTGTCAATCCGTTGTCTATTAAAGAATTAACCCATTTTTTTGTATGAATTGACGATCCGTCTGAAAGGAAAAAAACTTTCATTGCTCCTCCTTCCCGTAATTAATTAACACATCTTTAACAAAGGTCGCCCTTTCTATCCAGCTGTGTTTGTTTCTAATTTGAACAATGTTTTCTTTTTTTCTTAAAATATCATTGGAATCTTTCATAATTTCCGAGAAGAAGTCTTTGTTGTCTAAATCAACCGTCCAGCCGATATTGTTATTTTCCACAAAATCAGAGGTTGCTGTTCCTTTTGTTGTGATAATTGGCAACCCATATGAAAGTGCTTCAAAAAGTTTATATGGATATGCAAAAGAAAGATATGAAAACGGCTTCCATAAAATCGCATAAATGTCTGCATTTAAAAAATATTTTCTTATGGTTGCACCGCTACCATGAATAATTTCTATGTTTTTTACATTTGATATATCGTAGTAAGTATTTGTATTTATAAACTCTTCCTCCCTACATATAAGAAAGAGTCTTAGCTTTTTGTTTTTCTTTATAGCTTCAAATAATGGACTTAAATCATAAAGAGGCGGAATAATGCCTCCGGCATAAACAACAGTGAGTTCATTTTCTATTTTCTTAATATCTTTTAAATCAAAATTTGTTATATCACATCCCGGCGGCAAGGCGAAGATTTTGTTTATTTTTATCTTTACCGGAATTGATTCAACCATTTTCTCAGATGGAAGGAAAAGAACATCAAACAATCGGTTATACATTAAAAGATCATATCTGTAAAAGAGTGTCGCAATAAATCTTTTAAAAAACCCTGTTGCATTCTTATATTGCTCAAATACCCAATGGATATCACGATAAAACAAAGCAGTGGAAATAGAATTATCTTTCAGTTTTTTAATAAAATGGAAGTCCAAGAATGGAGCCACAGGCAAATGATTAGGTTCTGTTAAAAGGGTTGGCATCGTTGATGATTCGCAATAACAAAAGTCATATTTTTGACCCATTTCTATTCTTCTCAGAATTTCTCTAATTTTGGTTTTCCTTTCATTTGCATAACCAGACACCACATCAACATTATACCCAATATTCTTAAAAGCTTCTATCATCTTCAATGGCCGCAATCCACTTGCTGAAGCAGGGTCTTCGAACAATGGAAGAGGCGTATGAAAAATCATGTTTTTTTTCTTCTCAGCAATACTCATCTTTTAAAATCAGCTCTTATTCTTAAAAAATATCTTTCCCCTGTATTTATTATTCTTAAGAAAATGCTGAAAAAAATAATTAAAGAAAAAACTAAGAACATCATCACAATCCCAGCATTGTAAATAAAATCATTAAATCCTCCCGTTATCGGCCATTTTAGAGTTAGATAAACCATTAACGCAAGAAAAATTGGTGTTTTTTTTGATCTCAATATTGATATATAACTCCATTGAATTACAAAACCGACCCAAAAAGGCGACAACAACACTCCAATTAATCCAAAATTTGCCCAAGCCTCACCGACAAAAAGGCTGTTAATAACTCCTCCCGTGCCATCATCAATTGCTGAAGGCATAATTATAGACATAATTATTCTGGCAGATCTATCGCTTTTATCAATAGAAAAAATCTCAGAAATAAC
>Ga0302248_1001120_pt1 | contig 21223 bp, 7 predicted proteins | sample AAG_UR_Leu_MG_FD_193528 | JGI IMG/M metagenome (GOLD analysis project Ga0302248, IMG submission 193528) | Enriched activated sludge microbial communities from anaerobic digester in WTTP, New Holstein, Wisconsin, United States - AAG_UR_Leu | ecosystem: Engineered > Bioreactor > Anaerobic >... | reverse complement strand
TTTCTGTCAACACATTTCTGCGGATCCATGCAACGCCCTGGCAATGAAACTCTTGCGTGACAGGGGATGTATCTGCGCGGCGCAGTAATGGCCTGAACCGTGTCAGACTCTATTTCTCCACCGGTTCCGACGTTTTTTGTTCTTTGTCAACCCGGTGAGCTGTTGTCCTTGAGGTTTTCCACCTTCATTCCGGGAAGATTCTTGGTCGCCCGGGCCAAAAGGCTTTTCAAGTTCGTTCGGGGTTGGGAAAACATGGTTCGAAGAAGCGATGCCGGCTGGCCGTTAAGGCCCTTTTAAGGATTCCGGATGCGCCTCCCGCACAATACCCGCATTTGATGCGAGGATTTAGCGAGGGGCGTGAGAAGGGGGAAGGAGCGAGCGCTAAGGGCCTGACTAACGGGAAACATTGAGGTGGATAAGCAATTTTGGCTTTTTTTCAAAACAAGTGGATGCGGATTCCAAACCGGAAACAGTCTGGGGCTACTTATCTTATTTTAGGCTTCTTTTTAACGGAGTGGGCCGCCCTACGGGCTCGATCAACCAAAGATTACCCGTTTGGTTTGGAAGAGAGCCTTATTGTAACAAAAGCCTAACGCTATCCTGGGTTCCAGCCCGCTCCGGTCTGGGATATGGAATGTAGGGCAATAAAAAACCCCGGATATTGGCATCCGGGGTTCAGGATTATTCAGGGGGGACTTTATTTCAGCAGCACCGCCTTGCGGAAGAAGCTTTCCGTGCCGGCGGTCATGTGAATATGATACACTCCGGTGCTGCAGTCGCGGCCCTGGTCGTCGCGGCCGTCCCACTCAGTTTGGTGGTGGCCTGCGGCTTTATCGCCAATGGGGATGCGGCGCACCAGTTGCCCGCGGCTGTTGTAGATCTCGAAGTTAACTGTGGCGCTTTCCTTGAGGCTGAAGGGAATGTAAGCTCTGGGATTGAAGGGGTTGGGATATACGGCACGCAGTTCGGTCACCAGCGGGATGTTGGGAATATCGGAACCGCCGCTTGTCCAGGCCACGGAGATGGGTCCATGGAAATCTACTGTGCCGTCGAGGTCCAGGTTTTGCAGCCAGTACCAGTAGGTTCCGTCCTCATAGAGTTCGTTGTCAGTGTACATATAAGTCTGCTGCTGGGCCGTGTTGGTGGCGGGAATCAGCTCACTGAGGGTCAACGCGGTGGCCAGGTCATCCGTAGTGTTGCGCAACACGTAGAAGCCGGAAACCCCGGTCTCGGATTGGGTTATCCACATCAGGTTCACGAAGTTCGTGGCTGAAATGCTGGCTGTGAAAGAGGACAGTTCTACAGGTACAGGTCCCTCTATGTTGTAGAAAGCCCAGATCCTGTTGTTGGTGGTGGAACCCAAGTCGGTCACATCGGTCAGGGTCACATAGCCATTGGTCACAGTGGCGCCAGACTCATAGAGGGTCCAGGTGACGCCGCCGTCCTCGCTGTAATACACGTCAACTGTGGGAACCGCAGAAGTCCACTCGGTTGGATTGTAGAAGGTCAGGTCCACACCGCCGGACTGGGTGCCATAGGTTACCCAGGTGGTGTTGAATGTGTATCCGTCGCCCGCGCTGTCCACATCGTACTGGGTGACTTTATCGATCTCCACGGCAAAATCGTCCACGTAATCCGTTCCCTGCCCGGATATATAGAACCATTCGGCAATGTAAACCAGGGCATAGCCATTGAAATACAGCCTGCCTGACTGGAACTGGAATAGTACCTCGTCTTCCATTGTATTGGTGTCAAAATAGCCGGAGATGTAGATATCCTGGGTCAGGGTCAGGTCGTATTGCGTGCCGGAATTCATGTAAACCAGCATGAAGTCTATGACCCCATCAGCCGGAACTTCAAATCCGGTGGAGTAATTGCTGTTGCCAGAGGCGTAAAGTAGCTGGATAAAGCAGCCATCGGCGTAGGTGGGAATCTCGTCGAAACTGCCTGCGGGATTATCCTGCTCCACATTGCCGACCTGCACCACGGCGGAGGTTCCGTTGCTGCCCAGGGTAAGCTGGGAAGCGTTGGTTACCTGGCCGGTGAAGAGGTTCACCCTGAAAGCCGGGATCTGGTTGGTGCCAGCCAGAGTGACACCGTAGATGTTCTCAATTCCCAAGGTGTAGATCAAGCCGGTTACCGAACCGTTGTTGGTGAAGGTCTGTGCAGCAGCGCCGTTAAAATAAATAGTACTGTAAGCAGCCGAGCAGTTTATGGTGCCGGTGCTGTTGTTAGTAAAGTCGCCTCCTACAAAGAGTAGGGTGGTATAACCTGTACTACTGCTGGAGCCGGCGTTCCAGGTGATGGTTCCGCTGTTGGTTACATCGGTGACCACCCCCAGCACAGCTTCGGAATCAATGATCAGTGCACCTCCGGCTTGCACGTTCAGGGAATTGGCGCCAGCCTGCGATTCGTAATCGTAGAGGCCGTCATAGGGTGGATCATAAGTCACGCGGTCGCTGTCCACGATAATTGTGTGGCCATTCTGGATCACCACATCATCTGCAGAAGTAGGCACTATACCGGTACTCCAGGTGTTCGGATCGCTCCAGTAGCCGCTTTGCACGGAATAGCATTGCATGGCGGGGCCGTTGATCGTTACATTGTCTACCATCAGATAATATTGGTCAGCAGCAGAATAGCAGTTGAAGGCAAAATAATAGAAGCCGGTAGTGGCGGGCACAAAATTGCTGGAAGTCCGGGTGGTCCAAGTTGTATTGGTCAGATTGTTGTTGTTCCACAAGGTAGTGGTTTGGGACACTTTGGTCTGAGCTGTGCCCACTGTAACTTTCAATCTTTCCGGATAAGAAGCACTGGCTACGCGTTGGTCAAAACCCACCCAGTAGGTTTGGCCTGCCAAGCAGTAAAACCTGACAGTGAAAGCCCATGTATCTGCAGCATAGTTTTGATCATACTCATACATCATGATACTGTTTGTCTGACTGCTTCCTGGTTCCCAGTACCATCCCCAATTATTGTTTCCATTGCCGTAGTTGATCACCGTCTCAAAGCCGAAGTTGTCTTCAAAGTCGTAAAGGGCGAGGACGGCCCTGCTATTTTTGCCGTCTGGGTCTGGGTATGAGGGTATCGCTTCCTTCTGGTAAGCGATACCTTCCGGATGCGTGGCAGCCGCTGCCGCGGAAAACATTCCCAACAACAGAACTAGCCACAAAATACATATACCATTCTTATGCAAAAGAGCCTCCTTAAAATGGCTTTAATATTTTGGTTAATTTCATTTGCAATCTAAATCCGCGTTTCCCCATCGATGGGTCCGTAACGCATGCCGAAGCTTATTTTCGTCTTCTTGCTCCCGCATTTTTGATGCTGCATTAGTAATAAATAACACAGCTAAATATGGATACAATAACTTTCAGAGGCTAACTTGATGTCAAGGATTATCTCGCCATTTTCGTGTCTTTTACAACAAAGAGAAATATATGAATTAAATTCATGTCCGAACTTATAAAACCTCTTTTCGAGCCGGGTAGGTTAGCCCGGAGGGGTGGTAATGTGTACCCGCTGAAATGCCCTGTTATTCAGGCTCTGAGCGTTCTCGCCCAGAGCCTTAATTGCCAGACAGCATCGCTGCTATCCGGCCATTTTGCACACCCGATATCGTATGCTTGCCCCGGAAAACCCATCCGATTTGAAAAGGGCATAATGTGATGGAGGACAGCAAGATGGCATGGTGTTGAAGAATATCAACAGACTCAGCGAAAATCCATAAAAAAACGCCCCGGGGGATTCCCGGGGCTGCTTTTCATTCAACGCATTCTGCTCTGTCAGGATGCCGTGTGGCATTAATCCTGAAGCTATTCGCTCTATTTCATCATGATCATTTTCTGGGATTTGCTGTAGTCGCCTGCCTGCATGCGGTAGAAATAAACTCCGCTGGACAGGGGTTGGCGGTTGTTGTCCAGGCCGTCGAAGACCACCAGATGGTTGCCAGCGGCTTTTGGTTCATCCACCAGGGTGCGGACAAGCTGTCCCTTGATATTGTAGATGCCGATGAGAACGGGTGTGGCATCCTTGACGCTGTAAGCAATGGTGGTGCTGGGGTTGAAGGGGTTGGGATAATTTCCCTTCAGTTCTGTTACCACGGGGCTAACCTGATCGCTGGAGGCCAGGGGCTGTCCAACTCCCAGCAATTCCACGCTGAGGGTGGGATTGGCCGGATCGTCCGTATTTATCAGCAGGGTCACGTTTTGGGCGGTTTCGTTCAGCGGCGTGAAGCTAAGGTTCACGGTGAGGAAGGATTGGGCCGGCACAACAATGTAGATGAAGTTGCCGGGCGCGCCGTTGCCCTGTTGGACAGCAAAAGGCGCACTCAGTTCCATGGAGCCAATCAGAACGGCATCGCCGTTGTTGTGAACTGTGAAAGGCAAAGAGGCTGTTTCCCCGATGGTCACACTTCCGAAATCCACGCTGGTGGCATCCAGACTGATGGCCGGCGCTCCGGTGACGCCTCCGGTTGAGGGGAAGACAATGTCGTCGATCCAGGCGCAGTCGCTTCCCGCAGAACTGTAGCCGTCTTTCGCGTATTCCCAGGTGAAGATGTTCATGCCGGGCTGGACGTCATAGGTGACCTGGCTCCAGATATCGTTGCTGCCGGACCACTGGTTCTTCAACTGGTTGTTGATGTAGAACTTGAGGAAATCGTAGTTCTGTTCGCTGGAAACCTTTTTCCAGAAGGAAACGGTGCCGACGGCAGGGCAGTTCAGGGTCACGCTCATCGAGGTGCTCTGGTTGTGAGAGATGGTGGCGCTGCGTGCGGCATTCGTTCCGTTATAGCTGCCGGATTCAATGGTCCAGTCGCCACCGGTGAAAGTCCAGTCGAAGGCTGAGAAATTGGTTTCGAAGTTTTCGGCAACGATGCCGGCGTTGACAACGTAGGCATTGGTGGAGACTATCTCTCCGGAAAAGAGCATGGTGTTGATATTGACAGTGGAGCCGCTGGGAATCTGGGAACTGAAGGTCACGAAATACTCAATGTAGCTTTCGCCGCCCGCGGGCAGGGCCGCGCAGGTAGTCTGCATAGGCTCGGAGACGTTCATTGCTCCGTCGATTACCATGGCAGTGGTGATTTCATTGGCTTGTGCGTGGCCGGTGTTGGTGTAGGGGAATTTGAGGGTCACGCTTTCGCCGGGATCGATCATGCCGTTGTTGTTGCCCAGAAAATCCTCGATCACTATCCCCCCCCAGGTGAAGGCTGGGGCGTTGAGGGTGAAACTGCGGTTGTATTCATAGGTTTCGGTGCCGGCGGTGGCCACGATGTGAATCTGAGCCACATGCTGGTCCGGAACGTTGCCAGCCACCTGAATGCTGAATCCGGTGACGGTGCTGCCGCTGGAGCTGGGGCCGATGTCCGCGATTGCTTCGCTGTTGCTCAGCACGGTGAGATACTGGTCATCGGTGCTGATGGCCACGTTCACACCGGTGGCGGTGTCTGTGCCCACGTTGTCCAGAGTCACATTCACGGTTATGGTTTCGCCGTATTCAGGGATGTTGTTGTTGTCGTCAGAGACAACCATGTCAGCCACGATCAGGTAGGGTCCGCTGGCCGGAAGCACTTGCACTGTGCCAAGATGGGTGACTTTATTGAAGGCTGTGATGGTGAGAGTGAGGTCCATCGGCTGCAGAGGCGGATTGGCCATGTTCAGGGTCAGGGAACCGGTAAGGTCCGCGATGCCGGTGGCGTAGACAGTCCCGGCAGCGGACAGGGTTACTCTGGCGCCGGGGATCGTTTCCACCAGGAAGCTGCTCATGCCAAGGAAGAGCACGGGACTGTAAGTGGCCGTGAGGGTTTCGGGATTCTTGCTGCGCACCATCAAGGAGGCGTCGCCAAAGATGTGCCAGCATTTATACTCGCTGAACCCGTTGGTGCCGTAAACCTCTATCATCTTGGAGGAGCCGTTGTAAAACAATCCGCCCATGGTCTCTTTCGCTTCCGCGATCAGGAGGTCAGTAACCTCGTCCTGGGCGCGCATCGGGGGTGCCCAGCTTTGGTTGACGCTGCTGGCATACATACCTATGGCCCCGGCAGGAGCGTTCGTGTTCTCGTTCACAGAACGCAACCAGGCTTCGGCGAAGCAGGTCTGGCTAACGAAGTTGCCGTTCACGCAGGCCACGCTGACGATGAAGGGCAGCATGTTATCGTTGGTGAGGGCGTTCACGTGGTTGTTGCTGAACCCGGTGGTGACCCAGGTAGTCTCTGACCCGTGGCCCACATAGTTGATGAATCCGCGTCCAGCGTTGACATTGGTGGCCACTTGGGTGGCAGTCGCCCCCATGGTTTGATACATCTGATCCACGCTTACATAGCCATAGTTCAATAGATCGGTGCGAATGTTTTCCATGTGCTGCTGGTCGCTTTCGCCCATGTCGCCCTGGCCGCCGCCGCCTTCGTTGGAGGCGATGCCCATGGCACGCTGGATCCAGTCGCTGCCGGCTTGGATATCCCGTTCATAATAGACGGTGCGCTGTACCTGGGTTTGCATTTCGGCTTCGTTTTGGGCGGAGAACCTGCCCACATAGATATCCGGATAATTGTCGGCTCCCGCCAGCAAAGCATAGGAGGGGTCGGAACCGCCGCCACCGGATGAAAGGGACGGCACCTGGGGCGCGTCACCGAAAATCTGAACGAACATCAGGCCGTCGTTGAGGTCATACTGGTTTTGGATATAAGTCTTGATCTGGTTGGCGGTGGGGCCGGCAACCGTCACGTCCACCACATCCACCCGGTAGCCGTTCTGGCGTTTCCAATCCACCCAGGGCTGCATCACTGTATCGAACATTGAGTGCTTGATAGCCAGGATGCGTCCGGATTCAGCCAGGTCAGGATATTTGGCTTCGTTGAAATTGAGGAACATATTCCGGTAGATGCCGGCAAATTCGTTCGCGTGGGAGCTTTTTGCCACGGGCAGGGAATTGGTAAGGTCGGTGCCGGAAGCATCGATGGCCACGCTCATCTTGGTGTAAACCCGCAGAGTCTGCGTTGCGGGAAAATATACAAAAGGTTGGAAGCGCACCGTGATGCCGCGGTAATCCCTTAAAATGAAAGGTTCGGTGAGGTAGGCGTTTTCCGTGGGCCAGGGCTGGTCGCCAAAATAGACATCGCCAAAGGTGTAGGGCACCGAATCCGGATCAATATCGCGGGTGAGGTTGCCTTTGGAAGGGGCCACCGGCATCTGCAGCTCCACATATTCACTATCCACCAGGCTGAGCCGCATCAGGGCGGTGTTGGGTATGATCACGCTGCGTGCCAGCACGGGCAGGGTGGGGAAGCCTGCTTCCAGGGTGATGCCTTCTTTCTTCAGGCTCAGCTCGTGCCAGGTTGCGCCATTTATAGTAACAGGCTTGGCGTCGAATTGCCCCAAAGTCAGTTCCATCACCATATGGTCAGGCGTGCTCTGGGTAAGGCGGATCTGGTTGGGCATACTCCCAACCGTCACCTGTTCCGCGCTCAACGCCATTCCCAGCGCTATAAGCAGGGTTATAAGCAGAAAAATGCGTTTCATCTTTTCTCCATGGGTCTATTTATAATTTATCAGGCCGGACTTATGTTGCCCCGGCCAGAGATATATTCAATATCAAAGTCGGGCGGCGCTTTGAAAACGCCGCCCGCGTAACTACGGTTTATTTCATTAACATCATTTTCAGGGTTTTGCTATAGCCGGGAGCGTCCATGCGATACATGTAAATGCCGCTGGATACGCCGCGGTTGCTGCTGTCCTTTCCGTCCCAAACCACTCTGTGATAGCCGGCAGGCAGATTTCCATCCACAAGATCGCGCACCAGCTGGCCCTTGACATTGAACACGCGAACGCGCACGGGACCGGCTTCTTTGGTGGAGAAGCTGATGGTGGTTTCAGGGTTGAAGGGGTTGGGATAATTGCCTTCCAGCTCGGTGACCAATGGTATGGAGCCGGGATCGTTATTGGCTGTACCAGCCTCAACGCGCACGGGGATGATCAGAGCGGGGGTGGTGGTGTCGTTGGAAGTGATTATCATCTCCAAATCGAGGTTGACAGCGGGATTGGGCACTGTGTAGGTGAGCGTGTAGGTGTGGCTTTGGCCCACGGGGATGCTGTAGGCGGAATCGTTTGCCACAGCGCTGCCATTGTGCAACAGGCCCATGCAGGATGGATAGCTGATGGTCCCGCTCAGGGGCACTGTGCCAAGGTTGTTGATCACGAAGTCAGCCGCGAGTTGGTCATTGGGCTGAACATTCAGGAACTTGATCTCGGTCTGGGGAACATAGATCATGGCCACTTCACCGCTGCCGGCGCTGGGGAATACGATGTCGTCGATCCAGGCGCAGTCGCTGCCGGAACTCACGGAAACATCCTTGCTATAGACCCATTTGAAGGTATGGGTGCCAGCGGAAACAGGATAACTCACTTGCAACCAGTCTTGGTTTCCACTCCAGGAACCGAGCTCTTCATTGTTTATGCTGAAACGGAGGAAATCCCAGCCATTTTCGGAGGAAACCTTACGCCAGAAGCTGATGTTACCAGCGGTACCAACGTTCATGGTGAGGGATAGTTCGGTGCTGCTGCTGTGGGAGATCGCGCCGGATTTGGCTCCGTAGAGGCCGCTGTGGGCGTTTGTAGAGCCGGACTGGATGGTCCAGGGCACGGTGCTGGTGTTTGTCCAGGGATAGGTGCTGAAATCGCCGCTTTCGAAGCCTTCGCCTGTTACGCCGATGGTGAGCAGGATGCAGTGGTTGATGTTCTGTGCGCCGGCGGAGATGGAAAGGCCGAGCGGAATCATTTCGCCGTTTTGCACCTGCGGGCTCAGGGAGGCGGTGAAGTTGATGGGAATTGTCACACCCACTGCCATGGGCGGCAGGGTGAAGCTGGTGGCGCTGAGACTAACCTCGGGATGGTTTACAACGAGGGTGAGGGTGCCGCTGTCGGTGGGCATGTGGCCATTGTTAACTATATCCACACTGATGGAGATGTCTTCTCCTGGCTCCAGGAAGCCGTCGCCATCCGGATCGAAGAGGATGGGATTGCCGAATTGCAGGTGGGGAGCGTTCACAGTGATGCTGCGGCTGGTGACCCACTGGTTGGTTCCATCTGAAACAGTTATATCGAACGGAACGCTTGTCTGGTCCGGAATGGCATTATGGATCAGCACGCTGAACAGGTCTGTCTGGCTGGTGGTCCCGTTGGCGGGAATGTCGGGCAGGCTTTCAGTGGCTTCCAGGATGCTCACGTACTCGCAGGTGCTGCTGAGGGTGGCGGTGAGGTTGGAGGCCTGCTGGATGCCCACGTTGTTGAAAGTAAGGTCCAGGCTGATGGTCTCGCCAGCTTCGGCGATGCCGTTGGCGTTGGGGTCGTTAACGGTGATGGGGCTTACGGTTACGTAGGGACCACTGTTCGGAACCACCTGCACGTTAGCTATCATCGGCTTGCGCAGGGAGCGCGTGAGCACGATCTGTGCGGTGCCGGGTTCGGTGAAGGGGGTGAAGTTCAAGGTTAACATTCCGGAGGCATCGGTAAGTCCTACGCCGTGCAGCTCGTTGTTCATGGAGATGGCCACATAGCTGTAGGGATCGGCGACCACATCCAAAGTGCCGAGGCCCAGGAACATCGTTTGCGGAGCCTCAAAGCTGTTTTGGGCGGGAATCCCCAGATAGGGAATGAGGCTGGGATCACCCATCACGCAGTACACTTCCCAATAATAGTTGATGCGGTTGCTGTTGGACTGCACCACGGCCATGTTGCCCATTGACATGGCGGAGGCGGCGGTGCTGCCCCAATCCGTGAAGGCTTCGTTGTTATCGTGGAACAGAGCGTCATAGTAGCCCAGTTTGTTGGGGTCGTAAGCCGGGGCTTGCCCGTTCGGATTGGTTTTGAAGCCCACGCCCCAATAGTAGTCTTCATTCCAATAGGTGCTGTTGGTACCGCCGATATAGATCACACCGCCCTTGTTCGGGGCACGCAGCCATGCTTCGGCGAAGCAGATGCCGATGTCGAACGCGCTGGTGAGGCAGCAGTTGCCCACCACGAAAGCGCTTTTATTCACATTCTGCAAGTTGTTGATATCGGAGATGGTGAAAGTGGGGTCGGCCCAGGAGGTCTCGCTGCCGTGGGCTGTGTAGTTGACGTAACCCACGCCGTTGGAAACATTCGCCACGATGGCTGCGTCGGAGGTTTGGGAAGCCGGGTAAAGATAGGTGTGGGAGGTTATTCCGTGGGCGGGGTTGAAATAGTTGGTGGTGCCATAGTTGACCTGGCCGTTGGCATGGGTGGGAGCCCAGTAGCTGTCTGCGCCGGCGATCATCACCACTTCTCCCAGATAAGCGTCGCTGGGCATGGTGTACATTTCGTGCATGAGGGTCTTGTTCACCTGGTTGGTCACCTCGGCCTCGGTGGTGGCGGAAAAGCGGCCAAAATACATCTCGGGCATATAATCCGAGCCCTGCAGACGCACATAGGTGAGGTCGGTCACGTGGCTGCCAGTGGAGCCGGAATTGGACGGCACCTGAGGCGTATCGCCCACGATCAGCAGGTAGGTGGGGGCCGGGTTTTCGGCGGTGGCTGCGTTCCAGATGTTCTGGATATAGGTTTTGATGGCGCTGGCTGTGCTGCCGGTCTCGGCGGTGGTGGCCAGGATAACGTTGAATCCCTCCTGCTTTTTCCAGTTCACAAAAGGCTGCATGGCGTTCACGAAGTTGGCAGGGGTGATGATCAGATAGCTCATCGGATAGCGGTTCAAAGACATTCTTTGGGGTTCGGGATTGAGCAATACGCTGCGCAGGGGGCCCTCAAACGCAGGGGAATAGGTGCGGGCGCGCAGCTCATCGGTGGCGATGTGGTCCGGATTGATGAACTGGACTTGCACTTCGGCGCTGTAGATCACCTCGATTTCGCCCTGGGCGGGGTTGTAGCGCACGGGCACAAAATCGAGAGCGAACAGTCTGTAGCCGCGCATGTGGCCCAATTCGGTCACGCTGATCGGGGCGTCGGTGGTCCAGGCATCGCGGTTATAAAAATCTCGGTTCACTTCAAAGGGTATCTTGGTCAGGTCAGCACTTTTGGAAACGGATTCCTGGCGTGGAAAAACGGGATAGTTCACACCCTCATCCGCCAGCATGAAGCTCTTCCTCAACAAGCTGGTGAAGCTTGGGACCACCTGCGCTCCTTCCGGAACGCTGATGATCTGGCGCATCAGGGGCAGCCTGGGCAGCCCGGTGTTATTGGTGGAAGTGTATTGGTCCACACTGAGGTCTGTAAAAACACCTTCCTTGGTCTGAACTTCCTGGTAGTCCAGTTTTTCAATGCTGTAGCGGACGCTCAGGCCGTCCCCGCTGCTGCGGGTAAGCTCAGCAGTGGTGGGAAAGTTTCCCAGTTTGATCGATCCTTGGGACGCGGCCAGAAACGCCGCCAATCCCAGGATTATGAGCATGATGAAAGTTTTCTTCATGTTCTCTCCTTAGCTTTGTATCAATGTTTTAAACTTGTATTCCTTAATATATGGCATCATGATGCAAGTTCAGTTCCGAAACAGGCTAAAGTTTTGAGCCTGTCATCTGGCGTGCCGCGCAACACCTTGCTCCACTGAATGATAGGACCTGTAAGCGCCACAGTTTCCGTTTGTGGGACGAATCTCTTCCACATCATTCAAATTAATCTATCAAATTCATTGGACCCAAGGAATCTGTCAATTTCTTTCTTTTGCCATCCGGCATAGGATTAACTTAAGAGAGGGTTTTTTTGCCGGTGGATACTCCTGCGTTGCTCTGTTCCAGCGAATGGTTCAGTCCTTTCACCCCGACCGTCATGGTCGCTACCGGTCCGGATATGCATTCAATCAATTCTATCAATTCATCAATTCCCTTTCCACGGCCCCTTTTCAAGCTTCCCGTCCAGGACCTGGATACAGGATAGCTAAGATATGGATAAATATACTATATAGATATAATATATACTAATTTAGTAGGTATTAGTAGTTATATAGGTATTTATATGGTATATATGTAGTTACTCTTAATTATTGTCCTGATTGGTATGCTCTGTCCATCACGGGGGCCGTATAAAGGGAATTGATGAATTGATAGAATTGATTGAACCGGAAAATCCCTCTCTCCGGCAGATGAGAAAAAAGCTCTCTTCGAACTGGGCGACCCACTCTTTTTTAAACATGGGCCAAAACTTATATGTCCGCTCAATAGCTGAATAGCGCGCTGATTTCCTCCCGGCTGAGGGAGGAGAGCACGTTCTGGGATTCGGAAACCACCTCGTCGAAGAGCTGCAGTTTGTGCTGTTGCAGGTTCATTATCTTTTCCTCCACGCTTCCTTTGGTGATCAGGCGAAAGACCTGCACCTTGCGGGTCTGGCCAATGCGGTGGGTGCGGTCCACCGCCTGGTTTTCAACCATTGGATTCCACCAGGGGTCGTAGAGGATAACGGTATCGGCGGAGGTGAGGTTGATGCCGGTGCCGCCGGTTTTGAGGCTGATGAGGAAGAGTTTGAGCTCCGGGTCTGTCTCAAAGCGCCTCACCTCGTCCATGCGGTTTTTGGTATGGCCGTCCATGTAGGCATAGCGCAGACCCTGGGCATCGAAGACGCGGCGGATGATCTTCAGCATCTTCACGAACTGGGAGAAAACCAGGATCTTGTGTCCGCTTGCCAGGGCGTCTGTAACCAGTTCCAAAAGGTGTTCCAGTTTGGCTGAGGCTTCCAGTTCCGGCAGGATGTCCGGGTTGGCCAGGTGGGGGTGGTTGCAGATCTGGCGCAGCTTCATCAGCGCGGCCAGGATGTGCACGAAGTTGAGGTTGGCGCTCTCCGGGGCGTTGAGCAGCTTTTTCTGCACCATGTCGATGATTTGGAGGTAGAGCTTTTCCTGCACGGGGTGCATCCGGCACCAGGAAACTTGTTCCTGTTTGTCCGGAAGTTCCAGCAGCACCTCTTTCTTGGTGCGGCGCAGCAGGAAGGGCGCCACCGCGCGTTTGAGCTTCACGGCGCCTGTTTCGGGCTTTTCCAGGAATTCCTGTTTGAAGCGCTTGAGGCTGCCCAGATAACCCGGGATGAGGAAGTCGTAGATAGACCAGAGTTCGGTGAGGTTGTTTTCCACCGGGGTGCCGGTGAGGGCCAGTCTGTGGCGGGCGGAGAGCTTTTTGATGGCGTAGGTGCGTTTGGCGGCAACGTTTTTGATGTTCTGCGCCTCGTCCAGGATTATCCATTCAAATTCTTTTTCCTTGAGGGCCGCGATGTCGTTCAGCACCACCGTGTAAGAGATGATGAAGAGCTTCGCGTTCGGGTCGCGCAGCAGCTCCAGCCGTTCGGCCTTGCCGCCTTCCACGATCAGGTAGGGGATGTTGGTGTGGAACTTCTCTATCTCCGCCGCCCAGTTGTAGAGCAGCGTTTTGGGACAGACCACCAGGCTTTGGCTGTCCTCCGGGGCCCAGTGGATGAGGGCCAGCGCCTGGATGGTTTTTCCCAGGCCCATTTCGTCGGCGAGGATTCCCCCCAGGCGGTAGTGCTGCAGCATCCGGATCCAGGCCACTCCCGCTTTCTGGTAGCCGCGGAGGATGGTTTGCAGATAAGTTGGAAGAACCATCTGGCCTTCAAGATGGCCGCGCACGAGGTCGCGGGAAAAGCTGTCCAGCCATTCGTCGCCCAACATGCGGAAAGCCGGGTTTTCCAGCATGTAGCGCTGGTAATAGGGCAGGTTCACCAGCCGGGAGCGGTAAACCTCGTCCGCCAGTTTTTCGCTGCGCGACAGCAGACGCTCGGTTTCGCGGAAGACCTCAGGATTGGAAATGAAGATAATGCGTCCGTCAGCGGTATGGAGGAAATCCTCTTCAGATTTGAAGAAGCGCCTCAGTTCCTCATGGGTAAAGTTTAGGTCCCGGTAGCGGTAGGAAACTTCATATTCGAACCAGTCGATCTCTTCGCTGCGCCTGGCCCGGATTTCCACCTGCAGCCCCACTTTCTGGATGAATTCGCCCCGCAGTTCCGGTGCGATTTCGATGTCCAGGGCCTCAGATTCCAGTTCAAAGAGGCTCTGACGCAGCCTGGTTAGTTCTTCTCCGTCGCTGAAAACCAGTTGGGACTGGCGTTCCAGGCGGCCCTGCCCCGACCCGGGGATTCTGGCCGAGATCTGGCTCACCCGGTTGAAAATCTCCGGCGGCAGGTAAAACCAGGCGTTGCCGCCCCCACCGGCGTCAATATAGTCGCTGCGCACCAATGGCGCCGAGAAGCAGGTCACAGCCAGCGGTATCTCCAAAGGCTGTTCCTCCTCCCCAGAGCGCGGCGAGGGATAGATCAACCGGCCGGAGAGGGCAACATTGTCGCCCAACTTTTCCACTTTCAGGCGGACGCGCGGTTCGCCGGAAACTATCTGAGGGAGGTCGATGGAGGGGTCGAAATCCAGGTAAATGTCCTGTTTGCGCAGTTCGCGGTTGACCACGGTGCGCCAGTAGATCAGGTCCTTGGCGCTGAGCAGCAGTTCATGGCTGAATAGTTGCTCCAGGGTTTCGTTGCCCAGAGGCAGAAAGACGGGGCGTGCCTCGTTGCGGAAAAGCAGCCAGGTGGGAAAGCCGGGATAGACCACTGAAAGTTCATCCAGGATAACCGGGATGACGCGGTAGTTTTTCTTGCCGGCCGGCTCCACCCTCAGGCTGAGGGGATAGGGCTGGGAGTTGAATTTTAGCGGTTCCCCGGTCTCGCGCACCGTCAGCCGTCCATCCAAATCCTGCATCAGCACCAGGGCCGGGGCCAGGTCTTTTTTATAGAGCGACCAGAATTTCGCCTTGGCGCTGTAGGCGGCCTTGTGCGCGTTCAGATAGCGGAAGAAAGCCAGCTCGGAATCGGACAGCACCTCAAGTTGGGCCCGGTATTCCTCCAGTTTCCGGTTGGAAATTCCCTCGGGACGCCCTCCGCTCTCTATTTGCAGCAGCTTCGGCAGGTCCAGCCGACCGTAGGCGGAATGGTAGAAGCGCGCTTTGTCGGATTCCGGGTCATAAAGCCGCTCCACCTCGATCACGGCGCGGTCATGCTCCCCCCGCCAGAACTCACTGCCCCTCAGCACACTGCCGTCGCAGGTTTCCACGGCGGGGCTGTCGAAGATGTCGGTTTTCAGGTAAAGATAGGCGTAACGCAGCACCGAGAGGTAGTGGCGGCAGCTTTCCTCATCCCGGCACTCGTGGCAGTGGTGGCTGGCCACGGTTTGGGAAACGGGGTCGTAAACGATGTCAAGCTGGGTGGCGAAAAAATCGCGGCGCTCCCCGGAAGCGATGAAATGCAGATGATACAGGCCGTTCTCGTCGATGGATTTCCAGTATTGCAGGTCGCCCCGGTCAAGGGCGATCACGGCATGGTTGAAATACCACGAAGCCGATTTTTCATGGTAATCCTTGCTGAACAGGCGGGCCATCTTTCCTCTCTGGTGCTTTAATCAGTCCATTGGCAAGCGGAAGTCCATTTTTGTCAACTTATTTCCGCTCTGATTTCCTTTTTTCTGCAAGTTTCAGGCCAATTTTCCTGTTTCTTCTGCCGCCCCGCGATCCGTTACCCACTATTATAGAACTGGCAAACCGGGCTTTTCCGGGTTTTGCTGGGCTGCCCGCTAGCTTCGCCGTTTGCCCCTTCCAATTCACATCCCATTCACTTCCCGCTGACTTCCCGTATGAGCCACGGGAACTCTACGGGAGGCGAAAGGGAGGCGGAAGGGCAGGGGCAAAGGGCCTGACTGTCGGCAAAAAAGAATCCCGGAGCCAGAGGCAGCCGGGATTTGGATGATTATCAAACAGCGGTTAGAAACCGAACCAGGGGCCGATGCTGAAGCTGAGGCCGCGGAATTTGGTATCGGGCGAGCCGGAGATGGTGATATCGTCGCCGGCATCGGAATGGACCTTCCAGCCATTGTAGGTGGGGATTCCGCAGAAATAGCCCACTTCGGCGCGGAGTGAGAGCCAGGGAATGAGGTTGAGGATCAGTTCCGCCCGGGGCTGGATGATGAAGTATTCGCGCTTGAGGGTGGCGGTGAAATTGTTTTCGGTGAAGATTTGGGGCCAGGTGAACTCAGATTGGGTCTGGGTATAATAGACAGTGTGTCCACCCGCTCCAAACATCGCGCCCAGCGAGGCAGCGAAACCGTCGGTGATCAGGAAACGCTTGTCCAGGGTGAGGCCGCCGAAGGAGGCTTCGTATCTCACGGAGGCGTGGGTGACTGGATCGACATCGCTGAACTCGTAGCCGGCGCCAACTCCGCCTAAGAAGAAGCCTTTGCCGATGTTGCCTTTGCCGGCGCCGCCATTCATGAAAATACCTTTGCTGCTGATGGGATTGAATCCGAAATCGTTGTTCTGGGTTTCGTTGTCGCCGATGCTGTTGAGCAAGCCGTTCACATGTTCCATGGGCAGGATGGTATAGTAGGGCACCCAGCCTCCTCCGCCCCAGCCGAGGTCCTTTTTGCGGCTGGGCCTGTCTGTGGGGTCTTCAAGATAAGCGTCTTTGCTAATCACGCTACCGAACCGCTTTCCCCCTTCTGGGCGCGGCTCCAGCACCAGTTCGAGGTCCGTTATTTCCACGTTTCGCCAAACGCGGAGGTTGATTTTCTGGCCGGGCCTCATCATTGAGCGCTGGCGGTCGAATTCCTCCATATTGGTAACCGGTTTGCTGTCTATCTCCATCATGATGTCGTTCTCTTTCAGGCCCGCCTTGTCGGCCGGGGAGCCTTTGGAGACTCCGGTCACGAGGATGCCGTAAAGGTATTTGTAGCCGAGTTCGTGGGCTGTGGGATAATCCAGGTCGTCCACGTAGATTCCGAAATAGACCGAAACCGGCTGTTCGGGCGCCTGGGTGGTCACCATTTCCATATCGTTATCATCGCCGCTTTGGGCGAACAAAGCGCCCAGCGCGAGAAGCAGGATGGCCAAAATGAGCGTCGCTCTTTTCATGGGAAACTCCTTGAGTGTTTTCAAAGGAAATAATAAGGCAGGCAGGGTGAATCACAAGAAAAAATAGTGGCCGGAACAGAATTGCCGAATCCGGAACAAAAACCTTGACTGGAACGGACTTTGCATAATCTGGGAATGTCCGTGGCTTTCAAGCTGTGGAGATAATGGAGACACGATGAAGAGATATCTGATCCTCGCGGCGCTGTTGCCGCTTTGCCTGGGGCTTTGGGCAAACCAATACGTGGCCGGGATTCCGGTGGGGCTGATCCGCTCCCCGTTCCAGGAGGAAAGCCTGAACCAGGCTGTGCGCCGGCTTTCGGAAGAGGGCTGCGCCATCCTGCATTACGACGCTGACCAGGCCATCGCCCTGGTGCCGGAAGGCAAATACCAGGATTACAGGCTGGCTGAACTGGATACAGCCCAAAAGCTATATCTGGTGGGAAAAATACCTGGCCAAAGCCGGCCTGAGCTTGGCGCTGGGGGAAGGCTGCTACTTGAACTGGCCGACGCCTACCTTTTCGAGAGCCCGCTGGACGAAATCCAACTGCGGGAACAGATTACCCATCCCTTCACCCGGCTGGGCCCGGAGCCTATGCGCTTCTCCCAGACGGCTTTGCCTGCCGCCTCCCCGCGGGCCGCGAGGACGGACATTGACCAGATGGTCGCCCTGGTGAACGCCGCTTCCGTGCAGAGCACCATCCAGAGCCTGCAGGACTTCCAAACCCGCTACGCGCGGGCAGACAACCGCCTCCAGGTGGCGCAGTGGATCCAGCAGAAATTCATCAGCTACGGGGTGACAGACGCGGTGCTGCAGCAATTCATGTGGCAAAACACAATCCAATACAACGTTGTGGCCACCATTCCGGGGACGACCTACCCTAACCAGTACATCGTTGTGGGCGGGCATCACGATTCGATCTCGAACAACAGCGACCCCTACCTTTTCGCTCCTGGAGCCGATGACAACGCCAGCGGCAGCGTGGCCGCCCTGGAAATGGCTCGGGTGATGATGGCCAGCGGCTACCAGCCCCGCAGCTCGATCCGCTTTGTGACCTTTGCCGCCGAGGAATTCGGCCTCTGGGGCTCAAAACACCACGCCCACACGGCCAATCTGGCCGGCGAAAACATCCGCCTGATGATCAATCATGACATGATCGCCAACCAAAGCGGGCCCCAGCCCTGGCAGGTGTGCCTGATGCCCTACGACGGATCGATTGACCACAGCGCCTACGCGGCCCTGATCACGGAGCAGTACACAGACCTGGATACCTATTACGGAGGCTTGAACAGCGGCAGCAGCGACAGCCATCCCTTCTGGCAAAACGGCTTTCACGTCATCTACTTTTTCGAGGATGAGTTCTCGCCAGTGTATCACACCTCCCAGGACGTCGTGGCCAACCTCAATCCCGCTTACTGCGCCGAGGTGATCAAGGCCTCCGTGGCCTGCGCTGCCTCCTTTGCTGATATGCCTTCCTCCCCGGTAGGCCTTTCCGCTCAGGATTGGGGCGACGGATCCACCATCCTGCTGACCTGGGAAAACTTGAACGATCCCCTGATCAGTTACTACAATGTCTATTACAGCACGGTTTTTGGCGACTGGGGCGCGCCGCTCACCACTTCCAGCAACTATCTGTCGGTACAGGGCCTCACCCAGGGCCAGTTGTATCATTTCGCGGTGGGCTCCGTGGACAACTTTGGCAACGAAAGCTATCTGGTCTATACCACAGCGATGCCGCTCTCCGTTCCGCTGCAGCCGCAAAACTTCATTGACCAGCCCCTTTATCAGAGCATCTCGCTGGATTGGGACGACAACCGCGAGCATGACTTCGCTGGCTACAGGCTCTACCGCTCTTCACAGCCTGACGAGCTGGGACAGCAAATTGGCGGTTTGCTCACGGAAAGCGAATATCTGGACAACGATGTGGTGGGTTCGCCAAGCTATTACTATTACAGCCTTTGCGCGGTGGACCAGGACGGCAATGCCAGTCCTTTCACCCAGGTTGTGAAAAGCCGTCCCGTTACTCTGGACCAGGGTGTGCTCATCGTTGACGAAACCGAGGACATGAGCGGAACGAATCCCTTCATGCCCACCGATCAGCAGGCGGACGATTTTTACGCTTATGCCAGCGCGAACTTTACCACCACAGAGCTTGACATCAATTCTCTGGATGAAAACCTGCGCCTGGCCGATATCGGAATCTACTCATCCATCATCTGGCACGGGAATGACCAGGCCAGCATGGATTATCCTTATTTCGCGCGGGATGCCCTGAACCAGTACATTCAAGCCGGGGGCAACGTGTTTTTCAGCGTGTATTTCCCCTCGCTGGCTTTCGAGCTGAATGCCAACTATCCGGGCAATTTCAACAGCGATTCCTTTATCTACGACGTGATCGGGATCGCGTCTGCTGACTACTCCGGCAACGCAGCCCGTTTTCGCTTCGCCATCCCGGCTCAAGGCCAGATTCCCGCTGTGAGCGTGGACCCGGAAAAGACCTTGTCAGTCATGAACGGACACATCATCCGCGTTGAAAGCATCGGCGCCAGCCCCGGTTGCACCACCATCTACAACTATGGCACAGATTACGCTGACGACACGCCCCAGGGAGCGATGGCCGGCATGCCGGTGGGGGTGCTGAACCTGAACCAGAGCGGCAAGGTCTGCGTGGTTAGTTTCCCTCTCTACAACATCTACCAGGATGACGCCCGGAACCTCATTGATTATGTGCTGACGGAGTATTTCGGCGAAACCTTCAGCCCTGCTGAAGACCCCGGCTTGGCGCCTGCTGGCGGGATTAGTATCTCGACGAACCATCCCAACCCCTTCAAAGGCGAAACCAGCTTCCGGCTGGAGCTAAAAAACAACACTCGGCCTGTGCTGGTGGAGATTTACAACCTCCGCGGCCAGAAAGTGAGATCCCTCTTTGTTGGCTACAGCCCCAAATCCGTGGTGCATAGCTGGGACGGTCTGGACGATTTTGGCAGCGCCGTCTCCAGCGGGATTTACATCATCCGCACCAGCCAGGATGGAGTTGCGGCACAGCGCCGGATCGCCCTGGTGAAATAGATTTGCCATCCATCAATAAACAAAGCCGGCAGAGCGATCCGCCGGCTTTGTTTCTATATGGTGGAGGTGATCAGCTGCCGAGGGTGGCAACCATCACGGCCTTGATCGTGTGCATGCGGTTTTCCGCCTCGTCGAAGACAACGGACTGGGGCGATTCGAACACTTCGTCGGTGACCTCCATGGCGCTGATTTTGAATTTGTCATGGATCTGTTTTCCGATGGTGGTCTTGAGGTCGTGAAAAGCCGGCAGGCAGTGCATGAAAAGGGTGGTGGGCTTACCGGTCTTTTTCATCATGGCGGCATTCACCTGATAGGGTTTGAGCAGCTTGATGCGCTCGGCCCAAACGCTGTCCGGTTCGCCCATGGAGACCCAGACGTCGGTGTAGATCACATCGGCGTTTTTCACGCCTTTGGCGATGTCGTCGGTGATGGTGATGGTTGCGCCGGTGGTTTTGGCCACATCCTTGCATTTCTTCAGCAGAGAGGCTTCCGGGAACAGGGCTTTGGGGCTCACGATGCGGAAGTCCATCCCAGTTTTGGCGCCGCCGATCATAAGGGCGTTGGCCACGTTGTTGCGTCCGTCGCCAACATAAACGAAGGTCATTTCGTTCAGCGGCTTGTTCAGATGCTCCATGGCGGTGAGGAAATCAGCCAGCACCTGGGTGGGGTGGTCTTGGTCGGTAAGGCCGTTCCAGACAGGCACGCCGGCGTATTTTGCCAGTTCTTCCACGATCTCTTGGCCGAAGCCGCGGTATTCGATTCCATCATACATGCGGCCAAGAACCCGGGCGGTGTCTGCGACGGATTCTTTTTTGCCCATCTGGCTGCCGGTGGGGCCCAGATATGTAACGTGCGCGCCCTGGTCGAGAGCGGCCACTTCAAAGGCACAGCGGGTGCGGGTGCTGTCCTTTTCAAAGATAAGGGCGATGTTTTTGCCTTTGAGGCGTTGCTGCTCGGTTCCCGCGTATTTGGCTTTTTTCAGGTTCAGCGCGAGGTCCAGCAAAAATCCGATCTCCTGCGGCGAAAAGTCCATCAGGGTCAGAAAATGGCGGTTTCTAAGATTGCAGGGCATAATTTCTCCTTGGCTTGATTTTTGTCTTTGAATGCCAAAGAAATTAGCATAGCTTTCCCGGCAAGAAATTTTCCTTGTCTGTATCGCGGCTTTGAAAAAAAGTGCATCCAGAGATTGTTTCACCCAATAAATAATGCAGGGAAAGCCTCTGAAATAGGTAAAGAATAAG
>Ga0302248_1001111_pt1 | contig 21391 bp, 7 predicted proteins | sample AAG_UR_Leu_MG_FD_193528 | JGI IMG/M metagenome (GOLD analysis project Ga0302248, IMG submission 193528) | Enriched activated sludge microbial communities from anaerobic digester in WTTP, New Holstein, Wisconsin, United States - AAG_UR_Leu | ecosystem: Engineered > Bioreactor > Anaerobic >... | reverse complement strand
GTTGGTTGAATGAAAAAAAGACTTATTAAAAAGAAACAGAAAATGCAGACACTTGCCGAACAGAAAATAATCCAAACGGGGGCGCAATCGGGGGCGGAATCCGCGCAGCCAATGCTTGAGCAGATTTTGCGTCTTCGGGCGGATTTTGATAATTATAGAAAAAGGATAGAGCGGGAAAAAGAAAGCGCGGCTGACCGCATCCGCATGGGCGTTCTCAAAGACTTTCTTGAAATCTGCGACTCCCTGCGCCAAGCGGCAGAAAACAAAAGTCCAAACGAAAGCCCGGACGCCGCCGCTTATCGCGAGGGTATGGAGCTGCTTTTAAAAAAATTCGAAGCCTTTCTGGAAAAGGAGGGTGTCTCACACATAGAAACCGCCGGTTGCCGCTTTGACCCGCGCCTCCATGATGCCGTCATGCTCGAGGAGGGCGAACCATCCCAATCGGGCACAATCTCCCGCGAACTGCTCAAGGGCTATAAATTTAAAAACGAAGTCCTCCGCCCCGCCCGCGTTTCTGTTTTCAAATAGCATTCGCGAATTTAAGTATTTCGCAACTCATACTTCTATATTCATAATTGGAGTTTTGTTATGTCTCCCGCGGAAATAAAAGATTATTACAAAATACTCGGACTGAATGAAAAGGCGTCCAAAGAGGAAATCAATAAAGCGTTCCGCAAATTAGCGGTTAAATATCACCCCGATAAAACGAAGGGGAATAAAAAATTAGAGGAACGTTTTAAGGAAATTAACGAAGCGCATCAAATTCTTTCCGATGATGAAAAACGAAAACAATACGACTTCATGCGTTCCAATCCCTTCGGCGCTTCGGGTTTTGATCCGAACATTTTCACCGGCGCCGGCGCGCAAAACGTTCGCTTCAATATGGACGACCTCGGCGATCTCTTCGGCGGGATGGGCGGACTGGGCGACATGTTTGATTTCTTCAGCTCCAGCCAAACCCGCTCCGCGCGCTCAAAAAAACGCCGACCCGCACGCGGCAATGACATCCAAACATCGGCAGTCATCCCATTCCTCACCGCCGCTCTGGGAGGCAATTACACAATCACCCTTCTCAAGGAGGAGACATGCGGACGTTGCGGCGGCAGCGGCGCCGAACCGGGAACAACCGCGTCCGTCTGCCCCAGATGCGGCGGCGCGGGAACCATCACAGTGTCGCAGGGCGCCTTCGGCGTCTCACGCCCCTGCCCCGAATGCTTGGGCTCCGGCTCCAAAATAACAAAACCATGCCGCGATTGCCGGGGACGCGGCAGACGCGAAACCCCGCGAACCATCACAGTCAAAATTCCCGCAGGCATCAAGCACGGGCAAAAAATCCGTTTGGCTGGCGAGGGCGAACCCGGCGCGGCGGGAGGTCCCAAAGGCGATTTATTCATCCAGATTAACGTGGAAAAAAATGCGGAGTTCTCCCGCGACGGGGACGTCATCCAGAGCGAGGCGTGGATAGACCTGCCCGCAGCCGTTCTCGGCGGGCAAACGACAGTGAACACGCTTCAGGGTCCGGTCACGCTCAAAATCCCAGCGGGAACGCAATCAGGCACGAAATTCAAACTCAAAGGACGCGGCATTAAATTTTCAAAAGACCGCATCGGGGATCATTACGTCGTCGTCAAAATCAGAACCCCCAAAAATCTTACCCCCGAACAGCGCAAGCTATTCGAAGCCTTTGCCAAATCGCTGTGATTTATTTCGGATTTATTAAATCCGAAACTCAATCCCCGCGGGAAAACCAAGCGGTTGGCGGAATGATGCGCAGCTCTCCCGGCTCGGCGGCAAACTTCATCCCAATATCCGCCGTGGTTAAGAAGTCGCCCTTCCCATCCAAATCCGTCAGCTCAATCAGATGAGTTCCCGCGGGTGCCTGCGGCATAATTTCCAGAGTTAGGGTCGCCAGCGGCGCATTCTCTAAAAGAACCCCGTCGGGATATGCGCCCGAACGGATAATCGTCGCCGAGTGCTTATCCGGCGCAATGACCGCCGTTCCCATTCCAGCCGCCACCTGAATGGACTTGATGGATACTGCCGAATCCACAGAGATTTTGAAATCGCTCGAATAAACCTTCATCCGCCTATTTGGCACAAGCGGGACTTGAATTGTATCGCCACCGAAAACCCGCTCCGGCGTCTGAAACGTCAGACCAATCTGATAATTATCCGGCGGTTTTGGCAAGAAGTTATAGAGCATCAGATTTGCCGACCCGATATCCACAGTGAACCGTTCATCCTGCTCCGTGATAGTCAACGAGCGCTGGAACCAAACAGCGCTGATGCGTCCGCTGGAACTTTCCCATGCGTTGATGAACGTTGTCATATCAGAGCCGCTTCCGACGCCCACAAGCCCCAGAGTATTTGTTGTTGGGTCAATGTAATCATAAAACGTATCCGGTTTGATGTTGCCTTTATTATCAAAAATGAAACCGGAAGCCACGTTAACAAGGTCGCCATTGGGCAAGGCAAGGAACTTGCTCGTGCCGCTCCTGCCGTTGCGCTGCCCAGTGAGAATCACAATCGGATTCTGCGCCAGCGGCTCGCCGACGGACGTCCAAACCTCGTCATCATGTTGCCAAATAAGCCGAACGCGTCCCTGTTCATCCGCCAAAAGTTGCGGCGCAAGATTATAGGCGGCGTCCGACGTCAGCTGCATCGGCGCGGCGTCCCATGCCGGCGGATTGCCCATGTAACGCATCCCGTATAATTGCGTATCCGGCGTCGTCAACTCGTCATCATCCATATCCTTTGAAAAAACCAGCCACGTCTTGTCCGCATAGCTGCGGCAATCAAACGCGATGGGGCTTGAGATAGGCTCCAGAATCGTCTGCGGCGCGGTGAACGCCCCGCCTGTATATCGGCAGAACTTGAGCGTGGATTTGGCTCCGCTTGTCACATAAAAACTCCCGTTCGATGACGTCTGATACAAAAGCAACGGATTGCCGTCCTTATCAGAAACAAGACGCGGTTCAAAATCCGATTTATCATCATTTGTCAGATAGACCGGCGCCGACCAAGTTTTTGTCCCGGTGTTGAAAAGCGACCAGACTATCTCCTGATACTGCGCGGCGGCGTTATTCGCCTCAATCGGATCCGCCTCCGCCGGCAAAATGAAATCCGTTTTTCGAACGGATTGGCACGCCAATAGGACGTTGCCATCCTGCGTGAACACCGCCGTGGGGCTATCCTGAAATTGCGTATCCTGCCACGCAAAACCCGAACTCACAACCGCATCGTTCTCTATGTATATGTAATACACATCCAGCGATTGTTCAAAGGCAAGTTCCGGACGCCGATACAGATAAATAATCATCTGCCGGTATCCCTGCCGAATGTATATGGGATTTGAAAAATAATAAACATTCTCCACGATGGATGTGGGGCGGTCATCGCTTCGCAATTTTTCAAAAGTCTTGAACGGCAACCTGTTATAATCCGGTTTTAGATATTCCGGCTCCGACACCGCAAGCCGCACAGACGGCGCGCTGCGGCCATCGGGCGGATATTTCAAATCAATCCAAGGCTCCGCGGTTTCCCATACGGATAAGCCCAAACGTAAGCCGCCCGTCACTTGAAAAAATCCGCTCTGCAACTTGCCCGGAAAGACGTTGAATCCCGGCAAAAATCCAATTGTCATATCGGTCACATCCGAAAGAATGCCAATCGCAAACTGAATCGAAAGTTTGAACCACCCCACCGGATTGCTCTCAATCCCAATCAAGAAGGAGTTTTTGAATATGCCTGTCATGTTTGCTATGCGAAAGTTAACGGGCGAAACATCATCGCCTATAATATCGCCCTTCATATTCACTTCCACCCGCTGGTTTCCCGAAAGCGAAAGCAGATTCTGGAGAAACTGCTCCCACTTGGGGTTTTTTTCTAAAAAGCTTAGAAACGCTTTGAACGCCTTGGCTTTGGCAAAAATCTTCAACACCTTTAATTTTTTTATTAGGTCTATCACGCTTGCTGCAACGCCCAACTGCCCCCCGCCTGTAAAATCCACCGTAGGCGTGCCGACAGCTATCGCTATCTTATCGCAATCCGGCTCGGAATAACCTGTGCCCTTGAGGGCTACATCCACAGAGCCGCCCACGCGAATCGGCAGCGGAACGGCGGGAACCGTTACGCCGCCGCTTAATGAACCGCTGCTCTCAGCCGCCACCGGCGTCCGGAAATCAGAAAACATTGAACGCACCAGATTCAGTCCAAAGACCAGCCCCAGCTCGATATCCTCAAGATACGGAATTTCAACCTCCGCAATGCGCACATCCTTGCCCTTGAAAACTAATTCAATTTTTTCGCCAACTTTGGGAACTCGGTATGCCCATTTGTATTGAGCATAGTCTTCATATAGGGTAAACACCGTCGTTAGCGGATCCGACCATAACGCGCCGTAAACAGATAAAAAATATTTACCCGGCGAAACAATACATACCGCCGGCGACGGGGTGAAGTCCAGCGGCGCGCCCTCAATGGTAAGCGCGCCTAAAGAGGTGTTCTTTTCCGCCTTTGTCTTTACAATAAACCTCAGCGGTTTGTCATACACATTAATCTCTCCGGACTGCCATCGAAACGCCGTTTCAAAATTATCCTCTTTTGACTTTCCGTAAAAATTTTGTTTTTTGACAACCCCCGGCTGATGCGCCTCATAAACTTCTATGGTCTTTGTTTCGTATTCCCACGCCGCGCCCCATTGCACAGTGCCTTTCACCTTGCACACATACGGCGCCTTCCCTTTGCCGTCCGGCGTATTGAATTCATAAGGAAATGGAAGAGGAATGATGACATTCGCCGGAGCCACGTTGCAATTCACCACAGGACCGCCGTCCTCGCTCACACACGCATAAAAAGAGGCGCTGTCCGAGATGGCGTTCAATTTCGGCTGAACCTTGCAGATAATCTCGATATTGCCCGGCACAGGCGGATGAATCGTTCTTGTAAATTCGCCCATCCCCTCATCCGTCATCGGCACAGATTCCGATTCATAATCCCCCTTGGAACCTCCGGTAATCTTATAGGAAAGCGTCACATCCGCCGCGCTCGAACTCACCCAGGAGCCGTTCAAAGTGGTCACTTTGACCTGAACATCAACCGGACCGTCGAGCGGCAGCATCGGTTCGCAATAACGGCACGAGCTACCCGGATATCGTTTAGGTTTCAGATAATCAATCTTGTAATACCAGTTGCCCGTTTTGAAGAAATAAACCGCATCGCCCTCCGACGGCGCCGCGTTGCCCGCCCGCACCGCCAGCATTGTCCTGTCCCTATCTGTATAAATGCTGTCCAGATTGCCGGATGGGACGGAAACCTTTTTCAGCGGCGATGTGGTGATAACGTCCGCATCTTCATTAATCGTAAAATAATCTATCGTATTGGTTACATTATTGGTCACATAAACGCTCCGCTTTGCGCCGGCGGCAAATTTCATCGTGCGCACATAATACCAGTTGGCGGCGGGCTTGATGGCGCTGCAAGGAACAAGAGTCGGATAGCCCGATTTATCTCTGGTCAATTTGAAAGGGAAGATTGCGCCCAGAGAGGAATTCTGGGACTGGCTCTTGCACATGACGTATTGCCCGTCGCCTGTGATGGCAATTTGCCGCGTGTTATCATTGTTATTAGTCGTGCGTTTCGGGTGAACATACTTTACGCCGCGATACCGCAAGGTAAAATTATTTTTATCATTCAGGTTAATCAGGTAAATGCTCGAATCAAAATTATCCGCGATAAAAGCCAGCGGCTCTGTCGGATGAAAAGCCATCGTGCTAAAATAAAATCCGGGAGGAGTTGAAAGCGCTTTGCCAGACTCATCCACAAAATAAACCTCCTCCAATCCGGTGTTGCGTAACCCGATGCCCTTTGTTTCAAAAGGGATTGTCCCCGCTTTATCCGGCGTTCCGATGAGCATCCTGCCCTTGCCTTGCCCTTCAAAGGGAACAAACACCTTTCCCCAGCCGTAAAAGATATCGCCGATATCCATGCTGTTTCCGTTCAAGTGCCATGGGCGTTGATCCATTGCCGGGTCGAACACAGCTTGAATCGGATGAAAGTTTTCATTATCTAACCCGTTGCAAAAGCCGAACAAACGGCTGTAAATTGTATAGGGCACATTGGTTGTCTGATGCAGAAGAGCGGAGCCGTCGCTCGGAAGCCACGCCGTGGGCGGATAGGATGAAACGCAACCCGCCCTTGCGCTGGAGATAAAACCCTTCAGCGCGCCTCTCGTAAAATCATACGTCCAATTTGCAAAAGCCGAATTTGAGGCGACGCCGTGCGCCACTATTTGAAGGTCGCCCCCTCCGCGGCAATAATAAAGCGCCATAACCGGGTCTTTTGTGGTCTTTGTGTTCGCCGCGATATAACGAAGTTTTCCCTCCGGCTTGGATTTATCTGTAGGCGAAATCGAAATATAATATCCAAGATATCCCATGCTGCCTTGAAAAGGAATAGGCACATCCGAAGGCGTGTTCTTGATATCTTCGTAAGAAATCCAGTCAATCTTTGTCCGGTTTGCCGCATTGATATAAACGTGCTTGTTATCCTCATTAAATAGGATTTCTGCAATAATTCCATCGCCGGGCGTGCGGTTGATGAGCTGCGGCTCTTCGCCGGGCGGCAGCGGCGGGCAAGGTTCTTTCGGCGTCGGCGTCGGAGTCGGAGTCGGAGTTGGGGTTGTGGTTGGTGTGCCTGTCGGCAAGGGTGTCTGGATGGGTGTTTTTGTTGGAATGGGCGTAGGCGTTTGAGTCGGTATCGGCGTTGACGTCGGCTTAGGAGTGAGGGTAGGCTTGGGCGTTTTTGTGGTTGTAGGAGTGGGCTTAGGCGTTTGAGTCGGTATTGACGTCGGCTTGGGGGTGGGGGTAGGCTTGGGCGTTTTTGTGGTTGCAGGAGTGGGCGTGGGCGTTATTTTCGGGGTGGGCGTTGGAGAATGGATTGGCGTCGTCGTGGGTTCGGGTGTCTTTATGGGCGTCGCTGTGGGCTTCGGCGTCGCAGTGGGCTTTGGCGTAGCGGTGGGGGCGGCTGTTGAAGTCGGCGTGGGAAGCGGCTCAGAATACATGAACCGTATGGCGTCCGCCACAACTTTTTTATCCGCCGCGCCGGAGTCGGATATCATAACATAAAAATTATCGCCGGCGCCAATATCGAAAGTGCCCAGCGTGTTCCACTGTCCGCCGTTAATCTGCTGGTTGACATCCGCTTTGAACGTGCCGCCCAGATGCTTGATGGAGAGCTTTGCCGCGGTCGTGTTTCCCGGCGAGGCTGGATGATATTCGGAGATGATATATCGCCCGCCAATGGGGAAATTGGGCTTGAAAGAAACGCTGGCAGCGCCCTCCCCGCCGGATTTAATCAGATAGTTAGCGCCGTATTTTCCCGCAAGGGATGCCTCCGTGTTCCATGAGCCCGAAACAACCGCATCCGGATTGTCAATGATGAGAAGAGAAACCGGTGTCGGCATCGGTGACGCCATGCGCGCATCCTGCGAATAGGAGTTGGATGCCAGCCGCAAAAGGCAAAACGCCGCAACCCACAGAACACAGAAACGTTTCATGATGTTTTCCCTCCATAAAAAAAATAACCCCGCAGGGGGCGCTTAATAAGCGCCCGGGCTTACCTATCGCAGATATAGCGTCATCTGCGGCAATGCCTTAGCCTGCGGGGAAAAAATTAATCTTTATAACGACCCTGATTCATGAGCCAAATCATATCAGCCACGTTGATAATCAAATCGCCGTTCGCATCCGCTTTATTCTTTTCATCTGCCGCCAATTTAATTCTTCCAAGCAGATACGCCTTGATGATATTCCCATTGACCACCCGCGCGCCGATATTGAGCGTGATTTTTTTCTGCAATGAGAACTTTGGCTCGATGTAATCAATCGTCAACGTCACCGTATCTATCGGCGCATCGGGATTGATAGTCACCCACGAACCGTTGATAGTCACAAGATCCGGCTTATCCGCCGTTATCACAATAGAAGAGGTCACATTCATCAGTTCGCCATTGGCAAAAGTGGCGGTGGAATTGGCGCGGAATGTGTCGCCGGGCAGGACGCTCATAACCTCGCGCTCCTGCTTTTTCGCCATATCCAAAGCCGCCTTGGCGGGATAATCTCCGCGCAGCAGACCCTGCTTATCAAGCGCCACATCCAAAGCGATGGGACGAACGCGGCGATGCAATTCAGCATAGCCCTCCGCCCAAGCTATCATCACACTATCATCGTTGTCGGTGAAACCCACAGCTGCCGCTCCGCCATTCTGTCCGCTCTTCTTGGAAGGCGGCGTGAACTCGCGAATAACCGAGCCGTCGTTCGTGTTAATGAGCTTGACCGGGCGGTCGCCGCTTGCGCCAACAAGCGCCAGCGCCGTATCGTCTGAAATTGCCACGCTAAACATCGGGGCCTCATCTCCGCCGCCAAAGAGATCCATCTTGATAGAAAGGAGAAACAACCGAGTGACCAACGGCGGTTCAATTGTGATATCTGAAATGTCAAAGAGCTCAAGGTAGTAGTTGATTACGTACTCTATGCCATTGTCTATCACTTCTTCTGTGATTACCGATGCGCGCTCGCCCGTTGAATTGACAAATACCTTGGTGGGATTCTTGGTCGTAAAGATGCCGTTTTCCATAAAACCGTTTTCGTTCCAGATGCCGACAAATTTCTCATCGTACATAGTTCCAAGGAAATGCTCGTTGCGGCGGAAATCAATAGCGCCAGCCAAACGGCTCTCCTCGCGAATTTGCGTCATGCTGATCATGTCCCACAAACGAACTTTCGCATCCGCCAACGCCATGCGAGTGCCATTCGGCGAGATGGCAAACGGACCGGCGCCCGGTCCGGGGAAGTGAACGGTTTTCCACAAAATATCCTCAAGCGTCTTATACGTGTAAATCGAGACGCCCACCTTTGTGGCGAGAATGGAGTCGTCCTCCGTGAAATCCAGCCCGTCAAACTTTGGTTTAATGTAATATCCCGTTTCCATAATCCAGCGGGCGCTCTGCGCCACATTATCGTTCGGATCAAAATTCCACACCATCGTCCGCTTGGAATCCTGAGTAAAGATGCGGTTGGCGTCCGCCGCCGCATGAGCGCCTATAATGGGGAAACTATGCGCCAGCGAGCCGCGGAAGAGGGCGCGCGTGCCTTCCCAGAACTGCCATGCGCCAAAGGTGCTGGTCTTTGTTGATGAGCCGAACAAGGTTTCCACGGTTGTGCTCGTTTGACCTCTTCCAGTCAAGAGATAGGTCTTGCTCGGATCCAGAATCAGTTTGACAATCTTCCCCTCTTGCGGCGGATGCTCCAGCCAGCGCAATAGCAACATATCGGAGTTGAAGACGTTCGTCGCCAACGGACTTTCCGTTGCAATGTAAAGCTCATTGTTGATGACCTCAGCCAAGGAGGGCTTGGCGCTCAACTCATAGCGGTTGATAATCTGCAAATCGCTCTCCCGCCAGAAAGTCGCCGTTTGGTCTTCGCTGACCGCAATTATCGTTCCGGAAAGGAATCCCACGCCCACCACAGGTTTTGTCTGCGTCACAAACGTTCGCTTAACGGAGCCATTGCCAGCCTCCAACAGCTTCACACGGCTATCCGCGCCGCCGGTAATAACATAGTTGGCGTTCATCGCCGCGCAATTGACCTGTCCATCGTGAATATCATCCATCAACCAGTCAAAACTCTGGCTGTTGATGTCAAAAAGACCAACCTTGCCCATCGTATCGCCGATAACCAGCTTCTTTTTATCCGGACTGAACACCGCCGTGTTGATGGGCGCAGAGTGGGAGAAAACCCAAAGCGGCGAGGAGGTTATCACATCCGCGCTCCAGAGTTTGATGTTGCCGTCATCGGAGGCGGTGATTATGCGATCCGCGGCGAAATAACCCAAAAACTTAATCTGCCCCTCGTGGGCAATGACCACGTTGGTCAGCTCATATTGGCTCGGGGTTGCGCCCACATCATAGACGCTGAACGCGCCGGAGGAGCTGCCCAAAACAAGTTTCTTGCCGTTCGGACTGTATTCGCCTGATGTGCCGTAGCCGCCGCCCGTCACGCGATAACGTTCCCACGCGGTCTTGGGACCAAACGTGGTCACAATCGTGTTCGCAGTGCGGATGTTTTCATACCGGTCGGCGAATCTGCCTTGAACAAGGATGTCGCCCGGATTTGCCGTAAAGAGCACCTTGACCGTCTGATTGGCAAAAATAACGTCATCCGGTCGGTCGGTCGCCATCTGCACATGCTCCGTCACATCCGCCTGATAACCGTCGTCATAAGTTGCTGTATATCGAATGGAGCGGAACACACCCGGCGTTACGGTCATCTTCTTCGGATTCGCCTCCAGCGCGACCACCTGACTCTTGCCAACCTTAATCATAGATTCCGCTGTGAATGTCTTGTTATTCACGCGATAACGAGCCTGAACAATAAAGGCGCCGCTTGCCGTGTCCGAAACAGTCAGCACATTGCCGACAAAAGTTCCGGCGGTAGCGGGAATCACGCTCAAAATGGCGTTCCCAAAAGTGCCTTCTTCATCCGGTGTGATGTCCTCGCGGGTGGTGTCGTCGTAGAAAACCTCAACGGTGAAAGGCTGCGATTCGCCGCGAGCCAGCGTGCGCGCCACCGGCGTCAGCTCGATGGAGGTCGCCTTCGTTCGCTCAAAAATTTCCACATAGTTCATCGTCCATGCGATCATAATCACCGAATCGTTATTCGCAAACTGGACGCCTCGCACGCCTATATTCTGCAAGTTGGAATTCTGCGGGAAGAAATAGCGCAGAACCCGTCCCGTTCGGACGTCATAAAGTCGGACGGCGTTCCTATCGCCGCTCATAAGCAGCATCGTCCCATCCTGCGAAAGCGCCACATACGAACTCTTGTATTCATAAAGTCCATAAGGATCCCACTCGCCCGATTCATCGTTTTGTTTGTAAAATTGCAATCCGACATTCACATCAACGCACCCGATGCGCCCGTCAGGATGATACACAACGCGATGCGGTTTATACGGCTTGGTCTTAGTGATTGCCTGAATCGTGGCGGAGGGGTCGGCAGACGCCAGAGTGACTATATTATTAAAATTCGGATCGCCGTGCGTGTAGCCAAACCCCCAAAGGCGGCTGTCAGGACTAAACGCGCTGGCATACTCGGCGTCCTCAAAAGAAGAGTTCGCCAGTTCCTGACCCGTGAACGCGGAAAACAGCCTGTCTCCTGCGATGACCATACCGCCCGAATGCGATGATGTGATAAAATTATAATTGATGTTGGTATAATAGTTTAACATCTCAGTGAAACCGGCTTCTGTAACATTATCCGCGCGCAGATAACGATTGTTTGTGAACCAGAGAATCTTAGAGCCGTCGGCGGCGATGTCGTAACCGAGCCATCCGCCCAGATTGGGCGACCGTTGGATGGTTTTGCCCGTTTCGCGGTTGAGCAGATTAATGCCCCAGTCGGAAGAATAGAACAGTCTCTTGCCGTCTTCCGCAAGGCGGGGACGCATGGTATACCAATCTGTGAAATAGCCCAGCGGACCCCAATAGCGGATGAACTTGCCGCTGGCAACGTCAAAGCAGGTAGCCGCCGCCCACCCTCCGCTGGAGGTGACGATGATCCGCTTCCCTTCCCTATCAAACGCCAGATTGTTCAGCGTGCCCGTCCAGATGCCGCCCGATTCATTCCCGATGTGCGATGACCAGAGCAGATTGCCGTTTTCGTCATACATCTTTAAGTTGGCGTTCCCGTCGTTTGAAACATTCGGCGCAGTCACAAGGGCGATGCGTGTGCCGTCGCGGGAAACCGTCGCCCCTTGGCACTTCTGATTCCCAAGGTCGTAATTGTAAATAATCCTATGCCTGGGAATATCCCAGATGGTGATAGTCTTATCCGTGCTGGAGGTCAGCAGCTTCGTGCCGTCGCCCGTGAAGGCAACGCCCGTCACCGCCTGAACCTGTCCGATAAAAACCGGTCCATCTGTTGTGCCGTTTTCCACCTTCAAAAGGTAGCAGCGCCCGTCGCTCCGCCCGACTGCCACCCGCGCGCCGTCCGCCGAATAAGCGATGGATTGCACCGATGCATCGGAAGGAACATATTCCCAAAGAACTTTTTTCAAATCAAGGTCGAGCATCTTCGCCTTGCCCTCTGTAACCACCATCAACTTGGAGAAATCCGGCGAAGGCACGGCGGCGGTAACCAGAAGGTCGCTGAACATTGCCGACCGCTGGCTGCCCGTCTGCAAATCCCAGATATAAACAGCGCCGTCCCGCGTGACCGTAACCGCCGCGGTGTCGTCGCTGTTGAAGCCCGCATATTGCACCAGATCATAATGCTCCTTCAACATCATGAGCGGCGTATTAGATTCGGCGTCATAAATCCACGCCGAGCCGGTGTTGTATCCCAGAATCACCTTATCGCCCGCGGTGTTAAACCGCCCGTTGACGGTCGTTCCGCCTGGACTGCGATAAACCAGAGACCAGCTCTGTTTTTTGCCCATGTTATCCGGCGTGCGGCTCTTGGCATAATGGCGGACGTTCGGTCCCGTTCCCGTAATAACGTTTCCAGCCGGAATAACAACATTAGCAGCATCAAGCGAAACCGTCAGTTCATCATACTCCGCCAGATTGTCAAAATCGGCGGTAACGATAAGGTCGGCGCGTGTGATAAAAGGCGTCTTGAACTCTATCGCCCCCGCGCCGCTCTTGATGGAAACAGTCCCATTGCTCACAAGCGGGTCGCCCGAATCCAAAATGCCGTCGCCGTTCTTATCCCAATACAATCTCGGGTTGGTTATATCGCCCGCCTCAATGCCCATGATTCCCGAAAGAGTGATTTTCAACGAGTTGACTGTCCGTCCGCCAGGAAAGAGGATGAATCCCAGAATCGGGAAATTCATCTGCGTAGGCGAGTCGCCAAAATCCTTCGGCGCATACCAGAAGTTGCTCTCAGAAAGAACATAAGGTTTATCCACAACATGAACGGCGATGCTCGCCTCGCCCACGATTTGTGTTTCTTCCACAATGGTGATATTGGCGGCATCGAGGCTGATTTTCAATCCATTGCCGCCGACAAGGTTCGTGAAGCTCGCCCGCAGGATATAGGTTCCATTTGCCACAAATTCAGGGCTCGGCTCGAATTCAATAGTCCCCTTAGCGTCTTTGATGGAAACAACAGGCGTCCCGCCGACGGAAGGCTCAAAATCATCCGCCTTGCCATTGTTGTTCACGTCCTGAACCAAACTCACATTCGTCATATTCATTGCTGTTATCCCGTTTATGCTGCTCAGCGTGAATATGATTTTATCCACATATTTGGCATTGCTGGCAAGACGGAAACCAAAAAGGCTCAATTTCGCCTGAGTCGGCAAACCGTTCATTGCATTCGCCATCTGCCCATAAGCCGGATCCGAAAGCGCAACCGTTTCTTTTGCAAAGTGCGTTGTTTTCGTGGTCTGGTTTTCATAAGGCATGCCGAATTTCACAGCTTGAAGTCTATCCGCCAGTTCAATGCTGAAATAGTCGCCGCCCGCCAAGTCGGTAAAATCCGCAACCAGAATATATCCCGCCGTGCTGCTGGAGGGCGTCTTGAATCCCGCATCGAATCTAATATACATATTCGCATTGTTGTTCTCAAAGGTGATGATCGGCTCGCCGCCGACGGCGGTTGTTTCGTTGGCGTCTATCTTGCCGTTGCCGTTGGCGTCCAGAATCAGGCGGATATTGCTAATTTTCGCCCAGCCCATAGTCCCGCCCTTGCCAAAAAGGCGGAAGTCCAATTCCTTAATTTCTGTCGAAGGCGGCGTTACGCGGAAACCAAAGAGTTCCACATTAGGCTGCGATGCGTTTGCATTCAGATTGTTCAACTCCTGACCCGTCGCCGGATTGCGGAATATGATGGGCGGCTTTGGGGTCTGGATCTGATAATTGCCGAAATCCACATTATCCGAAACTGGGTCGCCCGTGCCGCCCGGGTTGCGCGCATTGGTCGGACCTGTTGATGCGCCCCACCAGTTATTTTGCGCTATAAGAACCTTGCGCGTGGTGTTGAAGTCATTATAAATAGACCATTCCGTATTGCCGTGGAAGTCATTGCCTTCAATCAAGTGGGTCTTCGGGAAACTCCCCGTCACCTTCAATCCCCGTGTATTCTTTGTGAAGGTGGTGCCCTTGATGGTAAGGTCGCCTGTGGAATTCCACCAGACGGCATTGTGAAGAGGATATGTTGACCAATAGGAATTCATGAGGAGGCTGCCATCCAAGGTTAGAGAGCCCTCGTCCGTTACATGGAGAAGAGCGTTTTCATATGCATTATGGCTCTCATATTCTTCTGCCTTAATTGTACAATTGGTAAATTTGGCGCTGCCCTTGCCTGTGATTCTCATACCGTTGCGATAATTCATGTCGCCTTGATTCCGCCTTGTTCGCAAATGGATGAGACTGTTTGTCGCCTCGAAAGCGCCCGCGTTTAAGACAGGCGTCTGATTGCTAATGAAAATTGAATCTGTGAATATAAGTTTGCCGCCCGTCTCAATGGTGAGCCATCGTAACCATGTGTCATTAAGAACGCGGGCGTTGGGAATGGTTAGCGTTGCGCCTGTTTTGACTGCGATACTTGTTCCCATCCAGATATCCAAATTAGGCGAAAGCGTAACATTGCTTTCAACATCCCCGCTTAGACGCAAATTTCTGGGGCAATCTTCCAAAACCACTGCGGAGATATTCGGGCTGGTTTTGTTCAGTTTCAAACCAAAAGCGGCTTGGAATCCCTTGAAAGTGTTATTGATGGTTGTTTGCCCGACCCAAGGTCCAATGGTCGCCGTCTCTTCGCCCGCAAAACGAATGCCATAGACCGTCCGGTAATAACCATAATCTTTAAGGCTTTCAAAGTTGCATCCCTCTACGGTCAGATTAGCAGTTCCAATGCAGTTGATAACGGCAGACCAGTCGTCATAATAATGGTTAAGCGATTCCCAGCGGCGCTCGCTAGTATTGAATGTGCATTTTTTGAAAATGCCTGTTCCGCCGTCCAAATCTATCAAGTTATACCTCTCTCCTGTTTGAGTTTCACCTTCTTCGCCATCCGTTAAATCCGTCCATGTCCAGCCATAAAAAGAGGCGTCTGTGCCGGTAAGAGTTCCCTGCACTCTGAGCCTTCTGGTTCCATTATGACGCCAGTCCCGATTGCTTAATTCGCTGCCCGGCGCCAACGTCATCTGCCCGCCGCTCAGGATTGTGACACTCGTGCCCAGATTCTGGCGGAGGTTATTAAAGACAAGCGCCTTTGAAATATCACCTTCAAGCCGGAGGTTGTCATGATCGCAGTCTGTGAATTGACAACGGGCAATGGTTTGTGTTTCCGAGCCGAACCGCCAGCATATGCCGGAATGAAAGCCTGTAAAAGAGTTCTGTTTTGTCCCAAGGTTTCGGATATCCGCCTTGACCGTTCCGAAAAGACTGATTCCGAAAACCGTCCGATAATTGCCATAATTATTCAACGAGGTGAAGGAGCAGCCCTCAACGGTCAGCTGGCTCGTGTCCCGCGCGTCAATAATTGCCGACCAGTCGTCATAGAAATGGTTGTTTGCTTCCCAGCGGTATTCCGTTGAAGAAAAGTTGCAATTGCTGAAGAACCCGGCGCCGGTTTCACGAATATCAAACCCATTCAGGCGCTCTTCGGGATGGTCACCATCCGTAAGGTCTGTCCACGTGCTAACGGTGATAGTCGTCCCGCGGACATCCGCCTTGCCCTTAACAACTATCGGATACGCCATGTTAATAAAGGCGTTTGTCGCGTAAAGCTCGCCGCCCGATTCAATCGTAAAGCGATGCGACTGGCTTGCGTTCCCGATCCAGCGGCTGCCGGCGGGCACGGTAATCTTTCCGCCGTTTTTAACGGTTACGTTGTCCATGGCATTGCAAGCGGCAATCGGCATCCGAATCGCTTTATCCACCTCGCCTTTCATACGCACGTTATAAACGCATGAGTCAAAGGTGTTGCTATCCGCAAGGGATGTAACGCCCGAGCCAAAAATCCAGTAGATGCCCGTATTGAACCCCTTGAAGGAAGAAGGCGTCCCGCCCGATTCCTTTATTGTGGCGCTTGTATCGCTTCCGATTAAAACCCCAAACGTGGTTCTATATTCAGAATAGACCAAGTTCACAGATTCAAAGGCGCAGCCCTCTAAAGTCAGTTTGCTGGCTCCCTCCGAATATATCAAAGCCGACCAGTCATCATAAAGATTATGCAGAGAATCCCATCTGTGTTCATTAGATTGCAGTGTGCATTTTTGAAAAATACCCTCGCTCCCATCCAAAAAATAAAGTCCATTCCAACGTTCATCGGGACGATCCCCACCGGATGAGTCTGTCCAGGTCTCCGCATAATATCTGGCGTTTGCGCCTGTCAATTTTCCTGAAACACTAATTCTATGTCCCGGATTGTAAAGGGTGCTGCCGGCATTCATCGCCAAAACACCGCCCGCAGCTACATTGATAACCCCGAACAAATGCTGATTTGAGTTATTCAGGGCAACGTTCGACGTCACATCGCCGCAGACTCGCACGTTAATCTCGCAATCGGTGAAATTGCATTTTGCCACAGTTTGGCTCTTGGCGCCGAAAACCCATTGGATGCCCGACCGAAAATTCCTGAATGAGTTTGGAGCGGAGTAATCATTAAGGAGAGCCTGCGAACCGGCTTGAAGGACAACGCCAATGACCGTCCGCAAATTCAGATCCCCTTGGTTGAATGTGTCAAATGTGCAGCCGCTGATGGTTACGTTGGAACCATCCTTCGCCTCGATAATAGCCGACCAATCGTCATAATAATCATTAACGGCATGATGACCCCGCCACTCGGCGGATCGCAGCGTGCTTCCCTTGATAACAAGAACGCCGCCGTTTTCAACATTAATGGCGTTTGAACGCTCATCCGGGCGGTCGCCGCCTGAAACATCCGTCCATGTGTTCAAAAGAAAAAAGTTTTCCTTGCCCTGAAGCAAGCCCTGCACGGTGAAGGCGCGGTACATCCCGCCATCTTGAATTACTGTGGCGCCGGGTCCTATCGTGAGCGTAACGCCCTCCGGTATAGTGATAGCGGATGTGATATGATAATCGTGCTGGGTGTCGCTCCACACTGTGTTTTTCGTCAGCGTTCCGCCCACAGTAATGATGCCGTCTTTATCCATCTCCCGCGCGACAATCGTTTTTTTGGGGATGCCGTTTCCGCTCGTTTCCACAATTTCAATATTCGCCGTGCCGTTTATCTCATCCGGGTCCGCTGCCGCATTCAGCGTGAAAGCAATCCATGTGTTCCAATTAGCCTTTTCGATGGTAAAAGGCGTTCCGGCGGATACGGTAATATCATTGTCTCCGCCTGCCGCAGGCGCAACTGTGCCGGTCACATCGGCGGCTGGCTCGCTTGAAAGTTTGAAATGAACCAGCCTCGAACCGCCCTCCGGCACTGGGATATAGTCCCATCTCGTCACAAACGTCGTCTGCGCCGAAATCGTTGAAGTTATCAAAAGCGCCAGAACACAAAATAAAAAACCCATGGCTCTTTTCCCTGCAAAGCATTTTCCGCTCATATTATTTATCTCCTTCAAAAAATTTGGATATAGCATACCCATTAAGAGTTCCTCGTTAAAAAAACTATTTCATAAAAGATTTTTTTAACGCAAAAGAACTCGCCCTATTTTATTAATACATATATATCAGATGCCGATTTTCGACGTCAAATAAAATTAGATATATCAACCTTTCTTTATTTCTCAATGCCCGCGCGGGCGGGAACGCCTTTTTCATAATAATGCTTGAGAGGGAGCATCTCCGTGACCAGATCCGCCCGCTCAATCAATCGCACATCCGCGCCCCGTCCCGTCAAAACCAGTTCCACATCTGCTGGCTTTTCGTCCATTAAGGAGAGAATGGTTTCCAAAGGCAGGATGCCAAGCGAAGGAAGGAGGTTTATCTCATCAAGAATCACAAGACCATACCGACCGGAGGCAAAGGCTTCGCGAACGGCGCGGACGCCTTCTTCCGCCGCCGCCAAATCCTCCGGCGATGGCTTGCCCATCACAAAGGCGGGCAAACCAAACTGCCGAATCTCGATTTCAGGAGCCAGACGAGCCAGACTGGTATGTTCGCTATAGGGGCGCCCTTTCAGGAATTGGGCGATAAAAACGCGCATCCCCGCGCCCGCTGCGCGCAACGCCAAGCCCAACGCCGCCGTCGTCTTGCCCTTTCCCGCGCCTGTGTATATCTGAATAAAACCTGACATCAGTCCTTAGACATCGGTCATAAGCCATTAGTAAATTCTTGTTTGCTTCCGCATTTTATAAAACGCTTTTTTTAATTCGCAAATCAAGTAATCTGTTTCAGATAATCAATGTAAACCTGTTTATCGCGACCGGAAGAATCAAGAAGAGCCAGTTCGATAATTTTGGAGCGTTTGCCGCGGAGTTTCATATTCTGCACATTGTGCACTTTCGCAAAAAGCCGCGCGGTTTGGTTTGTTTCCGGCAGGGGAATCGTCAGCTCAAACGTGCTGTTTTTCAGGAAATAACTTAACGAGTGCTGCGGCACGCCATTAACATTAAGGTCGCCCATGTTCAAATTCATGCCATTGCGCTGAATGCTCACCGTATTGGCGTAAAAAATTTCGCCGGTCTTTTCCTCGCCGTTTTCATCAAGAAAACGCACGGAAACAAGCAGCTCTTTGGTTATCTTCTCATCTTTGGCGCGGTGGGATTTCGCAGGCGCAACCGCAACCGGCGCCGGTTTGTAATCGCCGTCAGCCATTTTTTTCACAAAACTCTCATATACTTTTATGCCCGGATCGCTTGTCTCCTGAAATTCCGCAGTGATGACTTTCTGAAACGCCTCGCCTTCGCGGCGATTTTGAATCTTTGTTATCTTTCCAAATATACGAATCGGCTCATCGTGCTCCGGCAGAATCAACGTCCCCATAATCTGACAATTCTGAAGCACATAATTCATGGACGCGGGTTTGATGCCGGGGATGTTGATTATGCCGCAGTTGATGACCATCCGAGTCATGGCTATGGAAACGGTGGTCGCCTCGATGGGGGCGATGCGGTCGGTTGAATCGCTGCTTGTGTAAAAACGCACGCGGATGGGAATCTCAATGGGGTAAAAATCTTCAGCCGGCTCCGCTGGGGGCGGGGGCGCCTCCGCGCGGATACGGGGCGGCGCAAACATAGGAGGCGCAATCACCGGCGGCGAGGGCTTGCGTTCGTCCGCCGCCGATTTTTTTTCTGTATCCATGCCGGGAATCGGCTCCACCGTCAACAAACGCCCAGCCAACTCCGCCACCTGCTCCGCCTGATCATTCGCCCCGTTTTGTTTAAAAACCTCAATCAGTTTGAAGAGCGCCTCCTTGTTTCGCGGCTGGAATATTAACGCCCGATAAAGCGAAAGCGCCGCGTCCGCGCGCTTTTTTTCCAGCTGATAAAGTCCCGCAATTGCAAGGCATGCCTTCTGAGCCTCCTCATATTGCCCGAGTTTGAAATGGCAATGAATCTTTTTTTCGGCTATTTCGGCGGTTATCTCGCCGGTTTCAAGGGCGCGCTCAAAACCGACCAGCGCCGCCTCATAATTGCCCGTCTGCATCAGAGCCAGAGCGTGTTCATATTGTTTTTTCACTATAAGGTTTTCAAAATCTCTGAGCCGCGCCGCCACCTCTTCGCGGTATTCCGGCGACTTCCCGTTTTCAATCGCTTTTTGGGCGTTCAGAATGGCTTCCCGCGCCGGTTCAGGGTTATTCAACTTCATCAAAATATCCGAAAGCAAAAGATTCGCCGCCACAACATCATCTATCGCGCCAATGCATCGGCTCAGCCGGCGCGCAACCTCTTCAAGGTGTTCCTGCTGCTCATAATCAAGGTCCTCCGGCAGATCGCTGTAAAGCCGCTTGAGCATCTCCGGACGCTTGTTCTTTAAAAGAATTTCCGTCAGCCGGAACCGCAGCGTCGGCGTGATGGTCGTCTCTTTGAGAGACTCCATCAGCGATTCCTCATCCGCATGGGAATTGTCGGCTGAGGAATAAAAATCTGCCCATTCGCGGGAGATAATTTTTCCCAGAAGTTCCCGCGCTTTTTTATTTTCCGCATCGAGCGAAAAAACACGCTTAATGGCGGTTCTGGCGCTGTCGTAATTTTTATTCTCCGCCGCGAGACGAGCCGCCCGGAGCAGGAAATTGCACGTCTTTTCTTTATTCCCTTCGCGGCTGTATATATTTATCAGACGGCTGATGACGACCATATTGCGCGGAAATTCTTTGAAGGCGACTATGAGCATGTTCTTTGCCGCCTGCCCCAATTCCTCATTGCTCAACTTTTCCGCAAAAGCTATATATAAATTCCATTTTAGCGAGGCGTTCTCCTCAGTTGTCTGCAGCCCAAAGGTGTTGAATAATTTAAGCCCCGCGTCTTCATAAGAAAGCTTGCGCGCCTTTGCGTATAACTTAATTAGATTGCCTTCCTCATGACCCGGACATTTTTCATTTTCGCAGACATAGCAATTTCTTCCGGTATATACGCGCAGGGATGTATTGCCTTGCTCGTTATGCAGCGGGCAGCGGGCTATCAAAACTCGGCTGTCGGCGGAGTCCGCCTGCGGTTCCAGTTCCAAATCCGTTAATATCGCTTCCGCAGATAATGTCGGATTAAATCGCTCCAGCAGTTTTTCAAGAACTGTCGCCATCTTCCACAGACTCCTATGGAAAAATTTTCCCCGCCCTTACGTGAATCAAAACCAAAACACCGGATGAACGATTTCGCAATATATAACACACAATCTTTATTAATGGACTTTTTTAATTGCAGAAATCAAGGGAAAACACAACTCAAAATTTTTCTCATCCGCCGCCATGCCAAATGTTTATACATTATCTCTCATGCCTTTTTTAGGCTCGTGCCTATCTCGCTCAGAATGACCATCAATACAAGAAAGGCGGGAACCATGCGCTGGGTAAGCCATTGACGCTCCATCAGCGTACGGCACGCTTCATACAAACCTCGAACGCTGTATTGAGAAACAGCGGATGAAATCGCCTCAGAAAAATCCCTGTTAATCAGCAGCGCAGGGTTATCCGGCGCAATGCGGTTCACCAGCAAATCTCGATACCAGATGAGAAGGTCGTTCAATGCCGTATGCAAGTCTTTTGAGCTTTCACCGATTTTATGCGCCGTGCGGAAGATAGCGGCAAATCCATACTTTTCCAACGTCTCCAATTCCCGCACCATCGCCCCGCGCCGCTCATGAAACGCCCCGCGCGCCATTTCCAGCGCAACGCCCGGTTTCCCCTCGGAAAGCGCCGCCACAATCTCCGCCAATGCCTCATCAACTCGATTCGGCTTAATGAGCCAATCGCGC